>Ga0265797_10004258_pt1 | contig 22029 bp, 11 predicted proteins | sample P2T30metagenome_FD_192433 | JGI IMG/M metagenome (GOLD analysis project Ga0265797, IMG submission 192433) | Plant litter microbial communities from East Loma Ridge, Irvine, California - P2 T30 | ecosystem: Environmental > Terrestrial > Plant litter > Unclassified | place: USA: California... | reverse complement strand
ACGGCGAATGGCGTGGCGTGGGCGTGGCACGGCGGCGTGGCTATCAGTGGGAGACGATTTCCGATTCACCTCACCCGCAGATCATCTCAGCAGGCAAGAGCTATAACACCGGCTTGGTTGAGGTTTTCCGGCGAGTGGTGGGGGCTGACAAGACGTGTCTCATGTGTAACCCATCTCCTCCTTGGCCGTGTCTCCCAAGCATACCCATTTTCGCGATATGCTTGGCTGATAGCTGTTTTGTTCTCACCGGACAGTAGTAGTAGCAGCAGTGTCGTGGCTGTGTTCCGAGTCCGGTGCTATAACAAACTTTAAATTGACTCAAGTTACAACACCTTTTACTAAGCCGCCGACTTCACTAAGTCAATAAGCCAATCTATCATCGCGCTTTGACTATTGTCTGTATCACATCAACAACGGACTATTTCGGCAGTACAGTGGAACGAAACAAAAAGCAGTGCGATTATAACAACAGCACACTTCTAATCAGACAAGGCGGCAAACAAGATCGCACCTTTTCGCTCATTGAATTGAATCCCCAGGAAAAATCTGGCGATATAGCCGGTGATCAGCAACTTTGGTATGGAAGAATCGATGTATTGCCGCTGAGAGAGCCGTTGCTTGGAGCGCCTCTCCCTCGCTAGTACACCTGTTCTGGGAGTTACAACCGAATTACCACTGAGAACGACGCCAGACGCATGGCATGACTGAACATGACTGCCGATTCTGCTTTACACTGGCACTATCATGCCGTCTAATTGACAGCATCCTTATTCGTCTTAAGCCAGTTGGCTGACCCAATGGCTGTGAGCCTGATTGCCATTGCGAACAAGTTTGACAATCGATAGAGCAGCGTCTTTACTTTCTGGCGCCTGCCGACTCGAGTGCTTTGAAGGCTATATTCTCGTGTCAAACTCTAGATCACGGATATTCCTTTATGAAGAGGTTCTCTCTTTCAAAAAAAAAAAAAATCCGTCCGATGTCCGAATCCGCTACCATCACTCAAAATATCACCGTCCATACTGCAGCGTCACCCAGCCGCGTTCGTGTAGTGCTCAACCACTTCACACGTATTGCCAGCTGCATCTTCTCTCCATCTTTTCCCATCCCAATACCGGCCATCGATCTTGGCGTCATCCAACATGCCTTCCGATGCCTTCGACGCGTTCACCGACGTCGCCGCCTTCGTTTTCGACATCAACAACTCCTTTGCCGATGTCGTCGCATCTTGTGGCGATGCCATCACCAAGCCGCCTCGATGGTGTCGCCGTCGCGCAGAAGACGAGCCAACTTATGTTGGCGAAGGCGTGTGGTCCTCTGTACAATTTGAACGCCAAACTGGCACTCGGGTTGTAAAGCGGTACGACTGGACCCCTAATGCCATCCGTATGTACAGACCTTACAGGCTGCTGGAAGCAGAGCGCAAGAACGCAAAGTGCGATGATAAGCAGCGGCAGACGCTTTCGTTCCTTGACCTGCCCGGCGAGATCCGAACACAGATCTACAAGCTGGCACTCCTCTTCGAAGTCATCGAGACCGAGCCACGGGTGATTTCCCGTGCTCATACATCTGCCTGCGCTCGCCAGCTGGTCAGCCATGAGCACCGGTGCCCATGGTGCTTCAGCCAATACGCGGCCTGGCGAAGGACTGTGAGGCCTGCTCTGGGCCTGCTGCGATTGAACAAGCAGATCAACGCCGAGGCTGCCAGCGTCTTCTATGGCATCAACGAATTCCGTTTCTCGGCATCGAACGGCCGTGACACTCTCGACACGTTTTGCAAGACCATCGGCGAGGCCAATACCAGGCGCCTCGCCAAGGTCACTCATCACGTCACCTTTGACAATCGCGTCGACCGCTGCTCGTGCCTGAGCAGTCCTAAGGTGATGAGGAGATCTCATGTCTTCCGAGGGTGCTATCAGATCCTCCCGGTATGGCTGTGCAAGAGCAACACCAGTGATCGCAAGATCTCACCGGAGCGCTGGAAGGCCCTGCCCAGTTGGTTGAAGTGGAGGGGAATGCACATGCAGGGCACCATTCAAAGCCAGGATCCCATCGACTTCGATTTCGCCCGCGCACTCACAGACGGCAAGGGTGGCCTCCGCGAGTACAAGCTCATCCTCCCACACGTCTTGCAGATCAGACGCGAACAAACCAAGAGGTACCTCCGCTGTATCTTCGACCACGTCGTCAACCCGCACGGCGCGGCCAGCGGGATTAAGATCACGCTCGTGGTACTTGATCCGAATCTCCATGCCATGGACCGCATGCTCAGAAAAGCAAGCTTGGCCCTTCAGGTGGAATATCAGCTGCGCCGCGAATTCGTGGGCCTTGCTTTGCAGTGGGGTTGGGAGGTTGTCATGGCCAATATTGTTGATAAGGAGACAGGATACTATGCGTATTCGGCACCGCTTGGCTCTTTGGATGAGTATATCAGCAAGGTCAGTTATGAGATGACGAGGGTGCCGCATTACCATTTTGGATGGAGATGATGTGGAATGCACCCTCTTCGAGGTGTGCTTTCTGCGGTGGTATTGGATTAGACCTAGACGAGCGCATTAAATTTGACCAGATGAGAACTTCATTTGTGATCCGGAGCGAGATGCAGTAGACTCGTAAGTGCAGTGACCAGATGTAGCGTCCGATGTTCAGTGAAGTGGTCAAGAAGACCGAAGACAGCGCCGCAAAGTTGCGATCCAGTTACAATCTCCGGAAGCTCGACGCGTCCTCCAACACGCTCTCTAACAAAAACACCACCACACGCACAACGTACCGCGCATACACAACACAGCGGCGCGAACCTCGAGCATACTTTGGCGCACCTCTCCACATCACTCGCATCAGTTACGAAACATTCACCTACCAGTCAGCCAGCCAAAATGGCCACATCAGGAAACCACCCGCCCTTCCCCTCGCGCAATTACAACAGCAACCTACCCGCGCGCCCAACCCAACCCTACACAAGCAACAACACAGCCTACGGCAACATCGGCGGCGCAGGAGCAAATCTAAACAACCCACCTCCCTTCTCCCAGCAACAACAACAACAGCACCACCAACAAACCCAACAACCCCTCCCCCAAAACCAACAACAACGCGAAGCCTCGCGCCTAGAATCCCAACGCCTCGAGCGCCTCGAGCGCGACCGCCGCGAAGCAACCGCCGCCCAGCTCCTCGAAACCCTAAGCGAAGAGCAGCGCGAGGAGATCGACGAGGCCTTCAGCCTGTTCGACCTAGACAAGGACCGCCACATCGACTACCACGAGCTGAAAGTCGCGCTGAAAGCGCTCGGCTTCGACCTGCCCAAGAGCGAGATCCTGGCCGAGCTGCAGATGCACGGGATCCCGGCGTCGCAGGTGCACCCGCAGCAGAACAACGGCGGCAAGGGCAGTGGTGGTGTGGTGGCGGGGGAGGGCGGGGCGTCGTTCCTGGGTCCCGGGAGGTTGTTGTTGCCGCATGCTGCGTTTTTGAATCTGGCGGCGGGGAGGATTAGTGCGCGGGATCCGCAGGAGGAGATCCTCAGGGCGTTTGAGCTGTTTGATGCCGAGGGCAAGGGGAGGATAGAGTTGGAGGATCTGAGGCGCGTCGCGAGGGAGTTGGGCGAAGGGTTGCAGGATGAGGAGTTGGTGGCTATGATTGAGGAGTTTGATGTGCGAGGGGAGGGTGGGATTGATAGGGATGCGTTCTTGGGGATTTGTCTGGGAACGTGAGAACGACGACTGTCTTGGTTATAAGATGGAAGGACGGGTGGGTAGGCATTGTCTTTGTGAACTCCGGAGCTACGATACTTTCTACGGATGGGCTTTTGCAGCGATGCAGCGACGGCGCATAGGCGCGACACTTTTGTCGGGCGAAAAGCTTGGCTGGCTTGACTTGGACAACATGGAACGAATGAGAAAGGTAGTGGAAGATATGATGCGCAAGTGTGGTAGAAGTATCATGATCGAAGGTATCTAATATCTAATGACCGCCTGCTACATGGCTTTTCAGCTCTTCCAGCAGCGAGATTGTCACAATGTACGGATGATGGAGCTTAAGTGAATACTAAGAATACTCGTCAGCGATGGTTCTCTCTGGTGCTGGTCGTTGCAATATCAGAAAGTGCGCAGAGGGGAGTGAAAATCAGAGTCTAGGCCCTGTCTGGAGCCGTTCTCATCAAAGCAGAGCTATGTCGACCGTCGTGAGTTGTTTTATAACATCTTGTGATGCGCAGGTTGGGTGGGTGAAAGGTGGAAGAGATGAGGGTTAGGCTTACCATTATGCGACAGAGCAAGGGCGATCTTCAACGCACACCAAGTGTCAGTCATGGGAGGAACATGCTGCAATCGTGTTAGCCAAGGCCCGGAGGAATGAGGCATGGTACGAGTTGGACGTGACAGCGAATCAGTAAGAATCACTTTTCGTCGTCGCCAACGGTCAAGAAGGCTTGGACATATGCTTGTCATTGGTGTATAGTTGGATCATCAGGAAGCTGCTAGGTGGAGGAAAGGTACATACTCGGTACGTGGTTGAAGATGTGGCAGCCAGCGGCGGGATGAACATGTAATCCTGTGACTTGATTTCTTGTTAGTTGATGATCTTGCAAAAGTAAAATCGGTAAACAAGTGTAAGACCAAATCATTGGTTAGAACCAATGTCAGTTTTGGCATGAATGGTAAATAAATATAGGTTGTCTGCATGGGCAATACCCAATCAGACTCGTCATCAATTATTCATCAGGGTATGGTGGTGAAGAAGTGAAAAGAAGTAGTGGGCATACCTTTTGGCGGTGAGCACAAGAAGACTCGGGAAGGACCAGATTGAGCAAGAGCAATGACGAGCAAGCTTGAAAGCTACGATACTAGTTAGCGGAATGCTCAAGACATCTGTAACCGTGTGATCGACGAGGTGGTATGTGGAAGGATCAGTGGACGAGGTTTTCTAGGCCTGTCGCAAATTGGCGTCTCTGCTCATGAATTTTGATTCGGAGCCCAGTGCCGTTTCATCAGGTGAAGACGAGGGTGTAACAGGAAATGGGAACGAACCTGTTTGGAAGAGATGTTCATTGATCTGTCTAGTCTCCATCTCGTGTGCCAGGGCGCGTGGAGCTCAAGCCAGTGCCCGGGTTGCTCAGAGATCATCTGGTCGTTTCAGCGCGCAGCCTCCATTTGAAGCGCGCAGCGTCCAGGACACTGAAGATCTCCTCGGGTCCCCCAGAGGGGTTGGCCAGAGCATCCATCATCGCGATACCGTGATATTTGCTTGGGTTCGGTGGAAGGAAAGTAACAAGGGCATGTGCGATCGAAGTACGTTGAGTACGACGAAGAGGGGCTGGAGTTGAAGCGACGGAGTCGCAGTGTTGAGGAGGGTTGTTGCGAGTCTAAAATCTTTTTGTGCTGTTAGCTTGTGTTGCAATCAAGTGGTTTGATGTAAATGCAAGGTAGGTTGACACGTGTAGTCAGTTTAGCCTAATATCGCCAGCGACCCGAGTAAAGGTCTCGGCCGGTAATTCCATTGTATAGCGTATTTATAGTCAATATGTTCATCAGAACATGTCGAGGGGGGGTGAGTGGAAGGAAGTGTTGTGTACTAACCATTGGCATTACTCATTGAAGAGGTGCGGACAAGCTCAAGCAAGGTGGGTTGGAGAGTATCTGCAGCACTGCGTTCAGTCAGTCAAAGGCTCGAGTGAAGAACGGCGCATCAAATGTGTGATGTAGTCTTCAATATCAGACTGACGTGCAAGGTAGGTTTCAGTTCTCCGAAGAGATCAAAGACTCTAGTTTGAAAAGTTTGGTTGTGTTTATCATCGCCAAAAGACGGGTGAAAAGTGACACCGGGTGTGGAGGAGTGGTGGAGAATGCGACATACCATTTGCAGCGGTGACAGCGGTTCAAACCATGCTGTCCGGTTTCGCAGTCCTTCGGAGACTGCGCACTTCCAATGGAAGTGATTGTTGACCTGTTATGGGTGTGTAGTAGTGAGAGCAGGATGAAGAATTGGTTGCGCAAAAGAAATAGAAGTCTCGTCGCTGGTGCCAAGCAGCGCTAGGCCGGATTGAGATCGCCGTTGCCGCGGCTTCTTTCCCTCGACTTGTAAGCATTGACAGCAACAGATACAAATCAGGCTCACCGTGCCATTGACATACGATTGGTATGATCGTTCGAAGAAGTATGTTTATCTCAGCAAGACATGGTTACAAGCCACGGTCGCGCTCTTGAAAATCTGCCGTGATTAGCTCAGGTAGGTGTACAGCTCATCTTTGCTGTGAACATTAGGTATGGTTTCGATTCAACGTCGTAACGCAACAGTCGACATCGCTACACGGTATGAAAACTCGCAAAATTTGCCGGTGCCCATAACGGCGAGATATGAGCACGTACTCAACAAAGTCATAACCATGTGCAGTTGTTCATGTGAGACCCTTTGACACCATTTTCGTCAAGGTATGTCAACCCCAACCCTAACCGGCGGCGTCTCGTGTCCAACGCCCATTGTAGGCAGTTTTCTCGAGCACGGCGCATTGCATCCCGGCACGCAATGACTCCAGCGTCAAGACAATGAATCCATCACCAAGGCGAAAGAGATCCATGAGCTTCGTTGAGATGCATTTCATGCGCGACTCGAGAGTGCAAAGAGAGATCCTTTCCGGTAAGTCTTCCGTAGGGCGATTGAGCGGTAGGTCTACAGTATTTCATAAAATCGTTACATACATTCAACGCACCACCATCATCAATGAGGTGCGCTGCAGGAAGGGTGCGAACAAAGTCCCATCCACTAAGGCTTCTTCCACTGCCCAGCGTTCTCAGCGCCCTTGCCAGCGGTGTTACCGGCATCTTCGATTCCACCCGTCAAGCTCTGCAGTCCGTCGCCGACAGCTTTGGTGCCGGTGGTGTTGTTGATAGTGTCTCCCACTCCGCGGCCCGCGGTGCCGACGATTCCTCCTGCGGTCTTTGTGATGCCGCCGACTGCGTTGCCGAGCTGTGAGATTTATTTTATTAGCGGTTTGCGTGGGGTACTACTGTGATCGTATGTGAGGATTTACCAGCGAGGTGCCGGACTTGGCGATGCCCTGGGCGCCCTTGTCGTTGTTGTTGAGAGACATGATGGTTTTTGTAGTGGGTTTTGACTTGGTTGCTTGATGTGTTGTTGTTGTTGTTTGAGAGTTCGATGAGAGACTTTGATAGTGTACTGGTCGAGGCGACTGTTTATATGTTTAAAGTAACGACAGGTTGCAGGCAACAGCAACCACCAACGATCACAAAGGCTACGTCATTGCACTGCCCACTCTTTTTTTGCCCTATAGATCTTCGAAGGATGACGTTACTCTTCAACTCTCTTAGATGGAGTTGGCCAATCTACAACTTCAATCAAACCAGATGATCGTGAAACGTGGTTGGAAAGCGGTGTCTGGACTACGACATCTGACTGGACGAACGCGAAAGCGTCTCAGGATCATGCATGTTGTTTCTTGCTCGCGGGGCGAAGAGGGGAACGTGGCTGTGTTGGGCAAAGCATATCGGATGGAAGATTCGATTGCATTGGCCAGATATGGCAGTTAGCAGGCATGATCACACGTGGTCCGTCTGATCGTCAAGCCACCAAGGGGTCGCTTCCAAGATTGTGTGCCGTGTGTGCTTCACAGTATGACGAGATGCGATCGGCTTGCCAGGCCGACATTCATGTTGTATGCTAAATGTTTCTGCGCATGTGAACCGTCGAGACGCGCTGCCCAGGCTGGGTGTTTGAAAATCATTTCGTTGTCTGTGATGGCTGTAACAAGTTCGCCCATAGCTATGTGCAGTGTGACTAGAAGCCATTAGCAGGACGACAATACCAGTATCAAGCCGCAATTTGTAGCAGACACTTAATATTGCTTCTTAAGCTGTTGTCATCTTTGCGCCCTTCTTCGACGTGACGCGGTCGGCATCTAGATGGCACAACACTTCAGCGTGCTGCTGTCACCCGACACCGCCTTCATTCCTCTCCGATGTAGCGCATCATTCCATCTTTAAGCGCTGTAGCTTTGTCGACATCAACGATGTCTTACTGATGTTGACTTTATCCCTTTCTCATCCCTTAGAGACAACCCGAGTTTTCATCGGTGGCAGGTTTTGTTTGTCGTTAGACATTGCGTGGGCTTGAAGCAGGCAGATTCAGGAAAGGCCAGGTTCGTTACCGTGCATTCTCAGCACGCAGCTCAGCCATCAGCCCTCCGGCATCTCTTCGCTTCTCATCCTCCTCAAGCTTAGTCTTGACGAGCTTGTCGAGCATCTTGACCTTTTCCAGCGCCTTGGTCATGCAACTCATGACACTCATGCCATCGACAGGCTCGCCGCTGTACTTTGCGATCTGGCACACTTCGCCAAAGCGGTTCATGCTGATGATGACCTCTCCTTCCCGGCACTGCTCTTCCAGTACGGTTGAGTCGAGCAGCATGATCGAACCGTCCTCGTAGTAGCCGAAAGTAATGCAGAACGGCTGATGCTGCATGGAGAGCTTGATCGGCTCGCGTTCTCTCGGGTCGAAGACCTCGACGTCCTCGCCACGGACCTCGAAGTCCGGGCGTCTGTAGTGCATCAAGGCTGCCACGAGCGCCAGACAGCTGGCATCGACAAGACTTCCGTCGTGGTCCAGCACATGGACATCTGCTCGTACGGAGAAACACTTCTGTCCAGCGATGATGCAAAGGGATTCAGTGTCCAGGGCTCCTGACCTGCGGATCGTCTTTTCCAGAATGCGAGAAAGAAGAACTTCGGCTTGATCTTGTCTGTACAGTTGTTAGCCCGTAACTCGGCGCTGCCATACAATTGGGGATCTCGTTTACCTTCCAACCTCAAAGGCTGGGGATGCAATGGGAGACAGCTCAGTGGAAATGGTGAAGACGCCATCAAACTTGCGATCCGCAGATGCCTTGACGACCTCTGATGAAACTCTCACCATGACCCGTGTCTTGCCCATGCGTACCGTAGCAACTCCATACTCGTCGCCAAAAGACAGATCAATGGGTCGGAATTCATCGAATGCTCTGCCATCAAGGCGGACATTCTCGCGGAGTGCTTGAAGCAAAAACGCCTTGGCGTTGTTGGAGGGCTCTGATTCACGCGGCATGGTGGTCAATTAATGTGGCGGTGTTTTTGTATTAACCATTGCAAGTCAGTCGGTCAAAAGCCGCCACGGCGTTGGCTGCCTTTGATCGCATTTTCCAAAAGTCCTCACGCTTCTTTCACGGCAGCGGCAGCTTTAGCCGAGCCTCTGATCTTCCCACGCGCCTGACTTCACCACAGTCGCATCTATTCCAACAACCATCTTGCTCAACTACCTAACAATACCTTGATCCACCACATCATCTCGCGCCAAACAGAAACAACACAAAATCACAAAATCGCCAAACCCTACATAAATCTCACCCACAACACACCACAATGACCACCGCCCACAGGCCGACCTTCGACCCAGCGCGCGGCAAAGAAGCCGGCCGCGGCGAGGCATACCACCAACGCCTGCTGCCCGCGCATAAAATCCTCAAATACCGCCAAGCGACCCAGGGCGCACCGACCGAACAGGCAAGACGCGATCTCCGCGCCGAGCTGCTGCGCAAAGAACGGGCGCATTTCGCCGAGAAGGCGGGTCGTGCGATCGACGAGGACGAGGACGAGGTTGCACAACCGCTTGCGATCGAGGAGGGAGCTGCTTCGGGTGGTGTGAAGAGGCGGTTGGGGAATGGGAGTGCGGAGGAGGATGGCGGTGCTGTGGGAGACGCGGAGCAGGAGGAAGAAGAAGACTACGAGGCGAAGAAACGGCGGGTGCTGGAGGAGAACAAGGATGTAGATGCGTCTTCGGAGTCTGGGTCGTCGTCTTCGGAGGAAGAGTCTGACTCGGACGACGACGACGATGAGCAGGCGGAGTTGCAGCGCGAGCTCGCGAAGATCAAGGCTGAGCGCGCGGAAGCTGCTGCGAGGGAGGCTGCGGAGAAGGCGAAGAAGGATGAGGATCAGAGGGAGAAGGATATTGCGCTGGGGAACCCTTTGCTGAACAAAAGTCAGGACTATGGGGTGAAGCGGAGGTGGGACGATGATGTTGTGTTCAAGAACCAGGCCCGAGGCACCGAGGACAGAGGGAAGGAGAAGCACTTTGTTAACGATCTGCTGAGGAGCGATTTCCACAAGCGGTTCATGGATCGCTATGTCCGCTGAGCTGGATCGGGAGTGTATACAACAGATGTTGGGAAGTCAAGGAAAAAGACAGAACCACGCAAGTGTGACTGCTGCTGAGAAGGACCGGCGTACTTCGCACATCCAGAAGAAATCCAGCCACATTGGACTGTTCCAGTCCAGGCGCTGGCACGCATGGCAGAACCCCAAAGGAGGTTTACATATTCAGCACCAGCATAATTGCCTCAAAAACAGGATGCACACATGCATTCTGTCGCGTAGGCTCCTGGAAGACTCATGAAAGGAAAGCAGGATGGTATTCATAGTTGAGTACAGACAGGTGTTGCTGTGCGTCGTTCAAATGACACAAACAAAGTGCCCTTTATCCTTGATCATTTGCTCTCTCCTACCTTCTGAAGTTCCAATCATCCAATCTCTACAATGACCATCTATTCCCCATGCATTCTTGCATGTTTGCACTTCATGAGCCCTACTTGCCTTGATCACATAGCTCACCTTGATCACATCGCTTACCTTGAATTCTTTTGCCTACAAGGCATGTGTGCTAGTTTTGCTGCGCCTGCGAGAGTAGAGGATCGGGAGATTTACTCCGTGACGCACGGCGTGAACCCGGCAGGCTCCAGTACAGTCGTCGCGTTTGGTATAGCCGTGGCGAGAAATGAGAGCAAGGTCTATAATGAACATGAATCAGTAAACCATTCGTACTCCTCGCAGTTCCAGAACTGCTCCTTGGGGTATATTTCCCAAACCCGGCAACGCCTTCGCTAAATGCAGCATATGTTTTTTAACAGTCCTTCCCGAAAAGATGATGATCCAGATTTCTCCCTCTCTCTCTCTTTCTCTTCGCACTTTTCATACCGTCTCAAAGCTCAAGCACTCCTTCCTCTGGTCCGCCTCCTCCTTGACCATCTCGTAGTCGTCGTCTTCCATATCGCTCGTCTCATCCCACAACTTCCCCCTCTCCACATCATCCCCCAAATTGTTCGAAGTCTGCTTGATAGTCCACAACCCCTCTCTCGCCCGCTTATGCCTCTCGCGATCCTCTTCAATCCGCTGCTCGATCTGCCTCTTATCCAGCCGCGGCGGTCCCGGTGCGGCCCAGGCGTCTCTCGTCGACGCAGGAGTATTGCGCGCCGCAGAAGGAGTCCCACCCGCAGAAGCAGCAGCAGCAGCAGCAGCGACTCCAGTCCCCGACATCGGCGACTCAGGCGCGCCAGCAGTCTCGCGGCCCGAGATGAAACTCTCCAGCTCCACGACAGTCTGCGGCTGCAAAAAGCCCTTGCCCTCCAAGTTCTTGAGGACGCTCTTCACGACGCGCACGTTCGCAGCGCCGCCCCCCTCGGGCGGCGCGACGAGGTCCACGATCCGCAGCACGTCGCGCTCCATCATGCGCACGTAGATGGGGGCCTGGGCGGCGCTGGCGGCTTCGCAGAGGGCGGGCAGGAAGTACATGATGTTGGCGCGCGAGTTGAGGTTGTTGCGCTCGAGCTGCTCGATGATGCAGGAGTGCAGGTCCTCGGCGAAGACGGCGTGCTTGAGGGCGTAGTGGGCGCATTTGAGGGCCGAGTTTGTGCTGGCGTTCAGGTGGTGGAGGAGGGAGGTGAATTTGATGCGGACTTCGAAGGGGTCGGCCATGGTGAGGGTTTCGTTGTGGTTAGGGTGTTGGGGTTGTATTCATCTGGTGTGATGGGTCGGGTGATTGGTTTAGCTCATGTAGGTACTGTAGGTACATGTAATGAGTTGGAAGATGTACATGTAGTTATAGTCTACAGAGGTGGGAGCAAACACGGACCAGAGTGGGGAAGCTGGGGTGAGAATAAAGGTCGTGAGTGAGGTGTTGGAGCAATCACGAGACATGACACAATACATCCATCACAGCCAATTCTTTCAGAGCTACTGCAGACAGCCCAATGGACGAGGTGATGTATCCAACAATCAAGCTATGTGGCTGACTGCACATACATGATCCATCTGCATCTCAACTTGGACATGACCATCAGCTGAGGAGGCAGGCAAGGCAAGCCCTCACGCCTTCGCTTCAACACAGCACAGAGTAGGTACATTGGCTGGACATGGGCACACTCATGGTGAATTCAGCAGCCACTTCCCATGATGATCAATATTGAAGCTTCAGTCATCACACTTATACTCGGTGTACACTTACTGTACCTACGTGATTAAGATAATCACGTGTCGAAGGTCTAGTACAGGGCAGGTACCTCCTCCTCCTTGGCTGATGGCTAAGCGCCGACACATCTCGTCTCACTCACGGCCCGCTCATGCAGACGCATCTCACACACACACTCCAACTGCTGATTGGCCGGGATGGGTGTGAAACCTTTGGGATATGCAGCACTCTGCCCTCCCTTGTTGACCAAAATAGTTACACCAGCGAGACGTCGCTTGTCAATGACCCTACCAGCGACTACCGCATCTCCCTCATGCTTCCCTACGCGCGAAACATGCACGCCTGAGACGATACCAGACCAGATCTGATCGGCGTCGTGTTGGCTTCTTCACGTCTTTCTTGCCTCTTACTCGTCGACCAACGCCGCCGTCCATCCTTCCTCCACCGCTTACCCTCGTGTCTGGCACCGGGGGCGCGCCATTGTTCGTGACTCGCCATTGTATTCGCTCGAGGCGCTGCAACTGTGCCCGTCACCGACATGAGCCAACAACATCTTCCTTTTCCCCCTCCTCCCCCTCCTCCACCTCAGGGCTCTGTCTCCCCGAGAGCAGGCACGGCTCCCTATTTCACCCAACAGCAAAGGACCCGGCCTGGACCTGCTCAGCCGCCCTCAATTACAACCAACTTCCTTCGCACGCAAGGCGTTGGTCCACAGTCACAGACACCTACCTCTGCCGTTGGTTCTGCTCCTCACTCCGCGTTGTCATTTACTCATACTCCCTCGACTCCATGTGCTCGCACGCCTAGTGCTGCGTATCCCGATGCTAGCCATCTACTGGACCCGTCCAGAGCATATCTTCAATCACCAGCAAGTCCGAGTATGGCACAACAGCCTTACAATCCGCGACAATGGAGTGGACATGGTCATGGGTCTCACCTGGCTCACTCTCAACAGCCCAGTCCACTGAGTAGAGCAAACGTCGAGGTTACAGGCATGGAAGGTGAGTAATTTACCATCATGCCAGTACCAATCCTTGGCTTATGCTAAGGGAAATGGTACATGCTGTGAGACAAGACTTGAGGTCAGATGCTTACGGGGGATTCTCCAGCTGCAATGCCATCGCCTCCACCTCCATACTCACCCGAGACGCCTGACATGGCTGCAAGCCAGTATGCCACACGCCCATCTCCTATGACGGAACAAATTGGTTTTGTTTCTTCTCCATTGGCAGCGGAACCTTCCAACGCAAGCATGCCTACTATTTCCTCTGCCCATCGTTCACCACAGCTATCTAGATCGCCTGCCTTCCCTCCTCCACCTGGACAATCCCCGAGAAATCGAGAACGTTCGGCTTCTGGGCAAAGGCTGCTGAACACCATCCATAGCTTGACGGGTAGAGGCAAACAGCCTGCCAGCAACGACTTCCACACAAGTCAAAGCGTTCACTACCCTTCCAACTCGGAAGCACCCAGGGCTCCCGCTGCGAGGAGAGCGGCATCTACAGGTCACATGTTCCCAATCGCCTCGAGTTCCTCTTCTCCGCATCGAACAATTGGCGTCAACGACTCAGGTAGGACTTCGCCAGAAGCGCCGAGCTGGCAGCCTGGCATGCCATTGCCGGGACCACCTCCTGGACCTCCTCCACCTGGTGCGCGGTCACAGAGTCTCAATCGCTACCCAGCTGGCTCCTCGCGATCGAACAGTGTCAACTCTGACCACGGCACGCCTACACCACCACCACAAAGGCGGGCTGCTGCCCAACCTTCTACGCTTGGTCCAGTGCCACCCACTCCCGCGGACTGGAACGAGAACGACGACAATCAGGTTGCCATACGATCAATGGAGCAGGAACATGGTAGTAATGTCTCTCCGTATCAGCCTCTCCGCATCAACACTGGCGCTCACAGCGATGCATCGTCAGCCTCTAGACCTTCGCATCGAGATGCAAGCACGGACAGCCTGCGGGAACGTAGATCGAAAAGTCGTGCCGCAAGAGATGGCGCCAGCAGCAGCAGTATCATGTCACCCGTCAGTGACGACTCCAGGCCGAGCGACTTGATCTCTTCTACCGCGGAAGGCTCCATTAGTCAACGTCGCGAAAACATGCGCAAAATCTCAGGGTATGCCAGTGTTTCAGCTGTCCCCGTAGACCCATCAAACGTGCAAAACAGATCCATTTCTGCCGCGAGGAGTAGGCCCATACCGCAGCCTACGAGCATCCTAACGCCACCGTACACTCCGGCTGTTGCCAGTCAGCGTGGTGAAAGCTCCCAGAGACGTGCTCTGGCTGGACCGTCCAGTGCGTCCAGTGACAGACCGGTCTCTCACCTCTTGCATGCTCCCAGCGATGAGACGTCTGCAATGCCAGTACCATTGAGTCCTTCCAGGCCTCCTACACGGGATGCGACATCAAAACTAGATCCTTTCTACCAGCAGGCAATTGATCGGCACCGGTCTCTAATCGAGCGGGAAGCAGCAGCTACTTCAGACCAGGAAAGACTAGAGATCTTCGCAAACTTCTTAGTCCATGAATCCAGACTGCGTCGGGACAGGTATCAATTGGCTTACAACAACATGGCGGGAGATGTGATGGACATGACGAGGGACATGTGGCGGTCGTACGTTAGGGACAGCAAACGAGCCATCACACCCAGCACATCTATGTCATCCATGGATCCGACTGTGCCATCGTGGGCGTCCGATGGTGGGCTACCCTCTGCTCACGGAGCTATGCCCAGCTCTGCCTCATCCCTAGGCGAGTTCACACCCGCAACAGACACGGCGTCAATCGGGGACAGCGCAGATCTCCTCGACCGAGCAGACTCAAGGCAGTGGGGCGAGCAATTCAAACCCTCGCTTTCACCTATTCCTAGTATGGCTGTCAGCACCGTTCCTGATGAGAACAGTTCACGAGGTCGAACTGCCAGCAGATGGTGGGAGCAGAGTGATCAGGGCTCAGTCGGACGGCCAGACAGGATTGAGAAGAGCCATCGCGAGACGAAATACATGGGCGTCACACCGGCGACACTGCGCGATGACCCACATCCGTCTCCTGATGTTGCCCGATCAACCCCGCCTGCTGGTATGACGGACTTCGCTTTCGGGCCTGATGATTACCCAGTCGAGAAGACAGGTTGGCACGATCACTCGGAGTATGACACTCCCATGGCAACACCGGCACGTCCAGGAGGCGAGCGCAAGTCTTCGACAGGGAGTGCAAACCCAAACCAGCTCGATGTCTCCCGCCTCGTCACCCTTCCACCGCCATACCCTCGCCATCACCCGGCGGTCAACAATAGCCACCCTCAGCTGTCCGATCTTCGCAACACCCATCGCCATCTCGCTTCCCAGGAGGAGATCCAAGCAATTCGTGATGCCTATCTCGATTCTGACTGGGCACTTCAACGCTCTCAGCAAGAGGCGGCCAAACAGCGCCGCACTCGTCTCCGCGCCTCTATTCAGGAAAAACTCAACGCAGGCAGCATCACGTTCTCAGACGCTGCCCGCGCTGAAGCCAACTTCGAGTCCTCTGAAGCAGAACACACCCGCCAGGCCGCCCGTGCTACCTTTGACGCCTACGAGCTCGCCATCTCCCACCCACTCAACACTCTTCTCACATCGCGTCTTGCCGAAGCAGAGACTTGCATCTCCGCTCTCCTCGCGGACCTCTCCTCGCAGCACTCAACCTCCAACCCCAACCAAGCCCAAGAAGAAGGCGACGAGCACCCCGAGCGCCTCGAACAGCTGACGCTCCTCAAATGGCTCTTCGAAGCCCGCGAGGTCCTCCACAAGGAAATGTCCGACCTGCACGCCCAGCGCGGCGACAAATACGCCACCGTCGTCCTCACACCCTACCGCCTTGCCAACCAAACAGACAAGATCGCCGAAGCCGAATCGTTCTTCGCCAGAGACCGCCTCGAGCGCCGGGAAAAGTACGCGCGTGAAGCGCTCGCCCGAACCTCAGAGCTGCAAGACATCGTGGAGCGCAACGTCGCGCGCGGCGTGGAAGACCAGCTGTCCGCCTTCTGGGACATCGCGCCGGGCCTGTTGGAAATCGTCAACGCCGTGCCGTTCGCCGACCCCGACGCGCTGGCCCGGCTAGAGGTCAAGATCCCGCAGCACGAGTACGACGAGAACCCGCAGCTGGCGCGCTGGCCGCTGCAGTACCTGTACAGCCTGCTGGAGCACGCGGGCAAGAGCGCCAGGCAGTTCATCGAGAGCCAGGTCAATCTGCTGTGCTTGTTGCACGAGGTTAGGGGCGCCAGGGCCAAGGCGGCGAGCAGGGTTGGCGGTTTTGAGGACGATGGAGGCAGGGCTGAGGAGCGCAGGCTCGATGGGGATTTGAAGGAGAAGGTTGGTGAGGTCGAGAGGCAGTGGAGGGAGGCTTTGGGGGATGGGTTGGAGAGGTGTAAGGAGGGGGTGAGGGGTTGGTTGGTGGAGAATGGGGGTTGGGTTGAGGGTTTGGAGGGGTGAATTGACTGACCTTTCTCTTATCTTTGCATCCGGCTGAGGGTTGATTTATTGTGTGGGGCTACTGTAATTGTGATGTATTTGGGATCAATTGAATGGATAGAAAGCCTGGGAAAGCCGCTTTTGTGCCTGATACTTTCCGGTTGGATGGTGGTGCTGTGGCGTACACGGTACTCTATGCCAGCGCCTGTCTCAAGGTAAGATGTTCAAGCCATGAAAACGTACGATAGCTGTCCGTAGGAACTTTAGGTAGGTAGGTACGTCCAAGAAGGAAGACATACCTTACTTCACTCTTAACAGATCTGGCTTTACAAGAGAACTTTTATGGAGCTTGGAAATGCCATCTCGTTCATTCGTTCATATTGGTTCGGCCGTATTCATCGCTGTTGCTGCATACTCTCGTCGTGTCCCGTCTCCTGGTAAACGAGCGGCGGCGTAGTGGCGGTACCTCTCTCTTCCGAGCCCCATCTCATCTCTCGGGAATCAATACTTCTCCCAGTCCAAAAAATCAAGCAAAGAGAAAAAACGAAAGCAAAAAAGCCAAACAAAAGAAACCTCATCGCAACCTCGTCCCTCCCACCTACCAAACCTTCTTCCCCTTACTCCCATCCTCAACACCTCTAGCCACGCTCGCCACGCCATTCTCGACACCATCAGTCAGACCCTGCAAGCCATCGCCTACAGCTTTGGTGCCGGTGGTGTTGTTGATGGTTTGGCCGATGCCACGGCCTGCTGTGCCGACTATGCCGCCTGCTGTGCGTGAGATTCCGCCGACTGCTGTTCCGAGCTAGGGGGGTGGGTGATTGTTAGTTTTTGAGGGTCACTTGTTTTGGTGTTTTCCTGCTCTGTCTGCCTCTCTCGCTGGCTGGCTTACAGTGCCGGTGACTGAGGTGATGGCACCGGTCACGCCTTTGTTGGTGTCGGGCATGTTGGTGTGGTTGATCGGATGTTGGGTGGTTTGTAGGGTGGTTTGTAGGGTGGTTTGTAGGGTGGTTTGATTGAATGTGATGGATTTATCGATACTTGATCACTGACTATGAAGGTGTGTCTCAGTCAGCCTACAACACCTAGTCACTATAGGTCTTATGTAGGTTGCTATCTCACCGCACATGACAGCTGCAGCGCAGCAGCACGTGTCATTAATCAGGGCAGCCAAACAGACTGATCTCGAAACATCCACGGCAGTACGGGAGGGGCCGCGGTCCCCGAGACAAGCCATGTCTCAATATAGACTAGCGTGACTTCCCTTTGAAAATTATCGAACAGCAGCGGCAGGCACACAGCGCGCTGCCGAAGTTGGTTCCTGCTGCTGCTGCTGCTGCTGGTGAGTCTGTCTTCTGCTCCTACTCTCACGACCTACTCTCTCCCTCCTACCTCATCTACCCACACCCGTCAACTCTCCGGCTTCGTTTATCCACAGACCAGCGTTCATCGTTGTCTGCCCTGCTCACAAGACAAAGCCCACAAAAAAACTTGAAAAAGCCCGAAAAACCCGTCCCTTCATCGACTCGCTCGTTGAAGGCTCCCGACCACAACTCACACCACCCACTCGTACGCTCCCACCGACCTCACCTCACTCCACTTCCAACCCGTTCACTGAACGCGCGCGCATTTCCGCCGCACAATCGCAAGGTCACGCGACTGACTTGGCGCACACAGTTCTCTCCACACTCAAACTCCCCGTCAATCCTCCAGACAAACGTACGTGAGCTTTTTTTCTTTGTCACTTCCACATCCGGAACATCGCGCTTCTCATTTCGCGCACTTCGTCTCTTCCAACCAGCCGCCACCGCAAGAGCAAGCACTGTCGAGACGACGCATCCATCACACGCGCCATCACCACGACCAGCCCACTGACGCGCGCACAGTATCTCTTGACAGCCATGTCTGACGTCCAGAACTCCACCTCCCCGGCCGCCGGCCAGGCTGCCTCCCCCAAGGCCGATGCTGCCACCACCAACGGCGCTCCCGCTGCCACCAACGAGCCCAGCAACGAGGCCACCTCTGCTCCCCAGTCCGCTCACCCCAACTCTGCCTCGCTCTACGTTGGTGAGCTCGACTTCTCCGTCACCGAGGCCATGCTCTTCGAGCTGTTCTCCTCCATTGGCCAAGTAGCCTCGATCCGTGTCTGCCGCGATGCTGTCACCCGCCGCTCGCTCGGCTACGCCTACGTCAACTACAACAACGCCGCTGACGGCGAGCGCGCTCTTGAGGAGCTCAACTACACCCTTATCAAGGGCAAGCCCTGCCGCATCATGTGGTCCCAGCGTGACCCCGCCCTCCGCAAGACTGGCCAGGGCAACGTCTTTATCAAGAACCTCGACGCCGCCATTGACAACAAGGCTCTTCACGACACCTTCGCCGCCTTTGGCAACATTCTCAGCTGCAAGGTCGCCCAGGACGAGAACGCCAACTCCAAGGGCTACGGTTTCGTTCACTACGAGACTGCCGAGGCCGCCAACCAGGCCATCAAGATGGTCAACGGCATGCTGCTGAACGAGAAGAAGGTCTTCGTCGGCCACCACATCCCCAAGAAGGACCGCATGAGCAAGTTCGAGGAGATGAAGGCCAACTTCACCAACATTTACGTCAAGAACATTGAGCTCGAGACCACCGACGACGAGTTCCGCCAGCTGTTCGAGAAGTACGGTGACATCACCTCCGCCTCCCTGGCGCACGACAACGAGACCGGCAAGAGCCGCGGCTTCGGGTTTGTTAACTACATCCACCACGAGGACGCCTACAAGGCCGTCGAGGAGCTGAACGACTCGGACTTCAAGGGACAGAAGCTTTACGTTGGCCGCGCCCAGAAGAAGCACGAGCGTGAGGAGGAACTCCGCAAGCAGTACGAGGCCGCCCGCCAGGAGAAGAGCGCCAAGTACCAGGGCGTCAACCTGTACGTCAAGAACCTCGCCGACGACATTGACGACGAGAAGCTCCGCGAGATCTTCGAGCCGTACGGCGCCATCACCTCCGCCAAGGTCATGCGCGACACCCAGCCGCTGGACGGTGACGAGGCTCCCGCCAAGAAGGAGGGTGAGGACGAGAAGGAGGGCGAGGAGAAGAAGGAGGAGAAGACCGAGGAGGAGAAGAAGGACGACGGCGAGAAGAAGGAGGATGCCGACGTCGACGACCTCACTAAGAAGATGGACACTGCCACCATTGGCGGTGAGAAGAAGCTTCTCGGCAGGAGCAAGGGCTTCGGTTTCGTCTGCTTCTCCAACCCCGACGAGGCCACCAAGGCCGTCACCGAGCTCAACCAGAAGATGGTCCACTCGAAGCCGCTCTACGTTGCTCTCGCCCAGCGTAAGGAGGTCCGCAAGAGCCAGCTCGAGGCTTCCATCCAGGCTCGCAACCAGTCCCGCATGCAGCAGCAGGGCCCCGCCGGTGGCATGCCGCCGCAGTTCATGCAGCCCCAGGTCTTCATGGGCCCCAACGGCCAGCCGATGATGATGCCCGCTGGTGGCCGTGGTCAGGTTCCCTTCATGCAGGGTCCCGGTGGCCGTGGTGGATTCCCTGGCATGCCCCAGCAGGGTGGCCGTGGTGGCCCCGGTGGCATGCCCCAGATGCCCTACGGCATCCCGCCTCAGATGGCCGCTGGCTTCGGTCCCCAGGCCTTCAACAACCCCGCCGCCTACGCCCAGCTCATGCAGGCCGCTCAGCAGCAGGCTGCTGCCATGGGCGGTGGACGTGGCGCTGGCCGTGGTGGTCCCATGCCCATGATGCCTGGCATGCCCGGTATGCCCCCGCAGATGGGCGGTGGCCGTGGTGGCTTCCAGGGTGGACGTGGTGGCCCGATGGGTGGCCGTCCTGACGAGTCTCGTGGCCGTGCCCAGAACCGCGGTCCTTCCGCCGGCCCCGGTCTTGACCCCAACGCTCTCAACGCTGCTCCTCCCCACCAGCAGAAGCAGATGCTCGGTGAGGCTCTCTACCCCAAGATCCACGCCCAGCAGCCCGAGCTCGCCGGCAAGATCACCGGTATGCTCCTCGAGATGGAGAACTCCGAGCTCCTTGGCTTGACCGAGAACGAGGATGCCCTCCGCGCCAAGGTCGACGAGGCCATGGCCGTCTACGACGAGTACGTCAAGACCCAGGGTTCCGAGGAGCCCGCCGGTGCCCAGCAGCCCAACGGTGCCGAGAACGCTGCTCCCGCCACCGAGGACGCAAAGCCCACTGAGGCTTAGGGACCTTCTGGCTTCCGCGCCCACGGTGTGTCACTCAAGTGGAGCGCTGTCCAGTGAGCTCCGCACACGGTTTCACTCCGTCCTGGTGCAACAGTTCAGCCTTCCTGGACTGAAAAGCAACACCTCATTATTTCCTTTTAGAGCCCGGCTTTGACTCTGCATGCGCTCGCCGTTGCCACTGTCATCAGCTGGGCCAATCAACAAGCTTACGATACCCCCTTTTTACGACCGATCGATACTGCGTGTGGTGGTAGTGGAAGTCTGACATCCGAAGAAAGAAACACCCTCCGAATCCTGCGCGCGCGCTTGCATCGATGACCTCTTACTGTTTTCTTCCGTGCATCTTTCAGAAATCGATCACGAGGACTGTTTTAGGTCTTTGCCATGGATACGGAAGAAAAAAGCTTTTCCGACTCTTTTGCTTTTATGTTCTCTGTATGAATATGGGCTAGGTCGCTGGCTTCTGGGTTTTTCTCCTTTTACCGGTGTGCGGATGTGGATGTCTTTTATTGCGTGGGAAAAGGCAGGTTTCTAATGTCGTGGGTTTCTTTTTTGGTACCTTTTTTGATCTGCTTTTTTTGCTCGCTTGCTGCGTGCGAATAAGTGGTCACGAAGGATCGAAAGAGACACACATGGCGGAATGGACGTTTAGTGTAGTAGGCGAAATTGATGACATGTTCAAAAAAAATTGCCGGTCCTTCTCGGTGTTTTGTATGTCTTGTGCATTCCTTGGGATGGTGAGTTGTAGTGCGATGGCTCATCAGTGAGGTCATGTTCCTTGGATGGGCATCGCGTGTGTCTGAGGTTGGGTAGCCTTCCTTCCATCCTGTGTTCCCTCACGCCTTGCTTAATTGGCCAGTCGACGGTCCAGGATATAGGTACCGACCTACCTGCTTGCTATTGATGGCCTGTTGTTGTTGTTGGCTTCGACGAGTCAAGTCACGGTGGTTTTACCACGCGCTCCCAATAATATCGCAAGCATGATACGAAGAATCCCCGACCACTTACCTATCCATACTCTCGACCGACGCGGTGCCGTTCTCTGTCATTTCCGCCAATCTTTTGGTTGAAATGACTCTTTTGACTTTTTGGGGGGGG
>Ga0265797_10004257_pt1 | contig 22031 bp, 22 predicted proteins | sample P2T30metagenome_FD_192433 | JGI IMG/M metagenome (GOLD analysis project Ga0265797, IMG submission 192433) | Plant litter microbial communities from East Loma Ridge, Irvine, California - P2 T30 | ecosystem: Environmental > Terrestrial > Plant litter > Unclassified | place: USA: California... | reverse complement strand
CAGGTGTTGAGGTTACAGATTTGTTGTGTGGTTTTGGGGCATGGCGGAAGATTTGGATGAAACGCAGCGGCGGCTACCAAGGTCCCCGCCAAACCGTCATCACTATGGCTCATTTTTTGGTGGCGGCCCAGCTGCACCAAGACGTCAGACCCTGCTGACATAGCCATATGCAACCCAACGGCCTCCCTGCCGAAGCGTCGCATGCACCCCCCTCCCGTCCTGCGTCGTCTGCGATCGCCGGCGGCGGCCTTTTGTTTGACCTCACCACTTGGGCCGGCCTGCCTGCCTGGCTGCCATGTCCTTATAGCCTGTGCGCCTGCCGTCGCTGGTGCGGTTTGCGCCCCATGCATTCCCCCTGTCCCCTCGCCTACCGTCTGTCGATCTCCCATAACACTCGGGATATAACCAACGCGCTCGAGCATCGCAACGCCCCTATAGCCGCCTACCTTCACTCCCACCACCGAGCCCGCGACCACTCATCCCGCCCACCCCGCCTACCGTGAATGTGACTCCTACCGCCGACATGGCAGCGACACTGGACGGCCAGCACACGCCCGCCAAACCCGTTGCGATCCGCTCTGCTGGCATGAAGCTGGACCCGCCCCATATACACAACATCAAGACGCTCAGCGCCAGCGTCGACATCATGTCGCCCGTCAACCAGAACGGCTGCTTCGAGTTCGACCGCATCATCAAGGCCGGCACCGTCGTCAAGCGCACGAGGAAGACAAAGGCACGCACCCACGCCCGCGACCACCGTGGCATGACGTCTGCTAACACGTGCACAGCAATGGAAGCCCGTCTACATCGTCCTGCGCCCCAACTGCCTCTCCATCTACAAGGACAAGCACGAGACCAAGCTGCGCCACCAGATCAACCTCTCCGAGATCACGGCAGTTGCGCGCCAGAAGGACTCGAAGAAGAAGATGGAGCACGTCTTTGGCATCTTTTCGCCCGCCCGCAACTACCACCTCGGCGCATCCACAGACAAAGACGCTCAGGACTGGGTGCACCTCATACGTACCGAGGCGCGCATTGGCGAGCACGAGGCTGAGATGACCGTCATGAGTCCCACAGCCACAAAGAAGACGTTTGCAGGCTTTGGCCGCGCAACCAGAGAAAACATTGTTTCCAGTTCCTCCGAGACAGAGCCGAGACCCTCGAGCTCCATCGCCCCGGAGAACATGCACAGCGCCCGCCGTCCCTCACAAGCCCTCAACTACTCCGGCGGCGAGCGCGGCTCCATCTCCGACTTTGACTTCTCCGACACCAACCAAGCCTCCGCCAACTCTCCGCCCCCGAGAACACCACAGCAGCAACAACCCAACGCGAGCCAGCAGAGCAACATCGGCGCCACACCCGACGACGAGCGCGTCGTCTACCACGGCTGGCTCTATGTCCTAAAATCCAAAGGCGGCGTGCGCCAGTGGAAGAAGATCTGGGTGGTGCTGCGACCAAAGTGCCTTGCTTTTTACAAAAACGACGATGAATACTCCGCGACCCACATCATCCCCTTCACCAACATAATCGATGCCGTCGACATAGACCCACTCTCGCGAAGCAAGCAATACTGCATGCAGGTCATATGCGAGGACAAGAATTACAAATTCTGCGCTTCAGACGAAGATGCCCTAGCCAAGTGGCTCGGCGCGTTCAAGAGCTTGCTGGTCAAGAAGAAGGAAGTGCCTCAGACACGCATACAGCAGGCAGCTCCTAGCACCATCAACATCCAACCAGCAACCCCAAGCCTCGTGTCTTCACCCATACTGCCAGCGCAGCAGCCTCTCTCCATCAGATGACCCTCGCTTGCCATCCCCGACACTCCTTCCAAACACCAATTGTACATACGCTGGCCCTCGTATCCTCTTCGAAACTCCCACCCTCCACCGCCATCACTAATCGCGCAAACACTCCCTTGACCTCTTCTCCTTACGATACCATTACGATTTATGACTTCAGCCTTGGCGCTGCCCATTGATGGGGCCTTTTGATACCAGTTGGATACTTTTGCTCGACGATATTGCATATTGTAGCATGTTCCCCCCACAGATTGTTTCCTTTGTCCACACTTGTCACATCTAGTATGCAGTAGCAGTAGCAGTAAGCCTTGTAATTACCAGTCGCCCTTGATCTGGGCTTGAATTCATATTTCATAGTCGCAACATGCCTTAGAGAAGTTCGCAGCATCGTACGCCTTCTACGTCGTGATAAGATGAATGCACCTCTAAGATCCTAGTTTGAGAGAACATGTACAAATGGGCATCATCTTTGTCACTGCTATTGGACGTGCGGGACGGCACGCGAAAGTGTGCCCCACTATATGCGAAGACGGTTAGGCTGACGCTAGCAAAGAGCTGAACTGTAGCTAGACGCTGACGGGCTGACCTGCATGCTGGCCCCCAACTCAAGTTCGGATCTTTTTTCCATTCGCATCATGTCTGCCTCGTTTCTTCTCGGCTCACAGTCGTTTTCTGTAACCTAAAGTTGTTCTCGCATGGAGATTCAAGTGCAAGACGCGGAAGCCGCAAGGCAACTCTCGAATCAAGACCAAACTGAAACTCACCCGGCTCTTGATAATCAGGCTACGGATGAAAGACAAGACGACTATGGACACGAAAGACAAACCAAAACGAAGATCCAAGACGAAAAAGATGCTCGAGCGTCAGAGTCACTACTTCATACATTTGAAGATGATAAAGAGGCCATCACTCCCGCCCATGGACTAGGATCCCGCGATGCGCGCTCCCAGCAACCAATGGAAACGCACAACAATGACACAGATGGACCAGAAGTCATATATCTATGCGATCACCTTGGCTCTCGCTATGTCTTTCCGTTCGAGCACTGCTCCTCAAAAGAGGTGAGTACGTTTCTTACTTCGCTCGACGTTCGCTCTTTTCATGATCTTGAAAACAATTTTCTGTACGTACAGGTACAAATGATATTCGAATTCTGATTTGCTTAGAGTCATGTTTCGATAGTTTGTTGATTGATCCGTTTCCATAGGATATCGAGCCACTTTGGAAAGAAATCTACGCAGAAACAGACAAAAGCTACCTCGACAAGATCAATGAGGGAACCTATAAGGTAGAAAATGTCAAAGGCGCTAACATCTTGCCGAGTGCTTGGAGTAAGCTTGTCACACCCGGTTCGACAATCCGGATCGTATTTGTCAATCGCTCGGCAAATTCTCCACAGTCAGGGCCGCCGTTACGGGCTCATCTAGGAGACACCATAGAAGGTCATGGGACTGGTGGTCCCAGAGTCTTGCGTACTGTTACTTTTGAAGAACCACGGTCCGTATCGCCATCGTCAAGATCAGAAACCGCTGCCACTGCAGAAAGCGATCTGGCTGGAGATGTTTTCAAAGATGACTTTTCGGGAGAGTACTCTACCGATTACGAGTCTAGTGAAAGCGAGATGTCGAGTAATGAGGAGATACCGACTCCAGAGGACTACATACATTCATCGGTCCCTCGCTCCATCGCGACTCCAGTTGACGCTGAGGGCAAAGTGCTTTCATTCCAGGCGCAGATCAAGCAGCCAAGACGCAGCAACATGCTAAATCACGACTTAGGGATACATGGAGAGAAGAAGGCAATATGTAAAAGTGATGTTGAAACTTGGAAGATCACGAAGGCAATGATGACAGAGTTTGAGGGCCGATATGTACTCCAAATTCATACATTACCCGGCCCAGAGAATGCTCGGCTACAGGAAGGTGTGAGAACAACATGGTATCACATTCAGGCTTCGCAGCTCGACTTTGAGAGATTCCAAGACGTTTGTTTGGCCATACCAGGCCTTTCAGACCGGCTGCTGGCGCGCACTCGCGCATTATTGACAAAGGTTTATACGGAGAAAGTCAAACCCTTCTTGGGTGGAAGATTCATTGAGCCCGGAACTGTCCTCCGAGTCGATGATCCAGATGGGTCTGACTCTCAACCTGTCATTTTCAGCTGCGTACCATATCTCAGTCTCGAGCCACCAGAAAAACAAGGCTCAGAGGCGAACAAGTCTTGTTTTCCACCTCATACCCTCATGCAGGCAATGTATTTGTACGAACCAGTACGAGAGCGAGATGAAGAGCAGTCTTGCAGGAAGTTCAGCGATGATCGCTCTGGTAACGTGGTCCATGTCCCTAATCTGTGGATGATGAATATCGGACCTGGTGTAGTCGTAAGCCACGGACATCGACCTCTGTCCTCATATATGGATGGGTCTATCAACGTCGTTCAGGAGAACATCAAGCCAACCAGTAGGCAAGATATCACAAAGAACCCCCTGACATCAATCACTATCACTGATCAAGGTGGTCAGACACTCATGTTTCCTGTTGGAAGTTGCAGGTCCTACTTCCAGCTAGAAGCAACAGCCTACGAGCTTGTAAACAACTACATGACCAAAGCTGGCATACCGGAAAGCAAGTTCCATCTACGATATGAGACTTTGAAAGAAAGCACGACGATTCTTCCTGGAGACTGGAGGGAAATTGTCAACCGAGCAGCTGATCATGTTGCAATCAACATAAATATATCAGAAGGCCCAGAGGATGAGAAGTCAGCGAGAGATTCTCTCAACGGGTCTACGTCAGCATCCGCGGCTGCAAGGTCTACGACGTCTATACCACCATTTTTTCATTGGCCAGATCCAACTCGCAATATTGTACACCAAGGCGCAAAAAAGCCTACAGCTCTGGGAAAGCCTGACAAGAAACCGATTACCTATCTGGAGCAGGTGGAAGCGGCTATGTTATCGGAGACCCTCGATCCCTTAGAAACGACAGATCACGGTGTCGATAACGCTTTCACCTCTACCGACTACTACCGGTCTTTGCCAGAGAGAATGCAAATGGAATTCGGTGATAGCTTGTCCGATCTCAAAAATCGCGTGGAACTAGCAAAAATACCGAAACCTGGCGCTACGTTCCACCAAACCGTCGTTGGCAATCAACGCATTGGCATTCTAGAGCAATCGATCGAACTTCTTAATGTTGTTCAGGAAACTTTGAAGCTATGGGTGAGTGACCTCGATAGCGCCTGCGTTCTCCGTAAACTCTCGGGCGCTCTGGATAATGTTAGGGAGTGGGCAGTCATCATCGATCAACGCGGTTCTATAGAACACTATTTTGGCGAATACTCTGATACCAACCGGAAGCATCCTGCTACGACGGAATGTGCTTGGGTTCTTCGCACTGGTCATAGGCCTTTTCTACTATCGATCCCAGATGGAAATACGAAACTGGCAAGATCGATGGCACGGTGTAAGCGGTGCCAATCTTTGAAAAGATTCTCTAGTCCACAAACTGCATTTGAGCATTTGCAGCGACACAAAAGGTTTAACCGCGTTGAAAAACCTGACAATACGAAAGAGAGAGGATATACGACGACTCCCGGTGGGGAACATGCTGGTGTCGCTAGTATTCCAAAACTCCAGGACTGGGTTATGAGTCCTGCGCACTTTTGGCTTGAACATACAAACGCTGGAACCTTGAGAATACTCACCCAAGCATGTGCGACTGCAAGGGAAATTCTCGTCGAAGCTAAAGAAATTGTTGACGGAGTGCAAAATGAAGATGGTCGAATGTCGTCTTTGTATAGCCTGCCAAAAGAACTTGTTGAAGCGTTCCGGAGAATCGTGATCTTTTATTTGGCGATCGAGCGAGCTCTATGGCAGACCCGCCAGATCTACGATGACGACGCTCAATCAGGAAAATCCGCTCATCTTACCTTCGCCCCATATTCGGATGCAGGACTCGAAGTGCTGGAACGATTTGGTAACGGCGCAAAACTGTCGCTGTTTAGCGCTCGGCATGCGCTGAAGCAGATGGCAAAGTCGGATAAACCACTGGACGTCCTTAAGCACCTCTCCTTAGGATCGGAATATGCCTGTGCATGGTTGATGAGACGGTTATTTGCCAAACCTCTCGAAGAGAATAGGACTGCGGGCGATATGTACAGAAACTACGTTTCCAAAGTTGTAAGTGCACCCATGCTTGACCTCACGTACAGAGATTACACTAGTCTGGAGGCTATATCAGGGGTATAGGACAGTGGCGCAAATGCTTGCAGATATTCTTCTATTTATAGCTGACCCTTGCTAGCAATTCGAAGTCAACCATCGACCAAGCAAGCGCCTCGTCCGCTCTATCAATCTTATCCAGGAGGAACTGCAAATCCTGATATCAGTGAACAGATGGCAAAGCACTGTTATCCAGAACTACTTGAGCGTCCTCGATGATTCCATGTATGAAACAGCCATACCAGCCCGCCGAGGCATGTTTCCGTATGAACGTATTCTCGTTCAAAACTGCCTAGACCAACTATCTCTGGCTCGGGAGGATTACATTGATTTAATTTCGCGTTGTACTCCACTCTCCGACCGTACAAAGCAGATGCTCGAGATTAATGAAGAAGATCATGGCAAAGCCATCATGGTCTTCACGGTTGTCACAGTCATATTCCTACCGCTATCGTTTGTAACGAGCTATTTCGGTATGAACGCTTCAGACATCAGGGATATGGACCAAAAGCAGGACTTGTTTTGGTCTGTCGCTATACCACTCACAGTGGTTACGGTGGGGTCCTGCCTACTCATCGGTTATAATGGGAACGAACTGCGAGATATGATCTCATCATTTTATCGAACACTCATGGGCAAAGAGAAGAGAATAATCGAGGCTTATGGCATGGGTGTACCGCAACGTAAACATATACCGAAATTTCCAAGCGAATCAGGCGGCAGAGTGGATTCGTTCAATCCCGCTTATGACGCTGAATTCACCAGTCCCCGATTCGGACTACAAAGAAGGCCATACGACTTCGAGGCGGACGACGACTGGTACGACTCGCCCTACAACCCCACACCACTGAACAGGCTACCAGGTCCCCCTGTTTTCCGGCCTATGCCTATGACAAGCAGCGATGAATCGCGGTATTTCCTAGAAAACGACGGTTTGAAGAACAAAACAGGAGTAAAACATCGAAGAACAAATTATTACGATGGAGCTTACACAGCTCCGCGGGACCAGGACCGAATGGGGTACGACCAATACCGCTACGTTCGCCGCAGCAGCATCGATAATATATCGCGCAATCCCCCGTCAGTGCGGTCAGTTCACATACCTCCACCAATACCGCCTTGTGGATTCGCAAGCAAGAAGTCACGAAGCCGGAGTAGGAGTAGGAATGAACACGGCCAAGTTGGCTCGAGGGACACGTTCTTTCATTGATCAAGACATTGGATGGGAAACCTTTACTCTTGTACACTCGCACTACACTGCAACTCCAGAGTCCAAGTTTCCTTGTTACACATTGATACCTTTTGCCATACCAGCCTCTGCTACACGGTATGGTTGGGCGCATAAGCGTCTATTCTAGTAGATTGGAGTGTAAACATATGTTGGCATAGCTCAAGACAGCCGTCACCATATTACCAGGTAACATAGCAAGGCGGCATGAAATCAAACAAGTGAGGAGTGGGTATTCAAAGCACCAATGCATTAGCTATTATTACGGTAGGACGGCAGCAGCGATGAACTAGCAATTTTGTTCCACCAAAGCCTGTTAACAGGATAAGGTCCGCCCACGCAACATCCTCTCCATTACGGGCACGATTATGCTCCATGTCCCACGATCCATCGAAAACAAGAAAGAACAACCAAGAAACATTTCATTTGCTACTCATGTGCGCGTGCGCCGTGGCGCAATCGTGGTATCATCCATGATCAAAAGGTAGGAAAGTCGTAATCATGACTGGCGGCCCCCAAGCATACCGGGTATCACTGGTCGACGAACAAGCATCTAAGCGCGGCCCTGGAAGACGGGGTTCTGGTCACCGAAAGTAGTGTTGAACTCTCCGGAGGCAGGAGCGCCAGTGGGGTGAGTGGTAGAGCCAGTGGTGGTGGCAGCGGGGTTGTTCAGACCTGTAGAGTCGAGGCCAGATGAACCAAGGCCAGATGAACCAAGGCCGGACGAGCCGACGGGGGCGCCGGTGCCCGAAGTGTTGAAAGCATCGTCGACCTGAGTGCCGAAGCCGTGGCTACCTCCAGTGGTGGAGGGAACACCACCAGTCAAACCCTGACCACCAGCGAGGCCGGATCCTCCAGTAAGACCCTGGCCACCAGTGAGGCCAGATCCTCCAGTAAGACCCTGACCACCAGTGAGGCCAGATCCTCCAGTAAGACCCTGGCCACTAGTGAGGCCCTGGCCAGCACCGAGACCACCAGCGTTGCTGTACTGGCTGTCGTACTGGTTTGCTGATGGGTTAAGGCCTTGTGAGGCACCAAGACCACGAGACTCATCACCGGGGCTGCCGTAGCCACCCGCACGACCGTGAGGCTTGCGAGTGACCTTGCCAACCTGAGGCAGACTGGAGGTTTCCTTGGCGGAACCAATAGAGAAGATAGGGCTCTCCCACCTCTCACCCTTGGCAGCAAGCTCCTTGTACTCGGTAGCCTTGGAAGAGATACCTCCGGGCAGGGAGATGTTCTTGAAGATGGAGTCGTGCTGAGTGACAGCCATGTTGACCTGGGTGTCGCTGGCCTTCTCCTTGACCTGCTCCTTCTTCTGCTTGCCCTGCATAACGCGGTGCTGCATAGCAGAGGCGTAGCGCTGGTACATGTTCTGGAGGTTCTGGGGGTCGGGGTTGCGCTTGGCCTCAGCCTCCGCACGGTCTGCCTCAGTCTTGATGTCGAAAAGAATGCCGTCGAGCTGGTTGGCGGAGTCCTTGATCTGCTTCTCCAGCACCTTCTGAATAACAGGGCGCATGACCTTGAGAAGGAGAGGCTTGAACATGTTGAAGAGAAGCTTGTGGTTGCTCTTCTTCATCTTGATCTGAAGGTTCTTAATGTCAGACTCAACCTTGGTGACCTTGAAGAAGTGGGTCTGCGCGTGGTTTTCGCGGGCCTTGTCAGCGGTCTCCATCTCGACCTTGAAGCTGAAGCCGGAACCGCCCATGAAGATGTCCATAACACCCTTGTCGGTGATAGAGGGGAAGCCCTGCTTGCGCTTGATGTAGTAAGAGACATCCCTGAGGTCCATTTGAACACCCGAAACTGAGAGCATAACCTTGTTCTTGTTCTTGCTGGAAATGGACTTGCGTCCCCAGCGCCAGTAGTTGTCCGAGCCGAACTCCAAAGAGTTGGGGGCAAGGTTGTCACCCTCGATGACAAGGTTCTCAACGACAGCGTCGACCATGGAATCGCTGTACTCGATACGCGGGATTGGTACGTAGCGGACGTTCTCGAAGATGGAAGGCAAGATGACATCGCTCAAATCTTTGAGAAGGTGAGGCTTGAAGACGGTCTGGCCGTTCTCATCCTGACCGAGGTCAAGGAAGAGCTTGTTGACAGATTGTGCGAACTGCTTGTTCTGCGGGTCAGCATCGAACTGCTCGCCAATGAACTTGAACTCGTCGGCGATGCGGTCAGTGTGGCCACGGTAGCGACCACGGAGGAGGCGGTGACCATCGTCATAAATCTGGTTCCACTCCTCGTTGCTACGATCCTCTAGGATGAAACCCTGCTGCTGTAGGGTCTTACGGATGAAGTGGTTAATGCGTGTGAACCAGTTCTTCAGTTCGGGGTCCTGGTCGGCGTCCTTGTAGACCTGGTTAATCGACTCAATAAGGTCATCGAACGAGGTGTTGTTAGCGAAGCGCTCGAGCAGAGTCTTCAAGTTTGTCAGCCATTTATTTTCGGAGAGGAAGCCTAGATACGCACCTTGAGATCAGCTTCAGCAGTAGTTAGGGCATCATTTTGATGCGCACCTTGAACAGAGCCCTTGCCCTGCTGGCCCAGGTTCTTACCATGGCCAGAGTACTGCTCGGCAAGGCTGAGCAGAGTCTCAATGGCACGCTGGTAATCCTGGTGTCCCTGAATCTCGACGACCATCTTCTTCAGACGCCAGATGGTCTGCTCGCGACGCTCTTCGGGCATCTTTCCCTTGAGGTAGTTGTTCATTTGGTCACGACGAGCGCGAGCCATGTTCTTGTCCTCCTCAGAAGTGTTCGCATCGACCTTCTGCTTAGCAGTCTCTAGCGCACCGCGAGCATTGATACCAGTGCTCTGACCAGTTTGACCCTCATGGGCGCCGAGCTCGGCGGTGTGTTGAGGATCGCGCGAACCGTCTGGGTTGGCAGCCTGGTTGATGTCCTTGGCATGCTCCTTCAAGTCGCTCTTGGCCTCGTCCTTGTTCTTGTTACCGAAAGGCAGGCTGTTCTTAGCTTGGTTGCGGAGGTTCTCACGGTTCAGATCGGAGGTGTCGTGCCAGGTGTTGTCCTCAGCAGGCTCGTCCAATCGGTTGAGACGGTCTTCTGAGGGCTTGATCTTGTTGGCAGTGTTTTGGGCGGCATCGCCAGCCATGTCACGGAGAAGGACGGTAGCGTCGGAGAGCAGCTTCCTGAACTGGCCATTGCTAATGATTAGGGTGCCGAGAGTCCGTAGACCGTCGAGCGCCTCGTTTCCATGTTGCTTTGCTGTGTCCTTATCGACAGGAGCATTGGGGAGACTGGCGCTGTTGCTACCGAGGTGCTCTGCCTGCCAGATGAAGTCTTGGAGGAGGTTGCCCTCGTTCTTGGTGAGAAGTAGGATCTTGGCCTGTTCGATGACACTCTTCAGGTCGGAGACCAGGTGCTGGCCCTCGCTCGACAGCTTCTTAGACGGTGAGTTGAGTGCCCTGTGTGCAAGCGCCGAGTTGAGCGCAACATCGATCTGTTGGTTAGAGGGGACCTTTCCGTTGGAGAAGGCTAGAGTTGGTCAGCTCTGTTTGCATTACTTGTGCGACGCGTCGGTTGCACGTGTTTACCTACCCTCGACGATGCCGTAGAGTTGTAGCTTGTTGTTGACATCCTTCTCCTTCTGCTTCAAATCCACCGGACCTGGACGAGTTAGTAGTGTTTGGAGGGGGAAGCGGGGTAGGTATCCATACGGTTTACGGAACTCATGGTGTAGGACTGCTGCTGTGGGTATCAAGGTGGGGTATCAAAATGCAGACGCAGAGCTGAAAACAATGGGAGGTAGGGTAGATGGGTATTTCGAGGTAATGGGTATCAGAGTGGTTTGTGTGGGAGGGAAGGCGGGTGAGGGCAAAGGCAGCTTTGTATTTGGGCTGGCTGGGTAACACGCGCGATTGCAGCAACTACGTCACTGCGTCGTAGCTTCCCGCTTGTGAAGAGTCTGGGCTTGGAACAGCGACCGACCACGACCAACTTGATTGACCCCGCGACTACCGGCCATGATTTTCCCGCTGCCATCGATCGAATGCCGCGGAACATGCAGAGAAAGCAGCGCGGCAGCCCAATTCCCTGGTGATGTGCCGTCCAATGCCACAATTGTACACGCTTTCCCTGAGACATGGGGCCAGCCACGCCAGAACGAGGTCGCCCTGGTCTGTATGACGAGCCTACGGGTATGTTTGCGGGATCGATCGGCGCCAGGTTTCCCAAAAGATGCCAAAACATGTGTCTTGGTTGCGTCATGGGTAATTGAGCTGTGCGCCACAATCTCGATTCCGTCTTATGCGAAGTGTGGCGCCACCCCTTGCCTGCAAAATCTTCCCTGCAACCTTCGCCAGGTCTTTTCTACTGTAATTTTCTTGCTCTCTTTCGCTGCAATCTCTTCCTAGAGAAGCCACAACATCTTCCTCCATCGCCCCCCTTTCTGTTTGTGGTATTCTATGCGCCACATGTCAAAATACCAAGCTTTTCTTGGCATCAGGCTAGACGGCTGGCCCACTGCTAGCGCAAGTACCGCCGGCCACACCGCTCGCACGATGACGACGTCCATCTTCCAGTTCACGACGTCCAATCTCGTGGGGCGCCAGCTCATTCGCCGCCAATGCACTACAATGGGTCGTGCTGGCGCGTCGCTCTCATGGTCCTAAGGTCATGAACGCCACACACGCATCAAACGGCTTCCATTCGAACACGTGAGGCTCTGAAACCGGGAAATTCCAGACAAGGCCAATCCTGGAAGCGCTCTCCCTTCAGATCTGCCCGCCCTGGACGATCCTACACACAGACTTCTCGACGTGCCTGTCTGGTATAGCGCAGATCAGCCGACGCACTAAGCTTGTCGGCTGCTGCCCGTACCTCATCATATATTGCTACCTATTACCAGTCATGATAGAGATGCCATTATGTTTCTTTTACCCGTGCTCGGTACCTGCCGCTCCTGTTCAGTAGATTTCTGCCAAGCGTACGAACCATTGGCCTGTAGTTTCACCCGCACTTCAACGTACTACATATATCCTTTGATCTTTTGTACCACCCCTCACTTCGCACCTCTCAGCTGCTAATCAAATATCCTCGAAGAAGTCCTCGATGAAGCAATCGATCTCAGCAGCAAGTGCACCGATCGCGTTCTTCTAATCCTTGATTCTCACCCTCGCGATTGTACTGGATTAGTGGCCGAACTTGCCGAAGATCCGAACACACGCGGGTGCTTGCTGGCGACAACGGAATCGATCTTTTTTCCGGGACTATCAGCCCTATAGTAAGCAGGTAGAGGCGGTAGTGGTTTCTACCAATGGAAAAGATATCGAGAGGAGTACATATATACGAGCGAGGGGCGAGATCCATTTTCCCTGGGGGCGCTTGGATTACCGAGGTTCTCGTGGAAAACCTGCAGTAGCTCTAGGATATGATACTCAAGCGAATGATTAGAGACAAGTAAATAAGAAGCCGTGGTGGAAACTTTCGGCAAGCTAACACGGTATCGCCGGGAGTAAGAAGTAGAGAATTGAGGGGCTGATGGAGTTCTGCAACCAACCACGTTGGACGCCGGATGAAGGTAACAGTTGCAAAGGTAAATCATCCTAAATCGGTGGTGGCAAAAGAAAATGGGCGTAGAAGGAACAGATGCAGTCGAAACACTATCAACACGCTCTCGAAGTTCTCTGTCTGCGCCAAGGCGAGCGAAGAACCCTGTGATAGAGTATGCGCGGCGTTGTACGGTCCTTCTTGCTGTTATGGTCTCAGCGACAAGACATCTACCACAAATCTTCTGGTCCGTGGTCGACAGCACTTTAATTTTTATAACTCCATAAGCGAGGTAACCTACTGGACCAGCGGCGATTGACGCTTCGGGCGCAATCGCAATCGCAATCGAAATTGTTGAGTTGATTTCACTGACTTATCTTTATACGTGTGGTGGTTTTCTGGGAACCTGGAAAGCGTGTCTATCCGGTATCTAATGTACGTGTGAAGGTTGTATTTTCGTCATCTGTACTACCAGCTGGAGATGATTAAAATTCTATTCCTTACCCAAGATATTACTTCGAGCCGTTTCCGCGAAGCAAGTACCCCCCATTCTCATCATCATCCCCAAGCGGTATCATCTCAGCCTTTCTAACAGCCCTAAGCAGAACCCCTGGATGCAAAACTGTCATGATGACCACGACGCCGAACATCAGCGCCGCATCAAAAACATACAAGTACGCTTCGGTCTGATAAACCTTGCTCTCCGGCCCTTCCACAAACTCTGCCAGCCGAAATATACTCCGCACAACAACGAGCACACTAACGCTGTACAAAGCCCACATGTAGCGCTGCCATCTGACATGAGTCCGAAGTGACGTGGACGTGGGTTTGTTGTTAAGCCTCCGGTGAAAAACCACTGCCATTAAGATGAAGAAAGCAAATGCAACCAATTGCGTGCCCAGTCCCGCGATCACAACGGTATTTCCTGTCTTGACACCCTCTGGATCACCAGAAGTTTGCATTGCAGAGCCCATGATCTGGCACACGAACGAGCCTATATCGATGATAACATAGATCTTTGTCGTCCAACGCGGGTTCAATACAGCGTGGTGCGTAGCATCGAGAGCGCGGATAAGACGACCGAGCGTCATGTAGATGGTTGCTGCAAGGAGCGGCGCGGCCGCAAGAATGAGCATGAGTTGTATGAGGTAAGGGCTACCATTTCGGATATCGGATGAGGACCATGCGCGACCGTAATAGCCTGCTGCTTCACCTGTGAGATTTGATGTTAGTCAATTGTACTACGTGATGGTCATCGTGTAGCTACGAACCTACGCAACCCAGAACGAACGGAATAAAGAACCAACTTCGCAATGGGATGAGCATTACAAAATGAGCCAAACCACCGATTGCAAATAGCACCAGGAATGCATAGCCAGCGGGTCCGGAAGGCGTATAGGGATAGAGATCGAAATCGGCTTGGCCCCTCGATGTGAGGGCGTTAGACGCCATTTGCGAAACCAGGCTGATGCTAGCGATTGTCTTTGCGTGAGAAGCGAGGGAAAATGAATCAATGTAAGAATATAAAGGAAATGGTGTGAGGTGGCGAAGCGGATGACGATGGAGTCAGTTGAGAGTTACCCACGTTACTATATACTGTTTTAATAAGATCCATGTTTCTCGCATTCGACTCTTGCGCTCTCTTATCTCTCTCAAGCATTACTACAAGAGGCGCAGTGCCGCGCGGCATTTCCTCGGTCTAGTGTTCGGATGTTTCGTGTTGGTCTGCGAATTTCGTTGCGAAAGAGAATACGCGGTAATACGCCCTAATGCGCACAAGGATTTGTCGTTGAACGAGACCACTCACCTTATCTCTTCTGGGTTAGCAAAGAATCGTCTCTCCTTTTTTTATGCTTCTTTCGTTTATTTAAAGCTTCTACAGTCAGTTTCATATCCCGTGGTAATAGATTAATTAGGATTTTTGTGTATCATTCATGGCTTTGCTATGAGCAGTTAGCTGCTTGAGAAGGTCCATATAAAGAAGAAAAGGGTGTCCAAGCTATGGAAGGTAACTGAGCCAGCACTTCATTTGACCTCCCAATTTTCTTGAGCAACCCGATTCTAACCATCTTTTGTCGCTTGCGTTATCGTAAAGGAGGCCAACACGACAATTCCAAAGGATGCGATCGGAACTCTCTGCACTACGAGGAGCCGTCAGATTAAACAGAGAGAGGAAGAATAGAGTGTATTTATACAAGACCCCAAGAACATGGCCCAGCGCTTTGAACGCAGATTTGGCATCTTCTCTGACGACATGAGCAAGACTACCGACAACGGCCAAACACACGCCATAATGACTACAGCCAAGGAATCGTTCAGCAAAAGGATCTTCATCCGTGGAGAGTCTTAAGTCTGCCAACAAAGAGAGAGGACGCGCTTGTTTGTCCTAATGAATGAGGCGTGCAAGGTATATGCGGAAAGCTGGAATTCAACGCTCTTTGAGTATGCACGCTTCGCGTCTGGTCTTACTTTCTCCGTCGTACATGAAGTGGTTTACGCATGCTATATTAGAGATAAGTTGAATGGGCCAGAGGAGTACTCTGAAACCTTTTGGTCTTTGGAACAGCAACATGGGTGAAATCGGTTGCGCAATAGAGGTGGCGGTTCTCTGAGATACCATAGCAACATGCATTCACCACAAGCGCGGCATAGATATGCCGTGGGAGCCTGTTGTATCCGAAATAGCCGGCTCGAACATCGTTGTACAGGAAGTCCTATCATGCATTCTGTAAATCCCAGTTGGTTTAGACAGTCCTTGACACTGGACGTTAGGAGAAAGCTAGCCGAAGAACCCTACAATAACCAGCTAACAGCTCTTTGGGAAGAATGCTAGTAACGACCTCACAGAAGGCGATGGTAAAGAGATGGGATACAAGGGCTCCCGCACTAATATTGACTCTGTAGTGCCTCTTCGTCGGGAGTATGTAGTAGTAGCAGCAAGAAGTGAAAGCGAGAAAAAGCTAGAGAGCGTCAAGAGCTGTTGAAAGGCGTTGAAGGTACTGGGCGCGAGGTACATGAGAAGAAAATGAAACTGAGTGCGAGCCAGAACGTGGTGGCAATGTCTTAGTGCTGTGCTATTTGGACATGCAAGAGGTGAAGAAGTATACCTAAAAGATAGCGATAGCTCCTGGTGGGCTTCCGATGCCGCCCCTAACATGCAGTGGCGCACTGGTCAAGAAAAAAGTATACCTGCCCATCTCTTTGCACCTTTGGCTAAGCTTCTCGAGGTCCCACATCTCACCGATAGCGGTACCCCAGTGAACGAGGAGCCATTCATGAAGGCACCACCCCTCCTCGAACTTCGGTGGCCAGGCTTCGAAAGCAACAGTATCGCCAACGATCGCGGAGAAGTGACGGTCATAGAGCCATCTGACAGTCTTCTCGTTGGCCTGAAGACCGATGGCGACACTGTTATCACGCGTACCACTCTTGCGCTCCGCTTCGTTGGCATTGCTGTTATCGTCAGTCATGTTGAGAAACTGAGAAACTAACAGGACACGTACTTATGCCATCTCACGTAACCACTTCGTATCATCATAATATCACCCTGCTTCAGCGTAATGCCTTGCCACTTTAGCGTCTCTTCTATCTCCTCAATTGGAATCTCATGTCTCGATACCGGGCTTGGTGCTTTCCCCTTCTTCTCTTCATACCAACTCAGCCAGTCACATAGAACACCTCTTCCAACGATACCACCTCTTTCGCACCACTTGTGCGTACCGTTCGTGACGCTCTTAGCTGCCTCCTTATGTGAGAGACCGTTGTAGTACATGCCGCTCGCTTGATGCGCGAAATGCTTTAGACTATCCCACTGCGAGCCGGCTTGCGTGTTGATGTGAAGCTCATCATCATTAGCGCAGAAGTTGGAGAATTCTGCAAAGTCGATCTGCTTTTGCTCCAATTCTTTTCGGTTGAAGCCTGGAAACTGGACGTTGTGAAGTTCCCAATCAAGTTGGATGTGCTCGCCGGTGCTGATCTCCTTGGAAGCGGCTTTCACGACATCCGAAGTGAGAAGGTTAATAGCTATCGAACATTAGGTCAGTTTATTGCGCTGTATGTGGGAGCTTCCTCACTTCCGACTTCGTCTTTCTCTCCATTCTTGTCGAAGAAACCCCATATGCTGCCTTGTGGCATATCCTTCACCTTTGGCAGGTCATCGAATGCTGGAAAGTTATATTCTTGTTTAGCCATTGTAAAAGTATTGATGTTTCTTCTATTGCAACTTTAGAGAATGTACCACGAAAGTGTCTTGCTCTGACGATGCTTTATGTTAGGGCCATGAGCGCCGAGGTCAATCCTGAGACCCCGCATCCAGTACTAATGCGTATCATGCGGAGCTTTTGGTTGTCAGAGCTTCCATGACGTCGGAAAATACCATTTAGCGTGTAGTGAATTTGCTAGTCTGTAACCAGATGATGGCAGTTGGTTGGTAGGCGGACCCGCTTCCGAAAGGTGCGCAAGCGGGGATGTTACTAGTTAGCGTACACTTAGGTAACCCGCCCGTCCGATGTCACCTGAATCAAGTCCAAGTACGGTACACCATCATTTTTAACAGACTAGATGAACTCTTGGTCGTCGATGCCAACCCCATGTTTGTTGGATTTATACTATGCTATGTCGTCAAGCAACATTGTTGTATACCAAATAACTGACAAACTTACTCATCGTACACGACAGCAGTCAGTGCATCGGGCAGACTCACAATGCCGCCAGCAACGGATCCACAACCATCCTTCGAAGTGCAGTAGCCGGCGCAATTGGACAAGGTGACATATGTAGGATGAAAGCACCCTCAACAACAGAAGCTACTTCTGACTCGAGTCATGAGATGCTGCTTGGCCATCTTGGGATACTGTTGCGAGATGCGGATTACTATTCCTCGATAATCGTTGCAAGGCTCACCGCAAAAGAGTTGGGTGAAGATCGACTTCTCAAGCAGGCTCTCGTGTCGGCTGAGAACGGGAAGGCATCGATGAACTCGATGTTTTTCGCGCGTTCGACTGGGAATGGGTTTTGTCATTCAAAACATACATTTGTAATAATTACCAAAATCGGACTGGCTCATTGATTTGATGAGAAAATGAGCGTTTTCTCCAGGCAGCACGTAGTCCTCTTCTCATAGCCAGGCAAATGTGTTGCGTTCTCGCAGCTTCTTCACTGCGTAATCCGCAAAGGAGCGACGGAAAACTCCATCTGGTCACACGCTGACGACACCTTCCATGTACTTCTCGCTGGCCAACTCATGGTCTCTGTTATCTCTAGAAGCCAATAACTGAAAGTTTGCGCTACCACTCAGCAAGTCCCGTTCCTGTTCACAAGGGAAATAGTCCACTCCGGTCCTAATAATGGGCACGTGGCTTGCGACTATGAGTGCAACTATCATGGAGATGGGAGAGTAGCCGCGTACATAATGTGTTACGTCGAAGTTCGCCCCGGTGGCTTCGAACAAATACTCTACGACTTCATCTGATTCGTCAGACCGATGACTGCCATAAGCAACATCGCAAAAGAATATGGTTGTGACAGGACATACGCCGACCTCGGCGATCATATTTGTTCGTTGGAGATCCCCGATTCTTTTTAGGAGGATAAAGGTGGACGGATTGTTGTAAAGAAAGCAGATTCCCGAAAGCACCAGCAGCCCCTAGGTGATGTAACGCTTCTCGTTGTAGGCGACTGGCAATATCGGAATCGCGGCTTAGACGAGCTGGTATTGATACTGGAGCAAAACGTGTGAACAGTGTTCACTAAGTTGATGTGACCATCACTCATATATGCTATGGGAATGCAGCATTTCCGTACCGGTGCGAGATAAGGGGAAGTGTCCAGTAAGGGACCTAGCGATTCCACTGGCTAAACCTCATTGGGACATCTATGATTAGCAGTGGGGTACGATTCATAGTAGATTGAAGGATCGCTTGCATCATCGGGGTTTGTATCATTGAATTTAAGAAGCATTCTGCGCCATTCAGTGCGACAGTAGAAGGCATGATCGCCCTCCAGCCATACTTTCCGTGTTAGCCGGTCTTACGCCAGCCAAGCCTAGCAATTGACCCCGCCAGCAGCTGAACCTGCCAGTGGCTGTGCTTCCTCACATCTTTACCTACGTGCCACAACTACATTTATTCTAACATGGCCGACCTCGTATCAGGCATTTCCAGACTCAATCCGTTTTCGAAAAAAGAGATCGATGATGAAGAAAAGGGAGAATTTGTTGATGCCGGGACCGTAGCAGGCGGCGGTCACGCATCGAGGCAGTCGCATATCACAAAAGATAAGCTGCGCGTGAGCGAGGTACTCAAGAGCTTCCTCGTCAAAGAGGGCGTTTTGCAAGAGTCCGAAGCCGGCCTTAAGAGTGAGGAGCCAAGTACGGCGTTGAGAGAGCTGCTCGACAGAAGCCACATCAAGGTTCCGGCGGAGGTCATCAACAGGGACCATCCGCTCCCCGAGTACTTCATCAGCTCGTCGCACAACACTTACCTGATGGCACATCAACTCTTTGGCGAGTCGCATGCTTCTGCTTACGAGATCGCGCTGCACACAGGATCCCGTTGTGTAGAGATCGACGCCTGGGACAACGATGATAATCGAGAAGAGCCGAAAGTCACGCACGGGTATACACTCGTCTCTAACATACCATTCCGCCAAGTATGTGAGACGATTCGCGATGTCGTCGACAAAGAAGCTGCTAGCGAAAAGAATGCTGCACCTATCATGATCTCCCTAGAAAACCATTGCGGAGCGCATGGCCAGCTCCGCCTAGCGCAGATCATGCAAGAGGTACTTGGCCCCCGACTTCTCAGCAAGGCCATTCGCGACAAGGGCACACGTGAACAAGATGACTCAAGTAACCATGAGCATGTTACACTTGCTGAGCTTGGGAACAAAGTGGCGGTCATCGTGGAGTACCATCTACCCGATGAGGAGGAAAGTAGCAGTAGCGATTCGAGTTCCGACGAAGAGGAACAGAAGCAAGCTCATCATGAGTATGCAGAGAAAAAGAAGGCCACTAATGCTGGTACGATCATCCCCGAGTTGGCTGAGCTCGGGGTGTATGCTCAGTCGGTCAAACCTGTCAACAACTCCTGGTTCGAAGCAGAGCTTGACAACGCGCCCCATCACCAGCTTATCAACGTCTCAGAGTCAGGTCTGAGAGCCCACCTTCCTGCCAACAGCGCTAAGATCGCACGGCATAATGCGCACCACTTGATGCGCGTCTACCCCAAGGGCACCCGCATCTCCTCCAAAAATCTCGCACCAGTACCATTTTGGGGTATTGGCGCCCAGATATGCGCTCTCAACTGGCAAACCTTCGGCGCAAGCTCGCAGATCAACGAAGCACTCTTTGCCGGCTCTGGTGGCTATGTTTTGAAACCGGCAGCACTTCGTGCAGGGGGCTCTGGTAACCTCAACACTGGACGCCGAAAGAAACTTCGCCTACACGTTGCCGGTGCAACAGACGTTCCCTTGCCAGATGATCGCGACCATGATGACATCAAGCCTTACTTAACGTGTACCCTTGTGCATCCTAACGACATGAATAACATGCCACCCAAGCGCAAAACCGCCCCCTACAAGCCCCACAAATTGACCGGCTTCATGCACAAGGATAACTCGCCCGCTAACGATCCTGTCTGGAAAGATGTCCTAGAATGGGAATTCGAGGACAACGAGTTGACCTTCTTACGCTTGTTAATCAAAAGCGATGACAGCTTCTCGCGAAACCCAATCTTCGCTGTTGCAGCGATAAGACTGATGTATGCTATGCCCGGATGGAACTTCATTCGGATGCTAGACTTGGGCGGTCATGAGACTACATGTACGCTGCTTGTCAGATTCGAGCTTCTGGACATCTAGGAGCAGACTTGTCAACAATCAAGCCAATCAATCTGAGCACCCCAGATTGAATTGAATTGATAGCTCTTTCAAAATAAGTAGATTGAATTGATAGGATTGATAGAAGCTACCTTCCTAAATAGGTAATTAGCTAGCCTAGCTAAGTAAAAGATCTACAAAAATCTTCAGATTGGCTTGATTGATGCAAAAAAATCTCGAGATTGGCTTGATTGAATGAGCAGATTGATTCGAATCAATCAAGCCAATCAATCCAGATTGATTGTTGACATCTCTGGTAACAGAGACATTACCTGGGTAATCGCCAGCCATATGGTACCACTTAGTGTTCCGGAAAAGCTGCTTTCTTACGTTTTCCATGGTCCGTTCGCGCGTTGACTAGCAGAGAAACTCCGCATTAGACACTCAAACATCTAACAACGTTTAGTAAAACTCGTAATGAGTTTCCTCCTAGTGAAATTTAGGCTGATACCTAGGCATATACGTGTGACTACTACCGCAGATGGGTGTTGAGCAGCGGAATGTAACTCGATAGGATAAATGCCGTGGGCTCCGCAACTGTGATGAGCTTAGCAATACTGTAATCTCTAGTAGGAGCAGGCGAGAATACTTGTATATCCCTTTTTGCTCCTAGTAGGCGAAAGAGAGCGGGGATGGATGTGGGTCGGAGTAGTGTAATGGAGAAAGCAAGGGAGGATAGATTGGATTAAAATGCTATTTGACATTGCGGAAGCTCAGACGGGTACAAAAGCGTGCAGAGCCGTCTGGAGATACATTAGAACACGAACTACATGATAGATCTGCCTGTCGTATTCTATTTTCCCTAAACATAGATACTACCTTTGCTAGCGATAACGGCCGTCCCGGAAAGAGCTAGCTCGTCAATAGTAGCTACACCGTCGACCATCTTAGTTCTGACTTCGACAACGATATCGCTCCTCCGATTCATTTCCACACCTTGCGTGATTTCGAATTTCATCTTGCTTGTATGACACCGGTTATGAATTGCCAGATAAGCCCCCAGAGTACATGCTGCAGACCCAGTCGCTGGATCCTCGGTGGCCAATTCGACCATACGTGCTCTAAGACATCGAACCGTGGCGTCACTTGTGCCTTCCATGCCACCACTTCTGTGGTTCCCGCTTTCTTCCTCGTCCTGATCAATGTAATAGTACCGGTAGCAAAAGCTGCGTCCCCACGGGCCTTTATCAAGTAATAAGTCCTGAATCGTCTCGTCAAAATGCAGACGTGAGGCATTTGAGACAAGCGCGAGATGCGCTAGCGATGGCAATTTGACAAGGAGAGCTGTCATACCCTGCACAATGCTAACTACAGGCGCATGAAGCTCTGCTTGCCTGATAGTCTCATCCGAGCTGAGAGCAGCGGTAATTGCGGCCCGGGGTCCTGTCAAGGGTATT
>Ga0265797_10004256_pt1 | contig 22034 bp, 18 predicted proteins | sample P2T30metagenome_FD_192433 | JGI IMG/M metagenome (GOLD analysis project Ga0265797, IMG submission 192433) | Plant litter microbial communities from East Loma Ridge, Irvine, California - P2 T30 | ecosystem: Environmental > Terrestrial > Plant litter > Unclassified | place: USA: California... | reverse complement strand
AACAACACGGCGATCGATGCACGAGAGTGGCCACCTTGCCTTTGTCCATGCTGTCGGCCTACCACCCACAGCACTGGGCAGGCGTGGTATCGAGATGACACGGTTGATAAGAGACATGCTGAAACTTACTTGACCCCGCGACCCCGAACCGGCGGACTGAAGAGGCCCTCCGCGTAGATGCGAGGCGTGCGCTGCACTGAGACACCACACATGTCCCTACGAGCCTATATGCCTTTGCCATTGGGCAGACGTCGCTGCGCCTCAGTATAGGCCAGACCCCACCGTTCGGCGGTCGTCGCATGAGAGGCGCCTGCTGTGGCGGCTTTTGATGCCCCGGATACCTAACCGGACCATGGTTGCAATTCGACACGCATGGGTTGTGTGCTGCTTGCACGGTAGCCTGCTGCTGTTCCTGCGGCTGTCCACAAGCGTGTTTGATCGATTCCTACTATCGATAATTAACGGTGCTGGCTTTGGCATGGTATGCCGACCGGGCGCTGGCATTGCTTGCTGGATAAGAGCATGGGTAGCTAGGTATCGTCGCGGCCTCATTCCATCATCTCACAACAGCTCCAGGAACCCTGATGTTTGATCCTGGTATTACTTGTGAGACAAGCGCCGGAGTGGTCGGTCCCGCGGTCGGTGGTAGAACTCACCGTGTCTCCGTCTTTTTGTGAAACAAGGAGTATACGTCAGTCATGTAAGTGGACGTACACAGACGACGTGTCGAACGCTCGAGATGTGTACAAGCCTGGGATGAACAAACAAAGGCCGTACGACAAGCCGTACACCATCTGCAACGCACCGCTCATATGTGGCGGCGAAGCACGCGAGACTGCAAGGCTGTCCTGGTTTTGACTTTTTTCCTCGACGGCATTCGCCTTTAGCAAGCCCGCCCACGCGAGCGAAGCCGTTGCACGTTGCCATTCTAGGCAAAGTCAATAGAAGCAAAGCGAATACAGTTCGCTGTGGCGGCCAGATGATCGAGACAAGCCGCATATACAGTATAGCCAAGAGATCGTGCAAGCTTGACGCGTGCAGATGGGACTGAAATGTATTGTTTGGCGTTTGCGCAGACAGGCGCCTCTTCCAGATGCGGGCAACGAAAGAATATGACTTGTCGCTGTTGTCCCAAAGCCAACAGTACACGCGGTCGTCACATCGTTCGGTGAAGCTCAGCCTTTCAGCCGCGACATCCACCGGACATCGTAGTCTACCTCAAGTTCGACGAGATCTCCAATTCGCTGTTTCCGCGGTTCCGCGGCGTATAATGCGATGCAGGATCTGCGAGTACCACGGCTTACTGCGCTGACTATCGCGACGTGCGTTTCAAAAGCACAAAGGAGTGAAAGGACTCGACGTGCGTGCATGCATACCAAGTAGCCTGTCGGACGGTGTCGAGCCGTGTCAGCACTCTGATTGTTGCGACGCATCGATAATCCCTGTCGCCGCGATCTTTGGTCGGACGGAGCCAATCTCCGCGCGCCAGTCTCTCAGCGTTAGACTGCGCGGACCAGCCGAGAGCTTGAGATGAACCTATTTCTTTGTTCCTGCGCTCGCTGCGGTCGGATTGCGTTTGGCCTCATGCAGTCAGATCCTAGATGTGTGGATACGCAGCCAGCCCTGATCATAAGAAAGAAAGACTCTGCTTACTAGTCCAGTTTCTTCGGCGCCCTGCCGCAATTGTACGAGAGATCACCTCATGTTACTGCACCCACACCATGGGAAATGACGACCTTCCCAGATAGCCCGACGATCAGGATCGCAATCTAGTGTTGCGGCCTCACGGACTGCTGATCGTTTGACCCTGACAAAGCGAGATGCGCACAGTCTGTCAGCTATCGTCGACCGTGTGGCACTGCAATTCAACAAGCAATGGCGGTCAGAGGCATCTGCACGGCTTCGGGGATGTTGACTTATGCTGGATGGCGTTGATCGGCAGTACGCAGGCTCCAGCGTGGGCGTGCGTGGCCGAAAATGCGGTGCAGTAACTCGTGGATGAAAGAATGCTACCACCTCGCATGGTTGTTGTGAGGGTAGAAGTGGGAAGCGCCAGGCAAAGTTGGAGTCAAGATATATACCTCGCTGGAGCTCCGGTCGTGCCTGCCCTTCTTGAGGGAACCTAATCTCGACCTCACTCCTGGGTTTTCGCACCAAAACTCACACGCTGAATGGATGGGTAACGCTGGTAATATTCAAGTGTCACCGTCACTTTGAGAGTCAAGGATTCAAGATGATAAGACATGCTCGGTTCCATTGTGGCAGGACCAAGAAGTCTACTATCTTGCGCTAAATTTCCAATGCGTTTTGTCTTGCTTGTATCAGGGTCTACAATAGTATGTTGAATGTCGCGAGACACACTTTTCCCAACTCGCCAGGAGGTACAGTTGATTGCCTCCTGAGAGATTGCCATTTTTATCCAAAACCAGAACAAACCCCAGCCCAGTGCATGAAAGTGAAGTGCTGATGTGATGCGTGTGATCATCTTAGACACGCACATCATCCAACAATCGGTCGGCCCACGCTGGCCCTTCTATCTTGCAGCGCCATCGCTGTCCCGTTAGAAGCAGGAGTCGGCGTTGCAGGTCGGCTCATCTCGGCGTGCAAAGCGATGTTTTCCCTCACCGCCACGTACTCGCTGTCGGCATATCCCAGCACGGCTGAGATGTGGCTGCTCCGACGACCCTTGATGCGCTTCACTTCGCTTGTGGAGTAATTGGAAAGAGCATGACCGATTTCCTCGCCGTCTGTGAGAGCTGATTCGTGTGAGGGGAGTACAACCAATCGAACGCACTCCTGCTGTCCGAAGTTGCCCTCTACGGCAATGACGCCGATGGGAAGCAGGTTGGCTTTGTTCTGTAGGGCGACGTGGGCACCAGCGTCGATGTATATCGCTCCGTGAGGAGCTAAACCGTGAAGTAGCCAGAAGTAACGATCGCGAATGGGCTGGGGAGCAGGCAGGAAGCGGGTATGTAGTGGCGGCAGGTTGGGCTCGTCGAGGGCGGTGCCATTGGCAGTCGTAGGTACTGTAAGGAGGGGAGTGTCTGAGGGTGTTACTTCGCTGCTGGCGTCCGGGCTCCGTTTGAGAGATTCCACGTGGTTGACGATGCTGGCAATGTTGCCAGGTTTGCTGCTGCGCGTGACAACTGTAGTGACACCTGCAGCTGTGGCGAGGCGAGCAGCGGTGATTTTGGTTCCCATTCCACCAGTCCCTAATGATGAGCCAGCGCTGGAGACATCTGCGGCAAGAACAGAGATGTCTTCGACAACCTCGATTGCCTTCGCGTCCGGGTTTGTGCGTGGGTTCTTGTCGTACAGGCAATCCACGTCGGTCATGAGGAAGAGATAGTCGGCTTGCACCATGGCGGCAGTGATGGCACTGAGCGTATCGTTGTCGCCGAACTTGATTTCTTGCACGCTGAGTGTGTCGTTCTCGTTGACGATCGGGATGACACCCATGTTGAGCAGCTCAATGAAAGTATGCTCTGCGTTGAGGTACTGCGTGCGGTCCGCAATATCGTTCCTCGTGAGCAAGATCTGGGCTACAGGCTGGCGCATCTGCGAGAACAAGTTGTCCCACATGCTCATGAGTTTGCACTGTCCCACTGCGGCAAGCGCTTGAACCTGAGGAAGATGTTTCGGCCGCCTCTCCAAGTCCATTTGCCTCAGGGCCATGCCAATGGCGCCGGACGAGCAGATGACGACGCGGTGTCCATCACGACGGAGGCCAACGGCAGTCTCGACAATGGTGGAGAGAGTGCTTAAAAGAGGTTCATGGGTCTTTTCGTCGACGATGGACGACGTGCCTATGGTGCGAGCTGTTAGTTGTCCTGACGTACGTTCTAGGCCCGTACTATTATTGTTTACCGAGCTTGATTACGATGGTGAGGTGGCGCTTCATGGTGCGCGGCGGGATTGTACAGCCACGACTGCCTAACTTGAAGGCTTACACGCGAGTTTTTATGATGTTCATAACACCAACAGTCACACTCATAGGGCGCAATCCGATGCAACAATGGTGAGCCATCGGTAATAAATTCCACCCCGCGGTTGACGTCTTTCCGAACCGAGGCGGCGGCCCGCAGGTAGCTAAGATGGCGTTGCTCAAGCAACCTACGCTGTTTACTGGTTCGTCTCTAAACGGACCGAAGAAGCGGCAACCGCGATCACTCCACAACTACTGTTTTGCTAGCCAGCCACACAGACTGGAGAGCTACCTATACACCCAGACTCCAGACTCCATCCACCCACTCAACATTCATTTGGATTAGCATCTGCCATGGCCGACGTGCAATACCTTTCAAACCAGCTGGAAGGCGTCAGCGTGCAAGATGAAAACTACGACACACATGCGCCGCCCGTGCCGCTCAAAGCAAAGGTATGCTGAACTGTTGACATTCATGGCGCACGAGCTGTCGCTGATATACTCTTTTAAGGGTACGAAGATTGTCAATGGACCACAAAGCCGCCTCAAACTTCCCTTGCAAAAGATCCCGTCCAATGCGGTGCCGCCAAAACCAGCACAGTTGACCAAGATACAACTTCCTTCACAAGCAGCGCAGCGCTCATCCGCCGATTCACGACCGTCCGACTCCTCCGCCGACCCGCTCTCACAATCACAAGACCCCAAACCAAAGCCAAAAGAATACCATCTTGGCATGTTCGAGATCGGCAAGCCATTGGGAAAGGGAAAATTCGGTCGGGTCTACCTCGCGCGCGAACGCGCCTCGGGCTTCGTCTGCGCGTTGAAAGTCCTACACAAGTCGGAGTTACAACAAGGAAAGGTGGAAAAGCAAGTGCGCCGCGAGATTGAGATTCAATCCAACCTGGCGCATCCGCACTGCCTGCGCATGTACGGTCACTTCCACGACACCAAGCGCATTTTCCTCATCCTGGAGTTCGCAGGCAAGGGCGAGCTATACAAGCACCTCCGCAAAGCAGGCAAATTCCCCGAATGGCAAGCCGCACAGTACATTGCGCAGATGGCCAGCGCGCTCAAATACCTGCACAAGAAGCATGTCATGCACCGTGATATCAAGCCCGAGAACATTCTTGTCGGCATCCACGGAGAAATCAAAATCAGCGACTTCGGCTGGAGTGTACATGCGCCAAACAACCGCCGCAACACCATGTGCGGTACTCTTGACTACCTGCCGCCAGAGATGATCAAGCCTGGGCGCGAGGAGAACTGGTATACCGAGAAAGTCGATTTATGGTCGCTCGGTGTGTTGACGTACGAGTTCTTGGTCGGCGAGGCACCTTTCGAAGACACGCCAGTAATGACCCAACGGCGAATCGCCAAGTGCGACATGTCAATCCCTCCAAATCTGAGTGCCGAAGCAAGGGATCTAATTAAGAGATTGCTAGTCCTGGACCCGGAGAGGAGAATCAGCCTGGAAGATGTCGAGACGCACCCGTGGATTATTAAGCACTGCGTTAAGGGCGAGAGAGCTTATAACCGCGCGAGCACCGAGAGGAAAGGCTAAGCGGAACCACCATCGCTGGCGATGAGATTAATGAGATTGGATGCAAGGCATGCAACAAGGTGTTTTGCTTGGACTGTTTCAGCATCATTGCGCGGAGTTCGGGAACTTGATTTACACCATGGATTTGGGAATAAGCGGGTGATCTTTGCGCAGGATACCTTTGCTACGCTTGCAACGAATTGTAAATGTAATGCTGCTGTTTCTATCGTACATGGCTCTACCCGTGTTTATACCTAGGCTCGAGTGGCGTGTGGTGAGTTTCAAACCTTTCTCGTGAGGTCTTCCATATTCGTACAACTGTCTTGCCTTGCCTTCAGGCAAAGGAATCATGCTTCCATCAATCCATCTCAGCAACGGTATGTAGGTGCGGCATGATCGCGCATTCGCGTATCTTGACTTGCTCAACCCTCGCTGAGGTTTCCGCTTCGTCGAGTGCACATTCTCTTCTTCCCAGTTCTGTTCTTTCAAGATTCGCCTCACATCCTCACTTGTAGATCTCGTCAAAGGGCCTCGTGTCATTGAAGCAGCTGTCCCAAACCTCATTCACCACCTGATTCGCATGCTTCTCGTCCTTGCACCCAGGCCTGGCAGCCACGCTGAGCGCCGCCCGCCGCCTCACGCACTCTTGCAACTGCTGTGTGATCCCCCATTGTCCACGTGTGAAAAACTCTCGTCCCCATCGACACTCGCCGCTCAACGTACTCGCGCGAATTTCCGTACACGCCGCGTGGCGCAAATTATGCACAGCATCCATCTTGAAGCGCAAGTGATCGTAGGCGTGCACCATCTCGTGCGCCAGCGTGTCCTCCATGTGTCCGCGGTTGCGCATCTGGTTTGCGCAGATCAGGATGCCGTATTCGGGATCGAAGCCGCCGCTCTGCCGGGAGTCGCATTTGCGGCAGATCACCCGCGAGGCGTTCATGGATGCGCTGCCGTCGGTGGGGCCCAGCAGGTCGATGTTGTGTTTGAGGAAGCGCACGATGGGCGAGTTGTCGAAGAGCCATTTCTTGTCGTCGTCGCAGCGCTTACAGTCGATCTCCTCGTGCAGGTTGTCTTTTGTGCGGAAGTAGGCTTCACGCTCGCGTTGGCTGGCGCTGCCGGTCAGGATGGAGAAGAAGGAGGACCAGGTGTAATAGGTCGCGTCGTCGGAGGCGGATGTTGTGGGGTTTGATGGAGGCGGTGTTGATGTTGAGTCCGCCATGCTTGCGAGTGGTGTTGAATAGGTATGATTGACAGTTCCGTCTTGTTCTCCAGGACTGTCCAGCAATTAATTGAAGTCGTTCGACTTGATTGACCAATCGGGAGGGAGAAACGCGGGGTGATCGCGACCCTTGGACGTAATGTTTTGAGGTTTACAACAAACACCAGGACAACTCTTTTCCTTTGCCACGCGCCTTTTCTTTGGCTTGGAAGTCTTCTCACTTGGATTCGACCGATTCTGGGTCGCGGAGTCGCCACTATGGACCTGCCGTCAAACTCGCCTGCCTCAATGCGCTCGCCGTCGGCCTTGTCGCACGCGACGAGTGCTGCCGATACGGACGAACTTAGCAACACTATGCAAAACATGAACCTCTCGCAAGGCCGTCGCTACAGTGCTCAGGCTATCACACCTCATACGCCAAAATCTAGGAATGCGCCGCCTACGCCAACTTCAGGACAGCGGCCCTCTTCGTCCTTCGCCCTGCGACAGTCTGCTTCTTCTCCTCGTCCAGGCAGACAGGGTTCGCGCTCGTCTCTCTCTGGTCCTTCACCGCAACGTAGCCTGGACGACACTGGGAAGCGACCTACTCCAAAGAAATCGATCAGCAATTTGATCACTGGTCTACGAGAAGCCCAAGCACAATCCAATATGGAAGCCATTGCTGAACCAGTCTATCTTACGCCGCCGGACGTTGCCAAAGTGCACTTTGCACGCGAGCTCGCACGCTTGGAGACTGCTGATTCAGAGACCATGGTTGTTCTGCATGATGCATGCTACGGGCACCGTTTTTCGCGGCTTCGCACAAGCAAGGGAGCTCTTTCCATGATCGTAGAGCGACCCGAACGGTTGCATGCGGGGGTCCTGGGCGCCGCGACAGCTTTCGTTCGCATGGGAGGTCATCATGAGGGAGCAGCCAATGCGCCGACGATCGATAGGGAGGTTCAGGACCGGCCGCCATTCAGGATCCGAAGGACTGCGCGAACACTCGATGTCACCAGCAGTTTCGTGACGAACGTTCACGGAACCGCATGGATGGGCGAGCTCCGAGGCATGTGCAGCAACGCGGGCGAACGATTAGCCAAAGGCGAGAAAGAATTGGCAAGAGAGTCGACCACGGAGGACGGTGAGAAGCGGACACTACATGAAGGCGACTTGTATCTTTGTTCAGAGTCCCTAGACGCGTTCCAAGGAGCCCTGGGAGGCGTTGCCGATGCCGTTGATGCCATCTTCGCACCAGAGCTGCAGACTAGACGTGCTTTCGTCGCTGTTCGTCCACCCGGGCATCACTGCAGTGCCGATTATCCTTCCGGATTTTGTTGGATCAATAACGTCCATGTCGGCGTGGAATACGCTGCGCAAACACACGGTCTGACACACGCCGCCATCATTGATTTTGACTTGCATCACGGAGATGGTAGTCAATCAATAACGTGGGACCGCAACAGCAAGAACAACATCAAACGTCTGACCGCAAAGCCCACCAGTAAGCTGAAGCTAGGACCTGATATTGGCTACTACAGTCTGCACGATATCAACAGCTATCCTTGTGAAGGCGGCGACGACGAGAAAGTACAAGCCGCAAGTCTCTGCATCGATAACGCACATGGGCAATCGATTTGGAACGTTCACCTCCAGACTTGGAGGACTATCGAAGAGTTCTGGGAACTGTACGATACACGGTACAAAGTGTTACTTGAAAAGGCGCGTGGATTCTTGCAACACCACACAGCGCGGCTGCAATCGGAAGGCAAGATACAACCAAAAGCCGCAATCTTCATCTCCGCCGGCTTTGATGCTTCCGAATGGGAGGGAGCAGGGATGCAAAGACACGTAGTCAATGTGCCAACCGAATTCTACGCCCGGTTCACGAGAGACATGGTACATTTGGCACAAGAGGAAGGAACGGGCTGTGAAGGTCGCGTCATCAGTGTTTTGGAAGGCGGCTACAGTGATCGCGCGCTTTGCAGTGGTGTGCTCAGTCATTTGTCTGGTCTCAGCAGGCCATCAAAATCGTCTGCGCCGGCTCCAGCGAATGAAGCCTCTCTCGGAGTCGACCAACACATGCCCGACCTCTCCCTACAGCATGGGAGCTACGGGCCAACCTACGAGACGCGATGGTGGGACGAAGAGAATCTCACTGCGCTCGAGATGAAGGTCAATCCACCTCCACCTGCTGCTCCAGGAGGAAAGAAGTTCCGCACTGGTCAGCTGCCGACGTACGCAACACCGACAGAGTCGTTTGCATACAAAGTGTACGATCCTCAGAAGTTCGCGCGATCCATCTCTGGCACGATGAGAGAATCGCACGCGGCCCATGTCCGCGCTCCAACACCGCCAGCGCCGGAGATTGATTGGGTTGTTGCTACACAAGAGTTGACAAAGCTGCTAATCCCGCAAGATCGTCAAACGAAAAGTTGCACGCCAGAGCAGCTCGCTGGCCCGAAGAAAGTCACCGTTGCTCCCTCTGCAGCGGAAAGAGATCAAGCTGAGAGACCACGCCAACTACGCACACGGGCCAAACCAAGCTATCGTGAGAATCCGGACGAGGTCGCGCGTGCTGATCGTCGTCGTACTATCTCTGACCTGCCACTATCGACTGAGCCCGCTCCGTCAGCAGCACCAGCCCCGTCAAGACGATCAAGTAGACGCTCGAGTTTGGCAGCCACACTGAATTCCGACACGATGGAAGCAGCTAGCGATATTCCTCCAGTACCTCCAATCGCTGCAACTACCAATACTATGCAACCTCCACCAGTCCCAAACAATGTACCCGGCGGACTTCCGGTCAAGAAAGCTCGTGCGCCACCCAAACTCAAGAAACCGGCCGCCCCTGCCAGTGCTCCTGTATCGCCGCTCGCAGTCTCTAAGCGTCAGCCCGCTCCACCTTTTCGACAGGCCGCTCCTCAGTCTACCGAAGCACGAACATCTGCCACCGACCCTGCCGAGAGTGCCATGTCTCCCAACTCAGACATGGATGCATTGGCAAACGGATTGAAAAAGGTCACACTCAAACTTGGCACGCGGGAAGAGCATGATCGGAAGATGAAAGAACGACTTGACAGCGACAGGCGAGCGAGAGCACTGAAAGGTGCCGAGACCAGGCGTGTCAACAAGGCGGCAAGAGATGCAAAATTGGCAGAATCCAAAGTAACCCCTGCGCAGAAGGCCAAAATGGGGCCTGAAGTTGTGACAGCTGAAGCACCGATTGCTGCTGTTCGGAAGAACGTGCCAGAGCCACTTGTTCTTGCACCCCCGCCTCAGGAATCATTGTCTTCATCCCAACCTCTTGACGCTCAAGGGATGACCGCCAATCAAGCACAGTTTGCACAAGCAGCCGCAACTACAGCACCGCAGGTGGACACCAATCAAACACCACAAAACACAACTTCATCACCCCACTTCAACATGCCAACCTACAACCCGTCTCAAACATCAACAAATGCGCCACCACCGCCGCCGCCGCCGACGGCAGCACCACCCGCAGCAACGTCTTCTCCACTGCCATCGCCAGCTTTCCGCCCTCAATCTCTCCAGCAATCCCGCAAATCCAGCGAATCCTCCCTCTACCGCTTCGTGCCAGTAATGGAAACAACACCTCCCTCAAGCCGCCCTTCTTCTACGCGCGCAATGTCTTTCCCCCTGTCTCCTCCGCCTCCCCAGGCTGCTGTAGAGACCTTGCAACCGTCACAGACTATTCCCGAGGAGAAGCCTGACCTTCCCGACCCCGCGATATCGAACGTCGTTGCTGGTAGTAGGTCACAACTACCTGTCTTCTCGGCCACGGGGCCAATTCCGTTCGCTGGAGCGGCGGGTATGTCTACTGGGCAGCAGCAGTCTCAGGCTGCGGCCGTCGGTCCTGCTACAGTTGCACAATCTAGCGATGAGGCGCGCGCCGGCGCTGCTGATTCTCACAGTTGGGGCACCGCAAACAGGCCGACTGAATGAGCACGGAAATGTCGAGCTTCACGCTGGAGCTGGGTGAAGGAATACCCCCATACTTGTGATTCTTTCTTGGGGATGGGCGTTTGGTTTTCTGTTGTCATGTGTTACTAGGTAGATACCCAGGTTACTACAGGTCTCTTGTATCGCACACTTCTCTGTCTTCCGTCTTCGTCAATATCGTTGTCAATTTTGTTCGAAACCAGCTTCAGTCGGAATAATCAATGCGTTCATTCGTAATACATGCAATAATTGTTGCCAATCGGACATGGGTATATACACGTATATAAGCAGGCTGCTCAACCTAACACTTGCAAAGTTCCACAAGATTCTGGGATGAAGACATCAGATTCGGCGAACGGTAAATGCGTGCGCCGATTCAACATCGTTCCAATCATCTCCAACATGTCAACCCTACATTGTCCGAAACCTGGACTGTACCAGCAGAGAGGTAACATCATCGTAATGTTGCGCGTACGCATACTCAGTGGTTGTGTATGTGTGTTTTTAGGAAGCCAGATCACAATTCCAGCATGCGCGACACCAAGGCATTGGTATCTTGGTGGCCTCCAGTCATGGATCCCTCAGCATCGTCCTCGGAAAGGCATTACTCCTGCCCCAACCCATCGCGCAGCATCTGCGCGCCCACCTCCTGCAACTTGAACTTCTGAATCTTATTCGAAGCCGTCTTGGGGAAATCGTCAACCCAGAAAACATACTTGGGCACCAAATGCCCACTGAGCTTCTCACGCACCCAACCCCTCACCTCCTTAGCGCCAAGCCCGACGCCTTGCCTGCGGACAGTGAACGCGGCAACGACCTCGCCGTACTTTTCATCCGGCAGGCCAACGACGCTGACTTCTTGCACGTCAGGGTGGGCGAGTAAGCAGTTCTCTACTTCGAGCGGGTGGATGTTTTCGCCGCCGCGGATGATCAGGTCTTTGATTCGGCCCGTGATGCTCACGTACCCTTCGGCGTCCATGCTCGCTTCGTCGCCCGTGAGCATCCACTGTTTGCCCGGATGCTCAGGGTCCGGGATAAGGGCTTCTTTTGTCTTCGCCGCGTCACCCCAGTATTCTTTCATGACTAGGTAGCCGGAGACGGCCAGCTCGCCGCGCTCTCCGATGGGAAGGGTTGTGGTTTTGTCTGTGATGTCTACGACTTTGGCTTCGACATGTGGCAGCAGACGGCCGACGGTGTCGATGCGTTTCTGGATCGGGTCGTCGGTGCGCGTCATCAGGCTGACGGGCGACGTTTCCGTCATGCCGTAGCAGATGGTCAGCTCGTCGAGGTTGAGGATCTTGTGCAGCTTGCGCATGAGTTCCGCCGGGACGGAGCTGCCTGCTGCAATTCCTGTGCGAAGGTGCTGGAAGCCCTCGTGGGCGATTGTGCCATTGGCGAGGAGTTCCAGCTCCGCGAGGAACATGGTGGCCACGCCGTAAAGAGCGGTGGCTTCGTATTCTTGTACGGCCTTGAGGGCTGCCAAAGGATCGAAGGCTTCCGTGGGAAAAACGATCGAGGAGCCGTGTGTGGCGCTCGCCATGTAGCCTAGGATGCAACCGAAGCAATGGAATAATGGCGGTGGACAGCAAATGACATCTTTCTCAGTCAAGAGCATGCGGTCTCCAATTTGAAGTCCGTTGTTGAGAATCGATCGATGTGACAGACAAGCTGCCTTTGGCATAGACGTGGTGCCTGAAGTGAATTGAATATTGACCACTTCATCCTTGTGCAGCCCTTGATCTTGCAACGCTTGCTTGGACGAGTGCAACAAGTCCTGAAACGGCACCGCAGCTCTCATGCTCTGCGCATCCACACGTCCAGCCGAGTTGTCCACCAACACAATCTGTCTGAGCGAGGGTACTGCCTCCGACTCAACCTTGCCACTCCCATCAATGCCCGGGCAAATCTTTCGTAACAGCTCTCCATTGTTCCTCGGCGGTTTCCTGCTCAGGTTTGTTTCGGTGCCAATGATCAAGTGACTCGCGTCTAGGTGGCTCAGCGCAGCAACGACCTGTTGAGAATTGAAGCTCGGATTGAGCGGCACCAAGACCGCTCCCAGCTTGAAGCAAGCATAGGTCAAGCTTGCAAACTCGAGGTTGTTGCCGAGTGAGACTGCGACGCGATCGCCTTTCCGCACGCCCAGAGACTGCAGGCCTCGTGCTATGCTGTTGCTCTGCTCGTCCAGAGTCGAGTATGTGAGGATGGCGTTTTGGTGACGGGACACGACGGCATTGCGGTCGCCGAAGCGGGAGACGATAGACGAGAAGTGCTGAGGGATAGTCTGCTCGCTCAATGCCGGCTCAGAGGGACCGCGATCGTGGGACGTGGTGAGGAGGGTCCTAGCTGTAGCTGGTGCTGGGTAGAAGTGAAGTGTTCGGCTAATGCTTGTGGTGAGCCGGTGCCTAGCCAGCATCCTTGTATACATGATGCCTGGACGCCAGCTGCATGTAGTGAACAGCAGGCAGACCGGCGGTGGCAGCCATGGCCCGATTAAGATCAACAACACAGGTGGAGGTCATGCGAGACACCTCGGACTCGGCATAACGATTCACTCCACAACTCAGCGGCGGAGCGGGGGAGCACAGAGCCTTGGAGGAGGAAAGAGGAGATCGTGGGGACGTCAAACTTTCATGACACAACTTGCAAATCTCGAGGTCCTTGATCGCCGTCGTGTTTTCCAACCAAATTGATAACAACAAGAGTAAGGCGCCTATTCGAAATCGCATTGCTAAATTTCGTTCCAACAACGTTTTTCACTCACGTTCGTTTCAGTAATAGCTCGTAAACGTCGAAGCGACACAGCCGAGTCCCCACTATACACAAGATGGTCAAAGCACGCCCTCAACATGAGCCCTCTACAAAAGGCCGAATGCCCACGGAGGCCCGTCCACAATCAGATGCTCCCAAAACGCCTGGCTCGCTGGCTCTCATGACACATATGCATATATCCGCCCTATGCTTCCAACAAGCTTGTTGAGAGCAGTCTAGAAATCGGCGAACATGCTGTCGTACTTGTCCCGTTGTTCCTGCAACAGATTAGCGTGAGGTTCATCATGGATCGCCAGCAGGGATGAAAGCTTACCTGAGTGTACTGGTCCTTGTGCACCGGCTCGGCGTCGTACTCGTCGAAATTCCTCGTGTCGTCTGGGCTCTTCAGATGCGGTACGATGGGGCCCTGCATCTTGCGGTGGTACAACGCGTCCCAGTCAATGTTCTTGAACCAGGGATGTGCCTTGATCGTAGAAGCGCCCCCAGATGTGTGTCCCAGTCGCTTGCTCACGTCCACGGTACAAAGGCCGCCGATCAAGTCGCGAGCATCTTCGCCCATCGCCGAGGGATAGCGAACCTTGCCTTCGACAATCTGTTCGTAGATCTTCATGGGGTTCTGGTCCCAGAACGGTGGCTGGCCGACAAGGAACTCGTAGATCAGAATGCCAAAGGCCCACCAATCAACAGCTGTGCCGTGGCCAGTGTTCTTGATGACCTCGGGCGCGAGATACTCGGGAGTTCCGCAGAGGGTATACGTTTCTCCTGTAGAGGAGAAGTCAGTCGAGTCGATTACCATTGGGTCATGTCCGGGGCACGCACTGCTTTGAATCTTTTTGGCAAAGCCAAAGTCCACGAGCTTAAGATGGCCCTCCGCATCGATCAGGATGTTCTCCGGCTTCAAATCTCTGTATGCGACGCCTTCTTTGTCATGCAAGAACTCCAGGATAAGGCAGATTTCAGCCGCGTAGAATTGACTCGTTGGCTCGTTGAAGCGTCTCGCTCTTCGCAGGTACGAGAAGACTTCACCTCCAGGACAGTAGTCCAACAGCATGTATAGTGTATCAGCATCCTGGAAACTTGCAACCATTGTGGTAATGAAGGGGTGGCCCGCTACAGCAGCCAGCACATTGCGTTCGTTGCGCACATGCTCCACCTGCTTCAGACGAATGACATCCACCTTCCGTAGCACCTTCAAGGCAAACACCTGGCTCTTGTCCGAGCCTTTGCGACCCGCGAACTTGGTCAGCCACACACGGGCAAACGTGCCTGTACCTAGCGTCTTCATGAATTCAAAGTCGTCCTTCCGTAGAAGTTTCGACGAGTGACCGACGCGCTTCTGCTGAGGATCGATCAAGATCTCCGAGACTTCGAGCGGTTTGGTATCGGCTTGCCATTCCGCAAGCCTCGCCTTTTCCTCTTCACGTGCTGAGAAAGTCTCTTTATTCTCCTTTCCTTCCGAACTGCTGTGGCTCATGCGGTGGAGACGCGAAGTCATCTTATCGACGATTCCAGGAGCCATGATTGTTGTGTTCTTTGAAGTATTGTATGTTATCGGCGCAAGGGACTGCTCGTGCAGTTGACTGGTGGGGTATATGCGGTTTGGAGTGTTCACGTCTCCTTCATTTCTCCGGTCCGTCGATGGATCTGAGTCGTGGGTTGAGAGCACCGGTCGTATGCAGAGGCCTGCCGGGTAGAACGACTCAATGCACAGGATCGGTGGTGTAACTCTCGTTCAGCCGCAGTCCGAAGCTGCACGGTGCTGGACTGCCGGTGCGATGTCTAGGCGCGAGTGACGCAGGGAGTGAGAACGGGTAATGGCGACAAGAGGAAAGCAAGGCTGGAGGAGAGCAATGAACAAGTGACTGATTATCGTGTCCCGTTGCGCGGGGCACTACTTGAAGGCTTGAAGGACGGTTGCAAGGCATGACGTGCCCCCCCTGGGTTTTCCGCGCTTATGCCCTCCGACATTTGATTGCCGCAGCTGCAGCCCTGAGGGCGCCCTGTCAGGCTGAGGGAGCCTATTGGAGCCTATTGGAGTTTTCATGCCGAAATATCACCATTATAGCTGTACATGAAGATTCGACCCATGCCCTTGATCTAGGTTGCATCCATGTGGAAGCATGAACAACCATAAAACGCCGCATGCTGACAGGCACATGGGAGACCCACTTTGCCAAATAACATCGAGTTCGGTGATGTCAGCATTACTATGTACATGTAGGTACTGTAGCTCCTCGAGAAAGAACGCCTGATCATGATTTTCGAGTAGACAGAAACATGACTCGGTGGGACTGATTATGTATACAATGTGGTTGATGTACAGACGCTTTGAATGGTCTAATAGATTCCCAGCTGACGCCATCTTGATGCTCCTGGGTGAACCGTAAACGCCACTTGCATCCCCACGCGAATCCGCTACAGATGTTCTCATTCCGCGAGTGCCTGAGCTGCAGCCAGTACGAATTTACCCTTGCAAATGACGGGCGTGACTGTTCGTAGTGTCCTCCCTCCTCGAGCGTCTCGATGTCGAGATCCGTCAACATGCGTAACTGGGATAGATTCCGGATGTCGCTGTTTAGAGCATCTAGCCCTGAGCTCGGGTGTTCAAGATGAGGGAGACAATGAGGCTGTAGAGAGGTTAGCAAGACGAAGAGCGCTGCGAATTATGTAGTGCGCCATACCCGTAAAGTCCAAGAACTTCACCGAAAATCAAGATAAGGACCATGCCCACAAAGATTCTCGATTGCTGCATGTACGCGCGAACGCCCTATCAGAGAGTCAGCATTTGCGCCAGGCAATAGGCGACAGCCCGTCTGCTGGAATGCGCTACACGTACCGAGTCACCAACGATGCCGATCGCGTAGCCTGCCGCGAGACCAGTCAAGCCTACACTCAAGCCGCAACCCAAGTGCAAGAAGCCGTTGAACAGACTGTACTGCATCTCAGGCGGCGGCCTCATGTTTCCGGCGATCAAAACTGCAACCACCAGGGCATACACCGCAATGATACCGGACATGACGACCGGGATGAGAGACTGAATCTCATGTCAGCCTTGGTCCAGCTTGGTTCTGTGTCCTTTCCTCCCCAACCACTGCGCACCTTCATGATAAGGTCGGATCTGAATGTACCGACACCAGCGATACCGATGCCAGACTTGGCTGTGCCGTATGCTGCTCCTATGCCTGTTCGCTGTACTTAGCAGCCGTGCTTTTAACGTATCTTCAACTCTCCGACTCTTTCAACATACATCCGAAGATCATCTACGCGTGAGACTGTTAGTGGTTATTCTTCAGGTATGGGAAGCGCGATTTGACTCACGGCGAATGCAATTCCCGCCATCCCCAGAAACGGGGCAAATTTTGGTGTATAGTCCGCCGCATTATTGGCGTAGCTTTCCATGATGGGCGGTGTGGTATGCGGTGTTGATGCTCAGTAGGTGGATTGTACCGCCAGAGATGAGGTTCGGCGAAGGAGGAGTTGGGCTGGCTGGATGGCGTAGGGTTAGGGTTGATTCAAAGCTCCAGCCGCTTCCTCCAAGTACAAGTAGATCAATCGCAATTTGTTGATTCATACATGTATACAGAAAAGCACCTAGCTAGAGAGTTCCTGCACTATATGCACCTTGATAGTGTGTGTAGACTACTAGAAGTAGAAGGCAAGGGGAGCGGCAGTCATTAATGAGGTATCCTTCCAGCATGCGTAGCATTTCACGTGATCATTGGGAAACACATCCATGGATGGATATGGATGGTTGCAAGGAGGGAGGAAGAAAGCAGGGAAATTGAGGATGCATCGCATCACACTGTCTGCTAGTCGATGCCTTCAATGTCACTGAACAAGACTGCCTGCGATACACTTCCCGAGCCTGTTGTCCTACATGCTAGGTAGGTAGTCTTGAGGTTCTCCGACCCGAGCGTAACGATTCCCAAACGCCACGCTACCGGCTTGCCTTGCCTGAATCCCAAATTCCACCCTGCGGCACAACCAACTCCAACTCCACCAGCGCCTTTCGCCAACCGACAACCACCGCTTCTACCCTCACCATCCTCTCACCCTCCTCCGCCGCCAGCACACTTCGGAGGCCCAGTCGCCTGTAGTGTTAATTGCCTCGCCGTCGACGCCGCCGCCGCAGGACCCTCGCGCCGGACCAGGACCCCCCCATACCAACGGTGCCCACGCTCGTCTTTCCGGGGGAGGCCCGGATGTCGTCGTGGTAGACTGTTCATCAATACTGCACGCGCGACATGTATCAGGCTCAGCAAGGTCGTGACTATGGCCGTCAGCCCAACCATGGCCCGGCCTCCTCTTCATCCGCCCAGCGCGATGCCGCTTTTTCCAACATCTTTGGGGGACCACCACCTACGGCATCAGGTCGATCGCAGACTATGATGGGCGCACCGCCGCCCCAGATGCCACAGGAAAGAGCCAACACCATGTCGGGATCGGTGTCTGGATACATGCCGAGGGCACCACCCATACGACCTGGGCAACAACCAAGCGGCTACCCTCCACCCCGCCCGGATGGCATGCATACTTCAGGATATCCCAATGGCCAGCTACAGAACCCGCCGCAAAGGCGACCAATTCCTCCGAGCCAGAGCATGCCGCAGCCAGTCCGCCCAGACCGCGTTCCCTACGGCCAACCGCAGCGAATGGATCCTCGGGGTCCACCGGCTGGCGCACCCTATCAACGATCTTTTACACAACGGCCATATCCTCCTGGAACCCCAGCTCTGAACAGCGACAGCTACCGCACTCAATCGCTTGCTTCGAACCCACGCCCCGCATACCAGCCTCCTCCTCCAGGTGGCGGCGGCTATAGCCAAGCCCCAGCCAACGCATTCAGACAGCAACCATATCTCTCGCAAAGCCACCTGGCTCGAACGACAGCGCAGGGAAGAGTGGTCCCTGAGCGAGCAGGCGACGAGCGAACGATGTCGATGTCTTCGTACACAAGAGATCAGGATTACACGCAGACCATGAGCGGCAGGGTCATCCCAAATCGGAGGCGGGAATCTGGCGATACAATGCACACGGACTCGACACTTACAAACGGCTATCATCCCGAACGGGCGTCGGGCGCATCGTATATCGACGGCAAGCACCAGAGCAATGGAAGCGCCGGATCAAGGACCATGTCAATGGCATCGACTATAGCCTCTCCTGGCGAACACCAATCTCCGAGACCATCTGCCGCTGGAGCACAGCGGTCTAATAGCCAAATGACTCAAGGCAGCACGATGGTTGCACAGAAGCGGCCGTCATTGGTATACGGCGCAATGCTTTCTAATGTTGCGCAAGCATTTCGTGAACGGGTGGCTGTGAGTGAGAGAGAAAAGGATGGTCTGGTTTACCAAAACGCTTTCACAGGCTATGAAGCTGTGGAGCTCATTGCGTACATCATCAGAACATCCGATCGCAATCTAGCACTTTTACTGGGCCGCTCGCTGGATGCGCAAAAGTACTTCCACGAAGTTGCGTATTCTCATCGTTTGCGCGACTCGCCGAACGAGATTTACCAGTTTAAAGAGACACTTACGGATGAGCAGCCGGAAGTCAACGGTGTCTTTACTTTGCTCACGGAATGTTATTCGCCAACCTGCAATCGTGACAACCTTTGTTATTCCATCGCATGCCCGAGAAGGTTGGAACAGCAGCAAAGATTGAACCTCAAGCAGACGCCCGGTCTAAAGCGCGAAACTTCGAGATCGAGTCTTCACGACGAGGCAGAAAGTGAACAAAAGCTTTGGATCAATTCGGTATCGAAGGAAGTGGCGAACAGCGTCAGCGACAACGAGAAGAACCGACAGGAAGTCATTTCGGAGCTCATGTACACAGAACGTGACTTCGTCAAGGATCTGGAGTATCTACGCGACTTCTGGATTAAGCCTCTGAGAATGCCAGAGCTCTCACCCATTCCTGAACACCGACGAGAGAAGTTTATCCGCACAGTGTTCTCCAACTGCCAGGAAGTGCACGGTGTCAATTCAAGGCTGGCGAGTGCCTTGACGCGCCGTCAGCAGCAGTCTCCCGTCGTGCGGAACATCGGTGACGTCTTTGTGGAATATGTGCAACAATTCAGTCCCTTCATCAAGTATGGCGCCAATCAACTGTTCGGAAAATTCGAATTCGAGAGGGAAAAGAGCTCGAACCAAGGTTTCCAGCGGTTCGTGGATGAAACTGAACGTCTGAAGGAATCCCGCAAACTGGAACTGAACGGCTACCTGACCAAACCCACCACGAGGTTGGCAAGATATCCTCTTCTTCTTGAAAACGTTCTCAAGAAGACCGCGGATGACAACCCGGACAAACAGGACATCCCAAAGGCGATCGCGATGATCAGAGAGGTGCTTGCGCAAGTCAATGAAGAGTCTGGAAAGGCGGAGAATCATTTCAACCTGATGAGCCTGAATTCACAACTGAAGTGGGGCGCAATCCCACACATGGACTTGAAGCTGACGGAGGAAAGCCGACAATTGATTTTCAAGAGCACGTTGAAGAAGACGCCCACGTCGGAGACAGCAGACATCACAGCATATCTCTTCGATCATGCAGTGCTTCTTGTCAGGTCGAAGATGGTCAACAAGCGCGAAGAGATGAAAGTCTACCGCAAGCCCATACCACTCGAGCTTCTGCAAATCAAAGAAATGGACACTGTGCTTCCCAGGCAGGGGATTTCCAAACGGCCTTCCTCGAGCATGATACCAGGTGTTGGAAGGGCCGCTGCGACTCGTGCTACACCGAACGAGCAAGGGTTCCCTATCACATTCAAGGGTCTCGGAAAGGGTGGCTACGAGCTCACGCTCTTCTGTCCTAACCAAATGCAACGAGAGAAGTGGATGAAGCTCATTCTGGCACAGAAGGAGAAGCTGTCTGAGAGACACAAGATATTCACCATGAGCAAGCTGAATGAGGGCTTCTTTTCGTCGGTCAGGATCAACTGCTGTCGACCCATTGATGGCGGCAGAAAGCTTGTCATTGGGACAGACTATGGCGTCTACGTGTGCGACCGCAGGCCCAACGACTCATCACAGAAGCCAAAGAAAGTTCTTGAAGCCCGTCTCGTCACGCAGATCGAGGTTCTCGAGCAACGTCAAATTCTCATCATCCTCAGCGACAAGGACGTCTACTCATATTCTCTGGATGCTCTGGATACGGACGAAGGTATTGCGGGCCCGTCGAAGAAGGGTCGCAAGATTTGCCATGCCAACTACATCAATGCTGGCATGTGCAACGGGCAAACGCTCGTGTGCTGCGTCAAATCCAGCTCTTTGAGCTCCACCGTCAAGGTGTACCAGCCCATGGACTCGATGACTAAAGGCAAGAAAAAGTCCGGCCTCACCAGGATGCTCGCTTCGGGCCAGGACGTGCTCAAGCCACACAAGGAGTTCTACATCCCAATGGAAAGCAATAGCATTCATTTCCTGCGATCCAAGCTCTGCGTCGGCGGCGCCAAAGGCTTCGAAATCGTCTCGCTGGAAACGCTCGAAACACAGTCGCTACTCGACCAGGCTGACACTTCGCTCGACTTTGTCGCCCGTCGCGAAGGCGGCGTCAAGCCCATCTACATTGAGCGCAACACGTCGGAATTCCTGCTGTGTTACACCGACTTCAGTTTCTACGTCAACAAGAACGGCTGGCGCGCTCGCGGCGACTGGAAGATCTTGTGGGAGGGCGCGCCGAACGCCTTTGCCACGTGGGGCGAAAAGTACATTCTGGCCTTTGAGCCCGAATTCATCGAAATACGGCAGAGCGACACGGGTGGCTTGGTGTGCATACAGACGCATAAGAACATCCGATTCCTGCACTCGAGCTCGAGAGAGGTGAGTTTTGGCCAATTTTCGACCACCGTGTGCGTGCTTGCTGACCATGTTTCTTTCTTTTCTCAAACAGATTCTGTTCGCGTACGAGGACGAGCTGGGCGAGGATGTGATCGCCTCGCTGGACTTCTGGGGCAGACCTACGAGTCCGCAGACGCGATAGTTGAATTCCAAAAATGGAAAAGAAAGGAGACAAATTTTTGTTTTGACATCCTCTTTTGTATTGTTCGTTTGCCCGCTCTGTCCGCCACTTCTTCTTCCTTGTTGCTGTGGTCTCTCTCTCACGATATGATGTGGATATTGCTCCCCATTTATCGAAGGGCGGATACTTTGGGATATATGAGCGAACTGGGCCATCGACAAAAGGTGTCGAGTGGAGAGTAAAGTGGAATGAATTGAAATGAATGTAGGAAAGAAGGGAAGGGAAGGGTTAGGAAGGGGAAGATGCAAAGTAACGAATATGTCGAATCTTGTGTGTAATGTCTGCGTTGCGTGCGTGCGTTGTTGTTGTATGTTGAGGTTTGTACGAATATAACAAATCATCCTCTTCTTTTCTTTCTTTTCTTGGGGGAGTTACAGGCGAAATCAAGATAGCGAGAGACAGACAGACAGACTTTGTGTTCCACGACGTCTTTTTGGGTACGATCTTCGACTCCATTTGTTGCCCTTGCCCTCGCCCTTGCAGCTGTCTCGAGCGTTGTTGGGAGGGGATCATCTTCTGTCGTACAGTACCTAGGTATTTCCTCACTCACTGTTCAGCTACACGTACCAACCGGCAAATCAAAGTACCTCGCCGTGACTGTACCTGTACCTGTG
>Ga0265797_10004255_pt1 | contig 22038 bp, 19 predicted proteins | sample P2T30metagenome_FD_192433 | JGI IMG/M metagenome (GOLD analysis project Ga0265797, IMG submission 192433) | Plant litter microbial communities from East Loma Ridge, Irvine, California - P2 T30 | ecosystem: Environmental > Terrestrial > Plant litter > Unclassified | place: USA: California... | reverse complement strand
CTAATTCATGAAACGCATGCACCCGATAGGTCTCCAGGCTAAAAAGACCGCCGATCCTCTAATCGCCATCAACCCCCATATCTTGCCAACGACTTTCCCTTATTCTCTCCGGCTCCCCGGTAACACCAACATGTTATCTTCGGATACTTCCCATTTTGCAATCCGTTGCGCCAATATTCCTATCTCTTTTTGTCTACACAGTTTTTTCGCACTAAAGTCTATCATCTACTAATACCTCACGTTGAGATTGAGACTAACGATGAATAGAATACGGTAATATATTCATAAGTTAAACTTTTCGGTAATAGACTGCTTTACATGGGTAAGTACATCTCGCATCCTCCCGTTTCAGCTACATTTTCTTCTCATATATTCTTACTGTCTTCCCCTCTTTCGCTCTATTCCCTTCAACCAATACCGATTTTTCTTATCTATAATTTTCCTTCCGAGTTCTGCGAGTTTGTCTGAATGTCCTCTCAAGCTACCACAACTTATACACTGTTGTCTTCAGGTTTTGGGACACGCGATAGAGACAGCCAATCTGCTATTCGCCATTGCCAATATTTCTTATCACTTTCTTAGTCCTAGCCCTGCGCCACATCATCTATGCAACTCTTTGGTGTTCGCCCCGCCATCAAAGGTTTACCCCCTCCGGACAAGTTATCTGGCACATGCTACAAAAACAAAATCCTCAGTCACCACGGAAAGTAGCATACTTCAACAATAACAACGTCTACTCGTTCGATACCGTCCATAGAGTCTTCACCGCCTGTTTGCCACTGATCTCTGCGTCACTATGGTTGGGTGGGGGGGGGGGTTTGGGGGCGTGGATACGCGCCCGTCACGTGTCCTCCCACAACCATACCTTCCGCTCCACCACCGCCTATATTAAGCGTCACGGAGAGCTTTAATAGAAAGATTTATCTCAATTGTCAATCTTCTCTGCTTCACGTTGGCGCTTGCGACTATAAAGCCAAGGTTCTAAAAGTTCAAAAGCGCTCTCTCACTTGACCATCGTTACCACAACTGCCCAACAAGTCGGCTGTACGCTCAAGTATAGTCTACTTTTGGAAACCCACACCTAGCATTGACGCCATCCGACAAAGCATTTTGCAGTGCCATCACGGCTTAGTGGGAATTCTGCACATCTCGCCAATCATCCTAACACCAGATCACCCTTCCGCATCAACACAGCGTAATTACATACTCGAAAAAAGTATACGATCTGCCTTGAACTCAGGCGACACTTACGACGCCTACCTGTTCTTGCTCTATACCGTCACTGGCGGGTTGCACTACGCTAGCCTGCTTTCGGTTGCCTATCCTGTTCGCCTGTGGTTCAACTGCGCACCGCAAGCCAACACAGAGGTGGGATTGCTTGAAGCATAGAGGAACAACAGACGGCAAGGAAGATATACAGACTACTACGGGAAAGGACATCCATTGCGGGCGCTCCTCCGGTGTCTCCTGTACTTCACGCCGTCTGTCTCCAGTTGTATCAAGGACATATGGGTGCGTCGCTTAGCTGAGCATATCGTGGGCACGTCCGCTCTCTTGGCACTTCTCTTCGACGTAATTTACCTACTTCGGAGCTTGTCAACGCTAGCGCCTCATCTCCTTGCCTAAAAACACCTCCTCCAGCTCCCCCTCCGTTGCTTCTTCACCAGACATTCAGTATTCGGGTACGTACTGCAACAGCTTGATGCTGATTCCTTCTGCACATACTATCCCTGCACATAGTGCCGGGCTTCTGCAGCATACCGACAGCCTCTTTGAGGGCCTTGTTGGCGTGTGCTGTTGATCTCTGGCGCTTCTTCTCCCACTCTGTCGTACAACTACGCAAACTCGAGCCTCTGTTCGACATCTCGCTAACAACGCGTCAGTGGAACCTTTTGGTCCTCATTTCTTTCTTGACACCTCCTGCTTCGCTTTCCAAAGCTTAGTAGGGCCCTCAGTCATCCTTTCTCCTACAGGTAAGCTAACCCTCCTCATGCACTCCCTGCCCCGCACATACTGACTCTCTCCAAGGTACTAGCAATCATGGCCCCCTATCATAATAACAAGCTGAATATGGTCGGTCTCTTCGACGAAGAAGACCTTGCAGTTCCGAACCTCACACAACAGCCAAGCATGTCCACTTACGGATCCACTACCGAGTTCGCCAACCGCACCTACAACGCCGCAATGGACCCGTTCAACACTAGCAGCGGTAATGGCCCTGCCTATCGTGTCCAGATGGGAGGTGATGCGATCAACGCCGTGAGTTATTCCCCTACCTATGACAGCGACTATGCCGAGAGCGATCAAGAAGATCGCCGCCCATCCAAGATTCCCAAGATCAACAAGGACGGTGTGCCCCGCAAGCCGCGCCAGCCTCGTCCCAAACTGCTCAAGTGGAGTGATGATGATTGGAAAAACGTTGTTCTTGGTATCATCTGGGCCTGTGGCGAGACTGGTGTTCAGATACCGTTCGACCAAGCCGCCCAGGTTGTTGGGGAAAACTGTACTGCGGGTGCACTCCAGCAAGCTGTCTTGAAGCTTCGCGGCAAGCAAGTCTCTGAGGGCTTCCAGATTCCGTCGCTGAGAATGGCGTGGACGCGCAAGAATAAGAATGCAACTCTGTCGTCGTCTGGTGCTAACGACGCGACTGAGCAGGGTCCCTCTGTCAACGCAACTTCCAAGAAGTCGACGCGCATGAAGGGTAATCAATCCCTTATCGTCACCCTCAAGCGCGCGTACCCTCATACTGACAGGGTACGTGTAGTACGTGACTCTCGCAAGAAGAAGCACCCAGTAAGCATGATTCCTGCGGAACATCCCTTCCCTTGTTCGATGTCCCCCAAGCTGTATGCACAGCCCTCGGGCGAGTCCCCAGCATACATGACTGCCACACCTCCTGTATTGGCCTTCGGTGGAGAGTGCCATGAGGCAAATTCAGTCGAGTACAGTGTGCAGAAGCATCTTGATGAACACATCCCCGCGGCATTCGAGTATACTAACACCCTTGGGCAGTCGGACAACGACACCGATCCCCTTCTCGATCCGGCTTGGTGCCCCGAAGTTGACCAAGGCTATAATCAGGGTAACAACCAGGGCATCGACACTCTCACCGAAGACGGAGAAGTCTATCATGACGCCTTGGAGCATCAGCCGGTTGGCTGCGTTGGTGGGTTCCTCTCCGACATGCCCAATGGCTTCGCTTATAATCCCGTTTACAGCTATGATCTTGGGACTCTTCAGGATCATCGGCAACAAGCTCCGCCGCACCTAGATGACGGTCACTACCCTGGCTTCCCTTCGCACGACTTGTTCGCCAACGGCAACTTTGGTCAGGGTTCTCTTGCCGACGTCTTCAAGACTGAGGTCTTTAACATGGACATTGACACAAGCCACTTCAACTAAAAGCTTGCTCGTCTACATACTTTACGACTTTTACGACTTACGACTTTCACGGCTGATTGGTTTTCATTCTCATTGGGCTGTTTCCTGCTTCGGCATAACACGTCTTGGATCATGGGAGTTTTGCACGGCGGGGTGGTTATCAAAATCTCTTTTGCTCTAACGAGAGCTTTGGATAATGTCTTGGGACATGATGGAGCGGCTATGATAACGCCCCCCTTGGCTTTACAAAAGAAATGGTAGTTAGGCAATGGCAATGCTTGATTTACTGACATGATTGTAATATCCCGGTGCTGATGGGGCTGATGAATGTGACTTTGTTGCTGTGTCTGTGTAGTGAGGCATTTAGTTTGGCGACGATGATACATGCAATCTAGCAGCGAATGGCAGGGGCGACAATAGTCTTAGCGGCAATGTATATGCGCAGGTTGTCCTAGCTGGGTATGTACTTACTATGCAAATGACGGCGGTGATGATAATGATGATGTTGACGATGATGTAAGCACCAAGGATGCGGAAGACGGCGGCAGCTAACGCCCACTTAGATACGAAAAGGGATCTAGCTTCACAACCAAGACATGGGCTATGGGCGGGGAAACACTGGGCCACTGGTGTGATGGCGGACGACCTCGGGCACTCAAGTCTTCTGGGAAAGAGTGGGGGGGGAGACGGCACATGGACAAGTAAAAGGTTAGGCGGGACGAGGGGGCTTTTTGCGTGATTTTACGCAAAGCACTTTCGGCGTGAAGTCGAAAAGATGCGGAGGGTTCGCGCCTGCAGTGCTTTCTTCCTGCGCCTCTGTTATTGATGAGTTGTTAGTATCGGATCGAGATATTGCAAACAAAAGGTCGACAGGAATGTGTATGTATGTGTACTCATTCGTCACATTGATTTAGCATTACCATAAACTACTACACCATCATTCAAACATATATGGACTTGGTATCACACTCCTACGTAGCCAACCCATCATCGCCACACCCCCTCCCCCTCCATTTCACACTCTCTAACATACTCGCCAGGCGCTTAAAACTTGGCTTCCTGAGTCTCGGACCCCACAACAGCCTCCTCGTGCTGCACACTGCGCTTCCTCTCCTGGTTTTGCGCCACCTCTGTCAAACTCATACTGCGGCCAGCATTTTGGTCGATATCGGCAAAGGTGACAGTGGGGGTGAAGGTCTTGCTCTTCCAGGCCTGGGTGATTACGCCGTAGAGTTCGTCGACTTGTTCGAGGGAGAGACCCTTTGTTTCGTAGATCATGAACCAGCTGTTTTGATGTGTTAGCTGGTAACTTGAGAGTGGTGGGCAGAAGAGGCCGTAGGTGGGGTATGACTTACACAAAAGCGATGCAGACGAAACAGAAGGTGGCCCAGATGAAGAAGACCTTTGACTGAAGGTTCGCGTGCTTTTCATCAACCATGTACGGCGTCGAGTATGCAATCGCCCAGTTTAGCAGCCAGTTGCTGGCTGTGGTCATGGAAAGGCACTTGGCACGGGCCTTGAGCGGATACAATTCTCCAGTCACTACCCATGCCACGGGACCCCAGGAACTAGCGAAGAAGAAGATGTAAATGCACACAAAGGCAATAGCGGTGCGCTGGGCGGGGAGATCTGATGTCCCGGATACGGTTCCGACAATGGCGACAATGTACTGGCATGCGCACATGCCGATGGCTCCAACGAGGAGGAGGTTGCGGCGACCGAGACGTTCGACGGCATAGAGACCAGCTGAAGATCGAGTCAGTATGTTTGGATTTGCGTGAGTTGTACATAGATTACTTACGGAACGTGGACGCGACATTGACACAGTTAGTGATGACCTGGATTACGAAAGGATTATCAAAACCGGCGCGTTGGAAGTATTGTGTTCCATAGTCTACGTTCTGTTAGTAGAAATTTATAATCAACACATCTGCCAAGACCTACAAAAGATGAAGTTGACGCCAGTAAGCTGCTGCAACGACTGAAGCAGGCAACCAGTGATGAGACGCTTTCCTAGTGTTCCCTTGAAGCAGTCGATGTATGTGGACTTGCCCAGCGACATCTCATACAGATGATTGGCTTGGACTTCGTTCAGCTCCTCCAAGACGGCTGGATGGTCAATTGGGAGACGGCGAAGTTTTCCCAGAGCCTTGGCCGCGTCATCATAACGATCCGTCTTGATGAGGTACCTTGGGGTTTCGGGCAGAAAGATGAGTCTAGAGGTTTTGTCAGCGCTAGTCATGGAGTATTGGAAGTGTAGTGCCTACCCAACAACGAGGATGATCGACCAAAGGAATTGGATGGCGATAGGAATTCGGTATGATCCAGAGTCATCTCGGTCCTTGGTTGCGTTGTTCACAATAGATGCGAGAAACAAGCCAATGGTAATGGCAAGCTGGTATGCTCCAACAATCGTTCCACGAATCCATTTTGGCGAAGTCTCACTCTGGTACATGGGGACTGCAATCTGGTTAGCTACGCTTTCCTGGCAAAAGCTGGCCACGAGTGGCTATCAACACCGGCTCTCGTCGATCAACTTGAGAAGATGAAGAATATATTGACTTACTCAAAGCAGACACAAGACCAACACCGTATCCAGCAAAAAAGCGACCAGCAATGAAAAGCGGCTGTCTTGTTGAGATGGTCTGTAGGATAACACCCAAGTTGAAGACGGCACCCGCAGAAATCATAAGACCATAGCGCCTGCCGAAGAAATCGCCGAATGGCGCAGCCGTCAGAGCACCAAAAAAGGTACCAGCCGACAGAATTGAGACAATGAGCGAATCTTGCGAAGCTGTGATGCTGAAGTCTGGCTCGGTGGAGAAGGACTTCTTCCAATAGTCCATGGCAATAATACCGGAAATTGTACCCGTGTCATATCCAAAGAGCACACCACCAAAGGCGACAAAGAGACCGATGAGAATGGCCGGCCTTGACAAGAATTAGCAACGTGTTGGGAGCATAAAAGGCTGTAGAAGCTTACCATGCCTTTCCAGGCGTGTCTGGCGGGGGCTTCAGCATAAGACCCATGATGTCGACGTTGGACTCTCGATTACAGATGGGCAAGTGTACAATGCCAACAAATGAAGGCGCGTGAGACCGTTACTCCAAGAGCACGCGCGCCTCGACTCTTTATGTATTCACGCTGTAGGTCCGAGTATCTCTCCATTCAGCATGTGAACTCCGAAAGACCCTTGTTCCATGGAAGCAAAAGACTGGGCATGCGTGTACCCCATGACAGGTTGCCAATCCCGGTCGACTGTCCTCCAGATGCTGCACTGACCGCCCCCGCATTGACTGGGAAACGAGCGCATGTCCGTGGCTGGCCGTTACCCCAGATTCATCATTTTTTTCTTCAGGTTTCTATAGGGTTTTATAGATGCAGCAAAAATTGGTGACTCTGAATAGGGAGAGGCAGCCAGCCTACCAATCCATGCACAAAAGCAAAGGCAAGAAATACAACAATACCCCAGATTCATGGTGTGCTTACCCCGTGCGCCCTCTACGTCGGAGGCTTGCAACGCAACGACACGACGGTGGGAAGGCCTTTACCAGCCAATGGCGAACCGTCAGCAGGTCAAACAAAAGCGACGCGTTACGAAGCACAAAGCAAAATACCAAGACCACGCTCAAGGCCAAGACCAACTGGGCGCCGGCGACATGCAACCTTGGCGAGCTTGCTGTTCGCGGCATAGGCTCGTGCCACTCTAGACGGTTTCGCAGGAAAAAGTGCTTGTTTGCCGAACGTGAGACCAGGGCTCAGTACTTTTCCAGAATGAAAGCCTTTCCAAGAGTCCGGTTGAGTTGCTGGACATGTCTGGCGATGCGGACCGACTCTTGGCCTGCAAACAACCCGGGCAATCACTTCTGAGAGGCGCCTTCGGTACAATTCTCGGTGCTGCACGCTGGACGATGGCTCACACACACACACCACTCGCCCCGCGAGCATGCTGGCCTGTGACTGTGTTACCCCAGACGCCTGCATTCAGCTCCAGACAATCTCGCCGCGGATGCCTGCTGTTTTTCCTCTGCTTGCGTCCAATGAGACTTTGGTTGCAGTCTCGGCATGCTTTCCAGGCCAGAGATCGGCAGGGCATACCGCGGACTGGTGGTTGGCAGACCATCTGACGTGTTGTGACATTCAGGCCGATGTCTGGGTGCTGGGGCTGTGTGATGGGAGCTTTGATGGTGCAACCAAGTGGAGGCTCTCCAGGGTGATGTGGGGTGCCAAACGGCCCGTTGGAGGCACAGAGGCGCCGCTGCCTTTCGCTTGCACCCGCAAAGAACCTTCCTCGGGCTCTGGGTTCTTCTACACCCGCTCGCAGAGCTGCATTGCGGGAATTCGGGATGCGTGGGCAGGTGTCCGGATTGTTTCGTTCCCGCACCACATGCTAAAGTTAGCCTTGACGCCTGGATGGGGTGCAAGTGGACTGCCACCGGTCGGCTTGTTGCAGGATTGGACGCCATAGTAGGCTCTTGGCGATTGATCCAAGACTCCAGACAAGAAATTGCGCCAAATTCGCCGCCGCTTACCTGCAAATCGGGATAAACTTCGCGTAATCAGGTTACCGTCCCTCCGCCGGCCTGCGCACTCGTCGCATCGCCTGGCAGCTTGCGACGCTGCGTACATGCGCTCTGCCCATGCGACAGTGGAGGCGAAGACGAACCGACGTTGCTATAGAGTAGAGTAGTGAACGAGACTGTGGCGCACAAGCGACTCGTACTAGCCAAACTAGCCAGATTAGCTGCCCTGGCATGGCATTGTCAATTTCTGCATTTACCCCGGTAATCTTCCGTCGTAGCGCGCGAAACCCACGGCTGGCATGTCACTCCAGGTCGCGATAAAATCACCTCTCGAACACGGTACATGGATTGGATACCAGAGCATCCTACCCTGGACTAAAATACTAACAGGCAGACTACTACGCCTTGCTCTTCTTTTCGCTGCTCTTTCTCCTTGCTTTTTTGGACTCGACCGTGGCTTCCTTCACACCGACGCCATTCAAAGTAGCTGGCTTGGCGACTTCAACACCACCGTCCTTCTTCTTCTCTTTCCGACCCGTCTTCTCCTTTGCACTACTACCATCGCCATTCTTCTCTACAGGCACTTCCTTGGTAGCTTTCTTAGCAGCTTTCTTAGCAGCTTCCTTAGTGGCCTCCTTAACAGCCACCTTGGAAACTTCCTTCGCCTCGCCATTTGCACCCTTCTCGCCCTTTGGCACAATCGCCTTGGGGTCCCTGCCCTTCCTGCGCATTGTCTTGGCCTGCGCGCGCTCCATGTACTTCTGATCCTCATCCTCGTCAAACCCACCAAAGTCAGACTCCTCGTCGCTGTCGGCGCCAATCGGAGTGCGGTCCACAACCTCAATCTCCGTAGCTGTGCTCTTTGCGCCTCCGTTGGTCTTGGTAGCCTCGTTGACTCCCACGGCGTTGGGGGGCGTAGGCCCAGTCTTCTTGAACTTGGCAACGAAGAAACCGTCGACGTTGTATGTGTGCGGGTAGTACCTTCTTGTCATCTTCATAGATGGGTGGAAGATCTTGCCCTGGATCTTGGTGAAGCCTTCTTTTCCAAACGTGAGGCCCGTCTCGACAAGCTTGACATTGGGCCGCTTGTTCAACGCGTACTGCACAACCTGCTCGTTCTCCTCGAGCGTCACCGAACAGGTACTGTAGACAATGTAGCCTCCAGTTTTCGAGGAATGGTTGACAGAGTCAATAGCTGCGAGCAGTAATTGCTTCTGGAGATGTGGTAACTTCATAAAGTCGGCCTCGGTCTTGTTGGTCTTGACGCTGGCATCCTTGGCGATAACGCCAGTACCCGAGCATGGGGCATCGAGGAGTACACGGTCAAACCCGCCCATGACGCGAGGGAATTCTAGGGCGGAGTAGTGCGAGACGATGACGTTCCTGGCACCCAGACGGTGAATGTTTCCTATCAGACCCTTGGCACGGTCCTTGTTGGCATCGTTTGCGAAGATGCATCCCGTGTTCTTCATGAGGGCTGCCAAATGCGTCGTCTTACCGCCGGGAGCAGCTGCCATCTAAGAATTATGCGTTAGTCTCGTCTTGCATGTATTCAGCTATGAATGGAATCACTTACATCAAGAACTCGCTCGTTTTCCTGTGGTGCGAGCGCCATGACAGGCAAGAAAGAGGAAGCTGCCTGTAAGATGTAGTGACCGGCCAGATACTCAGGAGTCGCACCCAGAGGTACTTGAGCATCGAAGATCTGAAGACCGACTTTCGACCACTTTCCAACTGGCTCCAGCTGGACACCGCGATTTATCAGCGTTTGCGCAAGCTCTCGTCGATGGGTTCTGAGTGTGTTTGTGCGGATGACAATAGGTCTCGGCGTCTCGTTGGCTTCGAAGAAGGCTTGGGCTTCACGAGGCGGGAAAAGGTTGAGCAGCTTGTCTGCCAGGAACTCAGAGTAGCCTGCAATCAGAAAATTAGTAAACATTTAGCCACTAGGCTTTGCGCATACATACCGTAGTAAGCGCAAATATCCCTCAGTAGTGATGCCCTGTACTCTGCACGACTCCGGCCCTCCTCGGCAAGATTCTTGAAGTCGTCCAAAACACGAATAGTATCAGTGAGCCTGGTTCTCAGCAACTGAATGTCCTGAGTAACGAGGTTTGTGACCGGCCTTCCGTCTTCATCTTCACTGTCCTCCAAAATCTTCGGCCTTTCACCTGCAATATTCGTCTGCATCATGTTCTCCTCCAGCTCAGCAGCTGCCTCAGCATCCTCTATAGCCTTTTGTTCGTCCAACTTTCTAGACAATCCGGCAATGTTTGCTGCTGTGAGCTTTTCTTCGATTTCGTCTTCGTCTTCATCGTCTGACCACATGGGAACGCCTTTCCTGACTTCGGTATCTGAGTCTACGACATCGGAGTCAAATTCGTCTTCGTCTTCTGACGCACTACCGAGCGCATCGAGGCCGGTAACGTTGACATCGTCCATTTCTTCATCCATGAGATCGGAGTCGTCTTCATCCTCCTCATCGTCTGAAGCGGGAGGAGCAGCCTGCTTCACGGGCTTTCCCTTCGCCTTCGCCCCATTGAGAACAGCAGCAGCGGTCTTGACAGGCTTCACGGGTTTCCCTGCAATCCTCGTCTTAGGCATCGCCTTGGCCTTGGCCTCCCGCGCCTCTCTTGCAGCAGTCCTGCTCCTCTTCTTCCTCTCTGGCTCTGCGGCGACGGGCGCATCTTTTCGCTTCCTCGTTACTAGACTCTCGTCCAAGGGCTCAGGCATGCCCTGCTTTTTCATACGGCGACCTTGACCCATGGCGACCGATTTAATGTGGCGTTGATTGGGTGTGTGAAAGTGTAAAAGCTGTTGAAATGCTGCCGAACTGACGGCTGCGCGAACTTCGAACTTTAGTCGCTAGATTTTGGGAACTTTTTCCGCGCTAGCGGACCTCCTTCGGGTTAGCGGCGTTGGATCCTAGTCGGGCTGGTGTCCCGCATTACTCTCCTCCAAACAGCGTCATCGCACTGCAGCTATACACAAGTTTACACCGGCTGCTTGATCGCCTTCCCCATTCAAATATCTACCATACTATACCCACTACACACTGTACTAACTTGTGCGCGAAAAAAAAAACGCTCCTTCGCCCACCATGTCAGAACTCTCTTTCTGCAAATCGTTCATCAGCGCTCTTGATGCGCGCCCAGCAAAGCTATCCTCAGACCACATCGCAGATGCACGACAATATCCCGCTCAAGGCGCCGTAAGTCTCTCCTCCTTCAAATCCCACCTATACCAACCGCATATACTAACGCAACCCATAGTACACCCTCCCCCGCCTCCCGCACCCACCCCACCCCCAGCGTCCCAACCCAAAGACCTCCGCAGATAGCGCCTCCACCTCCAACTCATCGCAAACAATCTCCATAACCCTCAAGCCGATGAAGCCCTCCACCCCGACCATCCCGCTCTCCTCGATTGACCCGGCAAAGACGTCTGTCTACGATCTCAAGCAGCAGTACGCGACACAAGCCTCGTTATCGGCGGCCAAGATAAAGATTTTGTACAAGAAGAAGCCGGTCACCGACTCCAAGACGCTGCTAGAAGTAATTGGTTCTGATGCAGGGAACGATGTCGAGTTTGGGGTCATGGTCATGGCTGGGGCGGCTCTTGGAGGGGCTGCGAGTCCGGCGTCAGGAAGCACACCAGTGACGAGCCCGCCTGCTGTTGCACCGCCAACAGAGAGTGAAAAGGGGCTTGCGAGTGCGGGGGAGACATTTGCAGGGACGGTTAGTGGGACTGCGGGTGCAGGGACTGAGAGTGCCAAGGACGTCGTTGCTTCCGATGAGTTCTGGGCCGATTTGAAGACATTTATGCTCCAAAGGATAAAGGATGCGCAAGAGGGAGAGAGACTTGTGGGTGTCTTCAAGGAGGCTTGGCAGCAGAATAAGTGATGATGAGGTTATATCTAAACGAAGTCTCGGCCACATCACGTTACATCAGCAGGAAGATACCAAAGATATGTCCACCAAAGACAACTTGACCACTCCTTAGCTTATGACAAGCACACCAAGCCTGATAATGCAAAGCAAGCCGGCATCACCGGCCCATATATCGTATATTTAACCATGCTCAATTCGTTGGATACTCTTCGCCATGGCACGCTACCAACTAAAACCCGCGACTCATTTCACCATGTCATTACCAACTCGAACGCTCCTCCTATATTCAGGTGCGCGAAGTCGACGGATCGAGGAAGAAAGGCGCTTAACGGCCCTTGGAGACACGGCTCTTGATGTTCTCGAACTCGATGTCGTCGGCGTCGTTGGCTTGGATATCGGCAGCGAGACCGTTGAGGGCGCGCTTGATGGCTTCCTTGGAGGACGAGTACATCATGCGGGGCTGTTCAATATCAGTCAGCATTCGTTCTTCAGTGCAGCGCTGCACGGGCGCATTTCGAAGACATACGTATTGCGCGGCATCGTCCGGTGTCCAGCTAATAAAGGTAATCTTGCTCCTCGAGCCCTCACCACTGTCAAGCTCGTACTCGACATCGAAGACGGCATAGCGGCCACCGATGCCCTCCTTGCCACGGCGGTCCTTGCTCTTGGCGTTGAGGAGCTTCTCGCGGAAGACGTCAAAGTTTGCCTCCTTGGACGTCTCTTCGACGACAATCTCTTTCCAGTCATCACTGATCTTGTAGATTATCCACTTGATGTCTTTGCCGAGCTTAAGCTCGTTGAAGGTGCTGATGCACTCGGGCGAGACGGAGACACTGCGGATCTTGTTAGTACATGTGGTACGGGGCTGGACCGTGGGTCATGGGGTGTCCGTTATGGTGATGGAGGTGTTGGGATGTGTGGGCGCGGATGTCGGGCAGCGACAGCTATCTGTATTGTATTTGTTCGTCGCGCAGTACGTACCCGGATTGAGCCTGCAAGCCTGGTCAACACTACTTCTAACCACGCATGTTCAATTAACTTACCATGATGTCCTATGTGAAGTGTAGAGGAGGTTAGAGGGAGGTTGGGGCACCGAGATGCTTTATCAGTACTGTGTTGCCTGTCAGCGTCGTCATCGGGCTGCGATTGCCGCGTGCGCGTGTGCAGCAGTGGACGGCAGCCTAGGTGTTGACGAGAAGGGTTGTAGCTTACGTCAAGAGCGAAAACTGATGGCGTTAAGGACTTGGTTTGTTTTGCGGGAGAGAAAGCGGAGGTGGAGGAGCGGTGTTACTGAGGCTGAGGGAAGTAGTGGGGTTATTTTCAAGCGACGTAGTGGGGTCAAGCATGACAGGTTTAGTTGACTGCGCTGCTGCGCCGCCACAGCAACCAGTATCGGCTTATTTCCCGACCAACACCCGTACACTCCCAGTTACCATTGCGCACACGCCAAGCAATTTAGTTGCACTCCGACGTATTTGTTTACACTTGTTCACATTTCCTTGGTCGCTTTTTACATCTTGTCCTTCCCAGAAGATCTTCTAGATACACCATATTGTACAATAAACACCAAAAAAACCAAAATGCTACGCTTTTAAAATCCATGAGTGAAGAGCGGAGACCATCCCAATATCGTGCACATAAATCATCGCCGGGAAAGACGTTAGACTAAAGTCATTATAACGGAATGGGGGTATAAGAAGAAGAAAACAGACGGTTGAACTCCAAGTGCTTAGAAGCCCATGCCGCCCATGCCTCCCATACCACCCATACCACCAGGCATGCCGCCTGGAGGACCGGACTTGTCCTCAGCCTCGACAATCGCAACCTCAGTGGTACCGAGAAGCGACGCGACACCGCTGGCATCAACAAGAGCAGTGCGGACAACCTTGAAGGGGTCAAGAATACCGGCAGCAATCATGTCAACGTACTCGCCCTTTGCGCTGTTGAACCCCTTGTTGAAGTCGCCCTTGTACTCATCAATGAGCTTGCCGACAATCACGGAGCCCTCGGCACCGGCGTTCTCAACAATCTTGCGAGCAGGGTGGGTGATGGCGTTCTTGACAATCGTAATACCGAGCTGCTGGTCAAAGTTGGCCGCCTTGACGGAGCCAAGAGCGTTGGCAGAAGCCTTGAGCAGACCAGTACCACCACCGGGCAGGATACCCTCCTCAACGGCGGCACGGGTGGCGTTCAGAGCATCGACAATACGGTCCTTCTTCTCGCCAACCTCGACCTCAGATGAGCCACCGACCTTGATGACGGCGACACCACCAGAGAGTTTGGCAAGACGTTCCTGGAGCTTCTCCTTCTCGTACTCGGAGGTGGTTGGGTCATTGATCACGCCACGGATCTGCTCACAGCGCTGTGAGACCTGATCCTTGCTGCCCTCGCCGTTGAGAATAACAGTGTCCTCTTTGGTAATGGTGATGGATCCGGTGGAGCCGAGCATATCAGGAGTAGCCTTCTCGAGCTTGATGTCAAGGTCGTCACTGAAGACGGTACCGTTGGTCAGGACAGCAAGATCTCCGAGAATGGACTTGCGGTTGTCACCGAAACCAGGAGCCTTGACAGCAGCAACCTGCAGCTGGCCACGGAGCTTGTTAAGGATGCAGACGGCAAGCGCCTCACCGTCAATATCCTCAGCGATGATGACAAGGGGACGGCGGAGCTGCTGGGAGGCCTCGAGAGCAGGGACAATGTCCTGAACGGCGGAAATCTTCTTCTCGGAGAGGAGAATGAGAGGCTTCTCAAACTCGACCTTGGCAGTCTTGGTGTCGGTAATGAAGTAGGGGGAGATGTAACCACGGTCGAACTTCATGCCCTCAGTGACTTCGAGCTCGTCCTCGGTGGTCTTGCCCTCCTTGACAGTGATGACACCCTCTTTTCCAACCTTCTCCATAGCGTTGGACAAAAGCTTGCCAATGTGGGTATCGCCATTAGCAGAAATGGTGGCGACTTGGGCAATTTCTTCGCTAGTAGTGATATCCCTCTTGTTTGCCCTCAGGTATTCAACAACAGCCTCGACCGCGGCCTGGGTACCCCGCCTCAGGTCCATGGGGTTGCAGCCGGCGGCAACATTCTTAACGGTCTCGGAGAAGATAGCGCGGGCGAGGACGGTAGCAGTGGTGGTGCCGTCACCAGCAGCCTCGTTAGTCTTGGAGGCGACATCCTGAAGTAAGCGGGCTCCGAGATTCTCGAACTTGTCCTGGAGAGTGATGGCCTTTGCGACTGTTACACCGTCTGGACTTTTGTTAGCGGGCCGCCATGATAACAATGGCAGAACCTATGCATACCCTTGGTAATTTTGGGGGACCCATAGCTCGACTCAATCAATACATTGCGACCCTTGGGACCCAGTGTTGTTGATACAGCCTTTGCAAGTGTGTCAACACCCTTCAGTAGGGACGCTCGTGCCTCGACACCAAACTTCAGTTCCTGGACACTGTTAGTTTTTCTTTCGTTTTGAAAAAATTATAGTATTTCAATGTTGTACCTTGTGCGCAAACCTCTGCTGTTGAAGGTTGTAGCTGGTTGACCTCAGCTTGGAGCTCGAATTGAGGGCCGAAGTCCGCGCCCGTGATGCGAAAGCTCTTTGCATTGTGAAGGAATTGAGATGTGTAGATCGAGGTACGGGTGCTCAAGCTGTGCTCCTAGACTCCAGCGCAGTACAGAATAGCAAGGGAGAGAATTCGATGAGGAGGAGAATTGCGGAGAAGATGGTTGCTGATGTTCTAAAATTTCGGGTCGAACTTTGGAAGCCTCCAGAAAAAGCTCAGACCACATCTCGAGCTAGCCTCGGCCTTTCTGCGTTACCTCCGCCATTTTCTAGTCTTGCATTTCCATCTTTGTCAGCAGGTTGAAAATGTTACTATCCACACAATCTCTTGTTAGTGTAGATACATATTACTGTTTTAAACGGCGTTCTTACAAAGAAAAACGGTGTGCCTACTTTTTCTCGTTGTAAGAGTGTTTGTGTCTACTTGAATGCCACAACAACCCCTCAATTTGGATCTCGATCCCAGTTGGTACAACCGCAGTAGTAGTACTATCATGCAACAGGTATACACGAGCCATTTAGATAATAACCATATGATGTATAACACTAAGGCAAAGTTGACAAACCCATAATACGATATAATGATCTACATTTGAAGTGCAAAGCTAAGTCTCTAAGATCGATAAGCGAGTCATACGTTGTCGCAGTTCTAACATAAACCTAGTAATCTAGGCCTATAGTTTTGAACCGCTCAGCTGCCGAAGTAAATGCTAGTGAATGCTTGTGTTGCGTAAGAAAAGGACTATACCCGCGTAGGAGGTCGGCATGATTGACGAGGGATAGAAGATAATTTGTGTCGAGAGTCAATAAACAGCTCGTGCATTTGAGTCAAGTTCAACGCAAAATTAGCTGAAAACTACCGAGGTGGGCTCGTGTCTTCATTCACTTGCGATTGTAGTTTGAGTGATTGTCGTTATGATATTTAAAGCAGTAAGATATCGTGTATAGAGACACAGATAGCTAATCTGAGCAAGCCTTGTTAATTATGGAAACTACTCCAATGCCCATTTTTATCATCTTATGTACTTGGGACCCGGTGAGAAGATCCTGAGGTATAGAATTGATTTTAGTCTCAAGTTTCAATCTAGATTTCTCTCTGCAGCTTCATCATCCCTGAAAATAAACAATCTATCAGAGTAGATGATACATTGGATACAGGGATACCCACGATTCGTTCCGGGCAGTTGAGCGAATCACTCTCATGACAGACGACTTTGAACAGCGTACAGAATATAACACTTAGCCTAGCAACTTCAGACTCGATATGGAAGCTGATAGATACATGGGGGGCTGAGTATATATTCCAATCTTTGGAGTGCCCAAACCCAATGCGCTTTCACTGCCGCGTCAGTAAAGAGCATGTACACGAGATCAGTGCACAGACCAATCACGACTCCAGTGTCTAGTCACGATAGTGTCCATGTTGTAAATGGCTCTACGTCATACCGATAAAGCGACTACAATCACTCTGTGAGCTGGGTGATACGTGCTGTTGCTGTTAGTATGTTTCCACCAGATATATATATACACAGGCAGATTTCTAATATTGAAAACCACAACACGATCCACCCGCTCAAACACAACAGACTTTTACTCAATTCACGACCAAATTGACTGAATCTCTTCGATAGAACCGGAACAAAAAACTGGCCGCAAAGATGCAGCCTTTGCTTCTCCTCCTCGCTTTCCTTGGATTGGCCTTCGGGTGCCCGAGAAAATATCCCCGACCCAGCATGACCCATTTCAACGCCACTGGAGATGTTACTGCATCAGCGTAAGTCCCGTCTATTGTCTACAAGCCTTGCATACACGGACTCCTGTAGTTATCCAGTTGCAATTGACCATCTATGGCCCAAAAACCAGGAAGGTGTAGTCCGCATTAATCTTTGTTTCGAGAACAACTCCACCCAATCTCTGATGAACTACGTAATTCAGGGGTGGGAAACTTGGCTTCGATACCTAGCCAACCCTGGCCCTTCTACCCGCCAGGCCCTCAAGGTTCAGTTCTACAAGGTACCCGGACAAAGCCAACTACCCAACTGCTACACTTCGCCCGGGGTATGGAACACTGCCTTGCCCGACGACTGCGTGGTCATCTAGAAATCTCGAAATTTCGACAACGTCTACGCCTCATTAGGCTACCAGAAATTCTCCTCAGAGCCAGGTCGGCATATCATAGTTGTCGGAGAACAGCATCAGAATCAAGCCTATACTGTCGCACATGAGTTGGGGCGTATTTTCGGTTTGTACCACGAGCATCAACGCTCGGATAGGTACCGAAATGTTTACTACGTCTGTGAGAACGTGGTTGGCTTTGCGGCGGCTTTGACCCGAGCTGAAGCTGCCGGGTACAACGGTCACATGCTGTGTACTAGCGAGGACTTCGCAAGGATGTTCGAATTCCCCGGTGGCTCCCAGTTTGTGATGCTACCTTGGGTATCGAACGGGCAGTATGCGTATGATATCGACTCAATCATGCATTACCCGAGTGAAGCCTATATGAACCCGATCCAACCCGGCCTGGGTCCGGACGATATAAGACGACTTCCGTTGACTAAGTTGGCCGGGAATAAGCTCAAGCGTATTCCAGACAAGGCAAAGTATTCGTATCTCTAATGGCGACAGAGACCCTATCCTGAGATTATAACCGTAGTGAGGGTGTCTCCGGTGAAGTGCTGTCTGGCAACGCTGTCGGTATCGAGGTAGTGATGGCGCAGATGTTGACCTTGGGCACAGGTTTGGTCTGAGGTCGACGAGTAGCTGGAAGGCTGAGAGGGAAAGAGGTGTTATTCATTATGTATTGTAGTAGTTAGTGTCAGATTAAATGGCGTCTTATACTAGAAGATTGCCAGATTTAGATGTTGGCAAACAAATTTTCTAACCCCTATAGTGATTGTAGCTGAGCCATGCAAGAAGAGGTAAGGATAGGTTAATAGGATATCCGATAATTTTATTCCTCTCAATTGAATTCGCACATGAGATAGCTTGCTGGGTGATATCCTCGATCTGAGAGTGCTGGACAATCAGAATTCCTATGATTAATAGTACACTGAGGAAAGGCACATGACAAGCAAATGGCAATGAGTATCTCGTAAACCTGATAGGTGGATAGAATGTAAACATGTCAAATTGTTCTAATTGCTATGAGTGTGAGGATAGTCGAAAACAGCTAGAAGGTTGTGTAAAGTTGTATACCTCAGGACCGCCGCTAGGATACCGGAGCCTCCTGTATGAATAATCAGTAAATGTATCAAAAAGGGGGACATGTGTACTGACAGCCTCCAAGACTTCAAAAACGTTGTCTGTCTCCAAAACCACTGGCTCGTTCTTCACGCCATCCCATTTTTTCTCCCACTCGATCACACCATGCGTCCCGTTCACTCCGTTGACAGGCCCGCCATCTCCAGGGTGTTTTGATACACGAGACTGGAAGTCCCCAGTACCTGCAGCGCCGCCTTGTGAAGATGATCCGTGATCCACCTTGCCTCTGTTGTCGCTGCCTTGCGCAGATGCTTCATTGCCGAGCCAATATGCCGATCTACCGCCAGTCAGTGCCTGCAGGGTATCACCAACACGTGTGCCTGGCTTAGCTGGCGCCTCACCCTCATTGAGTCTGCGTAGGATGACGTAGCCTACGAGCCCCCAGATGAAGATGAAGGTTGCCGAGCAGCTGGCAACGATGACGGTTGGGATGACGAAGAGGAGTGCGAAACCGACGACCAGGAAGGTAGTGGATAAGGAGACGAAGAGGCCAAGAAGAAGGCAGGTTGTCAAGGAGACGAGCAGCGTAGTGACTATAAATGCGATGAAGAGGATAAGTGGGAGGCCGACCAAAGCTGCCTGAGTGGTAACAAAGGCCTAGGTGGCAATTAGTAGTGTTGCTGCGATGGATGGCTAGAGGACTCACGGCTGTTTTCGGGTTCTTCCGAGCGTAGACACGCCCTTTCTCCATGATCTGTTGGCGCTGCTTGTGCGGAAACACTCGGTTGGTGGTGTCTTCGAGCTGGTTCCCAACGTTCTTGCTGTGATGATGAATATGATGGCCGGCGTTGTGCATCATCTCTCCAGTGGTCTGAAGGATGGTGGCCATGGTGAGTGTGTGAGAGGAAATGCAGTCAAAGTAGATTCAGTTGTCAATAGGCGATCAATGGATGGTATGTGATGGCGGGGGAAGGGTGGTTCTGTTCCAATCTATGCTTCTCGAGACGCACTTGCGCTTGGACTCAGGTGCAACTAAACAAAGCAAGCAACACCGGTGTACTCCGTGCACGGCATTCACGGGCTGAATGATGCTAGTTGGCGGATATGTAGCCACCTAATTGGCGATTGTAGGAGTCCGCGGTCTACGGTCAAGAATACTACTGTATGTATCCAAGGAGCTCAGTTGTTCTGTGGACGTACATGCGGGGTTGCATTTACTGTGCGTAGTGCAGGCGGAAACGCGCCCGTCGCGTATACGTCACGTCGGGCAAGCTAACGTCGACCCCTGTCGCTCGGTTACGGGTAGCATCTCACCGCCCCAGTTCTGCCAATTCGCGATTGAACTTTTTGACCATGTCGCAGAACATGCTCCCATACCGCGCCCGCACCACCACCATGAGTGAGAAGAAGAGAAAGAGACGCGAGGAGAATGCAGAGCGGCCAAAGAGGAAGGCGGCGAATGCGCCAGAGGGAAATGTTCGGGTGGAGATGGTAGAGAACAAAGAGGATCTGGGGCCGTTATTGGGTATGTGACAACACCTAGAAATGTGCGCACGAGTGCAATTCTCTCGGCTGAACCGTCGCAATTATCTTCACTATCATCCCAGCTAATACCTATAAGCTGCCATGCCTGGCCTCGCCGTTCCGTCGAAAATCTCCTTCAACCCCTACAAGCGTAGCAAGATTCTACCCTCAGGCACAATCACCGAGCTGCTGTTCCAGTCACCCGATCACTCTCTGCTCGATTATACTGCACAAGAGGAGAAGGATGGAAGCTCGGAGAGTCAGCTCCAAGACTACATCGGCGTTTACGATCCAACGTCCAACAAGTTGCAGATTGTCCCAGTCAAGAGAGTCGTGGTACGAAGCACACTGCGCAGCGAGGCGGCTGAGATACGCGAGGAGCAGGCGAAACTAGACGCGCAGGCGAACACCATCACAGAGAAGCGGGCAGCTCTCGCGGCAGAGTTTGGGTCGAAGAAGTCAAGGAAGGCAATTGAGGATCGCACCTTGAACGCTATCAAGAGCGGAGCTGGAGGCGATGCCGTTGCTGAGAACGTACTCAACCAGATGGCATCTGCAACCGAGGTTATGCCAACCAGAGATGAACTTGCGGCAGCCGTGGACAGCTCAAAACCTCGACCGACAGCCAACCTCGCGGCTGAGTACCCCGGCGACGTGTATCCCATCGACACCGTGGTTGGCAGCGAGCTCATGACCATGTTAGAGGTGAAGGACTGGGTAGAGGCGTCAGCAGCCGGACAAGGTATTAACGTTACTAGCAAGTACGTTGCGAAGCGAATCGTCAAACTTGCCAAAAACAAGCAGATACAAAAGTTAAAAGTTTTGCGCTTTATACTGCTCTGCATCAACTTCAATGCGGCCCTAATCGGAGGCGGCGGTCCTCGGCCGAAGAAAATACCAATCAAAGGCAAGCTAGAAACAGCAATGGGAGAGGATACGCCTGCGGGTTGTGTCATGGCCATCCGGCGCAAGTTCGCTGCGGAGGGGTGAGTTCTCCAACTATCGGGTTTCTTGATAACTGTTACTAACTTGGGCAGAAGCTCTGAGATGCCTCGCTGGAATGTTGACAACCTCATGACACACATTGCCGCCGCAGCGCTCATTGTTGATGACTTCGCGGTCGATGTCAACGACCTGCGAGAGGATCTAAAGCTTGAAAATAAAGAGTAAGCCGCCTATCTAAAATTGTATGCAATGTAGCTAATAATCTTCAGGATCAAGCAATACTTTGCGGAGCTGGGTTGCAAACTCTCAGCGCCCACACAGACTGATCTCTCAAATCTGAAGCTTACAAAGGCCGAGAGCGCGAACCACTTCATTGCAAAGCTAAAACTACCGTTGTCATTCCCTAAGGTGGGCGGACCGCGAGCATCAAAGAAACGCGGCTAGATCATTTCACGTGGGCGTTCAAGGCGTGTCTCTACGAATGGCGTTTACATCTCTCACATGCATGCATAGCCATACTCTGAGCAAATAACTAAACCTGTCACATGTGTACAACAAAGCCACCTATATTTCATCATGAATGTATCGCGGGTAGTCCCAAGAGCGGCAAAAGGCGCACTGTCCACCGAATCCAGAATGACACCCTCACAACGCCATAGCACCATCGCCCAACAAATCAGACACCAGCAAAGCCCACAAAACTACCCCTCACCAACCCAAGCTACTAAACTAGCCAAAAGTATCACAGCTCTCTAAGATATACGATTTCCACAATGTCGACATGTACACGCCCCTTGGCTCCCTCATCATGACATCACCACCTCGCCCATCGCACTCCGTGACGTACCCTACTCTACCTTTTCACATACGTCTATATAAACATACATATACCCCTATATCTCCCACCAACATACCAAATCTCACACCCATATCTTCCTCTTTCTCTCTCTCTCTCTCTCTGTCTTCTGAACAACACACACACACAACAACAACAACAACAACAACAACAAAATCAATCTT
>Ga0265797_10004254_pt1 | contig 22042 bp, 21 predicted proteins | sample P2T30metagenome_FD_192433 | JGI IMG/M metagenome (GOLD analysis project Ga0265797, IMG submission 192433) | Plant litter microbial communities from East Loma Ridge, Irvine, California - P2 T30 | ecosystem: Environmental > Terrestrial > Plant litter > Unclassified | place: USA: California... | reverse complement strand
CTTCTCCATTGGCATCTTCTCGATCCAAGGCTGGAGCTTCTTGTCGGACGCGAACTTGAGCATCTCCTCGATCTGGCCGGGCGGTCCAATCATGGAACCAGCGAGCTTGACGCCACGAGCAATGAATTATGTTCAGCCTATAGTTCAGACCAAGTGTAGACGGCATGTACTGCGAGGCAAAACTACCTAGCCCATCAGTGTCCGTCCAACCAACTCCACTCAACTCCTCGTATACCAAGTAACACTACGGCATACCAATGGCACTCTCATCGTGAAGACAAAAGAATATGGTTGAAGTCCCAGTGTCGCGTTCCACCGTGTTGGTATTCTTGTTTAGTGGTGGTGATACTGGTGGTGGTGTGGTTTCGTCCAAATTGGCGGCGATCCAAATTCATCAAGCAAAAAGTCGTCCATCGAACGGCGATTATCAAGGGTCGCGAGCTCCATCCATGGAGGTGCACACGCGTGGGAGCAGCTCGACGTTCGACGCGAGAGACGCGATGGCAGCCTGGAGCATCATGAGGAAGGCACGTTGGAGGTGGCTTCCACGGTATATAATTTGGGCATTCGAATATGTAGAAACATACCCAAAATACACCAATTCAAGTATACCGATCCGCATCTCAGTCTCGGTAAAATGGATCCACCACGCCGTTCAACAAGAAACTCGGCGAAGGCCGCACCTCCCCTGGTGCCGCCAACACCACCACCAACCAGTGGTCCTTCTGGGACCAAGCATGCCCGTGACGACACAATCGATGTCGACGAAACGCCGGTGAAGAAGAGCAAGGGCAAGAGCAAGAGCAAGGCCGAGAATGTCGCTGTTGTCGATGCGGAGGAGCCAGAAGTCGGAGATTTGGGAGAATTAGAGGAGCCGGCCGGTGATGACGATTGGTACGATCCTGAGGGAGATGCCTTGGGTGAATATGACGAGGAGGGTGCAGAGGATGAGGATGAGGATGTCGAGGCAGAGAGGGCGGACGAAGATGAGACTGCTCTGGTAGCCCCTCAGGGCCCGCGAGTTGAGAAAAAGGCTGGGTCGAGACGGAAACGCATCAGCGTACCTCGTTCTGTCCAGGGCTTCATCCATGTCAGCATTCGTGGAGCCCGCAAACTGCCAACTCTGTCGGACGCCGACCGAATGAAGTGTCGGCAGGAGTACGCGCGCCGGATGAAGAAAATCATCCACCAGCGCTCTCTACTCGCGCATTCCGAAGAAGCGACGGATGCGAGCTTCCCGATGTCATACGGGATGAGACAATGGTGGCTCTCTCAGAGAGAGCAAGAGATCTACGAAATCGTACACACTGCTACGAGCAAACCAAGAAGATTGGTACTCGGCGGCATATGGCTCCACTTCTTCGAGTACACCGACCTCCCGCCGATGACCGATGAGGAGCTAGCGATGTGGGCCGTCTACGGCGATCTCGTTGACGGAAAAGAGATGTACGTCGGTTCAGCGACAAGAGATCCATCACTTCGTGCTTCGTTTGCCCGCTTTGCTGAGTACGAGAAGGCGAAGCAACGCGCTGACCGTGACATCGACGTTTCTCCTGAGACGGACAAGAGCAAACATCTCCGCGCAGGGCTCCGTAAAGGTGCTGTTATGGAGCTGCGGGTCCTGGCAGTATTTGATCCACTGGCGGTCAAGCGTGTTGTCGCAATGGCCGTGGAAGCCATCTACGTCGACTTCCTGCAGTCTTTTGACCGCGATTGGGTATACCAGCAGACGTACGAGAGTGGTTACGTCTACTCGAGCCCTCAATGCTTGGAACTTTCCAAGGCGGCTTCCAACAACGACGCCCGGTGGTCTGGACTTAACCTGGCACACCCCTTGAAGCAGGGTGCAGGCGACAACATGCTCAGACGGCGGGTGACGGCGCAAAAATCTATATGCGAAATTTGTATGCGGCACCTGCCGGATGCCGAATGGAGACTCAGCTCCCACATTCCGTCGTCTATCCTCTTGTGCAAGAACTGGTATGTCTGCCGCCGTTGCCATTCGACATGCACCAACAACCCGGACTTGAGCCTCGCCCAGGTTCGGGAATTCCGCACCGAATCGAACAGTCTCAACGCTGTCAACTTGAAGTACTTTACGCAAACCGGAATGACAATGTCCCAGTTGGACGATCGACTCGAGGAACAGGGGTGTAAATGCCCGGCGTGCCACACGAAAGGTCTCGCCCGACACGAGCTCCCAGAAGGAGAGACCATCAGTAATTACTGGACGGTCGTGCCCTCGAAATGGCAACAACATCTCGGTGAAGCGTATTGGATGTGCATGAATTGCAACAGGGCATTGAGTGACCTCGAGCCAGATCAGATCGCGGATTTTCTCCAACACCTCCGCAAAGCCTCGACCGCCAAGGCCAAAATCTTGGCCATCGATCCAACAGCATCCGGTACTTCGTTGGGGATGATGGCCAGGGCCTGGGCAACTCACGAGCAGAAGTTCACCATCGCTCGCAAGCAGGGCAATTGCTGCGCAGCTTGTTTTGAAAGCAAATGGGAACATGTCGACTCTCCCGTGGACCTGTACAGGGAAGACAGCGCAAACATCTTTTTGGATGAATGGCCCGAGTCCAGCGATCCTGTGGTTTTGTGTAACACATGCGCCTCTTGGTTCAAAAAAATCCGCGACAACCCGACCCCCGAGATCATTCGTCTCATTGCTGATAGGCGAGCAAGGCAAGCCGATCGATGGGGACATTTGGGTATTATTGAAGGGAAAAGAATGCGCGAGAGGCACGAGAAATTCCTGATTGTGCAGAAACAGAATTTTGAGTGTCCTGTTTGCCTCCGTCCGTGGTGGAAAGGCGTCACTGGCGCCGAGGACATGCCAACAAAAGGCGACGATACGGAGACGAGGCCGCTTGACTGGAACGGCGAACAAGCCGTTGTCTGTAAGGCCTGCCAGACATTTGTCGGCAAACATCAGAAAACGAGCGAATGGTCAGCTCGCCTTCAACAGCGTCGTGACGACTTTGCTGGGCAGTAAACGACGGCCACCGGCGACTCTACTTCTTGCCCATTCCCACTCTTGCATGAGGTTCTGCCTCCTGCCCATTCCAACTCTTGCTTGAGGTTCTGCCTCTTGCCCATTCAATCCTGTTACACGAGGTTCTGCCTCTTGCCCATTCCAACTCTTGCTTGAGGTTCTGCCTCTTGCCCATTCCAACTCTTGCTTGAGGTTCTGCCTCTTGCCCATTCAATCCTGTTACACGAGGTTCTGCCTCTTGCTCTTGCGTGAGGTTCTGCCTCTTGTTGCGTGAGGTTCTGCCTCCTGCCCATTATATATCCTTGTACTTATCTTGATTTCCAGAGCCATCAAACTCCCAGTTGGTATATTGCATCACCTGTATGCGCGAGGCAGCAATCCCTTCGTCTCTTGCGTCCATTCGATCATGGGCGGATCCGTGTCCATGTGGAGAGATGTATCGTAAGTTCCGATGATCGCCTAGACTGGGTTGACGATATTATGACGTTCCGGCGCGTTCCAGTGGGTTTGTTACATGATTATTGAGTGTTGTCTGCTGATCTGCATGCCCAACAGTCCAGATTGTGTTCTTCGGACGATCACCTCCCAGGACTAGGTGTTCGCCTCATCCGTGTGCGCTCAACTGGTGACACGACCCTGTTTCTACTGTGGCCAAGCCCGCTCCATAACGCGTACTTCTGCGTCTCCGGTTCCTCTCGGGCAGTCGAACCAGATCTGGGGGCGACGCAGGTTCGAGGCGCTTCTTGACGTCCCGGCGCATCGATGGTGGTGGCAGCTCCTTGATAGCGGTCAATAATGACGACGTGGATGGGCAGGGTGTGACATCTGGCATAGTGGAAGAAGGAGTGTGTGCTCTTGCTCTTCCTCTTGCTCTTGTTGTGAATCGTTGCTCCGGCGGCGTTGGTACTTGCTGCTGTTGTTGCTCTCGCTGCGCCGGAGGAGCAAGCGACCGAAATTGATAATAGAATGGCTAAGTATTGCTCACCGCAGGGGAAGTGTAAACATGAATTATTTATCAACGGTGTCGACGAGGTGAGTACGGACGATCTGTATATAACGTCATTCACCTAGAAGCGGGACACACCCGGAAGCGGGACAGTCCCGCGCGCTACTTTCGCGACAAATCGAATTTTTAACGCGACGGCCTTCCTATTTTCTTTACTATGCCTACCTATTCCGAAGATACGATTACTACGGCCCTAACGGCGTACCGTAATGGCGAATATACCTCGATCCGGAAGTGCGCGTACGCGTTTAATATTCCTAATACGACATTATCCGAACGACTTCGAAGTCGGATTTCACGTTCTAAATCGCACGAATTACAGAAGACGCTCTCGACCGCCGAAGAGAAGACTCTATTAAAGACGATTACTCGCCTCTCGAAGTCCGGATTATCTATTACCCTTCCGTTAACGAGAGATCTCGCCGAAGAGATCCGACTTTCCTAAGAACCGTGGACGTGTCGCGGTTGATCAGTCGAGCTCGATCGGGTTGTCCTTCGTGGTTTGCTCTACCTTAGGGCTTTGAACAGGGGCACGCCCTGCGGCTGCCGGTCCCATAGTTGGCGACGAGCGGTCAGATTCCTTACGTGACTTCCTTTCGGGAGCCTCAGGCGAGGTCCCAGGAGGAGCTTCGAGCAGGAAAATCGATTGGAAGGTAGTTGGGGGCTTGCCAGCCGTGGCACGCTTGCGGCCAGGCACCGATGGCATCGTAGCCGCCAATGCCGCAGTGACGGCTGCATGAGTGTCGGCTGCGACAGTGTGATTTGCCGTTAAAGGCGGCACCGTCACACTGTCGAGGAAGGTCGGCACGGCCGTAGGGGGCAGAGCCCTAGTTGTCGCCTTGTGGTAACGCCGAAGGCGGGCTGCGTCTGCGTCTACCAAGGTGCGCAGGTTCAGGGTGTCCGAAATCGCATCTGCCGTGAGCCTACGGTTGACATAGGGTGCAACTGTGATAACACCGCCAGTTGCGGCGGCATCGACAGTAGGTACCACTCCCCTGAATGTAAGGTATTGTATGTTTCGCCCTGCCTGCCGGGCGGCGTCCGACATGATGTCGACCCTCTGCGCAAGTTGTGGGGCATCCACGGCTCTTGCAGCGTCTGCAAGCTCCGCTGCCTCCACCGAGAGGGCCACTGCTGCGCCGAAACCGTAAGACCCCAATTGTGATACCGCGGCCAGTGTGTCCATGAGCAGTTTCGAAGGCGGCTCTTCGTTTGGCGTTGGCGTACGGCTCGGGGCGTACGCGAGGGCCTCTTTGGAGATTGGGTTGCGGCTTGGAGTGAAAACCGGCGCAGTGGGATTGAGCTGGGCAGGTGTAGAAGGTTGGTCCGACGTGGATCCGGATGTCAAACCGGTGGTCTGTTCCTTCTTGACGCCTTCCCCTTGAGCGGCCGTCTGCCTCTGTTTGCCTTTGCCAGTGTTCACGACGCCTTGCTCTTTCTGCTTGCTTTTGCCGTCAGAAGGGATCGGTGTGGTGCTTGGGATAGGCGGTTCAGACGGCCGTGTGACGCTGGAAATAGGCGGTTCACCGATCAACTCGCTAAACTGCTGCAGGTTGCGCGCGGTCTCGGCGTTGTGTGTTTGCTGGCGCAGTCGCTGGTGCTGCTGCTGCTGAGCGCCAAAAGTGAGAGCAGGCCCGTTGCTCGGCTGTGGCTCCTGTTGGGGCGCGGGTTGTTGTAGTGGCGCGGTCGGTGGCGGCATGCCAAAGCCGAATTGCTCTCGGCACACCTGTTGCAACTCGATTCCGCCGAAAGGCTGCGGGTGCGTGGCTCCGCCAAACGGCTGAGGGTGCGCGGTTCCGCCAAGCTGTTGGGGGTGCGCGGTTTCTCCTCTGAGTCGTGATCGGAGCTGTACGAGCTGTTGGAGGGTGAACGTCGCGTGCGACCATGGTAACGACGGGCTCGGTGATGGCGGCGATGGGGGCGGGAGCGTGGCTCCGGCTCGGAGTCAGAAGAACTCGGATCGGAAGGTGTCTCATCACGCCTCCGGTGGCGCGAGCGTGGAGATGCTCGGCGTTTAGTGTGTTTTGAACGGCGCGACTCTGGTGCTGAATCCGAGCTGGAGTCGCCTCCACGTCTTTCAATGCCGTCCGTAGGGAGGCGTGCATTACGCAAGCGAGCTGCATGTTTGGCCTGCAACTCTGCTTCAGCTCGACGCTGGCGTCTCTCGTCTCGGTCGCGTTCGCGGTCGACAACAGGGGCACCAGTTGCGGCGAGCTCCTCTCGGAATATCAGTCTCGCGTCGTGTCGGGCCCGCTCCGTGGTGCGGGCCAACAGGGCGTCAAGATCGTCCTGCGTCATTGAAAGCTGTGCCGGTGAATTTGCTTCCCGATCCCGCATGGGACGCTTGTCTCTGGCGCGGGCATCATCAAGTTCCGGGCGCTCAATTTCTTCCGTAGCAGCGGCAGCAGCACGCTCGTTCCGCACGTCGTTCGAGCGGTGTGCCCCGCTACCACCTGGCGCGGAGTGCGAATCGATGCGAGAGTCCGGTTCCTCGGCGTAGGCCGTAGACTGACGGGTTTGGCGGTCGTGGAAAGGCATAGCTGTTGAAGAGCGGAAAAGCGACGGTCGGTCCTCACCAGGTCGTTCCTCAAAGGGGGAAGACGATTGAGGTTCCAGCGGAGAGAAAAGATCCAGCAACTGTTGCTGCGGCGCAGGCAGCGGCAGGGAGATTGAGCTCTGTCGTGAAGAAAACTGCTGTACCTGGGGTGTCTCCAGAGATGTGGAGGTTTGCTGCGACGGAGTGACAGGTGGCAGGGAAATAGGCAGGGGCCGAGAGACAACGGCGGTCTGCTGCGATAGAGTCACAAGAGGCAGGGACGGCCTTTCTTCTTCTGCGGTTGTCAATGGAGAGAAAGAAGGTCGGGGTGTAACGACAGGTTCGTTGAACTGGGGCAGTGCTTGTATGACGCGAGTCTCGGTGCGAAGTCTCTTCGCTGCTGCAGAGATCTCGGAGTGATCGATTGCCCAGCGACCTGGGTAACCCAGTCGGAGCCCCGGAGTGTCTAATGGGTCAACCACTTCCTGTGGGAGTTGATACCAGCGGCTGATGACCTCCAGAAGGTGACGAATCCCGTTGTATTTCTTCTGGTTAAGGATCCGAGCTCGCTGTGGATCAGAGGTGTAAGCCTTGAGTTGACAGGTTATCGTGATGGCACTGTTGCTCAGACGGGGCAGCTATAGATGCTCGTAATCGGACGAAGGAGGGGCAGCCAGCGTGCCGATCGCTCAGAGTGTGCGGTGACCCGCGTGTGCGGTGAGTGAGAAGGCTGGGGGGTAGTCTTTTGGCGAACAGTGGTATGTGTGAGGGCGAATGGGTGTCGAGCCAATGGTGCTCTATTGATTTGCGGATATGTGAGGGCGAATGGCTGTCCGTGAAGGATGTCGCTTTGTCAGTTTGCCAGGCAGTGATAGTCGTGCTCAGCGCTCTTGCTGCCCGTACGCGTTGTGCCTGCCCACTCCTGTAATCTGTTGTAAACAGATAAAGCTGAGTGGTATAATCGAAGCGGCACCGGTATTGAGAGTCTAGGGATCGGGCAGAGAGGTCCGTTCCGCGCTCCGTGGCGTGGCACACTTGGCTAGAGGGTGAAGGCGCCAGATCCCAATTGGACCGGTAGCACGGCTCCGGGCGGTACTTTTGCAGCTTGGGCTGCGGGCGAGACCAGGCTTGGATCGAGCAGTTGGTGTCGAAGGATCGGAGGGTAATCGTGTGAAGACGATTGGTTGATTCGACAGGTTGTCAGTGGATCAGTTGCTTCTCAGCTACCATAAATGACACAGTCCGAGAGACGAAGTCATGAAGTTGGTAGAAGTTGTCATTTTGAAGCTCCTGTGGAGCGAGCCGCCCTGTAGGAGGTGCAGCTCTCGGTGGGGAACGCACCTACTGTGACAGGTGCGATGTAAAAGCAGGAGTCGCGGTGCGGACCGGATTAGGTTGCAGAACAGAGAAACGGTTTTGAGGCGACTGTGGCGGAGAGGGGCTTCGGGCGCTTATTACGCTCATTCGGTATCTTCTAGCATAGCTATCACGGCGTTGGATGCTTTGAGGTCTAGTGTCAGGCTGAGGGCAGTCGCGGATTCGGTGGCCGGATTGGTGACAGCGGAAGCAGTTACCAGTTTCCTTATTAGGGCGGCGGCGGGTGTTACTCAGGTCCATAGGTTCGGTAGTAGTCCTTACGGCGACAGTAGCATAGGGCGGAGCTGGCGAAGTCGTACGGGGCACAGAGTGGGTCTTAACCACAGGGTTCGTCGTAGTAATCGGGTGGGAAGAGTACTGTCTCCTTCGATTCTCAAGGTCCTGGAGGTGTTTTGCGAAGGTGTTCAGGTCTCGTGTAGGCGGGGGCTATGCATTAGCATGCCTCGGAGTTCTCGGGAGATAGCATTGTCTAGTATCGTAGATAGTGCGTCGTCGGCAAGTTCGCCTTTAAGAGCAAGGCGCTGAAACTCGGCAAAAAGCACTAAACTCTTGATTCTTCTGGCGTAGTTGAAGTAGTTCGGTACGGGCGTTGTTTATACGGTTTGGGTCCCCGTATGCTTGTTCCAAGATTCTGAGGATGTCAGGGTAATCGGTAAGTCGGCAGATTCCATCGGAGTTAATATACGGGAGTATCTGAGAGTATGCAGCACCGGAGAGCCGGGATGAGACGTAGGCAAGGCGGGCAGCAGGAGTTGGGTATCCGTCGGCGTTTACCCTGAGCTTCTGGCTTATCTTTGACACGAATAGACGGAGTTCCTCTCTTTTACCTGTAAAGAGGTCGGGGTCAGGCAGCTTGTCGGATCGCATAGAATGCTCGGAAGGTGCGGGAGCAGTAAGCGGAGTCGTTCGCGTAGGAGGATCTGCTGTGTCCTTAGCTTGGGAGCCAGGTGTGGTAGCGGCAGGAGTGTGTACAGGTGCAATAGCTTGAGCAACAGCGCGATCGCGGTCCATCTCTGCATGACGCAGTTTGTCGTTATAACGATCCACTTCTTGACGTTGGAATTCGATAATAGATTGGTGTCCAAGGGCTTCATTCTTTAAGGTATTGTTCTTCTCTTCTAAGTGCGTGATTTCAGAGCTTTGAATTGCGAGTCGTTCGAGCAGATCGGATTTTTCTTGTTCCAGGGCAGGTAGGGCAGTTGTAATACACTCGTGGGCCTTTCGGAGGTAGTTAACCTAAGGTATCGGGTTCTCGTTCACATTCTCGAGGAAGTCTTCTACGGTGTCCGGTAGGAACGGTGGAATCGGACGTTTAGCTGCCATACCTTAGGTAGGAGCTACGTAATGTTACGGGTAGGTGTCGGGAGTACAGGCGGTACGTAGGTATGGTAGCAGACGGATTAGATATAGAGCTATATACGTACGGATAGGCAACCTAGTGGTATGCTCTATTGATAGGACGTAGCTCGAAGAGCTACATCGGGATACAAAGTACGAAATCAGGAGTAAGCCGAGTCCTCGGCTTACCTGCTAAGCTGATTAGTGTGCCTAAGGCATACATCAGGGGCTATCACGTTCTGACCGTGACAAGACGAAGATATCGAGGAGGATATATCCGAAAGTGGAAGTGATTGTATTATCGTAGCGAGTAGTAGCTTAAATTAAATATACGAGAAGCGAATTTTGTGTCCCGCTTCCGGGTGTATCCCGCTTCTAGGTGAATGACGTTACTACACTACAGCCTGCGCCACACAGAGCCAATTCCCACCCATCACACATCAGTCATGAGTAGTGAACACGTAGCCGCATTAACCGCACCAATAATGTGTCAAAAATGGAGATAACTAGGTCAGATGGCCTTGTTGCTGGCGAAAATTGGACGTGGCGTGGGGGTGTTCCTTTAAGTTTGTCCAAAGTCATGGTGTCATCCGATATCTCTCCTCATTCATCACAATTTACACGCCAGTATCCTGCTTCACCTCGACAGGACGTCTCCTTGCGTACTCTGCCACAAAAGCTTTATCATCTCCCGACAGATCTGACATCTCTGACACACTGGTGAAGAGCACCAGGATAGTCGCCGGCATTATGCTCCACATTGACACCATCTACACTCCGACCAGCAGCTTCTAATGTTGCCCTGTAGAGCGGGAAGGAAGGCGGCGTCAACATCCACGACTTTGTGCATGTTCAGCAGGTTGGAATGGCCGTCCCTGGCAAGTTTGGCGGCCGCCAAAGCAGCCAAAACACGCGCAGTCACCAAAGAAGTTGCTAGATAGCATCATCCCCCACTTCGACGCCACCTACACTGCTAGACACGGCCGCCAAAGTGACCCACGAAGCCAACATACTTCGCTACTTTGACACAATCCACATCCCCGAACTCGCGGCTCTGCAAAGACCTCGACGTCGAAGCCGGCATATCGCTGAAGCAATGCAAGGAGGTGTGTACCCTGGTGTCACAATGGCTGCTACAAGACCGCGTACTGAAAACTTTGCCACAGAACGCAAAGCTTGCCCATGTCAACATCCACGACTTCATCCGTGTTTGGCAGACTGGAGGCGACCCGATCGCTGTCAAGTTCTCGTCGAACACAGCACTTCGTCCCGATGTCAAGAAGAGCCCCAGCAGGAAACTCCCATGTCGAATCGGCCGCCTCGCCGCGTTTAATGCACAGATCTCGACGTCGATGAGACCATGTTGTAAGCGCAGTGCAAGATGTCACTTATCGGTCCACCTGTGTAAGCAAAGCCGCCCACGAAGCCAACGTCAACACCCACGACTTCTTTCCGTGTAATATCCAGTCCAGGGGAGCAGATACTAACTCAGCGTTTTGAAGTTCCTATCGATGCGGCCTTCTGTCTACTGTGGCCAAAAACAGTCAAGGTCACAACGTCCGCGGCCATGGTCAATACTCAACGCCGCGGCCAACCATCGAGGCTATACTCGATGGCAGCAGCAGCACGGCCGGCACCAGATCCCATCTGTAGCACATACAGAGCCACACCGCTAGCAGCAGCAGCAGCATCAAGGCTCCATGTCCAACAATGGCGACCGACGGGTCCATTGCCGCGGCGACAACATCGACTCACGCGGCGGTCAGCACCAGTCGTTGCCGTCGTATCTGGAAGGCTGCGGCCCATAGCATTACCAGCTGCACTAATGCCATGACGGTCACATCCACGGCGGACACTAGTCAACATCACTTGAGCTAGCAACCCTATTTCGACAGCAGCCACGACACTTGACACACCTTGGACCTCGACTCTCAACCACCATCGGACACCCACACAAGCAATCCGACAGCACAGTTGCCATGTCTGAAAATGGCAACCAACATTTCGATGCGTGTGGTCATGGTCGCGGTCGCGGCAGTAATCTCGACCCATGCGGCAGCCATAATTATCAGCAGCCGTCACATCAACAAGGTTATTGCCAGCAGCAGCAGCACGGCCGACAATAAACCCTGCCCCTGCCGCAACCACCGCTAGCTTATGGCGTGTCTAGCAGCGGCTTCTGATACCCGCCCATACTGTGAAGACTACTCCCGTCTCACCTTGGATCCATCGAGCAGCAGCAGCAGCAGAGCTTCGGCATGCCACAAGGGCCCGCTCGTCCACAAACGAAGACAGCGTCTTCTGATACCCGCCATTTCTGCGAAGACTACTCGCTGGATCAGTGCAAACTCGCCTCATCCTGCGGCACTCGATGGCAATAAAAACGATGGCGCTACGGAACGGTCGTGGTTGTTGGTGGTCGTGGTAATACCCCCAGCCCGACCAACAGTAGTATGACGAGCAACAATTCAGCGCTGCTATTACCACCAGAAACGCCAGGATTAGCATGGCTACGGCCGACAATACTTCCCGCACGCGCCGTCGCAGGCCAAGTCGTCCACGGGATTAAAGCTTTATGTACCGACTACCTTCTGGACAAGTGCGAGTTCAAGAACCCGGGCGTGCTCATCAGCAGGCGCTTGAAATCAAGAAGAGAGAAGGAGTGTCAACTCCGAGTACTGAGTGAGTGTCTTTTATCTTCCTTGAGCAATAATGAGAACTACTAAATGAGACCATCTGACAAGCACCTTCCCACGAAGAAGCTTGAATATTACATTGGTGTTGTGACCGGGCCTGCCATCGAACTTGACATGACACCATCCTCTGTCTAGATGGAGGCAATCTGCAAGCGTCTCTCGAGCTGTAGTCGATGTCTTTCCAGTCGAAGCTATCCCAGCAAACCTCGCCGTTCATGCAACACACTGTCAGATGAATATGCTTCTGAGTTAACGCTGGGGGAGGGCGAGATACAGTATCTCTAACCACATGTATGTAATTGCACCCTCGAATGCACACTAGACAGACTGACTATTGTTTCCAGACTTGAGTGTGCCGAGTTGTCCACTTTGAGCGCATGTATAAGACTGATATTGCAACACCGTACTGTTTCTGGTTTCATGCGAAAGTGAATGAATTTTGGGCCGACTTCGCCGATGCTGGCCGATGACGCCGAGAAGTACCCCTCCACCCCGCGTCGCGTCGCTGCGATCACGTCCTGTGTTCACTCTACTGTGGTATTCTCATCATCGAAATCGTAATTATCTCAACACCCAATCCAACCCACACATACACACACACACACACACACACACGCACACACGCACACACAAAACAACAACAACAACAACAACAACAATGGCCAATCGACCATTATCGATAAAAAAGAAGCTATGCCAGAAATACCTGCATGGCGAGTGCGACCTCAGCGTCGGCCAGTGCGAAGGCGCGCATCCAGTCAATCTGGATCCCAGTCGTGCTCCACTCGCGCCACACCCGTTCACTACGGATAAAGGCGTAGCGTGCAACAGGTGCCTCATGAGGCTGCTGGTGGTATGTATGCATATTTGTTCAGACGAAAACGTTACTGACTGTCGCAGTGCGACAAACCAAGCCGTAGCGCGGCACCCAACGACCCCTGCTCCGAGTGCCGCAACTTCGGAGGTCCCAACGTCAAGGAGTGCACCTGCAGCAAGCACATGAGTTACAACGATGCTGCCTGGGACCAGATGTTGACCCGCCCGGACAAGGGCTATACGCTTTCGGATCCTATTCCGAGGACGCAAGCCGCGTCCATGCACGCACCTCGCGGTTACACCGGGCCGCCTTTGTACAAGCCTGCGCCGTCGCCCATGCTCGATCAGTATGTGAAGCAGGGTTGGGTCGGCAAGGGTAGAGATGAGCTCTTGGCTCTGCCCGACTGGATCCCAGCGGATGCTCGCGCTCATCCGCGGTCGTATCTTGTACCGCGCGGTCAGACTGCCCAAGCGCAGAGGAAAGATCAGTGGTACAAGAACAATGGCCAGAACATTCAAAAGCGCGCTCTCAGTTCGCTGCAGGGGAGTGGAACGGATGACCTGTCCGGAGATGGACGTGCGCCGAAGCGACAATTCGGCCAGATCCCAGCGAGGCTGGACATGTCGGCTCCGTCGGCTATGTTCTCCAGGTCCATGCCGCCGCCGCCGCCGTCGCCTAGGGCGGGCAACCCGACATGGATGGGTCTCTGGTGGAATCCATTTGAGCAAACCTGGTGTGACAAATTTTCGGACGGGACCAAGAGCGTCAATCACCTTGCCACGGCCTCAACAGCCGCTGGCAGCACCGCAACATCCATGGGCGGCTTCTCGTCGCCCATAACTGCGATTCCCGGTCTGCCAGCCAGGCCAACGGCGAACTACTCGGCTCCTGGTGGCCACGTCAACAACAGCGGTACTGGAAGTGCCAGGCACGCTCCCAGGCACGCTCCCAGGACGCAACACCCTCTGCCCGCCCCCGTGAGATCGACGTCGAGCGCCAGGCCTGCAATGGACATCTCGGCTCCCCAACCCATTGTTGACGCTTGGGATAGTGCAGCAACTCCACATGTCTTTGGCTCGGCACCCAGGGCCGCTATGCCCCAATTCACGGGCATGTCTTCGTTTCTCTCAGCTCCTGGAATAGGCATCCAAGCACCGTCTTCTGGGGAGCTAGGAAACATGGACGTAGATCCTCCATCTACCACCGAGCCTCAGATTACTACTGTGTCTCAAGGCACTATTGAGGCTCAACCCATTATTGAGCCTCAGCCCACTGAGTCTCAAACTGTTATTGAGCCTCAGGCTACCACCACCGAGTCTGAGGCCAAGTCTGACAACGAGTCTGGCAACGAGTCTGGTCCTGAAATTGACTGGGACGCGATGAGTGCCGGAGGCGCCGATAACGGAGACTACGGATCCATCGACTTGAACTTCTGAAGCAACATCATTCTTGCCTTGCGACTTGATGTCCTTCTGACATTTGATTGAGGTTCTGCCTCTACTCACTAACAACTCCCTTTGCAAGAGGTTCTGCCTCTTGCCCTAATAACAATTCCCTTACACGAGGTTCTGCCTCTTGCCCCAATAACGATTCCTTTGCAAGAGGTTCTGCCTCTTGCCCTACTAACAATCCCCCCCTACACGAGGTTCTGCCTCTTGCCCCTTTATATAGCTTGCTTGTAATGTAATACCATCCACATTTGCGACACATATTCCATCTTTCTTTCTCCTCACGACCACCGCTGTTCGAAACCTGTTTCTACGAGTCATAACCGCTTCCGTGCTCGCCGCCATACCATTAGCAATAGCCAGACTGCGGCAGCGTTTAGGTCCGCTCGCCTGTCATCTCATCTCATTGATGTAGATGTGGCGCTGTTTACACCACCCACCAAGCTTCTGTTCTCATCCACTTCATCCCCCATTTGAACATCACACAGCCTCACCAGCCTTCAGTCGATGCTACTCCTCCCACTACACCACAACGTCTATCGCTAGACGTACGCACCTCATCCGCAATGGCTGACAGAAGACCGGTGACGGTGCTGACGGCGTCGCAGTCACGCAATACGCGCAAACCACCGTTCGTGCCGGCGCTCTGAATGAGACTTACGAGACCGCCTTCAAAGACAAGGCTTAATACGCCGGCTGGGTTGGCCCCGTTCATGTCGGCTATAATTTTCAGCACTCCAGCAGCGAGGATTAGCTCAGTCAGCTCGTCCTCATTGCGAGCTCTCACCCACGACTCCGACGGCCTCACCAGAGCGCAATCCATGACCCCAACGACCTCACAAGAGCGCACCACTGAGCGCCAATACCACGACTCCACGAGAGCACACAACCGAGCGAGAACGAGGATCGATCGACATCCATCCCAACTAGGACGCGGCGGCGGCATCGAGGAGCAAGGATTGCAACATGAGCGTGCAAGGCGGCGACCTCAACAATCTACAGTACAAACTCCACCTCTCAGGCTCTCAATTGACGGCCTCTCAAGCCCTCAAATGATCAATTTGGACGCTCTGAGAGGCGTCGATCGGCGCGTAGTTGACGCGAGTTGTATGTACCACACGGCGATCGAAGGATCTCGTGAGATTGAGATTGAGGCTCTGGAGCGTGTTGAACAATACAAACACCTTGCGGCTCGTCGCGCGGCCTCTACCAGCGACGAGGGCATCAAGCTAGCTTGATTAGGGCCCCATCAATGCAACCGACGGCCTGATTGAAGGCGAAACTCCTCAATCAAGCGGCCAATACATATGCCCTCATCAATCAAGAAGTCGACTGGTGTGGAGTCTGGACCTCACCGCTTGCGCCGCCAGCTCTGCCGTGTACGAGTTCGAAGTTACTGTCGAGTGCTTTGACAAGATCCGCCCCGTAAGTTCACACGGTCTTACTCCCGTCCTTGTCAATTGGAGCCCAACTGCAATTCACCAGACGCACGCGCATCATCCGCAATGGCTGACTGGCAATCCATCGGCAGCGACAACGACGGAGTCGCAGTCCCACAAGTCGTTCACCAAGACGCCAACACCAGTTTCAAAACCACTGCTCTTACCGGCACTCTTAACAAGGCTAACGAGGCGAACTTCAAGGACAAGGCTCAAGAGGCCGGCTGGGTCAGCGCTGTTCCCGTCAACTACAACCTCAAGCAGTCCAGGCGTGAGGATCGCCATCGCCCAGAAACCGTGCTTTGTGATGCGCGTCCGACGTCGCGAATCTAGTCTACCCTGAACATAAATGTAACGATTACATAATTGTACGACGTTGTACTTTCATTACATATACATTGCTCTTCCATGTCTGCTCTGTTCGACGCTGTCTTAGACTTTGTAGGCTATGCCGGTTTGCTCGATGTCGACTGGTTGCAGCCGAGCCTCGCCATGTTTGGCGGCTTCGTGCATTTCGTCGCCTGGTGTATCTCGTCGCTACTGAGAGTTGTGGCTGCAGCCGAGCGTGACCGTGTGTGGATGCTTCGTGCATTCCCTCGCCTAGTGCACCTCGTCAGAGTCACGTTCATCTCGGCGAGCGTGTCTAAGTGAGCGGATTAATTACGCTGCTGGTAGCCGTTTCTGCAATCGTATTTTCTTATGTAGGGAGAGCGGGCGGAGGAAAGAGCGGACGGACGAGTGTAGGGCTACACTCTTCTTCACCTGCGAACTGGACGGAAGCTCGCCTCTTCGGTCGAATTGGACTGTTGAAACCTGGATCAATGACCCAGGCGGTTCATGTGCCGCAGGAGGGTCGGATAGTGGTACGAGACTGGTTATCCGATGAATTTGAAAGACTGTCTCTAGACATGGTCACTTGAAACCCCCTATCAAGTCTATACTCCGTTTAGTATCAGGTTAATACTCCGTAGTGTTGGAGGGCAACCCTCCAGTACGTCGGCGGTGGAGGTCTTCGTGGTAGCATCGGTATCATTGGTGTTGTGCTGAATGGATGCTGATGTATGACATGACTTCTTCGGACATTTCGGCCTAGATGTGAACAACCATTGAGTTGGGTGTTCGACTGCGCCGCCCAAAGTGACAACAGTTCACGTTGTGAAGTCATCGAAGCCTTACTTGATGGTATCGCGGAATTGCTCGGCTTCGGTCGCCACAAAATCGCAGATAGAAGGAGCACAAGCGGACAGAAGGAATGTGAAATTACGGATTCATCTCTGGACTATTCTTCGTCCATGTCTATCATAGAGCAGCTGTCAGGCCTCGTAGATACAATATATGTATGAAATGGACCAGAGGCAGAACCTCAAGTAAGAAAGAAAGGGGCTAGAGGCAGAACCTCGAGTAAAATGGAAGAGAATGGGCAAGAGGCAGAACCTCAAGTAAAATGAAGGGATTAGAGGCAGAACCTCAAGTAGTGAAAGAAGGGGCAAGAGGCAGAACCTCGTGTAAATGGTGTTGATGGGGCTGGGGAAAAGATAACCAGCATGGAGTGTAGCTCATAGAGCAGGAGGGGTCAAAGACATGCCATGGCGACCATCAGCTGATCTCCACGCCCGCCTCATCTGCATCGATTTCCAGAAGCGACCGTGCTCCGTCTGTGTAGAACTCGGATGCACTGCAGAAGCCGTAATTGGCGTCTGTGAACGTCGGAAGGCTGACGGGGTTTGCTTCCTTCAACCTCCTTGCCAACGCCACTGCGCGGGCCTTAGCGCTTGCCTGCCATTTCGCGAGCGTTGCCGTCAGTCCTGTGCCGACGCCCTGCAGGGGATCGACTTCCTTACAGCGCCACAACCAGTTGATGAAGCCATCAAAGTCCAAACCCTCGGCTTCTGGCCAGTATTCACACTCGAACAAGACCTCATTGTCCGCTTTCGCATGACAAAGCTGGATGTAGTGCTCGCAGAGTAGTGGCAGATACCTAGCATACCGTCCGGTTGCCAGGAGTTCACTCCACGGGTCCGTGCCTACCGGAAGAATCGACTCAGTCGACAAACCCTTCCGGTCTCGGTACTCGCGCTCTGTTGTTGGCGCTGGGAGCTCATTGGTGGTGGGCTCGGCGATGGTGGGCTCGTCGACGGTGGGCTCGCCGATGTTGGGCTCGCCGATGGTGAGCTCGCCGGTGGCGAGCTCGTCGATGGTCGGCTCGCTGGTGGCTGGAGCGACATTGGCGGTGGCGGGCTCGGTGGGGGCGGGAGTGGTGGTGACGAGCTCGGCAGCGGATGGCTCGACGGCAGGGCTGGGCTCAGTGCCGGCTTCGATGCCGGACGGTCGCTGCTGAGAACCGGCGAGCTGTTCGGCTGCGGCGGTTACCGCCAGCTCTGCTGTTGATGGCTCCAGCGTAATATTCGCCAGATCGTCAACTAGTGCCGTCGGTGAATCGGCATCTTCGCCAGGAGGGTCCGGCGGGCCAAACATCTGCAGAGCGCGGCCAAGGCTCATATAGGCCTGCGTTTTTTCTTCGCCTACAGTATCTGTAGGAAGACGCTGCGGGTTCCTCGCCCTACCACCGAACAGGGTCGCAGCGAGGCCTACGCCGTCGAGGATCAGAACGTCCGGTGTTGCTGGAATACGAGCATGGTCCAGACGATCCGGTAACGCAGCCGGCGGGTTCGGAGTCGCGATCCGGTATTCCGTCAGTCCACACCCGCCCAGCGTAGTATCCCAGATCTCTTGAATACGCGCTCGCTCCTCACGTGCGCTGCTCTCGAAGGTCTGCGCGAGGGCGTCCGGGCCGCTTGCTACACGACGTCAGCATCGAAACAATTGCATCGGGGAATACATCTAGCATACCTTGGCGGATCGCGTTGACTGCATTGCGATCGTCGATAAGCACGCGATCAAGTCCGCTGAGGCGGGCAAGCGCCGGACCGTGGCGCTTTTCAGCCCAGGCGAGTCGAATCTGGACATCATTGCTCATGCCATCCTTCTCGATCTCTTCGGTGGCATCTCTGATGCCAGCGGCGATCGATTCCACATCCGACAACGCCTATATATGATTAGCTAACAAGTACAAAATTGTGCGCATGTCCAGCATTACCTTTTGGCGGTCGAGCTCCCTGTCGATCAATCGGCAGGCGAAGCACCCTGTCGTAAACTTCTCATGCTTGCATAGATCGCTGCATTTCTCGGAGTGTGTTGGCGGCGGCGGCATTTTTGCGGTCGAGGCGGATTGTGTTATTGTTGTGTTCTAATATCGCGGCGTCAACTCCGAAGGATCAAACGAATTGAGAACTGAGAGAGCCGAACAGATGGTCTGTGCAGTCTGACACTGACGCTAACCCCCACTCCGAAGACCCTTGAACGCGATCACCGACATACCAGCCAGCCACGGTTAACATTGACAGTCTAAAGGCACGCGACAAAATACATATCACCCATTGCGTGGAAATGGAGCAGATGATCATGATTGGATTATTCTATACAGTAGGGCAGGAGGCAGAACCTCATGCAAAGGGGAGGAGGCAGAACCTCAAACAAAATGGTGTTAGTAGGGCGTGAGGCAGAACCTCGCGCAAAGGGAAAGAGGCAGAACCTCAAACAAGATGGTGTTAAGAAGGGCGCGAGGCAGAACCTCGCGCAAAGGGAAAGAGGCAGAACCTCAAACAAGATGGTGTTAGTAGGGCGTGAGGCAGAACCTCAAGCAAGATGGTGTTTATATAGAATGGTCGATCAGGACGTTGTCGGATCTTGAGGCATGGTTCGACGGATCGCGAGTATTTCTTCCTCGGTTGCGTTGATCATTGTCGCAATCATCTCGCGAACCGCCATCGGGATGGAGCCGTCGCGTCCCATATGGAACCCGGCCCAGAAAGCAGGCTGGCCAGAGATGATCAACTCCAACGGAATGGGCGTGATAGTCCGTAGCTCGAATTTTATATCGTCGATTTGTGCGAGGCTGTTGTAGGCGACCCATTTTCGGTTCGTAGGCGGGTTGCACCCCATATCTGCAACCCTCGCAAGCACGCCACTGCGAATGGTTTCCCACAGTTCTGGGCGTTTGTCGAGACGCTTGGCTATGCGAATGAAGCTGGCGGAAGCGATGGCCTCGAGAACGCGAACATAGTACCTGGGGTCTGTCGTCTTGACATGGTTTCCCGGGTCCCATTTCAGTTTGACGCCCTCCTTACCTGCCACGTACTTGATCAATTGGATGCGAGTCAAGTCTGCAGCCTTCAGTACACTCTCATTGAGAGCGTATTCAGAGAGGAACTCCGACTTGTTCCGAAGGTGGCCTGCCTCACGCCATGCTAGGTAGATGTTGAGGAGCATGATGTGATCGCCCTGACCTAGCTGGAAGTGTTCGAGGGCGGCTCGGCGTCGTTCCATGCGATCTGGTCTCGCGTCTTGCGCCCAGACGCTTTCACCAGAGTCGATCGCTTCGAGCATTGAGACCAGAGAGAGGACTGCATCCTGGCAGTCGTGGTTGGGACTGTCAAGCACCATAAGCGCATTCCAGATGTTGACGGGAAGACTTGACAGAGCCACGCCACGGTTCGTAATCTGCAAACCTCCAGTACCGCTATACGAGACAGCCTCGATTGAGACGAGTATACCGAGCGCCCGGGCGACGGTCTCCGTAGCAGGTGCAGCCATGTACGGGAAGTTGAGAGGGTCATGTCCCATCTTCAAGATGGTAAGACACTCTTGGATCATGTCGCCATGCTGCATAGATGGCACTGTGTGCTCCGCGAGTTCAGAGAAGCCAGTCTCCGTACAAAGGCGGTAACATACACCAGGTCTTGTACGACCAGCACGACCAGCACGCTGCGCCGCAACTGCTTGGCTGACCCAGAACGAAGTCAACCTGGTCGAGTCGTTCTCAGGATTCCAGAGCTCGCTCTTATGCTGGAGAGAGTCGACAACGATAGTAACGCCAGGAAGTGTAATCGAAGCCTCTGCGATGTTCGTAGAGATGATGACCTTACGACTGTTATTGTTAAGTCGTGGCTCTGGCGCGAACGACAGGGTTACTGCATCCTGTTCGGCTTTAGGAAGCCCACCATGTAACGAGTAAACGGCGAGGTCACCAATTTGCTCTGGCGTAAAGGCGGGACGTCTTCCTTGAGATTCGACTCCGTACATACATATACGGAGGGCACTGGAAACTTCACCCATGATGTGTTTTCCATCGACAAATGCCAGAACGTCGCCACTTTGCTCGGTCAAGTGTGCCTCCAGGATGGTGTCGACAAGACTCTCCTTGACGTCGCCCATTGCCAGCGGCAGGTATTTGATCTCGACGGGATACGTCCGTCCAGGGACTTCGAGGACTGCCGAGCGCGGAAAGAAGTTTTTGAACTGGTCGGTGTTCATCGTAGCCGACATGACGATGACCTTAAGTTCAGGTCGAATGAGGACGAGTTTCTTGAGCAACCCGAGCAGGATGTCGGTGTCTCCAGAGTGTTGATGGGCTTCATCGATGATGATGATGCCGTAGTCCTTGAGCTTTTTGTCGCGCTTCGCAATCGCGACCAATGAGCCTACCAGTATTAGCAAGCGATACTATTTTAGCATACAGTAAGAGCTTACCATCTGTGAGGACGACAATCTTGGTCTCCGACTTGCTGACCAGGTTTACACCCTTACAGCGGACACCGACGTGATCGCCAACCTCGCAACCATACTCTTCGGCGAGGCGGTCGGCCATCTATATCGCAAAAGTCAATGAATGGTCTCGTACGTAAATCGGTGCTAAGAGGATGATGCATACCGATGTGCACGCAAGGCGACGGGGTTGTGTGAGGGCCGTCTTTAATTTATTATTCGTCGCAAGTTGCGTAACTGCCGGCGGTACCTGGGTCGTTTTACCCGACCCAGTCTCACCAACAAGAATCAACACCTGGTTTTCCGCATGTGCTTTCAAAACTTGGTCCATAAATTGCGAGACCGGGAGATTGCGTGCAGTTGCGCGCAGCTGGAGGCAGCGAGCGCTGCGTGTTTGATCGTTGATCTCGGGTTTCGTCGCCATGATGATGAGATGGCTAGAGTGTATTTGCAGATTGAAGTGATATATTGGGGTGAAATATCGAAGTAGGAGATTGGATGAAAATTGAGGTTGAAAATCGTTGGTATGTTCGTAGATGTGATGTTCAACATGCACCCGTAAACGCAATACAATGCGACAGTAGACAGCGAGTGGGGCAATGGGGCGTCTGTGCTTACCTTGGCATTACCCCGAAGCAGACTAGTCAAGATTTCGTGTTCAACACAGCTTAGGTTCACTGGAGCCTCGGTACTCCATGTCTCTCCATACGTGGGTGGGGGCGGCCGCGTGCGGAACCATTCTTTGGTGGGGTCGAGATCTGACAAATGCCATGCGTTGTT
>Ga0265797_10004253_pt1 | contig 22044 bp, 15 predicted proteins | sample P2T30metagenome_FD_192433 | JGI IMG/M metagenome (GOLD analysis project Ga0265797, IMG submission 192433) | Plant litter microbial communities from East Loma Ridge, Irvine, California - P2 T30 | ecosystem: Environmental > Terrestrial > Plant litter > Unclassified | place: USA: California... | reverse complement strand
TGCCGAAATGGACACCAAGCCGATCACCACCACGAACACGTTGGACCATTGGCCGGCATACTGGCGCAGCGCGGGGACGCGGCGCACGGCGTACATCGGCATCAGGAACAGGATGGCCGCGATCACCGGGCCGCCGAGGGTTTCGATCATGCCCAGGATGCTCGGGTTGAGGGTTGCCACCGCCCAGCACACCGCCGCCATGGCTACCGCCACCAGGCGATCCCGGGCCTTGCTGGCGCCGCGCCCGCGCTTGGCCAACAGGCCGTGCAGGCCTTCGCTGGCGCCGATGTAATGGCCGAGGAAGGATTTGGCGATCGCGACCACGGCGATAATGGGCGCGGCGAAGGCGATGGTGGGGTTGCTGAAGTGGTTGGCCAGGTACGAAAGGATCGACAAATTCTGCGCCTTGGCTTCGGCCAGTTGCTCAGGCGATAGCACCAGCACGCAGCTGAATACGAAGAACAGTACCGTAACCACCATCAGTGCGTGGGCACGTGCCAGCACCCGGCTGCACCGCGGCTCGGCGGCATCGCCCCAGGCCCGTTTGCGGTCCACGGCAAAGGCCGAGATGATCGGCGAGTGATTGAAGGAGAACACCATCACGGGGATCGCCAGCCACAGGGTATGCACCAGCGAGGCCGCTGGCGGTACGTTGCCGGCGGTGGCCAGGATGCCTCCAGTCCAGTGCGGCACCAGGAACAGCCCCAGCAGCACCAGCGCGGCGATGAACGGGTACACCAGCAGGCTCATCACCTTCACGATGGCCGCTTCGCCACAGCGCACCACGATCATCAGGCTCACGATCAGCAACGCCGCCAGCACGGCCCGCGGCGGTGGCGTTACGTGCAGCTGGTGTTCGAGGAAGCTGCCCACCGTGTTGGTCAGCGCCACGCTGTAGATGAGGAGGATAGGGAAGATCGCGAAGAAATAGAGCAGCGTGATCAGGGTGCCGGCTTTCTTGCCGAAGTGCTCTTCCACCACGCCGGTGATGTCCGCGCCATCTTTGCCCGAGAGCACGAAACGGGTGAGGCCGCGGTGCGCGTAGTACGTCATGGGGAACGCCAGCAGCGCCAGGATCAGCAGCGGCCAGAACCCGCCGACGCCGGCGTTGATGGGCAGAAACAACGTACCGGCGCCAATGGCCGTGCCGAACAGGCCCAGCATCCAGGTGGTTTCGTCTCGGCCCCAGCGTGCCGGCGCGGCGGGGGTGGTTTGGGTGGCAGTGGCCTGCTGAGTCATTCGGGGTCTCCGTTAGCAAGGCTTCAAGCACGGCCGCAAACCGCTGCAAGAGCAGGGCGGCCCATAAAAAAAGCCGCGATTGTGTAACGTTTGGTTAATCTTGCAAAGCGTGAATGAGCCGGGCGGACGTCAAACGCGGCGTTTGCCAGCCTTGTATGAAGCCTTTGCGAAGGCCTACCCTTGACAACCCGACCCCTGCAAAGGCACCGACATGGACCTGTCTACCTGGGCGCTGTTTGTCCCCGCCTGCTTCGCTCTTAACCTGGCCCCGGGCCCTAATAACCTGTTGTCGGTACATAACACGACCCACTATGGCTTTAGCCGTGCCTGCTGGGCGGGCGTCGGCCGGCTGGCGGCGTTCGCAGGGATGATCGGGCTGGCCTCGGTGGGCCTGGCGGCGGTGATTCAGGCGTCCGCTACGCTGTTCATGCTGGTGAAAATGGTGGGCGCGGCCTATCTGCTCTACCTCGCTTTGCAAATGTGGCGCAGCAAGGGCGCCATCGACGCCGGCGCGCCGGCCGTGGCCGGGCAATCCGCGTGGCGGCTGGCGCGGCAGGAGTTTCTGGTCGCGGCGGGTAATCCAAAAGCCATACTAATTTTCACCGCCGTCCTGCCTCAGTTCGTCAGTGCGGGGCAGCCCTTCGCGGCGCAGTTCGTGCAACTGGGCGCAGCCTTCCTATTGCTGGAATGGGTCGCCATCGCGCTCTATGCCTACCTGGGTGTGCACCTGCGGCGCCTGTTGAAACGGCCTTCGGCCCAGGCACTATTCAGCCGCTGTTGCGCTTCGCTGCTGGCAGTGGCCGGGGCGGCGTTGCTGCTGGGCCGTAAAGCCCCGGCCTGACGACTGGCACGGCGATGAGCTGGCGGAGGGGGCAATTAGTATTACTATATGGTCATTCCGGGCCCGCCCGGTTTTTCGGCACCCACAATAACAAGAGGTGTTCCATGGCCATACCTGCTGCCGCGTCGCCCGCGGTTGACGCCCGTTCACTGGAAGATGCGCTGTATCGCAAGGTGAACTGGCGGATCATCCCGCTCTTTATCCTCTGTTTCCTCTTCGCCTACCTGGACCGTGTGAACATCAGCTTCGCCAAGCTGGAAATGCAAAGCGACCTGGGTTTCAGCGATACCGTGTACGGGCTGGGCGCCAGTTTGTTCTTCGTGGGTTACTTTCTGTTCGAGGTGCCCAGCAATGTGCTGCTGCACAAGATCGGCGCAAGGGTGTGGATCGCACGGATCATGGTCACCTGGGGGATCACCTCGGCGTGCATGATGTTCGTGCAGAGTGAGTTCTGGTTCTACACCCTGCGTTTTCTTATCGGGGTAATGGAGGCCGGGTTCGTGCCGGGTGTGCTCTATTACTTCACCCAGTGGTACCCCAGCAGCCGCCGCGGGCGGGTGAATGGCTATTTCAAAAGCTCCATCTGCCTGTGCGGGATCGTCGGCGGGCCGCTGGCCGGCTTGATCCTCGGCCAAATGGACGGCGCCCTGGGCATGGCGGGGTGGAAATGGCTGTTCCTGCTCGAAGGCGTGCCCTCGGTGTTGCTGGGCGGCGTGGTGTTCTGGCTGCTGAGCGATCGCATCGAAGACGCGCCCTGGCTCACCGCGGAAGAGAAGCGCCTGCTGGCCCAGCGCATGGCCGAGGACGTGAAGCCGGCGGGCAAGCCCTCCATGGCCAGCCTGCTGCGTTTGCCTACCACCTATGTGATGAGCGCGATCTACCTCTGCCTGGTGATGGCCCTCACCGGGTTGTTGTTCTGGATGCCGCAGTTGATTCGTAGCGCCGGGGTCACCGATACCCTGCACATTGGCTGGTTGACCATGGTGCCGTACCTGGTGGCGGTGGTGGTGAACCTGCTGATGGGCTACAGCTCTGACCGCAGCGGCGAGCGGCGCTGGCACATGGCAAGCTGTGCCCTGTTGTGCGCCGGTGGCTATCTGCTGTGCGCGATGACGGCCGGGCAACTGCTGCCGTTGATGGCGGGGCTTAGCCTGATCATGGCCGGCATCATCGCCTGGATGCCCATCTTCTGGACAATACCGCCGCGTTTCCTCAGCGGTGTGGCCGCGGCGGCGGGCATCGCCCTGATCAACTCGTTGGGCCAACTGGGCGGCATTATCGCGCCGTTCATGATTGGGCGCGTGCGCGACCTCACCGGCGCGGCCACCCCGGCGCTGTACCTGCTCAGCGCTATCAGCCTGGTGGCTGTGGCATTGATCCTGTGGGGCGTGCCCAAGGTGTACTACAGCGCCGACCCCCTGCCGGAGGCGGAACCCGACGCTCCAGCCGCGTTGCCTCAGGGCGTGGTTTCGATTTCCCGCCGGTAAGCGTAGGTGTCGGCGAAGCGCGACAGCAGGAACTCGGCGCAGGTGGTGGCCGGGTAGCGCGGCGGGTTGCTCGCGCTTTGGCAGCCGGGCAGGCACTCGATAGGCGTATCAGGGTGCGGCTCGGCGAAGAACGGCATGGCGTAGCGGTCCACGCCCAGCGGGCTGATCACCCGGTGCGGGGTGGACAGGTACAGCGCGTTGCTCCAGCGCGCCATCATGTCGCCCAGGTTCACCACGAACGTGCCCTCGATGGGGGGCGCGTCGATCCATTCACCCTTCACATTGCGCACCTGCAGGCCACCGGCGTTGTCCTGATGCAGCAGGGTGATGCAGCCGTAATCGGTATGCGCGCCGGCGCCTTGCTGTTCAGCCGAGGTGGCGGTATGGCGCGGTGGGTAGTGGATCATCCGGAACACACTCACCGGCTGGGTAAAACGCTGGTCGAAGAAATCCTCGGGCACCCCCAGCGCTGGCGTCATCGCCCGCAGCAGCGTCTGCGCCAGTGCCTGCATGTCCCGGTAATGCTGGTCCATCAGCGCTTCCCAGCCAGGCAGCGCTGGATGACGGTTTGGCCCACGCAGCGGTTTGCCCGCCACGACCTCGGGATGCTCCGTCGGCAGGTGCAGGCCCATGTCGAAAGTTTCCTTCAGGTCGCTGGGCAGGGCGGGGTCCAGCTGTTCGGTGGCGATAGCGCCGTAGCCGCGGTGGTGGCGGGTCTGGGTGATGTCGATCCGCAGCTTGTCTTCAAGGGGCAGGGCGAAGAAAGTTTTGGCCGCCTGGGTCAGCGCCTCGATACGGGCGGCACTGATAGGGTGCCCCTTGATGTAGAAAAAGCCCCATTGGCGGCAGGCGCGGTCGATGGCGGCCGACACCTGAGCGGCAGCCTTCGTATCGTGCTGGTACAGCGGGGCGATGTCGATGATCGGGAGGGTGTTCATGCGGGTTGTCCTGAGAGCACCAGTGGGCGGCCGCCTTTGCTGCGGGCGGCCGCGCGGGGACGTTACTTGGGCAGCTGCGCGGTCAGGCCTTCGACGTAGTAATTCATCGAGGCAAGGTCGGCGATGCTGGCGCTGCTGCCAGCGGGGATTTTCTCCGCCCCGGCCTGGTCCTTGATGGGGCCGGTGAACGGTTTGAACTCACCACGCTTGATGCTGGCGATCAACTGCTCGGCTTCGGTTTTTACCTCGGCGGGCACCACGTCGCTGATGGGCAGCTCCACGGTGCCGTCGGCCAGGCCGCCCCAGAAGTCCTGAGGTTTCCAAGTGCCATCGATGACCGCCTGGGTGGCCTGGATGTAGTGCGGCGCCCAGTTGTTGACGATGGAGGTGAGCACCGCCTTGGGCCCGAAGTGGGCCATGTCCGAGGCATAGCCCACCGCATACACGCCACGGCGTTCGGCGGTCTGGATCGGCGCGGGGCTGTCGGTGTGCTGGAAGATCACATCCGCGCCCTGATCGATCAGCGCGTTGGCCGCGTCGGCTTCCTTGCCCGGGTCGAACCAGGAATTGACCCACACCACTTTCAGTTCAGTGCCGGGGTTGTACTTGTTGAGCGCCAGCTGGATGGCGTTGATGTCGCGGATCACTTCGGGGATGGGGAACGAGGCCACATAGCCGATCTTTTTGGTCTTGGTCACCTTCGCCGCCAGGAAGCCACCCACATAACGGCCTTCATAGGTGCGGGCCAGGTAAGTGCCCAGGTTCTTGTCCTGCTTGTAGCCAGTGGCGTGCTCGAAGATCACCTTGGGGAATTGCTTGGCCACCTTCACGGTGGGGTTCATGTAGCCGAACGAGGTGGTGAACACCAGGTCGTACTTGTCCTTGGCCATGTCGCGGATCACCCGCTCGGCGTCGGCGCCCTCGGCCACGTTTTCCACGAAGTTGGTGGTGATCTTGTCGCCCATCTGCGCTTGCAGCGCCTTGCGCCCCTGTTCGTGCTGGTAGGTCCAGCCATGGTCCCCGATGGGCCCCACGTACACAAAGCCCACCTTAAGCGGCGCCGCGCTGGCGGCCAGGGTCAGCGTGGCAGCCATGGCGGCGGCCACGGCAGTGAACAACTTCTTCAAAGGGCGTTTTTGCACAGTTACAAGCTCCGTCTCGGGGTGGTGTTGTTATCAGGTGTCAGCCGCGAGAGGGAATGCAAAAAGCTGACCAAGGGGACAGGTGACGGTGCGTATCAGCCGCCGTTGACCAACCGCTGCGCGGCCTGGCGGTGGTCAGCCATCAGGCCGGCGACGTCCAGGCCTGCAATCTGCCCCTCGGTCACCCGCCACTGGCCGCCCACCATTACCCGGTCGGCGCGGTCGGCGCCACACAGCAACAGCGCGGCGACCGGGTCATGGCTGCCGGAGAAACGCAGTTCATCGAGCTTGAACAGTGCAAGGTCCGCCTGCTTGCCTGGCGCCAGCTCGCCAATATCCGTGCGCCCCAACAGTGCCGCCGAGCCCTTCGTGGCCCAACCCAGTGCCAATTCCGGGGTGATGCGCTCGGCGCCATAGCGCAGCCGCTGCAGGTACAGCGCTTGCCGGGCTTCAAGCATCAGGTTGGAGCCGTCATTGGAGGCCGAGCCGTCTACGCCAAGCCCCACGGTGGCACCGGCGGCGATCAGCTCCAGCGTGGGGCAGATCCCGGAGGCCAGGCGCATGTTGGAGGTGGGGCAATGGCAAATGCCCACGCCGGCGGCGCCCAGGCGGGTGATTTCCTCGGGGTTGAAATGAATGCCATGGGCCAGCCAGGTGCGTGGGCCCAGCCAGCCCACGCTGTCGAGGTAATCCACGGTGCGCAAGCCAAACCGCTGCACACAGAAGGCTTCTTCGTCGAGGGTTTCGGCCAGGTGGGTATGCAGCCGCACATCCAGGCGCTGCGCCATCTCCGCGCTGGCCCGCATGATCTCGGGTGTGACCGAGAACGGCGAACAGGGCGCGAGGGCGATCTGCACCTTGGCACCGTCGCCGCGTTCGTGGTAACGCTCGATCAACCGCTGGCTGTCCGCCAGAATGGCCTCGCCCTGCTGCACCGTCTGCTGCGGCGGCAGCCCGCCGTCCGCCTGGCCCAGGCTCATCGAACCACGCGTGAGCATGGCGCGCATGCCCAGCTCACGCACGGCTTCTACCTGCACGTCGATCGCTTCTTCCAGCCCATCGGGGAACAGGTAGTGGTGGTCGGCTGCGGTGGTGCAGCCCGACAACAACAGCTCGGCCAGGGCCACCTTGCTCGCCAGTGCCAGCTGCGCCGGGGTCAGCCGCGCCCATACGGGGTACAGGGTTTGCAGCCAGGGGAACAACGGCTGATTCACCACCGGCCCCCACGCGCGGGTGAGGGTTTGGTAGAAGTGATGGTGCGTATTGATAAGCCCGGGCAGCAGCACGTGCTCGCGGGCATCGAACACCTGGTCACAGGGCACGGCAGGGTGTTCGCCCGCGGCGAGCAGCTGTTGAATCACGCCATCGGCGATCACCAGGCCGCCTTCGGCGCTCAGGCTGTTGCCGGTGAATACGGCGAGGGGGTTTTTCAACCAGGTACGGATAGCAGGCATGGCGGCCGGCTCCTCTGAAGTGAAAGTGAGGTAAGCCAGCTCAGTGTTGCCCTGTCTGCTGATCCAGGGGCGCCTGCCAATGAGGGCAGGCGCTGGGGGCGTACTCTACGCGTTCAGTGCCCCGGCTGCCAAGGCTGCCCCAGGGACACCGGCGCATACAAGCGCGTGCGTATCCCATCGCGCGACAGCAGCACCAGCACCACGATGGTTGCCACATAGGGCAGCATCGCCAGCAGGTTGGAGGGGATGTTCAGCCCTACGCCCTGTGCAACCAGATGCAGGATGCTGGCGAGGCCGAACAGGTAGGCGCCCAACAGCAGCCGCGCCACTCGCCAGCTGGCGAACACCACCAGCGCCAAGGCGATCCAGCCGCGGCCGGCGCTCATGTTTTCGGCCCACATGGGGGTGTAGGCCAGCGACAGGTAGCTGCCGGCCAAGCCGGCCATGGCGCCGCCCAACAGCACGGCCAGGGTGCGCACGCGCAGCACCGGCAGGCCCATGGCGCTGGCGGCGTCGGGGTTTTCGCCCACGGCCTGGATGATCAGGCCAAGGCGGCTTTTGAGCAGCACCCAGGCCACCAGCGCAAACAGCGCGAAGGAGAGGTATACCAGCAGGTCCTGGCCGAACAGCATGCGCCCTACCACCGGCAGCTCGCTCAGCCAGGGCAGCGCGATGGGTTCGAACCCATTGAGCGGTTTGCCCACCCAGGCGGCGCCCACGAACGTGGACAGGCCCACGCCGAAGATGGTCAATGCCAGCCCCGTGGCGACCTGATTGGCATTGAAAGCCAGCGCCACCAGCGCGAACAGCGAAGACAGCAGCACACCCGCCAGCATCGCCATCAGCACCCCCAGCCACAGGTTGCCGGTGCTGTAGGCGGCAATGAACCCCACCACCGCGCCGAACAGCATCATGCCTTCCTGGCCCAGGTTGAGCACGCCGGTTTTCTCGCACACCAGCTCACCCAGCGCCACCAGCAACAGTGGGGTGCCGGTGCGCACCATGGCGTAAAACACATTGCTTAGCAGGTCGATGTCCATCAGGCGGCTCCAGCGGTAACGACGGCGGCGCGGCGGCGGGCCCAGCGCAGGTTCAGGCGGGGGCGATACAGGATCAGCACGTCACTGGCCAAGAGGAAGAACAGCATCATCCCCTGGAACAGCTGAGTGATCGCTTGCGGCAGGTTGAGGCTCATTTGCGCGCTCTCACCGCCCAGGTACAGCAGCGCCATGAGCGCGCTGGCGAACACGATGCCCACCGGGTGCAGGCGGCCGAGGAAGGCCACGGTGATGGCGGCATAGCCATAGCCCGGGCTTACTTGCGGCACCAACTGGCCGATGGGGCCGGTAACCTCGCACACCCCGGCCAGGCCCGCGAGCCCGCCGCTGAGCAGCAACACCAGCCATACCAGGCGCTTTTCCCGAAAGCCCACCGAGGCCGCAGCCCGCCCGTCCAGGCCCAGCACTTTGATCTGAAAGCCGAGGAAGCTGCGCTGCAGCAATACCCATACGGCCACCAGCGCGAGCAGGGCGAACCAGGCGCCGGCATGGGCCCGGCCATCCTCGAACAGCAGCGGCAGGCGCAGCGCATCGGAGAACATGGCCGATTCAGGGAAGTTGAAACCGGCCGGGTCCTTCAAGGGGCCATGCACGCCATACAGCAACAGGTTGAGCGCCACATAGTTGAGCATGATGCTGGTGAGGATTTCATTGGCGTTGAAGCGCGTGCGCAGCCAGGCGGTCAACCCCGCCCACAGCGCGCCGCCAAGCATGCCGACGGCCAGTACCAGCGCCAGCGCCCAGCGGCTTTGCACCTCCAGGACGTGCACCGCCACCGCGCTGCCCGCCAGGGCGCCGATCAGCAGTTGGCCTTCGGCGCCGATGTTCCAGATGCGCGCCCGATAGGCCACCGCCAAGCCCAACGCGCACAGCAGGATGGGCGTGGCTTTGACCAGCAGTTCGGACACTCCGTACAGGTCACTGACCGGGTCGATCAACAAGGTATGCAGGGTGATCAATGGGTCTTGCCCGAGGGCCATGAACAGCAGCGAGCCGCTGGCAAGGGTGAGCACCGCCGCCAGCATGGGCGACAGCCACAGCATGGCGCGGGACTGTTGGCCGCGGGGTTCGAGGGAAAGCAGCATGACAGGCTCCGTTATGCGGGCATGGCCGGTGAAAGGGGAGGTTCGTTCGCGGGCGCCATGGCCTCGAAACGGCCGGCCATCCAGCCGCCCAGTTCCACTTGAGTTGTCTCTGTGGTGGGCTTCAACGCGCTAAGGCGCCCGGCACTGAGCGCGCCGAGGCGGTCGCAGATCTGGAACAGCTCATCCAGGTCTTCGGAAATCACCAGGATCGCCGCGCCGGCATCACGCAAGGCGATCAGGGCGCGATGGATGGTGGCTGCCGCGCCCACGTCCACGCCCCAGGTGGGGTGCGCCGCCACCAGCAAGCGCGGCTGTTGGAGAATTTCCCGGCCAAGGATGAATTTCTGCAGGTTGCCGCCCGACAGGCTTCGCGCCGCCGCGTGCGTTCCGGCGGTTTTCACCCCGAAGCGCTCGATAATGGTTTTGGCGAGCCGCACAACTTTGCCGCGCTGGATCAACCCCTTGCTGACCAGGCCCTGGCCGAAGGCGGTGAGCAGGGCGTTATCGGCCAGGCTCATGTCTGGCACCGCGCCATGGCCCAGGCGTTCGGCGGGCACGAAGCCCAGGCCCAGCGCCCGGCGGGCATCGGGGCGCAGGTTGCCCACGGGCTGGCCCGTGAACTGTATGCCTTGGGCCTCGGCCGCACTGAGCGTGCGCTCGCCGCTGAGCAGCGCTAGCAGCTCGTCTTGCCCGTTACCGGCCACGCCGGCGATACCTACGATTTCCCCACTGCGAACGGTCAGGTCTACCGCGTTCAACGAGCAGCCGAACGGGTCGGGGTTGTGCCACGAGAGTTGCCTTACCTGAAGGAAATCAGCACCGCCGGTGGTTTTGTCGTATTGAGTTTCCAGCCCTTCGGCATCGCCCACCATCATGCGGGCCAGTGCCAGGTCTGTGCTCTGGCTGGGCAGGCAATGCCCTGATACGCGGCCGGCCCGCAGCACCGTGGCGCTGTGGCACAGGGCGCGTACCTCGCCCAGCTTGTGGCTGATGAACAGGATGCTGCACCCTTCGGCGGCCAGGCGACGGAGTGTCACGAACAGGTCTTCGGCTTCTTGCGGGGTAAGCACGGACGTGGGCTCATCAAGGATCAGCAGGCGGATGTCCTGCATCAGGCAGCGAATGATCTCGACCCGCTGCCGTTCGCCAATGGACAGGCTGTGCACCAGCCGTTCGGGCGCCAGGCTCATGCCGTAGCGGGCGGACACCTCCCGAATGCGCGGCTCCAGTTGCCTGGGCGTTTGCCCTGGGCCCATGGCCAGGGCGATGTTCTGCGCCACGGTGAGCGTTTCGAACAAGGAGAAGTGCTGGAACACCATGCCGATGCCCAGCGCCCGGGCCTGGGCGGGATTGCGCATGCGCACCTGCTCGCCCTGCCAGAAGATCTCGCCGCTGTCCGGTTGGGTGACCCCGTAGATGATCTTCATCAATGTGCTTTTGCCAGCGCCGTTCTCGCCCAGCAAGGCGTGGATTTCCCCGGCGTTGATACGCAGGTCTATGGCGTCGTTGGCAAGGCAGCCCGGGTAGCGCTTGGTGATCTGGCGCAGGTGCAGGCGGGGGCTGGCGGCGGTTGAAGGCATGGCAGGCTCGTTGGCGGTGGCTGGGGCGTGATAAAGCAATAAGCTGGCCAGAAGGTCAGGTTTTGCCCGGATGCCCTGGTGCGGCGCGAGGTAACCGGCCGCGCCGACCCATGCGCCATAATCAAGCCCTGATCTGGTGCGGTGCAAAACGGGGCCGACCCGGTTTGAGGCGCGGGCGCCAGCCAAGCAATCGCACGGGCTATTTGCTATCGTGCGCAGGCCTTATCACGTACCGGAAAGCCCATGAGTGCCGAACACCCCAACCCGCCCCCCAAGGACCGCAAATTCGTGGAGGCACTGGGGCGCGGCCTCGACGTGCTCCGGGCGTTCACTCATGGCTCCGTGGTGCTGGGCAACCAGGACATTTCCCGGATCACCGGCCTGCCCAAGGCCACCGTGTCGCGCCTGACCTACACGCTTACCCAGCTGGGTTATCTGAGCTATGCCCCACAGCACGAAAAGTACCAACTCGATTCTGGCGTGCTCGCGCTGGGCTACGCCTACGTCTCCAACTTGCGGGTGCGCCAGCTGGCCAAGCCCTACATGGACGACTTTGCCCGGCGTACCAACACCACCGTCGGGCTCACCTGCCGCGACCGCCTGAGCATGATCTACGTGGAAAATTGCCGTCCCGTGGACGTCGCCACGCTGCGCCTGGACGCCGGCGTGCGCTTGCCTCTGGCGACCACCGCGGCGGGGCGGGCGTTTCTTGCAGCCATCCCGGGGCGTGAACGGGATTACCTGCTCAGCGCGCTGGAAACCAAGCACGGGGACGAATGGCCCGCGTTGATGGCGTCGCTACTGGGGGCCTTCGAGGAGTACGAGGCCACCGGCTTCTGCCTGTCGCTGGGCGACTGGGACCGCAACGTGCTCGCCGCCGGCGTGCCCTTGCGCCTGGCCGATGGCAGCACCATGGTGCTCACCTGTGGCGCGCCCACTTACCAGCTCACCGAAGAGCGCCTCAAGGGCGAGCTGGTACATGAACTTCAGGCGTTGGCGCGGGATGTGGAGCGGCTAGGGGTTTGAACCGTGGCTACTCCACGGCCATGTCCATCATCTGCGCATACGCCTTGAGGTGATGATCATCGTCACCGAACTGGTGGCTTAGCATCACCAGCCGCTTGGCGTGGTGAGCGAGCACATACTCCCAGGTCATGCCGATGCCTCCGTGCAGCTGAATGGCCTGTTCGGCGATGAAGCGCCCGGCGCGGCTGCAGATGAACTTGGCGTTGGCCAGGGTGCGTGAGCGTTCGAGGCTGTCGGGCTCGTCGGCCACGCAGGCGGCCAATATCGCCATGGAGGTGGCCTGTTGCAGCTCCGTGTGCATGTCGACCATGCGGTGTTGCAGCACCTGGAACTTGCCAATCGGCACGCCGAACTGCTTGCGCGTCTTCAGGTAATCGAGGGTCAGCTCACAGGCGGCCTGCATGCTTCCCAGCGCTTCGGCGCACTGGGCGGCGATGGCGCGGCCTTGTTGGTAGCGCAACGCATCGAAGGCTTGCCCCACGTTCCCCAGCACCGTGCTGGCGGGTACCACTACGTCGTCCAGGAACAGCTCGCAGGCGCGCGGGCCGTCCACCGTGGGGTAGTCGCGCCGGCGCACGCCCGGGGTATCGGGTTCCAGCACAAGCAGGCTAATCCCACTTTCATCGCCTGGCTCGCCATGGGTGCGGGCGCTGACGATGATCGCATCGGCGCTATGGCCGCCGATCACCGCCACCTTGCGGCCGCTCAATCTGTAACCGTCGGGCACCGCCTGGGCGCGGGTTTCCACATGGTTGAGGTGATAGTGGCTGTGTGGCTCCTCGAACGCCACCGCCAGCTGCGCTTCGCCCGTGGTGACGGGTGCCAGCCAGCGCTCCAGCTGCGGCGCCGTGCCCAGTTGGGCCAGCAAGCCGCCGGCGAACACCACCGAATGCAGGTAGGGTTCCAGGCACAGGCCGCGGCCCAGTTCAGTCATGATCAGCATGACATCCACGCTGCCGCCGCCCATCCCACCCAAGTGTTCATCGAAAGGCACCGCGGTAAGGCCGAGCTCGCCCAGTTGTGCCCAGAACGGGCGGGAATAGCCCAGCGCGCTGGCGGCGTGGGCTTGGCGGGCTTCGAAGGTGTATTGGTCGCGCACCAGCCGCGCGGCGGTGTCCTGCAGCATCTGCTGCTCTTGGCTCAGGTTGAAGTCCATGGCGCGCCCCTTACAGTTCGAGAATCATTTTGGTGACGATGTTTTTCTGGATCTCGTTGGACCCGCCGAAGATCGACAGCTTGCGCAGGTTGAAATACTCGCTGGCCAGCGGCGCGCTGTCCTGGATGTAAAGCGGCGGTTCGTCGTCGTTCAGCTCTAGTTCTTCCTCTAACAGCGGCAGGGCATAGGGGCCGAGGGCCTTGCGCAGCAGGTGGGAAATCGCCTGGCGGATCTCGGTGCCTTTCACCTTGAGAATCGAACTCTCGCTGCCGGGCACGCCGCCATTGCTGGCGGCGGCACAAATGCGCAAGGTGCTGATCTCGATGGCCCGCAGTTGCATCTCGACGTCGGCGACCTGTGCGCGGAACAGCGGGTCGTCCAGCAGGGGCTTGCCACCGCACCGCGCCTGGCTCGCTACCCGCTTGAGCTGCCGCAGCGCCGCCTTGGAGGTGCCGATCCCGGCCAACCCGGTGCGTTCGTGGGTAAGCAGGTACTTGGCGCAGGTCCAGCCCTGGTTCTCTTCACCCACCAGGTTGGCCACCGGCACGCGCACGTCGTCGAAAAATACTTCGTTCACTTCGTGCTCGCCGTCCAGGGTGATGATCGGCCTTACCGTGATCCCTGGCGTGGCCATGTCGATCAGCAGAAAGGAAATGCCACGTTGAGGCTGGGCCTGCGGATCGGTGCGTACCAGGCAGAAAATCCAGTTGGCGAACTGCCCCAGCGTGGTCTAGGTTTTCTGGCCATTGACGATGTAATGGTCGCCCTCACGGGTGGCGCGGGTTTTCAGGTTGGCCAGGTCCGAGCCGGCGCCCGGCTCCGAATAGCCCTGGCACCACCAGTGCTCGCCGCTCAGGATGCGCGGCAAGTAGTAGTCCCGCTGCGCCTGGGTGCCGAAACGGATGATCACCGGCGCCACCATGTTCACCCCGAACGGCACCACCCTAGGCGCGCCGGCCGCCGCGCAGGCTTCATCGAAAATGTGCTTCTGGATCGGGTCCCAGCCGGTGCCGCCCAGTTCCGCCGGCCAACTGGTCGCCAGCCAGCCCCTGGCGGCAAGGATGGCGTGCCAGGCTTCCATGTCCGCCTTGGTCAGGCGCTTGCCCAGCAAAACCTTGCGAGAAAGGTCTTGGGGTAAATGCTCGGCCAGAAAGGCCTCTACTTCGCGGCGGAACTGCTGCTGTTGCTCGGTGTAATGAATGTCCATGGTTACCCCACAGGTCAGGCGATTTCGAACAGGCCCGCGGCACCCATGCCGCCGGCGATGCACATCGTTACCACCACATAGCGCGCCCCGCGGCGTCGCCCTTCGAGCAAGGCGTGGCCCACCATGCGTGCGCCGGTCATGCCATAGGGATGGCCGATGGCGATGGAGCCGCCGTTCACGTTCAATCGGGCGGGGTCGATGCCCAGGCGGTCGCGGCAATAAATCACCTGGGAGGCGAAGGCTTCGTTCAGCTCCCAGAGGTCGATATCGTTCACGCTCAGGCCGTGCCGCTTGAGCAGTTTGGGCACCGCGTACACCGGGCCGATGCCCATCTCGTCTGGCTCGCAGCCGGCCACGGCAAAGCCCCGCACAATCCCCAGCGGGGCGAGCTTTTGCTGCGCGGCCACGCGGCTATCCATCACCAGGCAGGCGCTGGCCCCGTCCGATAGCTGGCTGGCGTTGCCTGCCGTCACGAACTCATCAGGCCCGCGCACCGGCGCCAGCCCGGCCAATGCCTCAAGCGTGGTGGCGGCGCGGCTGCATTCATCACGGTCCAAGGTCACGGCTTCTTCGTGTGTTTCACCGGTCGCCTTATCGGCCACCTGGCGGACGGTGGCCAGCGGCACGATCTCGGCATCGAAGCGCCCGGCCTGCTGGGCAGCGGCCGTGCGCAGTTGGCTGAGCAGGGCGTAGTCATCCTGAGCCTGGCGGCTGATGCCATATCGGCGGGCCACGATGTCCGCGGTATCAATCATGGGCAGCCAGAGGTCAGGCTTTACCTGATACAGCCCCGCTTCCCGCAACCCGTTCGGGTTCAGGGTGGGCTGGACCAGGCTGATCGATTCCACCCCGCCGGCGATGATCGCCGCCACCCCTTCAGCCTGGATGTAGTGGGCGGCCTGGGCGATGGCCTGCAGGCCGGAGCCGCAAAAGCGGTTGACCGTAGCGCCGGCGACGCTCAATGGCAGGCCCGCGCGCACGGCCGCCAGCCTCGCGATGTTCTTTCCGGTGGCGCCCTCGGGCAAGCCGCAGCCCAGCACGCAGTCTTCGACCAGGGCAGGGTCCAGATCCACGCGGCTCAGTGCATGGCTCACCGCATGGCTGGCGAGTACGGCGCCATGGGTGTTATTGAACGCGCCACGGAAGGCCTTGCCGATGGCGGTGCGGGCGGTTGAAACGATCACGGCGTCGTTCATGCGTTTGCCTCCTTGCCAGTAAAAGTGCCACCTTCGCGGGCCAGCCGTTGCAGCAACGGCGCCGGCTCCCACCAAGGGCCAAGGTCGCGATGGAAGGCTTCGATCCGCGCCAGTACCGAGCCCAACCCTCGCTGGTCGGCATAAAACATCGGGCCGCCCCTATAGGCCGGGAAGCCATAACCGTTGAGGTAGATCAGGTCAATGTCGCTGGCGCGCAGGGCGATGCCTTCCTCCAGCAGCTTCGCGCCTTCGTTCACCAGGGCCAGCAGCGTGCGGTCCAGGATGTATTCATCGCTCAGGGCTTGCCGGCGCAGGCCTTGCTGGCTCGAGGCGGCGTCGAGCACGGCCGGCAGGTCGGGGTTGGGCAGGGGCGTGCGCGAGCCATCTTCGTAGCGATAGAAACCGCGGCCGGTTTTCTGCCCCAGCATGCCTTTCTCGAACAGCAGGTCCAGCACCCGGGGCTGGGGGTAGTGGGAAGGCAAGTGCTGGCGCTGGCGGGTACGGATGGCCATGCCGATGTCCAGCCCCGATAGGTCGCGCATGGCGAACGGCCCCATGGCCATCCCGAAACCGCGCAAGGCCGCATCCACGTGTTCGGGGGTGGCGCCTTCTTCCAGCAAAAATTCCGCCTCGCGGCCGTACTGGAACAGCATGCGGTTGCCCACGAACCCGTCGCACACCCCTACCACGGCGCTGACCTTTTTCAGCCGCTTGCCCAGCGCCAGGCCTGTGGCAAGCGCTTCGGGTGACGTACTGGCGCCGCGTACCACTTCCAGCAGGCGCATCACGTTGGCCGGGCTGAAAAAGTGCAGGCCGATCACATCCCCGGGCCGGCGGGTAATGCTGGCGATCTGGTTCAGGTCCAGCGAGGACGTATTGGAGGCGAGGAGGGCGCCGGGCTTGCACACGGCGTCCAGCCGCTTGAACACTTCATGCTTGACCGCCATGTCCTCAAACACCGCTTCCACCACCACGTCGGCGGTCGCCAGGGCGGCGTAGTCGGTAACGCCCTCGATCAAGCTCAGGCGCCGGTCCATGTCGTTGGGGCTGAGGCTGCCGCGCTTGACGCTGGCGGCATAGGTGTCGCGGGCGCGCTGCAATGCGCGCGCGAGCGCTGCTTCATCCACCTCGAGCAGTTTCACCGGTAGCCCCGCGTTGGCGAAGCACAGGGCAATGCCCACGCCCATGGTGCCGCCGCCTATCACCGCGGCGGTTTCCACCGGCCGCGGCCGTACCTCCGCGCCCAGCCCCGGCACCTTGGCCGCTTCACGTTCGGCGAAAAACGCATGCACCAGCCCGGCGCGTTGCGGCGATTGCAGGCATTCCAGGAACAACGCGCGCTCACGCTTCAGCCCTTCAGCCAGCGGCAGCCGAACCGCGGCCTCTACGGCTAGCACGCAACGCAGCGGAGAGTAGAGGCCGGGATAGCGTTTTTGCACCTCGGCTTTTTGCTCGGCAAAAAGTACCTCCGGGTCGGCGCCCTCCAGCACCGCGGCGCGGTCGCCTGTTGGGCGAACACCACTTTCGTTGGCGATAAGTTCACGCGCGAAGGCCATGCCGGCTTGCACTGCATCACCCTCATAAAGGGCGTCCACCAGGCCTGCCTTGAGTGCGATTTCACCCGTCCAGGGGGCGCCGCTGACGATCATGTCCAGTGCCTTGGCCACGCCGACCACGCGCGGCAGGCGCTGGGTACCGCCGGCGCCTGGCAACAGCCCGAGCTTCACCTCCGGCAGGCCCAAAGCAGTGTCGGCGGTGGCGATACGGTAATGCGCGCCCAGCGCCAGCTCCAGCCCGCCGCCAAGGGCACTGCCATGCAGCACCGCGATCACCGGCTTGCCGAAGGCTTCCACCGCGGCAATCACATCAGGCAGTGCAGGGGCCATGGGCGGCGCGCCAAATTCCTTGATGTCGGCGCCCGCGCAGAACAACCGGCCCGCGCCGAACAACAGCAGCGCCTCGACGCCCTGGGTTTGCTCGGCTTGCTTGAGCGCGCTCACCAAGCCAGCTCGCAACGTTTGGCCGAGCGCGTTTACCGGGGGATTGTTCAGGGTGATAAGCCCAAGGTTGCCTGACTGCTCGAACCTCACTTGCGCCGTCATGCCGCACCTCCTGTTGTTTTTTTTGCCACTCTATTCCGCACTGCGGAACAAGTACACCACTGTCAGCGCGTAGGTTTGGGCTTAAAGGCCAAGCCCCGAGGCCGCGCTGAAGCCTCCGTAGCCTGCGCAAGCGCGGCGCAGAGCGGTTTACAAAGAGGCAAGGCCTGCCCTAGGCTCGCTTATCCCTGACTATGGCTGTCGTGAATGAACACCGTGCTGGTTGTGATTGCCCCGATTTTCTCCTTGATCCTGCTGGGCTACGCCTGCGGCCGCACGCGGCGCCTGGGCGAGCACGCGGCCTCCGAGCTGAACAAGCTGGTGGTGTGGCTGTGCCTGCCGGCGTTGCTGTTCAAGGTGACGGCCACGGCGGTGTGGGCGCAGATCTGGCAGCCGGGGTTTATCCTCAGTTTCGGGCTGGGGTGCATGGCGGTGTTCTTCGGCACCCTGGCGTGGAAGGTGGCCAGCGGAAGGCAATTGGTTGAAGGCAGCATCGATGGCCTTAGCGCGGCCTACGCCAACACTGGCTACATCGGCATTCCGTTGTGCCTGATGGTGCTGGGCCCCTCGGGCCTTGAGCCGGCGCTGATCTCGTCGCTGATCGTGGTGTGCGTGCTGTTCGCCGTTGCCGTCACGCTGGTGGAGGTGGGGCTGCAATCGGAGCCCAACCTGGCCAGGGCCGGGCTGGCCGTGGCGGTTGCGCTGGCGAAAAACCCGCTCGTGGTCACCCCGATGGTGGGGGCCGCGTGGGCGTTTACCGGGTTGGGGCTGGCGGAACCGGTTACCCGATTGCTGGACATGCTGGCCGCCGCCACCACACCCTGCGCGCTGATTTCGCTGGGGCTGTTCCTGGCGCGCCCAGGCAAGCCCGCCAGCCGGGGCGCCTGGCCATTGGTTGTGCTCAAGCTGGTGGGCCAGCCACTGATCACCGGCTGGCTGGCCTTCAAAGTGTTCGTTCTGCCGCCGCTCTGGGCCTACTCGGCCGTTCTGCTCAGCGCGTTGCCCACCGGCACCGGGCCATTCATGATCGCCGAGTACTACAAGCGTGAGGCGGGCACCATCTCCCGGGTGATTCTGCTGTCCACGCTGGGGTCTGTGGTCACCTTGTCGGCGTGTATCGTGTGGATTGGGAGTGGGGGTTGAGGCTCTATGGCAATCGATTGTCCGCATCAAAATCCTGCAGCCGCGCTTGTGACGCGGCCTTGGTAAACGCAGGATGCGCCCGCGATGCCAGTGCCCTGCGTGAGCTGGGGCAGGGCATGCAGGCGATTTCGAGCCGGTTGGGTGGGCGCAGTCGAGGCCGGTAGGCTTACTTCATCGGGGTGAAGCGGGTGATGCGATCGCCTTCGGCGTCGTCCTGGCCCATGGCCTTGTTCACCGCGTACACGTTGCCTTTCCGGTCCACCGTCACGTGGTTGGGGAAGGTACCGTCCGGCAGGTTGGCGACCAGCTTGCCGTCGGGGTCCACCACGGTGATGGTGCCGGACACGCGGTTGCTCACGTAGGCCAGGCGCTTGACCGGGTCGAAGGCCACGTTAAGCGGGCCGGCGCCAGTGCTTACGCGGTGTAGCGTCTTGCCGCTGGCAAGGTCGACGATGGCCAGGTTGTCGCTGCCCTGGGCCGCCACGAACAGGCGATTGGTCTTGGCGTCATAGGCCACGCCCATGGCCATCTTCACCCCTTCCACCGGGATCACTTTTTCCACCGTGCCGGTCTTGGCATCCACTACGGCAGCTTCTTCGGTGCTCAGGCTCACGGCGTAAAGCTTATGGGCCGCGGCGTCCAGATGCAGGCTGGCGACCGAGAACTGGCTGCCCCATTTCAACGACTTGATCTGGATCGGGGTGGGTTCGGCCAACGTTTTGGTGTCGAACATGGCGATCACCGGGGTGCCGGTTGCCGAAGCGAACGCGCGGCCAAGGGCCGGGTCGATCACCACGTCACGGGCATGGGCGACGGTGCCCGGGGCGAACTGCTTGACCAGGCTCAGGTCCGCCTGACGGTACACCGCCACGGCGTTCTGGCGGGTGTTGGTGACCCACACATTGCCGTTCTGGTCGTCCACGCCCACGCCATACACAGCGAACACGCTGCCGTCGTCACTGCCTGGGGCCACCGCCGGGGTGATCTGCGCTTCCACTGCGAGGGTGTCGGGGTTGAGCTTGAGCAGTTGCGAGGCTTTCACCGGCGGGCGGCCCACGGCGGCGGTCACGAATACCGCGCCGCTTTTGGCGCTGACCGCAGACTGATACAGCCCCGGCACCAGCTTGGCGCTCACCTGCTTGTACGCGTCGGTATTGGTGAGCGGCACCACCGGCGACACCTTCAGCGGGAACACCGCCGCGGCCGACGGGTTGCTCACCGCCACCAGAATGGGCTGCAAGCCTACCGCGGCATCGGCGGGCACTTTCAGGCTGGCGTTGAACGCGCCCTTCTCGTCGGCAACGTAGGCGTCGGTATTGAGTACAGTGTTGCCGCGCATCAAGGTGATGCGCTGGCCCGGTTTGAAATCCCGGCCTTGCAGCTGCACTTCACTCCCCGCGGTGATGGCCTTGCCACGTGGGCCCTGAGCATTGATCTCACCTTTGTAGGTGGCGTCAGGGGCGTCGAACACGGGGTTGGCGTAGGCGGTTTGCACGCCGAAGGCCAACAGGCCAAGCAGTGAAACCAGGGTGCAGAGCTGGCGGCCGGTTGGCGCCAGGCGAGGGTTGCCTGTTCCCATCTGGGACTCCTTGTTGAATAGACAGCAGGCGCGCGCAACCAAGCGGCTGCGAAGCGGTAGCGAAGGTTAACAAGAACCATTCGCAAAATGATACAAGAAAGTGCCACCAGTAGACGTATCTGCAGCGCCGGTCCGGCCTTGGTCAGGGCCGGTGCTGGCACATTACCCTCCTTTGAACCCCCACCTGAACCCCGGGCCGCCCGGCCAAGGGCGCACATGCCGTGCCCGACGTGCTCTGGGCCGGCTATTGAAGTTAATTGCCCGCTGTTATTAGCTATCCCGAAGAGTTGCGACTATGGTACCCAAGAACAGAAGTACCTAACCGCACTCACACAACCATCAGGTATGCCACTCATCACATTGAGCCATTGCTGGCTGCCGCTCGCATTTGCTTTTTACGAATGCCTTGCGGGCTAAAACAATGACTATATCTCTGAAAATAAACGATTTTTATCGATCAGTCACCACTGTTATAACGCTGTCATAAAAAAGGACTTACAAGTTTAAAGGCCGGGCGGTAATTGAAGGAGAGGCTGTTTATCTAGAGAATAATTCTCGATAAGCGGCGCGGGAAGTTATCTGAATCTTGACGCCATTAAAAATAAATCGCGGCTTTATTCATCTTTTAACGCCAGAAAAGCCATCACCGATAAATGAGTGCCTGTTTCATAAATTCGCATGTGATCGTTTATCGGTGCCAGCCATCATGGAGAGCACTACCTTGATCTATAACGTGAAGGATTATTCAGCGAAAGGTAATGGCACTGCGGACGACACCCAGGCCATTCAGCGCGCTATCGAGGCGGCGTACAAGGCTGGAGGCGGGCAGGTGTATGTCCCGGCCGGTACCTATGTGGTTTCGGCGGGGGACGAACCCGGCGATGGCTGTTTGATGCTGCGCAATAACGTGCAGCTGTACGGCGCCGGGATGGGGAAAACCATCATCAAGGTCCAGGACGGTTCCGATACCAAGATCACCGGCGTGATTCGTTCGGCCTACGGGGAGCAGAATCATGACTTCGGGATCAGCAACCTGACCATCGACGGTAACCGCGCCAACACCACCGGCAAGATCGACGGCTGGTTCAACGGATATATTCCCGGAAAGGCCGGGCACGACTCCGATGTCACCATCGACAGTGTCGAGGTCAAGAATTGCTCCGGCTATGGGTTCGATCCTCATGAGCAGACCTGGAACATGGTGCTCAAGAACAGCGTGGCCCACGGAAACGGCCTGGACGGTTTCGTTGCCGATTACCTGGTGAACAGCTCGTTCGTGAACAACACCAGCTACGGTAATGACCGCCACGGTTTCAATGTGGTGACCAGCACCAACGATTTCACGATGCGCGACAACAACGCCTACAACAACGGCAGCACAGGCATCGTGCTACAGCGCGGTGACGAAGACCTCGCGTCGCCGAACGACATCGTTATCAGCGGCGGCAGCGTGTACGGCAACAAGGCCGAGGGTGTGTTGCTCAAGCTGGTCCATGATGTAACCGTCAGCGGCGTTGATATCCACGATAACGCCCGCTCTGGCGTACGCCTGTACGGCAGCTCGGAGGTGGAGCTTGTGAACAATTCCATTCACAAGAATTCCCTGGCCGTGACCTCCCCCGAAGTGGTGATTCAATCGTTCGACGATACCCGCGGGGCGTCCGGCGACTACTTCAATGGCAGCAACAATCTGATCCGTGACAACACCATCGTCGGCAGCGACCGGTCCACGTATGGCGTGGCCGAAGTGGACGAAAAAGGCACTGATCACAACACCCTGATCAATAACGCCATCAGCCACGTCTCCCGCGGCG
>Ga0265797_10004252_pt1 | contig 22045 bp, 23 predicted proteins | sample P2T30metagenome_FD_192433 | JGI IMG/M metagenome (GOLD analysis project Ga0265797, IMG submission 192433) | Plant litter microbial communities from East Loma Ridge, Irvine, California - P2 T30 | ecosystem: Environmental > Terrestrial > Plant litter > Unclassified | place: USA: California... | reverse complement strand
AATGTATTTGCGTTTGAAGCGGCAGGGATTATTCTGGTTTTTGACACAGCTAAAAATGAACTGATCTTCAAACAAGGCGGCGGAAATTTCCTTTTAAAAAAGGATCAATAATGCTTTTTAATAGACGTAAATAGATTTTTGGCATAAAATTAGTGCGACAAAAAATTAAACTTAACGCCTATGATTACAGAAAAATTTAATTTATCCGGAAAAACTGCACTGGTTACGGGTTCAAGCCAGGGCATTGGAAAAGGCATTGCCCTGGCTTTTGCCGAATATGGAGCGGATGTCATCCTGCATTATAGGAAAGACGAAAACAAGGCGCAGGAAACATTATCAGAACTCGAAAAATTTAATGTAAAAGTCTACACTGTACAATCGGATCTGTCCGAAAACGGAGCAGCATCCAAACTTTATAACGAAGTATTTTCACAGGTAGAAAAAGTGGATATTCTCGTACTGAATGCCTCGGTTCAGATACCCTCACCCTGGACCGATGTTACCGAACAGAAATTTGACACACAGGTTAATACCAATTTCAAATCAACGTTTGAGCTGATACAAAAATTTTCTAAAAATATGGTCGAGAACGGCTGGGGACGGATCCTGACCATTGGAAGTGTGCAGCAAAACAAACCTCATCCTAATATGATCATTTATGCGGCTACCAAATCCGCAGTCCTGAATGTCGTTCAGAATGTAGCGATGCAGTTGGCAGACAAAAATGTAACGATCAACAATCTGGCTCCGGGTGTGATTGATACGCCCAGGATCGGTGAGGAAGTTGGCGAAAGTGAAGAGCGCATCAATAAAAGACTGGAAACGCCTGCCGGAAAAATCGGCTCACCCGAAGATTGTGCAGGTGTTGCAGTTTTACTTTGCTCGGAAGCTGGAAATTTTATTACCGGTCAAAATATTTTTGTAGACGGCGGAATGAGTTTGTAAATTAGGCGACAACACTTAATTCACTCCAGATGATACACCGGTTACTATTAATTGCCCTTTTTGCTACGTGTCTTTCAGCGCATGCGCAAACAAATAAGCTTCATTCTGTTGGCCAGATAAAGACCAATATGGGTGAGATTCTGATATTTCTTTATGATGAAACACCAAATCATAAAGCAAGTTTCATCAAACTGGCGAAAGAAAACTATTGGGACACGCTTACATTCAACAGGGTTATTGAAAACTTCGTGGCGCAGGGCGGCTGCCCGGATACACCTGCCGGTTTTTCTGATTCGCCCTATCTGCTTAAACCTGAATTTAACAGTAAACTCCGCCATGTTTACGGAGCAGTCGGTGCAGGCCGTGATGATAATCCGCAGATGCTTTCTGCCGGATGCCAGTTCTATGTCGTTCAGAATAAAAAAGGAATTGCACGCCTGGACGACAAATACACCATTTTCGGACAGGTCTTTCAGGGTATGGACGTCATAGACCGAATCGTAACCGTGAAAAAGGATTCGACGGATACGCCGCTGTCTCCCATAACTTTGGATATTAATATTATTTCCATGACTGAAAAGCAGATCAGACAAAAAGGATTTGACCCTGTTCTAAAATAGCAGTCAGTACGACAAAAAAAATCCGGCCTGATACCAAGCCGGATTTTTTTTAGATCTGTCAATACTATTTCTTCTTATAATCAATTTTAAAGATTGTTCCGTTCAGATCATCCGTAACATATAAAGCACCATCAGGCCCCTGTGCCAGTCCGCAAGGGCGATGCTGTATAGGTCCTGTTGGTTTTACCAGATCAGTGCCGGCAAAGTTATCTGCAAATATTTCCCATTTGCCCGCCTTTCCATTGATAACGGGAACAAATGCTACTAGATACCCCTTATGCAGCTCCGCAGACTGGCTGTGAAAAGCAATGAAAGCACCGTTTTTGTATCGGGCGGGAAACATGTTTCCGGTATAAAACATCAGCGAATTAGGACCTAAATGTGCAGGAAAAGCGACGAACGGATCTATTGCTTTCTCTCCTGACGTTTTTTTACCGTCGCCTCCATATTCCGGTGCCAGCATTTTTTTATTCTGAAAATGATCATAGTAGATATATGGCCAGCCTGCATCATCTCCTTCTTTTAGCTTGTAAAGTGCCTCAGCGGGCAGTTCAGCACTGTGTTTCGGCGTGTAATACTGCGGATAAAAATCATCGAATTTTCCTCTGCCGTGTACGGTTGCGTAAAGCGCATTGGTTTTTGTATCCCAGTCAATGCCTACTGCATTTTTTACGCCCGTTGCATAACGTACGCCGTCTGAGAACTTTTGTCCCGCTTTTTCAGCACTGAACTTCCAGATACCACCAGCTGAATCCAAAATTGTACAGGGTGACATTCCTTTGCCTGACCCGGCCTGGCGGCAGTTGTCGCTGTATGAGCCAATGGTAACATACAGGTTGGACTGTCCGTCGATGGCGAGCGGTTTGGCATTATCACGGCCGTGATCCAGCAAACCATCAATAATTTTTTCCGGTTGGTCAAAATCAATGATTTCTCCTTTTTCGTTGAGCTTATAACGGTAAACGGCTTTATTGGAAGAAGCGTAGAGATAGCCATTTTTGATCGTTATGCCGGTTCCGGGATAATCTCCAAAAAGCTTTTGCTCATCTATGGTACCGTCCTTATTTGTATCTTTCAGAAGATAAATTCCTTTACCATCTTTGAGTTTGGCAAGTTTAACATAAATATCTCCGTTTTTAGCAACCGCAATATGACGCGTAGCGCCCATATCCGTTCCAATAATTTTGGCTGAAAACCCGGCAGGAAGCTTAATATCCTTTGCATCCACAGCCATGTGATGTACAGCAGAAAGTTTTTTCTCCGGCTGGGTTTTAAGAATATAAAAGCTGGTAAGGCCTGTAACGATGAGTGCCGCCGATGTTAACCTGAATAATTGTCTATGCATGAAATATAAAAAATGAGTGAACAGCTGAAATCAATTTTTTCTGAGAAGTAAAGCAAAAACAACATATGTTAATACTCAGATCATTGCAAACATATTTATGTGCGTCTAAAAATTTGGAATGATTTTTTATCGATTACCTTATACAATTCGTAAAGCTTAGATTAAATTGCAGCCTAAATCTTAACTTCTAAAAAATATTATTCAACTAAAATCTGAAACAATATGGTACCTTTTGGTGACGACGATGATGACGATTTATATGATGACGATCTGCCTGGAAACTACCCTGCTTCTGATGACATTTTCAGCCGTGGTTTAGTTGATGAAGAAATAGATCCTGAATTTATAGGTCGTGAAAAGCTGGAAAACGAAGAGTCGACCGGCTGGAACGAAAAAGATTTTGAAGACGACCTGGTTGGAGATGATCTGGACGTGCCAGGATCTGAACTGGACGATGACATAGAAATCGACGGTAACGAAGACGAAGAAAATAATTATTACAGCCTGGGTGGTGATAACCATAATGATCTGGAAGAAAACCAGGGCGACTGATTATTTGTCTTGAATTCAAAGTGAAAAGCTAATTCGCTGTGAATTCTGAAATTTGGAACAAGAATTTATCACAGCGATCATCTTCCTAAGATGATCGCTTTTTTATGTAATCTAACTTACTATGCTATGCCGGAAGGTCCATCCATTATTATTCTTAAAAACGAAGTAGCCGCTTTAAAACTGAAAGGAAAAGAAATCCTGCATGTGGAAGGCACCAGTGGGATTGACAAAGATAAGCTGATCCATCAGCAGGTAACGGATTTCAGATCCTGGGGAAAACATTTCCTTGTATGTTTTGAAGGCTTTACGCTACGCATTCACTTTATGCTTTTTGGTACTTATATGATCAATGGGCGAAAAAGCTCTCCTGCGCGGTTAAGCCTGCAATTTGATAAAGCAGAACTTAATTTTTATTCATGCTCCGTCAAAATCTTTGATCAGCCTGCGGATGAACTTTACGACTGGAATGGTGATATCATGTCTGATAAATGGAGTACCGAAAAAGCCCTTGAAAAATTGATGAATGCGCCCAAAATGCTTGCCTGCGATGCACTGCTGAATCAGGATATATTTGCAGGAAGCGGAAATATTATAAAAAATGAGGTGCTTTTCCGTACAGGGATTCACCCGCTCAGTCAGGTTGGAAAATTGCCTGCAAACAAGCTGCTGGAAATGGTAAATGAAACCAGAAATTACAGTTTTGATTTTCTGAACTGGAAGCTTGCATCTACCTTAAAAGAGCATTGGCTTGCACACACAAAAAAGGAATGTCCCCGGTGCGACACTCCTTTTTTAAAACAATATCTGGGTAAGACGAAAAGAAGAAGTTACTTCTGTACCAATTGCCAAACCCTCTATTCCTGATTATAAATAACCTATAGCGTACTACTGTTATTTACTTTTTACCGGCTATCCAGGCATTCACTTTATCTTCCAGCAATTTTAAAGGTACACAGCCGGATTCCAGAACCAGGTTATGAAAATCACTGATTTTGAATTTATCGCCTAATTCAGATTCTGCTTTAGACCGTAAAGAACGAATTTTCAGTTGTCCGATTTTATAGGACAAGGCCTGCCCGCCTCCGGCCATATATCGCTCAATCTCAGCAGTGATACTTTCTTCTGATTCCGCTTCATGATCCAGCGAGTATTGGATGGCTTTTTCACGCGTCCAGCCTTTTGAATGCAGACCTGTATCCACAACCAGCCGTATTGCACGGTGCATTTCTGCACTTAACATACCAAAGTACTGATAAGGATCAGAGTACAGACCTAATTCTTTCCCCAAAGATTCACAATACAAAGCCCAGCCTTCGCCGTAGGCACTGTACCACAAATTTTTACGAAAATCGGGAAGTGCTTTGTTTTCCTGTTGCAATGAAATCTGATAATGATGCCCGGGAATTGCTTCATGTAAAAACAAACTTTCATCAGAGACCACATTGTAGGTTTTTGCATCCGGAACAGGCACATAGAAAACACCAGGGCGGGATCCGTCAGCCAGGCCGGGATTATATTCTGCGGAAGCAGATTTTTCCCTGAAAGCTTCAGTACGCCTCACCTCAAATGCTGATTTAGGGGTCAGATCAAAAAGTCTTTTAAGATTCGGTTTCATTGTTTCATGAATCTGATTAAAATGTGCGATCACCTGCTCGGGCTTGGTGAAAGGCATCAGCTTTTTATTATTTCTAACATCATCAAAAAACGATTTCAAATCTCCTTTAAAACCCACCTGCTGCTTTACCTTTTCCATTTCACCGGAAATACGTGCTACTTCGTCCACACCGATCTGATGAATCTCATCAGCAGTCATTTCAGTCGTTGTGTAGTACTTAATATAATAATTATAGAGCGCTTTACCATTTGGCAGCGCATCAAATCCGGCTGTTGATCGCCCGGCCGGCAGATATTCATTTTTTACAAAATCATGCAGTTTTATAAACGTCGGAATGATCTTCGTTTCAACCATGGCAGCATACTGTGTTTCCAACCTGTTTTTTTCTTCTGCTGAAAAATCTTTGGGGAAATTTTTGGCAGGTGTATAAAACAAATGTTCGGTAACCGGCCCGTGATCCATTCCTGAAAGCTGCGGGATCATTTTTTCTATCAAAGGCTTTGGTAACACATAACCCTGTTTCATACCATTTCTCATGTTCACAACGGCTGTGTCACACCATACTACAAAACCATCAACGCGTTTTAACCAGTTGTCGTAGTCTTTTACGGTTTTAAAAGGCTGAAGACTTGTTCCTCCCGCAATCTGTGCGATCATCAAATGTGTTGAAAATATCTGGTTTAGCGGCATAAGTTCAACAGGGAAACTAAGTCCTTCCAGATTAATTGCGCATTCCCAGTTTAAAAGGTCCCAACTTACTTTTTCCTCCGCTGAAAGTTTTTCACGATCGTATTTTTTCAGTTCGGTCTGATATTTTTTGTAAAAAGCGATAAGCTTTTCTTTTCCTGCCCTGGTCAGCTCATCGGACATGCGGTCATTATAACGGTTATCTCCGTTCATCGTTGCTTCCAACGGATAGAGCGGAAGGCGTTCCTGATAATAACTATCGAAAACCTTTTTTATAGCAGGCATAGATTCTTCACCGGATGTTTTTTTATTGCAGGATTGCATCATGAGGCTAAATGTAATGGCCAAAAGCAGATGTTTAAACATGTTAAGATTTTTTGAAATGAAAGTAGGACAAGTTATGCCAATCCTTTCAGATTACAAATACAGCTAATGTTTCAAAATAAATTTCCCGATTCAGCATCTTTACAATTATTAGAAAACTATTGATACCTTGTACAAAAAGAGCCGTAACACTGGCTGTTTCACTTACCAATACAAACTGACAATGATTAATTTCAAAAATATTTTCTCAAAACAGGACCCGTTTTTTATCAAAGAATACAAACCAAAGAAATATGCAAAGCCTGAAAAAATGATTGACATTGTTTCAGCCTGGCAGGGTCTGGAAATGATAATTGAAGACATTCAGACACAATTCGGACTCGCAAATAACAAATGCATAGAATTCGGTGTTGAGTTTGGTTATTCGACGGTCGTACTTTCCAATTATTTTAAGGAGGTGACTGGAATTGATACTTTTGAAGGTGACATCCATACGATCAATAAAGACCAACATTACGAGGAAACTTTGCAGCGACTGTCACCATTTGAGGGCATCAGCCTCATTAAATCTGATTACAGGGACTGGATCATACAGAATTCCACGCATTATGATCTTGCACATGTAGATATCGTACATACTTATGAAGATACATTTGCATGTGGATTGTGGGCTGCCCAGCATAGTGATTGTTCTATATTTCACGATACGGAAAGTTTTCCTGATGTAAAAAAGGCTGTTTTAGATATTGCAAAAAAAACGGGTCAGCAGTTATACAATTATCCGCATCATTACGGTTTAGGCATTCTTGTGAATAAACGTTCTTTATCTAAACGTTAATGTTTGATGAGTAAAAAAGTTCTGATCATCGGAAGCTCAAATACCGATATGGTGATAAAGACCACTGAATTTCCCATGCCGGGAGAAACGATATTGGGTGGTAGGTTTTTGATGACCCCGGGAGGTAAAGGAGCTAATCAGGCTGTTGCAGCTGCACGGCTTGATGCCAACGTCCGATTTGTTGCCAAGACGGGCAGCGATATTTTTGGCAAACAGGCCTTAGAAGGTTTTGTTAACGAAGGGATTGATACGCAGTTTTTAATTCAAACAGATCATTTTGCTTCGGGTGTTGCATTGATAACTGTAAATGAAAAAGGCGAAAATCAGATCGTGGTTGCATCCGGGGCAAATATGGAATTAAAACCGCAGGACTTGCCGGATGAAGTTTTTGAACACATAGAATGGGCGCTGATTCAACTTGAAATTCCGATGCAAACGGTTGATTACATTGTAAAAAAATGCGCTGAACGGAACATTAAAACAATACTGAATCCTGCCCCGGCCTGTGCTTTAAATGATGATCTGTTAAAAAATCTATATTTGATCACACCCAATGAAACGGAGACTCTGCTTTTGACCGGAATTTTACCGGATAACAATGAAAATTCTAAAATGGCAGCATCGTTTTTTCATGAAAAGGGAGTTTCAAACGTGATGATTACACGCGGCAGAGAAGGCGTTTTTTTATCAAATGATAAATATTCACACATAATTCCCGCTGTTGAAGTCACAGCCATTGATACCACCGCTGCCGGTGATGTATTCAACGGTGCTGTTCTAACCGCTTTATCATCCGGGAAAGACTGGATTCAGGCCTGTAATTTTGCCTGTAAAGCGGCTGCCTTATCCGTAACCCGGATGGGTGCGCAGAGCTCTGCACCTTTTCTGAATGAGATAAACTGATATGCTTCATCAACGACCGAAAAGGACAACTTATTTATTTTATTCAGCCCTCAGCTTAAAGCAGTACAGAAACACTGTCCTCTACCTCGCCTCTGGAAGCTCTCTGTAGAACAGTAGCATTTCCAAAATACAGGATTATTAAACCGCCAATTGAACAAAAAGCCATCATTCCAACCATGGGCATAGCCGTATTGTTGTGAAGGAAGCTTACAATTCCGGAAATGATTGCTCCTGCACCCATTCGCCAGCTGCCCATCAGGGCCGAAGCACTTCCTGTATGTTTTCTGAACGGGGCCAGCGAAAGCGCAGAAGTATTCGGCCCGGTTAAACCCTGACCGGTAAGGAAAATAAACATCATTGCAATCAGGCCGTATAAGCCAAACCAGTTGTTATAAACTCCGGCGATCAGGACAATACCAACAATGCTTTGATAAATCAAAGTAGCCCTGATTATTTCCTGGCTTTTATATTTTTTAAGCAAAAAATGATTCAGCTGCGTCGAACCGATCATAGCAAATGCCAGCAATCCGAAAATCCAGCCGTACTGCTGTGCACTAACTTTATAAATATTCATGAACACATCCGAGGAACCGGAAATATAGGCGAACGGAGCCGCAGTAGCCAAGCCACCTGCCAGCGTATAAATCAAAAACTGTGGCTGACTAATGACTGTATAATAACTACCTAAAACTGATTTTGGTTTAAGCGAAACTGTTCTGTCGGGCATCTGTCCGGTTGGCAAAAAGAAATAAATTCCTGCAATCATAATCATCACAATAGCAGCCAGGATGATAAACAGCCAGTGCCAGCTAAAACCCATAGTAACGTAACCACCAACCGTCGGCGCGATCATGGGAGAAACGGCTATCACAAGGGTGATCATGGAAAAAACTTCTGCTCTTTTATTGGAAGGGAATATATCGCTGACCAGTGCCTGAGAAGCAACCAAGCCTACACAGCCGCCCATAGCCTGAAGAAAACGCATCAGTACCAGTGATTCAACGGTTGAAGTCATCGCGCAGCCAATCGAGGCAAGGACATACAAAACGAGTCCGGCATATAGGGGAATTTTTCTTCCGAATCTGTCTAAAAGCGGACCGTAAATAATTTGTCCCAGACAAATGCCTACAAGATAACTGGTGAGCGATAATTGTACTTTATCAATTGTCGTATGAAGATCTTTGGCAATGGTCGGGAAGCCAGGCAGGTACATATCAATAGAAAAAGGACTGATTGTAGCCAGTGAACCCAGTATTAAAATGATGAAGGAATATCGTTTGCGACTCATATTCAAATAGAACTTAATGTAGGTTTAACGGGGAAATTGTTAGTTTAAGTTCCTGTTTTTTAATAAGTACAATGATTAAGTAATATAATTATATTGCAATCATTGTCTTAACAACAAAAATATACTTTTGGCTAAAATCATTGATGAAATTGTTTATTTTAAACAGCACTAAAAATCGCTGCTTTTAGTTTCCAACTCAACAGGCAGACATTTGCCTGAAAATTTAAACTACTTCTTACGATGAAAGTAACTTTTATGCTGATTACCTTTTTTCTGATGAATATTTATGCACCGGAAAAACAGGAGGTAGAAACTATTACAACAATTCCGGTTTGCCACACACCCGCAACGGACAACGACATGGCACTTCTTGCTGCAGATCCGGCCTTTCAGTCTTTGCACGAGATCCCGGTTCCTTTTCATTATCAGGGTGCCGGCGAAACAGTTACATTTCCAACTCCTGACGGAAAAACTGGTTCAGGATTTTTATTGAAATCAGCAAAGAAATCTAAAAAATGGCTTTTGGTGTACCAGGAATGGTGGGGGCTTAATGATCAAATCAAACAGGAATCTGCCAAGCTATATAAAGATCTTGGTGATGTAAATGTAATTGCATTGGATATGTACGATGGCAAAGTGGGAGAAACGCGGGAGGAAGCAGGAAAACTGATGCAGTCAGCAAGCAAAGAAAGGCTTGCTGCGATAACCAAAGGCGCCATTTCCTATGCAGGTAAGGATGCCAGAATTGCTTCCATCGGATGGTGCTTTGGCGGTATGCTCTCACTCCAAAGTGCAATCTTAGAACAAAAACAGATGGTTGGCTGTGTGATGTATTATGGAACTCCTGAAAAAGATGTTGAAAAACTGAAAACATTGAATACGGACGTACTTGGTATTTTCGGAAGCCAGGACCAGGGAATTCCACCGGCAGCGGTAGCTCAATTTGAAAAAGATATGAAAGCGGCCGGAAAACAGGTGACGATTAAAATGTACGATGCGGTCCATGGATTTGCTAATCCAAGCAACCCTAAACATGATCCTGCTGCAACGGCTGATGCATACAAACTTTCACTTAATTATCTAAAAAAGAAGTTCAGCTGAGATATCAGACTAGACTTTCCAAGTTTCAAAAACTTGGAAAGTCTAAAGCCTAAGCACATCTATGCATTACTTTTTGGTTACTAAAATTGAAATACGACGATTTCTAGCTCTGTCTTCTTCTGTGTCATTAGAAGCTATGGCATGTTCTTCTCCATAACCTTCGGACTCTAAACGGGATTCTGATATTCCTAAATCCGTCAAAGATTTCTTAACCGAACTTGCTCTGTCAGTAGACAGTTTAAGATTACTGACAGGATCACCGGTATTATCTGTATAACCGCCCAACTTGACGTTTACATCCGGATAGGCTTTCAGGATTTCTGCAACATTTTCCAGCTGATCTTCTGATTCAGGTTTCAGCTTTGCACTTCCCGTTTCAAACAACAAACGGTCAAAATCGAACCAGGTTTCCTTATCAGTTTTTGAATCGGATTTGATAAAATTCAGTAAAGATTTTTCGACAGGATTTCCGAAACCTGCAATGGTAAGTTTGATGCCATTCAGATCCAATGTCTCACTCCGTGGCGGTGGAGGTGGCGCCATTTCAGTTACTTCTTCAACAACCCGAACTTCGCTGACAACGCCTTCCACGGCAATATGCGGTGCAATTACCAGTGAAACGATAGACATCAGTTTAATCAAAATGTTCATTGATGGACCGGAAGTATCTTTGAACGGATCACCAACGGTATCTCCTGTCACGGCAGCTTTATGCGGTTCCGATTTTTTATAATAGGTAACCCCGTTAATTACTGCACCTTTTTCAAAAGATTTTTTGGCATTGTCCCAAGCTCCGCCAGCGTTGTTTTGAAAGATCCCCATTAAAACACCAGAAACAGTTACACCTGCAAGTGTTCCGCCTAATACTTCAGGCCCAAACAAAAAACCGACAATAACCGGAACCAATAGCGCGATAAGTCCCGGCGCAACCATTTCGCGGATAGATGCCTCGGTAGAAATAGCCACACATTTATCATACTCCGGCTTGGCAGTACCTTCCATAATACCCGGAATTTCCCGGAACTGGCGGCGTACTTCTTCAACCATTTTCATGGCAGCCCGCCCTACGGCTGCAATTGCAAGAGAGGAGAAAATGAAAGGTATCATGGCTCCTACAAAAAGACCAGCCAGCACATTTGCCTTATAAATATCAATTGAATTAATTCCGGCAACACCACAGAATGCAGCAAACAACGCCAGCGACGTAAGCGCGGCAGAAGCAATAGCAAAACCTTTTCCGGAAGCCGCTGTGGTATTTCCTACCGCATCCAGGATATCAGTACGGCCACGGACTTCTTCGGGCAGATGTGCCATTTCGGCAATACCTCCGGCGTTATCAGCAATAGGCCCAAAAGCATCAATCGCAAGCTGCATGGCCGTTGTGGCCATCATACCTGCTGCTGCGATCGCCACTCCGTATAAGCCTGCAAACTCATAACTAATGAAAATACCTGCTGCCAGAACAAGTGTCGGGATAACCGTAGATTCCATACCTACAGACAACCCGCCAATAATGTTGGTTGCATGACCGGTTGACGACTGATTTACAATAGACTGAACAGGACGTTTGCCCATTGCCGTATAATATTCCGTTACTGTTGACATGATCGCACCAACAATGGACCCTAATAAAATGGCCCAGAATACGTCAATTGAAGTAAAATCAACACCACGTATGGTTAAAAGCCCTTCCGGTAACATCCACATGGTTAAAGGATAACTTGCAATCAGTACCAGAATGATTGATCCCCAGTTTCCCCGGTTCAAAGCGTCCTGTACATCGCCCTGGTCATTGCTTACACGAACCAGAAGCATACTTACAATCGAAGCAATCAATCCAATTCCGGCAATTACCATCGGCAACAGAATTGGCGAAATACCTCCAAAATTATCAACACCCTCCGCAACGATTTCCCTTCCTAAAACCATTGTAGCCAGGATCGTAGCCACATAGGAACCAAACAAATCCGCACCCATACTGGCAACATCCCCTACGTTATCACCCACATTATCTGCAATTGTAGCCGGGTTACGCGGATCATCTTCGGGAATTCCTGCTTCAACCTTGCCCACCAAATCCGCACCTACATCGGCTGCTTTAGTATAAATCCCCCCTCCTACACGTGCAAAAAGAGCGATAGATTCCGCGCCCAGAGAAAATCCGGCAAGTACCTCCAGAACCTTTTCCATTCCCAATCCATTTACGTTGGTGCTGTCACCTACAAAAACGGAATAAAGAATAATAAACAATCCGCCCAGACCGATAACGGCCAAACTGGCCACACCAATTCCCATGACTGAACCGCCAGTGAATGAAACCTCTAATGCTTTGGTAAGGCTCGTGCGTGCTGCCTGGGTAGTACGCACGTTTGATTTGGTGGCGATGTTCATTCCGATGTAACCGGCGAAGGCAGAAATAAACGCACCGGCGATAAAGGAAGCCCCAATGAAAACACTGGAATTTTCAACCAGCGTTCCGGAATACCCCAATAAAATACTGACAATAATACCGAAGACAATCAATACGCGCCATTCGGCTTTAAGGAATGCCAAAGCACCGTCGGCTATGGCGTCTGCAATTTCTTTCATTTCAGGTGTGCCGCTATCCTGCCGGACAACCCACCCTCTTTTAAAAAACATAACCAGCAAGCCAATGATGCCCAACGCCGGTACTAAATAGGTAATATTACTCATGCGCGATACGGAAATTAGGTTAAGGTTGAAATTCCCGTAAATATAGAAAATGACACCCCATTACAAAATCTTCAACCGCATATTTTAGCTTAATTCTTATGTTTTTTATAAACTTTTCATGACGTTTTAATACAGCAGACATATCGGAATAACATAATGCACTGATTATTAACCAACAATATAAAAGACTACTTCGCCAACTGCTGATGATAAAATTCAGATAAATAATGATACAATTCCGGGTGCTTTTCGTAAAATTCCTGTGGATCACTAAAAAAGTATTCGCTTACAACGGCCAGAAATTCAGCATTATTGGTAATTGCGTAAGGGTTGATATCCGAGTGCCCGCTTTTAATGCTGTTCATTTCCTTTTTGATCAGATGAAGCCAGGGTAAGGTAAAACTGCTTTCTGCAAGTCTTTCCGGAATACCGTCAGCCTCTCCGTCTTCACGGTCTAACAAATGTACAAATTCATGAATACCTACATTCTCCTCTCCTTTTCTTCCGTTGAATCCCGCCAGTAACGAAGGTTTTGAAAGCAGCAGCGAATGATTCATATACCGGTTGCCCACCATACCCTCAATATTCTCGGAGGCAGGATCAGCTCCTTTAATTTCAAACTCTTTACTGAATGAACCGGGATAAATCAATACTTCGTTCAACTGAGGGTAATCAAAAGCCGGAAAGGCAAATGTGGGAATGATTGCGCTTGATGCAACCAGCAGTCGCACCTTATCATCAATCCCAGTATCAATGCCTTCGATTTTTTTCTCTAACAGGAAAAGCTGAACCCGTTTTTCAAAAAGTAATTTCCGTTTGGAATCAAGCGCTTCGTAAAACAGAATATTATCATTGAGTATTGCCTTCCCGGAATCAGGAAATGCTGTATTGAAAATTGCAACACGCCGGTATGTTTTCCTGAAATAATTTCTGTTTACTGCTTCTACTACGCCAATTGTCAGTAAACCGATAAAATACAGAACAGGCTGATGGCTGAAAAATGCAAGAGCTCCAAAAAACACCATCACCGTTAGCTGAATGCCTATTGCTCGCAGCCGGACTGATTTGAGTGAGGACTGATAAAAAGCCAAAAGGTCATCGGCTGAATTAATTATTGTTGTCATGGGTAGAAATCAGTTCTGAAAAATTAAATCCCGGAAAATAGCCCGAAATATGTGTGGTTTATAACTGTTTACGAAATAACTGAAACAGTAAAAAGGAGATACAAAAACCAACAATTCCCATAGTAACAGCCAACAGCGTTCCGCCAAGAAAATACTGAACAAAGTTTACATGAATAGAATCCAGTGTAAAGTCTTTTACCGATCCGATCTGAACGCCGTTTTTATAAAATAACCCACCCAACGCATAACTACCAAAAATGATGAAAGGAATAAAGGGCGGTATACTGATGTTGGCGGCGGTAATAAAAAGCACTTTGTTCATTTTAAAATAAACCGAAAGCGGAATTCCTATCAGAAGCTGAAATCCCCAGATGGGCAAGATTCCCATAAAAAAGCCAAAGCCAATCGATGAAGCCTTGCGAAAGTTGCTTTCCTGAGATTTAAGCGCCTCCTGCTTAATCAGCTGTAAAAGTCCCTTTTCTCTGATGTAATAAAAAAGTCTTTTGGGTAAATACCAAAGTAATGTTAGTATAACCAGCCAGGTATTCAGAATACTGATTCTGGTAAAATCGCGGAACGGTCGAAAATGGGTAACCCTCTCATCTTTGTCATAAATTACTCTGATGTTTACCGGCAGTATAGGCACATTTTTCCAGGCAAGTTTAACGATCACTTCAATTTCCGTTTCAAATTTCCGGGTAAAAAGTCTGGTTTTTTTCAAGGGTTCAAGCGGATACAGCCTGAATCCGGTCTGCGTATCTGGCAAAGTAAGCCCGGTTTCGAATTTAAACCAGAAGTTGGAAAATTTATTACCAAATGAACTTTTGCCTGGCACGCCCTCCTGCTCCATATTCCTTGATCCCATCAGTAGTGATCCCGGATTTTTGCTGGCAGCCTCAATAAACAAAGGAATATCATCCGGCAAATGCTGTCCGTCGGAGTCAATGGAAATTGCATTCTGATAACCAAGCCTGATTGCCTCCTTAAAGCCACGTCTTAACGAAAAACCCTTTCCGCTGTTTACATCATTGGTTAATGTTGTAATCTCATCGGCATAAGAAGCCAGAATTTCTGCTGTTTTATCGGTCGAACCATCGTTAATAACGATCACGTCAACACTCCGGGCATAAACCAATACACCATCAATGACCCTTTGCAGCGTATTTTGATTGTTGTATGTAGGAATCAGAACGCAGCAGCGGATTTCTTTCAGGGTCATTATCAGTCAGTAACGTAGTGGTGCAGTTAACCGTTTATTTCAAAGTGTAATACAGGACATCTGCGCTTTGAGATATACGTTGCCATCATGACTTGCAGAAGCTATTATTTCAAGAAACGGTTCCTTGTCCTCAAATTTAATATCTATTGTAATCACTGGCGTTTCCATAGGGTTAAGGATATTTAAAAACTTACAGGTTCGCATTGTTTTCATCCTAAATTTACGATGCAGATGTATTTCAACGATTTCCTTTACAATCTGAAGCTGTACCACACCCGGAGTAACGGGTGAGCCCGGGAAATGTCCTTTGAAAATCGGATGGGATTCGTCGATTCTGATCTCTGCCGAAATGGTTTCGTCCGTTGCGTTTAACGATAAAACCGTAAAAAGATCATTTAAAAACATTCGTAATTTTTTAAAAAGATAAATTTTAGCACTTTCTTAACCAAGAATTAATGCGCTTCATAAATTTACAAAAATGCCTTCCGCTATCGGCTGGTTTATTTTTTCGTTTTGGAAACGCATGATACTCTTGTCACCGCCTTTTTCAAAAAATGTAAGTTCCTTTAACCTCATCGTACTCTTTGGAAAAACCAGCGTGATTTTGGAATAAACATTTTTTAATCGTTTGCTTACCGGTAAAAGTGTAACCTGATACAAATCAGCGCTTTCTGCAAAACTTTGTTTAAAAGCTTTATTATCCTGAAAATCACCGTTAACCAATCCGATCATCAGTTCTTTAATCTGTCCTGCCATACGCCCGGCTGATCCCACGTTTTTCTCCTTTCCAGCATCCTGAACCCTTAATTTATTACCATTAATTAAAATGACATATTTAAATGGCTGCTGTTGCTCCCAACGCATTTTGTCATTTTTTTTGTAATAGAATATACCCGAAGATTTCTCCGGATCTTTTAGAGCTGCGAGAAACTTCTCTTCTTTAAAATCCGCCTGGATTGAGTTGGCTGCAGTGGATGATTTTTTTAGCTCCGCAAGTACTTTTGCAGGGTCTGAAACAGGTTTGAAAGTTTGTGAAAAACTTGGCTGACTGACCAAAACAAAAATGGCAAGTATTAATTTATACTTTAACATAAGCTTCTTTATTGATCGCAGCCGGCAAAGGTTCGATACTAAGCCGCCTGCTGTAAATGTGTTCAATGATATCTTCCAATGAAGTGGCAGTTACTTCCATGCGGTCATGAAGCAGAATAATATCACTTCCTTTTAATCCGGAAATAATGTTGTCAATTAACCGGTATTTGTTTTTTGCCTGCGTATCCATACTTCGTAAAGACCAGCCAACTGAAGTCAATCCATTTTCACGCAGCGCTTTCGGATACCGGGGATTGGTTACACCAAATGGCGGTCGAAACAGCGTTGGCGTTTTACCAATAGCAGCATGGATTACTTCATTACAGCGAGCCAGATCTTTTGTCAGACGTGCTGTTGAAAAAAAAGCAATTAAAACATGATGGCTGTATGAATGATTGGCGATCGTATGCCCTTCCTCATCAATCTGTCTTAAAAGTTCAGGATACTTTTCTGCCTTTTTTCCAATAACAAAAAAAGTTGCTTTCACTTTTTTCTCTTTTAAAACTGCTAATATCCGTGGCGTAAATTCAGGATCCGGACCGTCATCAAAAGTAAGCGACACCGCTTTCTTTTTGCCTTTGTGAATGGAAGTGAAGAAATAATTCGCCTGGATCTGATAGGATCCGTAAGCAGTTATACCCAGATAAATTAGTCCAAGTGTACCCATGACGATCCACATAAAGTCAGTTTCCATGAAAATGACGCTGGTAACTACAATCGTAGTCAGGGCAATAAAAGTAACAATGTTATGCTTCAAGAGATTGTATCAGTGTTAAACCGAGATTTTTTCTGTTCAAACAATTACAGATCAGGATATTTTTTAAATTTTTATCAATCATAAGCTGGTCAACGGCGTAATGCATGGCAAAGGCGGAAGTAGTTGGGTAAATACCTGAAAACTGTAAATAATCAACCACCTGATCGCTTTTCAAACCATTACTTAGAAAATAATCCAATACCGTTCCGCTAATACCAGGCTCCGATCCGGGAAATAAAACCAGATCAAGATCAGCAGTTTTCAGATTCTGGTTTGTTAAAAATGATTGTATTTCATTCTGAGTATTTGTTACAAGCCCGATGGTTTCCACCGCAGAAATCAGGGCTAATGAATTGGCTGATCTTTCTTTGGAAAGCATAAAAAATGATGCCCCGGAACTGAGCTTCCCCGGTAGTGGCATATGAAGCTCCTGCTTAATCTTATCCAGAATTCCTATATACTCATCCGCAGCCCCAACCAGCACATGCTGATCGTCTTCACTAAGTAAAAGCGTGGAATCAATTAAAGCATGCTCAAAGGAAAGTGTATTTTGGGTATGCGTCATGTTGTAGCCATGATTTCCTATACTCAGCGAAATCTGGCCGGCAATTGTATTATGGGTTGACTGGATAAATGCAGTCGGTGGCAACAGCCCTTCAATGGTTAGAAATGTACCCAGGAATTTTTCGGTGTCCTGAAGGCATCCAAGCCCCGTTCCTACCACGATTGAATCCGGCTGCATAATTTCAGCCTGCTCCAGACATGCTTTTGCACAGGCTACCGACATGCGGAGGATCTTGCTCATCCGGCGAAGCATCGCTGCGTCAATATATTCCTTGTAATTCGGGCTTATCAGATCAGATCCTTCGGTGAGTTCTTGTAGCGAAGCAGAAAATCCGGCATTTTTAAATGTCGGCTGATGCGTGATAGAGGAAGCTGCTGAAATGTAATACAAGGACTTGAAATATAATTAATTATTACTGGAAAAGACAATTGAAGAATTGTTACCGCCAAAGCCAAAGCTATTGGATAAAATGGTGTTTACAGGTTTATCCGTCAACAGTGAAGTTACCGGTACGAGCCCTGTCTCTTCAATAGGACTTTGAAAGTTCAGGTTTGGGTATACCAGCTGATTGGTTATGGCAAGAACAGAAAATACCGACTCAATGGCACCGGCAGCTGCCAGTGTATGCCCTGTAAAGGGTTTTGTTGAGCTGAAAAGCGGAATTTGACTTCCAAATACATTCTTCAGGGCAACAGACTCGGAAAGGTCATTATTTTTCGTACCGGTTCCATGTGCATTGATATAGGAAATATCTTTGGTATCAAAGCCTGATAAATGGATCGCTTTCTGAATCGCCAGTGTAGCGCCCTTACCGTCCGGCGAAGAAGCAGTCTGGTGGTAGGCATCTGCAGCATTGGCCCAGCCATTAACGTAGCACAGCGTTTTGTTACCCGACAGAGCAATACTTTTTTCATTTTCCAGTAAAAGAAACCCGGCGCCTTCGCCCAGATTAAGCCCTGTACGCGATTCGTCAAAAGGACGGCACCACTGATCGTCATAGATCATCAGGGAGCGAAAACCACTGATTGTGAATTTGGCCAGCGCATCGGTACCACCAACCAAAACACGGTCTAGCTTACCGTTCAGTAACAGCCTGGCACCCAGCATGATCGCATTAACACCTGACGAACAAGCTGTTGATAGTGTATTGATGTAACCTGAAATTCCCAGCTCGGCAGCGATTCGTTCCGTTGTATTACCACTGTCATGAGACCGAAGCAAATTGTAGTCAGGCTGATCTCCGGAAAGATAATCTACATAAAAATTTTCGCTCTGTTCTTATGGCGCTATCTAATTCGGTAGTTCCCAAAGCCTGTCTGGCCGCGGCAAGTCCAAGTAATGAGGTCCGGGAAATATTCTTATTTTTTATTTCAAAGCGTTCGATCAGCTCCTGATTGGATACTTTCACTTCGCCAACCAGTAAATCACGCTTTTCATCCAGATATTTTACCGGTGCAATACCGGATCTTCCTGCTTTGAGAGAGAATAAATTCTCCTCAACCGTCAGTCCAATGGCTGAAACAACACCAATACCTGTAATCCTTACGCTCATTTGGTCATTCTCATTAAATATTTTATTCAGGAAACCATTATACGGCCTGTTGGGCTTTCCTTTTGCTAATGTAATCGGCCATGGTATTGATCGACATAAAAGCTTCTTTTCCCTCTTCCGGCTTTGTTACCTGAATATCATAAAATTTCTCCAGCAGCACGATCAGCTCCAGGGCATCGATCGAATCCAGTCCCAGGCCTTCGTCATTAAATAGTAAAGTATCATCTGCAATGTCAGAAACCTGAATGTCTTCCAGATTCAGCTGCTCAATAATATGTTTTTTAAGATCTTCTTTTAATTGATCCATTACCGGATATTTATAAATTTTATATTAAATCGTACCTGCTAATTTTTGCAGGTTTTCACTGTTAAATGCCAGCCCCTCACCTTCTTTTTCAACAAAAAACAAAAAAGCATGGATTTGCTCATCCGCTATATCCAGCCATCCGCACAAGCTCGCCTCAGATCCTGCTGATAAAAGAATTTCTGCATAACTGACATAAAAATCAGCTGCAAATTTAGGTAAAACAGCAAACATATTTTCACCATACCATTTGTTATATATTGCCAGTTCGCCCAAGACAATATTGGGCAGCGTGTAAACAAACAGTGCCGGGCTTGGTGAAGTTTGCTGATATGACCGCTGAAAACGTACATCGCTGTCAACACTGGAAAACCGATTTGCAAAAAGCAAGGCTATCTCGTCGTCCTGATAGGCATTTGCAAGTTTAGGATTTGCTTTTTTAAGAAGCTCGGTAAGAATAAACCCGGTTTGGGAGAGCATATCCATTTTATAAAACTTGGGATAAACAATCTCCTGTTTTTTATATAATTGTTTGAGCCAGCTATCCGTGGATTCACTATCTCTGCCCGCAATGTGCTGCCCGTTTACTAAACAGGATTCATTCGTCAGGTGGCAATATGAAGTAATAAAACTCATAGTTTCTGAATGATCAGCGAGGCATTTCCTCCGCCAAAGCCGGAAGCTGTTTTCAAGATCGTTTTTACCTCAGCCGGTATATTTTCTTCAATTATATTTAATGCAACAGATGTTCCTTTCTGTTTAAAACCCAGACTTTTCAATAAAACATTATTTCTGATCATCTGCATGGAAACCGCTGTTTCTATCACACCTGCTGCACCCAGCGTATGCCCAAAATATCCTTTAAGGCTATTCAGCGGCACATGCGTCAGATTTAAACGGTCAAAGGCAATCGATTCCATTTCATCGTTGTAAACGGTTGCTGTACCATGAGCCGAAATAAAATCAATATCCTGATCCGAAATTCCATTGACCTGCATTGTTTTTCTTACGGTCCGAAAAAGTCCTTCGCCCGTTCTGGACGGCCCTGAAATGTGATTGGCATCATTCGCGGAGGTGCCTTTTAACAAACCCAATGGCATATCCCTGAAAACAGACCGGGAATTGGAAACCAATACCGCGCTGCATGCTTCTCCCAGCGTAATTCCGTTCCGCTCAGAATCAAAAGGCTGACAGGGCTTTTCACTGACAGCGAAGAGCGATTGAAAGCCTGTCAGTACAAATTCAGAGATCAGGTCACAGCCTATCACAATAGCATGATCATACAAACCTGCCCGAACAAAATTGGCACCTGCGTTGATGGCAACCACTCCTGAAATACATGCATTGGAAATAACAACCGGCTGGTTCACGAGCAAAAAGCGATCGGTCAAAAACCTTACACTCTTACCAAACTGATCGCTGATATCATTTTCAATGGCTCCTTTTGTAGAACTGATCAGCAGAATCGTACGATCAGAACGAATGATATCCGCATCAATTTTTTTTAAAAGGGAAATCAGGATCTGTTCCAGGAGACTTTCAAATGGATTCTGAAAATCCAGATCAGCGATTTTGGAAAGGTTAACCGGCAATTTGTTTAAACCAGCCTCTGCTACCAAAGAAATACCCGACTGATTGTCCAGCATAGCCTGAAAATTCTGCTCTGCACGGTCACCCAACGGACTTATTATTTCTTCTGCACCGATGTAAATCATATTACAAAAACCGGAAACGGATGCCGGAAATATTAAATGCTGTTAAAATTTGATGTGAAGGTATACTATTGATTGTTCTTCTCCTTCCACTGACGGTAGAAATCAGGTATCAGCAGTTCCAGAGTACGGCTCTGCTTGTCCAGAAACACCTGCATCGTTTTACCAGTTGCGCAAAGTTCTCCGGTTGTTATGTTCACTACGTCGTACTCAAACATAATCTTCGCAGATTTGGAAGAAATATATCTGGTAATCACTTTAATCACCTGCCCGTAATAAACCGGCGCTTTGTGGTCAATTTCTGATTTAACAATAGGTGTAAAATAACCTTCATCAAAAATTTTCAGATATTCCAGACCGAAGGTTTTTCCAAAATGTTCTCTGCCGTCCTCAAAAAATTTCAGATAGTTACCGTGCCACACAACGCCCATTGCGTCTGTTTCACTAAATCTTATATCAATTTCAATTTCCGAAAAAAGCATAGCAGTCATTTCATTAGAAGCAGACAAGGTTAGTCATTTTTTGCCATTTAATGCAAAAACCTGCACAATAACCTTCCCATTTCTTTACAGCAATCTGGTTAATTTGTAACTATTTTCATCTCACATTCCAGCAACAGGCTACCATCCAGATAATTCCGGCCCGTTACCATAAATATATTACCCAGCTGATGCGTTGGTGCTACAACCGTATTAATCCTGGAATGAACCTGCGGCAGCTGAAAAACTTCCAAACGCGTTATGGCCCCAATAAAACCAATTTTGGGTTCACCTCCATTATTAGCTTCCAGATATCCAAAAGAAGCAGC
>Ga0265797_10004251_pt1 | contig 22049 bp, 23 predicted proteins | sample P2T30metagenome_FD_192433 | JGI IMG/M metagenome (GOLD analysis project Ga0265797, IMG submission 192433) | Plant litter microbial communities from East Loma Ridge, Irvine, California - P2 T30 | ecosystem: Environmental > Terrestrial > Plant litter > Unclassified | place: USA: California... | reverse complement strand
AATTGATCCAAACTCCTAAGAGCCGCCATCGAGAAGTGTGCAGGGGAATGATCTGGGCGAGCAAGCTCAAACTGGCGAAGAACTTCAAATCTCCAAGGTAGGCCCAGCTTAGTACCGAAGCACCATAGACTGTCTGTCCTCCAGCACCTTGATGTGAGAATGAAGTCTCCTCCAGATCATATCCACCAGCCATGGGGCCTTGCCGAAGCAAGCCTTGTAGGCTCAAAGCGAGATCCCATCGAGATCTGTAATGTCCGTCTCTTACTGTCTTTGACCATTGTACCCTGCACTTCCCACCAGTATGTTTCCTCCACCAAAGTATCCAATCCATCCAAACAACTTGACTTTCGTGCGACCCAGGGTGTTGTGAACATGCTATGCTGGCCTGAAGAGGGCTTGAGGTGGATGCTGAAGAGCTCGATCGTGGCCTAGAGTGTAGGGCTTTGAGGAGGTTGGCGACGATGTTGAGCGAAGGTTGGAGCGATCCGAAGCGAAGTGAGTGTGGTAGAAGGCGACAGCAAGCTGAAAAAGGTTAGAAGACTGAATAAAGAAGAAGCCAGGAAGATACTTACCATGTTCAATGGCGAAGGAGGATGTTGGAAGGATGACCATGGCTCATGGTGAAGGAAGGTTGATCATCGATGGATGTGATGTTGGACCAAGGTTGGATGAAGTGTTGATGACCAAGTAAGGTGTGAAGATTGTTGAGCAGTGATGTTGATTGAGGAAGAGTGAAGCTCAGTAAGGTTGGAAGTGGTCGACATAAGTGAGTGAAGGTATGATGTCATGTGACAAAGTGGAAGTGATCCAAAGTAATGATGAAGTGTTGAGCCATGGTCGAAGTGAGTGAAGGAAGAAAGCTTGTTGAGGAAATGAGTGTTAGGAAGTTGGAATTCTTCGAGTTGGGGTAAAAGATTGTGGGGTTTGCGGTAAAAGAGTGTAGGTCGGAGGGGGGAAATGGGGTTTATATGTGCCTGCCAAGAGCCCGCGCACAGACAGGCGCTAGGAGCTGGCGCTGTTGCTCCGGCCGGTGTTCTGCCGGCGACAGGAAGGTCGGAAACACCAGGTGAAGGCGGGTATAGAAGGGCTTCGTTGGCGGTGGAAGGCCGCGCGGGCGTTGCCAGGCGGGAGTGAGAAACCACCAAGTCAAAATACGCGAGGTGGAGTGGCCCGTGCGGCCTCATCAGGTAACGAGAACGCGAAATTCCAGCAGGTCAAGCAGAGACTGAGTAATGTAATGGGTTTGCTGACATGTATGAAGCCAGTGAGGGTGTGCTTGACGGGCAGTGCGATAGTACACAGGTATCGACTGACTGAGCGAACGTGAAGATACGCGAGAACATCCAAACTCGAGATTGGAGAGTGATTATGCGCTGTTCTTGTAGCAAATCTTGAAGACAGCGTGCTCAGTGCGCAAGACGTATCAAGGCCAGCCTATTGATATAGCAACCGTGAAAGTACGTGGCGAGCTTTCGAGAGCGAAAGCTGTGGCATCCGCTCGGAGAATGCTTCTAAGATGCTTCTTAGATGCTTCTCGTTGTGTTATGTGAGCCATGAGCGCCTCAGAGCAAGCTCAGCGAAGTTAGAAATTGCTTAGAAGGAGTTGAGCTTGCCGTGCTCGATGGGTGAGTCTTTAGTGACGACAGCAGAGCCAGACTGATCGTCCACGCCCGAGACGGCGAGCAGAACACTTTTTGAATGCGCAGGATCAATGCCGATATACTCATGGCCCAGGAATGTGACTGAGTGCTTCCGCGACGCCGGTACTCACCTGCGGCCGACGAGATCAGTACGCATCCACGATCCGAGTCGAGAATGAGCAGCGACAAGATTGAGTGCCGTAAGCAGTCGCTAGAGATGCAAGTATCAGTCGCTTTCGATGAGTCAAGTCACAATCCAGCGCTGCATAGTTGCTGCTCACTCGCGCCGACCAAGAGCATGTCGTCGAAGCTGTTTCGTGCAACATACAAACACGGCGCCTACTTTCACCTCATATACGAGACAAGCAGCTGCAGGGATGCGGAATCGGTTCGGCAGACGGAGGGCGAGCATACGAGATGAGACACCGGCCAGACGCAATTGGGCCTGCGCGGCAGGGAGAGACCATATTTCACATCTAGGAAGACAAGCAGGCAATGAGGATAACGTAGGAACACAGATGTGAATTAAGAAAAATATCATATTGGTAGTCGTAGAATATGTGGGAGAAGCAGAGCGCCATGGACAGCAAATGTGTTGACAGCGAGAATATATGATCTTGTGGCCTACGCTGTCCTTGTACCAGAACCCGAGCGCCTGATTGGCACCGGCGGTCAGTCAGAAGCTGCTGGACAGAGCCTGTATACTTCAGAGCGCCGCCCTAGAGTTAATGGAGGCTTTGTGATGTGGCACTCTGATGTGTTGGTTTGCCGTCCGGCGGCCTGAGGTACAGCTACGCCTTCATCGCTGGGTGTCGGGACCAGGCGAATTGCGGGCATGGAGAATACGGTCGCTATAAGAAGGCGGAAGCGCGTCCATTCAAGAGCAGATCCAAGGGCAGATAGAAGCGGATCAAGGTGGCGTATCGTCTGGAGCAGAGCTTGCTCGACAGGAGCGGTGCGATTCGTCTTGGCGACTCAGCTGAGACGCTGGCTGTGTTTGCTTGATACGTGGGGTCTGCGACCGTTGAAGTTGCTGCACTTCTGGAGTTTGCGGCATACGTTGCGGTTGAGGGTTTCCAATGTTGCTGTGCTTGTGGAGCTTGCTGCATACGCTGCCATTGCTGCGCAAGCTGTCGCTTCCCGAGCTGAAGCGGCATGTTGCTGAGCCATCGAAGCATCGTCGGGTATCTCTATACTCCTAGAAAGAACGAAGCGTATCGACGTCTCGACTTCAACCCGTATGCGTATGAATCCAAAAATCCCTCTCTTTCATCCTCCCCTCATTAATCCCATCCAAAACACCCCTCACCCACCTCGGCGGCCCCCTCATTCCCTCCTCTTTACCCATGTCCATCCCCGTCAACGGACAGGTAACAAAACCCCTCTCTTCCGCCAATTTGCCCACCTCTTCAACGATCTTTAGACCCTCGTTCCCAGTACCGGACGTAGCAGCATCTAGCCGATTACGACGTTCCTGCAGCCTGCGCTCTATGAAGGAGGATGCGGAATCGAGGCTATGGGAGGCGAGGCGCTGGAAGGAGTGTATAAAGCGGTTTATGATGTCGATTAGGATGCGATAGGCGAGCTCGGTTAGGATTGCTGTGCCGGTTTGTTGGGTGAAGAGGTGGGAGGAGATGAGGGAGCTGGAAAACGAGCGTGTTGTTAGGGAGGTTGACGGCCCTGGACGGTAGAGTGTGAGGGATGATGAGACAGTCATGGTGAATTTGTTGCTAGTAGGTATGGATGGCTATGGAGGCAGTACCGTTGCGAGTTCGCTGAAGGGATGTGTAGTGGAGCCTGAGGCACAAGCAGCGGAACCTCTACATTTGTACGCCTCATCTTCCTGTACGGCGTCCACGGCGTCCTGCCTAATACTTCAACCCATTGCGCTACGCCGATAAGCTGTGAAACTCCCTGCGCGATGCTGTCGCAAAGCTAACTACTCGGAGTTCCCAACCACCGACCGCGAGATGCAGATTACGGCAGCTGCCCGCCTGACCGGGACCCGCGGACGCCGAGCTGCAGCGCCGCTCCCTCATCACCGAACCCAATACGCGATGCCTCTTTTCGCATGCCCAGGTGCGCTTACGTGAGATGCGTTTCCTCACCGACGGCATCTCCCATTTCCACTTCTCTCTCGTCTCTCTGGACGGGCAAATCTAACTCAACGAGCCAGGGTGGGTGTTCGAGAACGCCGGGTTCAGTGCCTTCCATCGCCGCGTTGACGCAGAGCGTCTGCTGTTTGTTCTCTCGAAATTTTTGGGCGGGGCCTGGTGGCAGGCTTCTGTATCCCTTCCTATGCGCTGAGTTCGTTCCTATCCAGACTTTGGTTATTGTTTTAGTGTCGCTACCTGCATCTAGTTCTACTCCTCCTCTGCCGGTGAAGTCCAGCACGTGTGCTTGGTAGAACCAGCGACGCGGCGTGTGGATGTGGCCGAAGCAATGCAGTCGTGGCTGTGCCCTTGCGATGGCGCGGCGCAAGTGCTCGCAGCCTGCGCTTTGGTCGTCAGAAGTCGTGTCTAGGATGTATTTTGGGGGGCCGTGGGTCATCACGATGTCGACGTCGTTGGGGATGGTCGAGGTCTCGGTACCGACGTCCTTCGCCCACGGTGGAGTGCCTGAGGCATTGAAGCGATCTTCATTCGACGGGTACTGGAATGCTGATGCGCCGTAGAGAGGCGTGTATGGTGAGGCATATACTTTGAATGTCGCGCCGCATGCTAGCGTGAAGGTATGTGTGCCTTCTCTTAGGAAGGTGATGCCATTCAGGCTGGCTTCTGAACTTGCATCTAAGCTCACAAGCGCCTCTGCCCGCTCTGAATCAGTCTCCGTTCCACCCTGGGAGAGCCAGTATGACTTGTCGAGCGAGATCTCGTGGTTACCAGCGATGACGAGCTTCAGCTTGGCTTCGACTTTGCCCAAAGTCTGGAGGGCCGCAGAGACGCTTTCCGGGGTGCCATCTTCTGTCAGATCGCCACAGTGTAGGAGTACATCGCATGGCGGGAGGTTTTCCGGTAGTTCAGCACCATGCGTATCTGAGAGTATGAGGAAGCGGACGGGCGTCGAGAGAGTATGTGCGCCTCCAAATCGGACACGTTTAGCAGGTGGCTGAGATATCATCGTAGAGTGCAGGAGTTTCAAGACGGTGAGATGTGTTAAGGAAGGGTCTAGAGGTGCTAGAGGTGCTAGAGTATGAGCGTGTGTGCAAATTCTTACATTCTCTCATCTATGTAGACATAAGCGGCAGTATGTAATGAAAAATCTAGCAAATGTGCATGTTTGCTGCGAACCAAGGTTGAGAAGTGAGCTAGCCAACGCTCACCATCGACTCTGAGGCGCCTCGTACAAGAGCAAAAATGAACAGGTCTGCAGACTACATCAAGACAAAAATGTTTAAATTAGGTAAGCTAACGTCATTGTAGGCTCCCGAGGTCTATGGTGTCCAGATTGTCCCTCAGTCAACGTGGAGGCACGGACAGATGCTTGGTCTTCATGGGCTTAACAAGGCTATCATCAAGACTAGCAAAATCTTCGACGAGTGCGGACAATGGCGTTCGATTATTGTCATCTACTAATACAAGTATGGAAAGTATCGTAAAACAGCATAGGTACCAAGGAAGACATCGCCATTGACCGTTCAAGGGAGCGACCGCTCCGTTATCAATTAACCCAAATGGTCCACCACCACCGCTTGCAAACCTACAGGCTAGCGACAAGCGCCGGCAGCACACTCCTGCTAGTGTAAGCCCAGCTGCTGGAGCTATCATGCGCCCTCCACGCAGCACCAGTCCAGAAAGTGTTGCGCTTGCTCTGCAGAGCGTACAAGTCCTTGTAGAAGCCGTTCTTGGTAGCCTCGCCACCGACCATCATGTTGTAGGGGCTGTGGTTGCTGAAAGCGACGATTTCGGGCTCGGGACCGGTCATGTTGTTCATAGCGTGGAAGCGCTTGAGGTCCGCAAGGATAGCGGCCTGGGCCTCCTCGTCGCTGAGGTGCTGACCGACCTTGGTGCCGTAGAAGACCTGGTTGAGTGTAGGGTTGACGGTGGGGAAGACGTTGTAGATGGCAGGCATAGGTGGCAGCGCGTATGGCTTGTCAAGTGCGAGGTTGTTGAGGGTGACGTTGGTAGGAGCGGCGTGCCTGATGATGGCGGTGTAGTAGCCGACAGAAGTGAACTGGCTGAAGATCTTCATCTCATCGCCGCTGGGATCGAATGGGGTGAGGTTCTCGGGCGTGGGGGGAATGGCCATGAGGATCTTCTTGGCTTGGATGAGACGCTGGCCCTTGGGGGTATCGACGAGGACCTTGACGCCGCCGTCGACCTTGCTCACGCGTGCGGTCTTGCGGACCCTGGAGGAAAGGAGTACAGAGTTGGAGGCAAGCAGCTCGGCAGTGAGTGCCTCGAAGAGCATGCTGTTGTTCATCACCGAGCTGGTCTTGAAGCTCTGCATAGTCTTCAGGAGACCGAGAGACATGGTGCGGATCTGCTGGATGGCAGGAAGCTCGAGGATGTCACCAAAGGCGGAGGTGAGACCGAAGATGGTTTGCACTGCATCTGCGATGTCGTACTTCTGGACGAACTGGCCGAACGGCATGTAGAGGTCCTCGGGGACGGGGTCGGGGAGGTAGAAGCCACCCTCAAGTTGAGGGTACTGTGCGAGGACGGCGCCGTACTTCGCCAGAGCAACAGCCAAGGCGGTTTGGTTGGCAGGAGGGAGGCCCTGCAACACCTGACCAGTCCTGAAGTCAACCTGCTGGGTTGGGCCGGTAGGGAAAGGGCTTGCTGGGCCCAGAGTGAGGTTGAAGCGTGCGAACCACTGGTGCACCAAAGGTTCGTCATGGTACAGCTTGACTCCCATGTCGATGGGGAATCCAGTCTCGAGGTCCATGTAGGTTTCGGTGTGACCTCCAAGGCGGTGCGAGCTCTCAACAACCACGACCCTCTTTCCCATGTCCTTGAGCTGGATGGCAGAGTAAGCACCCATACCTCCACCTCCGATAATGACAACATCAGTGTCAATAACCTGCTCCGGGTTGTAGTACCTGGCCTCCATCTTGGACGACCTGGGCGCTGCCATAGCGAAAGGAAGGGCGACCACCGCCGCGGCGGTGATTGAAACGAATGAACGCATGATTGAATTAGTCTTGCAAGAGAATATGAAAGCTGAAAGAGCGACTGTGGTTGGTGATCGTCTGGCATACCAGACCTATTGTATTTATATTGCCACAAGCAAGGCCGATGTATGTGCGATGGCTCTTCCAGTTCGGTCCTACTGTGTGGATCGAGGTGTAATCAAAGTAGGACCGCGCATTCGGAAGAATCGACGACAAGCATCGCTACTAGCTTTGAATGGGGCGTCAAGATTCCATTTACAAGGGAAAAAGTCCAGGGTGTGTGCTGTAGTGCTGATGGGCGCTGTAGAGCTACTGCAATCCGAAGCACAACAAAGGAGTACTAGGATTTCGTATAGCCTACTAGTCGTCGGCTTGACCTAAAATCATGTGAGCCGGACGTTGGAGAAGAACGAGGCGTTCGACGGCTACATGGCGTTACCCAGAAGCCTCCATGAGATTCATGGTTTGTGGTGATATTGCTTAGTATCGGTGCGCCAGCTTGGGCGTCCTGCCACGCCGTTGATCACCATGTGGTGTTGGCTCAGGACCACTTCCCCGGATCGGAGTCGACATCCTGATAAATTTCGCCGCTAGCTCACTGCTGGTGGAGATACTGTACTGATGTTGAGGCTGACGCTGACCACGCTCAAAGCGCCGCGTTCGGGGCGTTCGTCCGCGCTTAGGACGTGTTCATGGGCCGTTGAGGCTCACGGCACTACCTGGGTTCTCCTTGAAATTCTTGGAGCACTTGGAGCATTGACGATTGGTGAGGAAACAGAGAGAGGTACACCTCAGTCTTCGTGCAGCCATGCGGAAGTCGGCACCTTTTTTGCTTACACTATGTCTGTGAGAGAGTTCGTTCTCGATGTTTCGTGCGCAATTGACTTTCTGCGAAGGCTCCTGTCCCGTGATTCATGAAGCCTCCGCAGAGATCCGATATAGAGCATTGATGAATTTCCTGGATAGCATCCACCAATGATAATTGCAGAATGTAGCTTGTTCTGATACGTAAGCGCAAAGCTTGATGTATGCCGACTGATGGCCTCCTGAAAGTATGACGCCCAAACCTCATTTTGGGACGCATCTAACGCGTGGCCAAGCCAAAGGTGGCTGTGAAAGTGGATTCGTGGTGTTGATGGATCGTTGGAGGCTACGGCAAAAGAGAGGGTTAATAAGGTAGCCTCGCTGACGCCCACGCCCACCTGGGCAGTTGCCAGCGATGGCACGTGCGTCAACAGATCACAAGTGTAATGCGCCGGTACATCACAGCGCGAAGATAAAGCCAAGCTACCGAGACGCCGTGTAAGATGACGATCGCTTCACGGTCGCTCTCTGTAGTCATCCGAGTGTGCCTAGATCCTGCTTTCCATGTTCGAGGGTGTAAGACCTAACAAATGCCGGCACTAAGATGTCATTGCAGCGACCGCCTGAAGCAATTTCAACATGTAGATGGAAATCCCAAAATCAAGTTGGGGACTAGCAAGATGGCTTTAGATGAGAAATTGGTGGTATGATGCTGCCCAGATGGGTAGCAGATTGTGAACCAGGGATAATGGTAACGACAACGTGACGGCGCGTCGTTCTCGAGAACCTTGGAACCCCACCAAAATTTGAGCGCGCCTCCACACTCCCACAACTGCTGCATCGCATAACGCAGATGTCGACGCCAAGACAACCACAAGCCCGCTTCGACATCTACCGCAACGAAGATGTCGTTGTTTGGTGGTAGCGCTCCGCCACCGCCCTCCTCCTACGAATCTACAACCTCATCGTCTTCATCGGCGCGCTCGTCACCGTCAGTCGAGGAGATCCCGGACCCGCGCAACGTGCAAGAAGCACACACTCCCGCTATCCCGATTTCTTTGGACGTAAACGATGACCTGGATACCGATAGCGAGTCGGCACGCGACGAGTCCGAGGAAGAGGACGACGACGACGAGGTACCGGCGCGCCCGAATCGCTTTGACGGACCGCCCCAAACATGGCAGAGCTACACAGAAGCGGATCGCCAGATAGCCGACTCCCTCGATCAGCTGCAAGAGACAGATCTTGCAGTACATCTGTACAACGCGCATGCGCTCAAGCGCCGGTTACGACGAGCGCCAGAAGACACGGCGAAGTTCAAGAACTGGCAGAGTAGGGACAACTGGCTCAAGACTGGGCAGGATCTTGAATACGTGGATGCGGCAGGATTTACGCAGACGGCGGTTGTGCCTTCCAAAGAGTGGACGGCATGGCCAATCCCTCCAGACGAAGAGCCTCCGAGCAACCATGTGGACGAATGGACTATTGGAAGTGCAAACACCGAAGATGCAGGAGATGAGCTGCGAGAGGAACTCCTAGCTGTTTTCTTGCGGCTGGCTAAAGAGAAGTGGAACTCACGCGAAACGCCCTTGTCTGACTCCGACGCTGGAGACCACATATCAGCTTCGCGAAGCAGATCTCGATCACAAAGCGCCGATACTGCGAAACTGAACAACAAGCCCAGGGCACAAGCCAGGATGGACGACGTCGAGGACGGCAATGATACCGAACGCGATCAGACGACTGGAAAGAAACGTGGCAGAAAACCTCGCATAGAGAGACTCGTGGAGCCGACTTTGTTAGCAGACGACGCTAGGGCACAGCGACTTCTCCAGCCGACAATACAGAACATGATGGGGAAGCTAGACAAGCTGGCGCTAGCCATCCGCCGAACGCGCGTCAATCACTTTGGTCGTGGAGAGCTAGGCGATTCTTCTATGAGCGAATACACTTCAGGTGCCGAGTCGAGCGGTCCGAGATCAAGGTCTACATCGAGAGCCCGATCGAAGAGTGCGACAAGCCGCAGATCTAGCACTCGACCACCTTCTCGCGCAACGTCTAGAGAGGTTGATCGCACAGTACGACAAAAGACAAAAGCCGCCAGAAAGGCAACAGATGAAAGAGAGCCCGCCAATGACGATGACATCTCAAGCGGAGGATCTGACTGGGAACAGTCTAACAAGATCCCTCGCGAACGGAAGCGCCGCAGATCCTCAAGCAGCATGGGCGATAGCGATAGTTCCGGAGAAGAAGGGATACTACGGGAAGGGCTTTTGGACTGGAGTGAAGTGCTTGGACTAGCAGCAGTGCAAGGCTGGAACGAAGGAGCTATCGCACGTACAGCCCAGCGCTGCGCAACTCTGTTTGGCGAGGGCATGTCTTTCATGCCCTTCCACGAAGCCCTCGCAACAAAAGCCGCCCCCGAACCCATATCCTACACACCTCTGACCATACCGCCTCCGACCATGCCCTCGATCTCACAGCCTCCGCCACCCAAACGACCCTTCTTCCAAATCGGCACACTGCGTTGCCCGCACGCAGATTGCTGGAGGCACGAGGAAGACGCCCCGTTGGCCTACCGCGTCGTCGAGCATTGCATGCGAGTACACGGCTACGACCCTAGAACTAATGACTCGGACAATGAAGAACGGACGGTTGGTGGTGTGCATATTGATGGGTTCTTACGGCCTATTACGGCGAAGCAGGGCTGGCTTGGGAATGGGAGGGCGAAGGCTGGGAAGGTTAGCAAGAGGGCGAGGACGGGGCAGAGTAGTAGTCGGGGGGTTTCAGAAGCGGCTTTGAGTGCTGGGGAGGAATAGGATTGCCAGTTGCAGAGACGCGTTCGTTGCAAAGCAACGTTGAAGGATCACCAACTCGAGCCAGCAATAGTACCAATGACACTATTTACACTACTATCATATCGCTAGCATTAAGTCCCTTTCAGTATCGCACATATACCCAGGTACGTACCTCACATGATCTCGTGCGGGAGCTATGCTGAAATGAGCTAGCGCGACAGCCAGCCTCGCGATTTGGCGCGTCGGGCCCTTACGAAGCGCGACTTTTCATCATCGCGCCACCCCACGCATCGTACCAACCTACCCTCATTGGTCATTTTCATTCAGCCATATAGCATTATCCTTATTGTCTTCCATTCTTTATGCTTCGTTAAGACGGCCATTTGAACCATGGCATGGCATGATGGCCCACGTCATGAGCCTTCCGATTATGATCGCATGGCCGCCGGTAGGTGTCTCCTCTCTCCAATTAGAAGGATGAGCTGACCATTTCAAGCTATGAGGAGTGGTCTAGACGGCCATGTTGTTTTCCATTGGCAAAGGGATAGTTTCTCTCCTGCTGCCGCTCCTGCGTTTTCTCCACAGTGGTACATGCAACAACCCATACCGCAGCATCCGGGGTATCATCTACCACAGTTTACATCACCACATTCGGAGTATCCCCCACCACGGCACACGCAGTTCCCTATATTACAGCACACACAACTTCCACCGCAGCATGCGCACCATGCTATACCACAGTTCCTATGACGCGTATCACTCACTTCTTTTCTTTTGTTGAGAACCGTCCGCCTTTTGCGCGTTTCCATTCGTGGACATGGTAGTCTTTTGGCTGAGCCATCTAGGTGTCTGCATATACCCCATTTGTTGGTGATCGTTGGATACGACATTTGTACTTTGGATATGCATTCTTATTCTTCATCATCGTCATAGAGGCGGAAAAGCATCATATATTCGTCAATACAGAATACATGCACGAAAGTGAAATGGGTATCAACTTTGGAAGGAAATGCCTCATAGCCATGACCAACCTACTCAGTCTTCCGGATGAGACCTTCACCATGCTTCACGCGCTGTGCCCATTCTGTCCAACTGCCATCGTATAACCGTCTCTGTTGCGTGGGATAGCCAGCTTCCGACAATGCAGCGTCGATGATCGCTGCAGTTACACCCGTGCCGCAGCTGTTTATGATTGGCTTGGACGGATCTACACCTTTCGACTTGAAGATGGCTCGGAGTTCGGAGGCAGGAAGGAGGGTCTTGTCGTTTGGGTCGAGGAGGTCTGTGATGGGGACGGAGGTAGAGTAGGGAATGTGTCCAGATGAGAGTCCTGATGAGATCGATTAGCCAAATTGACATGTGTCGCATGCAACAGAACAAACCTTCTCTGGGCTCTGGGTCAACGCCCTTCCATCTCCCAAGACTACGTGCATCCAGTATCTGTACTTCGTCTGCGCCTTCCTTGCCCAAATCCTTCGCAATGTCCTTCACCTCTTCGAAAGCGACAACTCTCTCCTCCTCTAACTTCGGCACCGCATACTCAGTCGGCTCGACGTCCTTTGGCTCTCCACTCTCTGTTGGAAACCCCTCCTCAACCCACTTGCGGAAGTTGTTCAGCACATGCACCTTGGGATGCCCAAAGACCTGCAACGTCCAGCCTACTCTCGGCGCAGAGAAGATACCCAGTTCCTTTGTATCGTAAACTACTACGCTGTCCTCCCGCCTTATCCCGAGGTGTCTCATTGCGATTGCGAAATCTTCGGGAGTGGGTAACATGTGTGGGTACGGCGAATGGATGTCTTTGACGGCATCGAGGTCGAAGAAGCGTGCGCGCGGAATGCGCTGTGCAAGGAAGGTGTCGTAGCCATTGCGACCGTCGTTGGGCAAGAACCAAGAGGCGCAAAGTGGGACAATGCGGGGTTCTGTAGAAAGTTTGCTGGCATTGTGCTTCAATGCAGAGTTGAGCTCAGATGGTGTGACTAGATAAGAGGAGAAGGCGGGTTGTGAAGACATCGTCCGTCTGCTGATTATAGCTATGGGAAAGCGAATGGAGGGGGCAGAAGAGAGCGGACGTAGAGAGCAGCGGAAGCGTGAGACGAACATTTTGGAATTTGTCTGATGGCTACGATGGAATGAGAAGGTGTTGTTTGGTCGGCGAGGAAGGAAGAAGGAACGAAGATATGTGGAGCTAGACGGCGAGGTGAAGCTTCCCTAATCTACAATCCTCGTGCAGAGTAGAGGGTCCGCATCGAGCTCCAGCGTTAGTGCGGGGAACTGCAGCAAACCTGAAGAGGGTCTGATCTCCTTGCCCCCTGTGTTGACTGATGACAGCAATCGGCGGCGCAGCCTCTATCAGATGGCCATGATAGATGCACCATAGCACGGCGTATCTGTAGAACAGAAATTGCGTGATTGTGTGTTTGTGATGCGTGATGGTCGCTCTGCAGCATGGAGCTCCAGCTTGAGCTCAGACCCCTGCGGAATTAACGCGCAATCGCCGCCCCTCACCGCCGTAAACTGCCGCCTCGGCATGTTTTGGTGCTGTTGATCTTGTTTTGCATCCAATCTACGCGCCAACCTCAAAATCTACCTTCCAAGCGACGAGAGACACGATGAAAGTCACTATACGCGAGTGGAACGCCGTCGCTGCCTGGCGTTGGGATATGCCAGACGACGATGTCTGCGGTATCTGTCGTAACCCTTACGATAGCACTTGCTCCAAGTGCAAGTTTCCTGGCGATGAGTGTCCGCTATGTATGTCTGACCATGACGATGCTGGGTCTAAACTAACGTGAGATAGTACTGGGAGAGTGCAACCACTCGTTTCACATGGTACGCCTCCATACCCACGAAGTCACCCTGGGCGACAAAGACTAACACGTCTCAGCATTGCATCTTCTCCTGGTTGAAGCAAGAGAGCTCTCTAGAGAAGTGTCCCATGTGCCGACAACGTATGTACGCAAGTGACCTACCAGATCTTCAGCTAAACTTGTACATCCAGCTTTCAAGTCGAAGAGTCAAGACGCGCCGACAGCCACCGAAACCCCGGCACCGACCCAAGAACCCGATACAAGCCCGCTGTAGCTTTCGGATCACGCGATCGATTACGGCAACTCGTTGAGAAGCTTGTCGTCACCTCGATCTGCAGGCATATGATGGAAGCTGGGAAAGCGGCGCTTCCATACCTTGGCTTGCACACAGATGTTACTATCGGCGTTTGGATTTGGATGATACCCTAAGGACTGCATTACATACTTTAGCCTTTGAGCTAGGGGCCTTTCACGGCATTCCGTAACTGACTTGCTGCCTTGCGGTTGATGAGGTAGTGTGCATGGACCACGTCCCTTATCGATCATGCACCTTACTAGAGCTCCCGAACTCCGTTAACTCCAGTCTTCCATCAACTCCCACAACATGTCTAGCTACCCTAACACTACAGAGTACCGTTCAGATCGTCGCGCATCGATTTCCCCACGATCAAAGTCAATAGAGCGCGCCGAAGACCCTCCCGACGACGAGCTCCCCGAGCAACAGCACCCTGGCGATGCGCCAGAAGACGAGGATGAGGACGACATACCCTACCCTGAGCCTAGTGACGAGCAACCGCTGCTACCACCGCCGAATTTCCGACCCTTCTTCACCCTGATCGAAGACACGACGTCGGGCGAGCACTACCACCCGTATACACACTATGTCTTTGCCGACGACGACCCGACCATCATAACTGCTGCATCGATGCGAGGCCTGGGGCTGGATGATACAAAGTACCTCCCGCATGATGCACCGGGTGGAGGGGAGAGACGACGCAATCAAGGGAGCGAAGAAGGGGACGAACAAGACTCACCAGTCGAGTCACCGCTGCCCCCACCCATACCGGGCGTCAAGGAGCATTACCTCATAATCGATGTCGGCGCAGACGGGCGTACAGTCGTAGATGCGCAGTCGCTTTCGTCAGAGTGGCAAATCACCGATACGGATGTACGGATAGCTCCCTCGTTCGATGAGGACTCGCCGGATCAAGGATACATGCTGCGCATACAAGGCATCGACATACCGAGGAAGAGCAAGGGCAAAGGCAAGGGTGAAGTTGGGCAGGACAGGCTGACTGAGGCGAGAGAACAGCAAGGCGACATCTTCGACGCGTTGGATGGGCTAGTGCAGGATGTTGAAAGAGGACTGGAGACTGCTAGCAAGATCTCAGGCGCGCGGTCAAGAGAGGAAGACCAGGGCACGTTGACTGATGTCCGCGAGGGCGATGTAGAAAAGACGGTGGGTGATGAAGCATGATGCTGGTATGCTCTGTCGTTTCGCAAGTGGCTCCAGGTCACACTCCCCGTTCAGTGCGCATATGTATCGAGCACGCGCTTCTTTGCTACTACAACTGCGTTGACTCAGAGGCGGGTTCTAGTTGGTGGCGTTCTTGGCTGCTCAGCTGCAGTATGTTCGCAGTAACATCTAACAGTCATATACGCCTCTGTAAGAGCCAGTCATTAGCTTCAGGAGCGACATTCGCATGCTGGCTTTGACTCCACGGCACGATGCCGTCTTTCCTCACCTACTGTATACTTATACCCATCACAGACTGCGAGCTGCATAGTGTGAGCCCCTTCATCATTCAAGCAGCATGGATTATTATTGCTTGATGCCGCAATGTAATAGACACAGGCTATTTACCTCAGCACGGTTTCTCTCACTCTGCTCACCGCCATGGGGTGGGTTGCCGGTCGCTCCTTCCTCCCTCCTTCTCTCACTACAAGCGGGGCGGGACGGTATGGGCACGGGCACCCACTATATGATTCAAACCTCTCTGCGTCAAGCTTCCTCATCACTTCCTACCTCCACTTCCTATCATTTCCCTAGCTTTACAGTCAAGTATCAATCATGGCTATCTTACGCACCCTCCTCGTCGCTGCCTCAGTGCTCTGCCTCACCACAGGCTATGAGCTCAAGGCGGAATACAACGCGAGCAACTTCTTCGACGATGGCTCCTTCCGTTTCTACAACGGCTGGGACCAGTTCACCCAAGGCATGGCTCTCTACGTCTCCAAGGAAGAGGCAACTTCACTTGGACTTGCTCGCATCGACGACGGCAAGGTACATCTAGGAGTCGATACAACTCAAGTACTCCCTCCGCAAGAGCCCGGTGAAGGCTATGGCCGCAAGAGCGTCCGACTAGAAGGAGTGCAGACGTTCGACAACGGACTCTTCATTGCCGACTTTGAGCACCTGCCCAGTGGATGTGGCATGTGGCCTGCTTTGTAAGTCTCACTTCCCAACTATCCCTCACCTTCTCGGACTTTCGAGTTAGTACTGACTCTCGCATCCTCTCTTGTGCTCATCATCGTTTGTGTGGCACGTCAGACATGTACATCGGCTAACCACGTGCAGCTGGCTGCTCCACGACACAGGTCATCAAGAGGAATGGTACTCCGAGTTCGACATCATCGAGGGTGTCTCCATGAACTCGCGGAACTCGCTCAGCCTCCATACCGGTCACACGCCATGCAAGATGCGAGACAATGGCGGATCAGGCGAGACGCGCCCAGACCTCGAATGCATGGAACATCGCGACTGCGGCGTCAATGGCCCCGAGGGCTCGTTCGGCCAACCCTTCAACGATAACCGAGGCGGTGTCTGGGCAGCCCAAGTCGAGGAAGATGGCATCAAGGCATGGTTCTTTCCTCGGGGTCACGAGCCATCGGGTTGGGATAGCGCGAATCCTGACCCCAACACATGGGGCAAGCCTGTGATGAACTTCGTTGGGGATGGTTGCGACATTCGCAATACGTTCAAGAAGATGAAGATCGTAAGTACATTCGATCTCGTGGATGCGAGTGCCTACTAACATAGGACAGATCATCAACATTACCTTTTGCGGCTCCATGGCTGGAGGCAATGCCTGGTCTGGCTACACACACTGCGCAGCGGAGACTCACGACGAATCTTGCACTCACTTCGTTGCGACCAACCCCGACAAGTTCAATGAAGTGTACTATCTCATCAACTCGGTGAGAGTTTATCAAAACGGCGCTGGTGCTGGCTACCAGGACAACTGCCTCCCACCTTCTTTGCCTCAAGCGTCCCTCACCTCCTCTCAAGCAGAGCCGCTCTCAGCGATGGCTGGAGAACAATCTCCCCTTCCAGTAGTAGTGACTACCGTTATCACCTCAACCAAGATCATGACTCTACCGGCGACTCTGACTGGCGGTAAGAACGAAGGTCCATATGATCCATCGGCGTCCCCTACAGCTCCGACGACTTTTGAGATTCTCTATGGCCAGCGTGCCTCGCAGGTGGCCCCAGAGGCAGCTCCTGCGGTAGTTACCGTAACAACGGTCATTACGTCAACGAAGGTTATGACACTGCCTGCCACTCTGACTGGCGGTAAGAACATGAGTCCATATGACCCTTCAGAATCCTCCACGACTCTCATCACCTTCCACAACAAACGTCTCTTGTTGACGGCATCCGAGGCGGCTCCAGTATTCGAAGCATCATCGGCGACATCTACCAAGCCTGTGGGCACAACGACTGGTGGCAAATACTACAGCGGTTACGATCCGTCAGCGACTCCTACATCTGCCAAGCCTACAGGTACAAGGATCGGAGGCATTACCAACTATACCACCGTACAGACTCCTCGGGCGTCATCTACGAAGCCTATAGGCACAACGATGGATGGCGTTACTAACTACACCACCGTCACTGCTTCGGCTGTGGCTTGAGTTGTGTCCATCAGCACAAATCGAGCACGCGGCTGATGTCTTAGCTCGTTGGTTGAACAAGAGTGGTTCGATCTCAATCATGCATATTATGGCGTTATGGAAGAACATCTGAGGCGGGAGAGAATGTACGGATAGATGAGCAAAGGCGGGAGATCAGAGGTTCAGCGATTTTATTTCAAAATACAATGCCAGATAGGCGCGGACATATACGTGCGAAAATATATCATCTTTCCTCACCTCTTCTCTCGCATTCCCCTCCAGCCCCCTCCACCTCCCTCGACGGATACCCACCGCCATCCTACCAAGGAATGGTCACCCCGAAACGATCGACCAACCTCCCACTCTCCCACCCTTCTTCATCCATCTTTTCCAAAACCCTCATACAGTCCTTCACGCTCTCCTCGACCCCAATCGCCCCTTCTTCTTTCCACTCCACTAACCCCGTTTCTACTCTTCCAGGATGCAGCATCAAAAATTGCACATCAGGTATATCGATAACCAGACTTTTTACCACGGCGTTGAGCGCCGCTTTACTGGCTCGGTACGCGTACCCGCCGCCCGCCGTGTTCGCGGATATGGAGCCCATTCGAGAAGATAAGATGACAACTTTAGGTTTCGATGCGGATTGAGCAGCAGAGAGTTCGAGGTTCTGAAAGAACGTTCTAACAGTGTTAAGCGTGCCCCAAGTGTTGATCTCAAACGTCCGCATCATAGTCGCATGGTCCATGGCCTCTAGCGTCTCGGTCGCGGCGACATCTTTGTCGCCCTGTTTCTGTTGGGCGACGATTTCCGGAACGAGTCCTCTGATGCCGGCGCAGTGGATAATAAGGGATATCGGTGTGTTTAAGATGTTTGAAGCGAATTCTTTGAGTCCTTCAGTAGAGGTTATATCGAGTCTGTGGAAGGAGATGGTGTTTTGTTGGTGGGCGGGGAGAGGGAATTCTTGGTTGTCTATGGCTATTATGATTGGCGGTGTTGGTAGGGAGGCATAGTATTGAACGAATGCGAGACCGAGACCGGAGGATGCGCCTGTTATTAGGATGGTTTCTGGCGGCATTTTGGGTTGTGGTGTTAGGGTTTATGGTGTTAGGGTTTGTGGTGTTAGGGTTTGTGGTGTTGGTGTGTTAAGAGGCTGAGGTAGGCAGGCGACTAAAGGAAGTTTTGTAGGTACACCGTCGATGATTTACAGTTCATATCTCAATGTGGCAATTTTGTTGAAAGGAAACTATACTACAACAAGTCATGGCGTCGGAAGTAGTGGGGGTGAAGAGCCTCAGGGTCCTAGTCCATGCCGCCTAGGTTTGCCGATCTGGAGGTGACGATGGTTCCCCGCAGTCTACCCGTTGGCGGCAAACGGGTAACGACCCGCATTACGGATTTGGCTTTGAAGAAGGATATAAAAACTATCTGGAGATGTTGTCGTGGTACAACGATCATCACAAGTTCGACCGTATTTGAAAGAAAGTGCTAAATGGCATTTTGCATGACGTAGCTCTTGCCGGCACGATGTTCTATCAACCTGGAAAAGAAGACCACGGTTTACCGTACGATCCATTCAAAGTATGCATATCTACGAGTCTTTCCGGATACATCCAAAAATCCCTAATTGTCAACTAAATAAAGAGACTAACACCCATTAGGCATGCGTCCTCCCCCGCCCCATAGGTTGGATATCCACCCTCTCCCCAACCGGCGCTGCAAACCTAGCCCCCTACTCGCAATTCAACAACCTAACCTTCGACCCCCCTTACGTCATGTTCAGCGCAAACCAAACACCCAGCAACAGCCAGAAAGATACCGTCCGCAACGTCGAAGCTACAGGGAAGTTTGTGTGGAATCTAGCGACGTATGAATTGAGGGAGGAGGTGAATAGAAGTGCAGTGCAGGAAGAGTATGGGGTTGATGAGTTTGAGATGGCGGGCGTGGAGAAGGAGGATAGTAGGGTGAGTGGGGTTGTTGTTGGGGGAAGTGGTGGGGATGGGAAGGAAGGGAGGAGGGAGATGATGGTGCCGATGGTTAAGAGGAGTCCGGTGAAGTTTGAGTGCGAGTACTACACCACCCTACGCCTTCCTGGGAATCCGCCTATGGGCTCGGCGGATGTGGTGATTGGGAAGGTGGTTGGTGTGCACATCGATGAGCGCGTTTTGACGGACGGCAAGATCGATGTAAGGAAGACGGAGCCGATTGCTAGGTGTGGGTATTATGAGTATGCGGTTGTGAGGGAGACGTTTGATATGCGGATACCGGGGGAGGACAAGGCGATTTTGGCGGGGTTGGAGGGGAGTGCGAAGAAGAATGAGAGGTTGGATAGGGTGGGGGATGTAGATGGGGAAGACATGCGATGATGGGAAGTATTGTACAAGACACGTGCACGATAGTAATGGCGGCAATGTCGCTATCTCTACCTAGGACTGATATAATGAAACGAAACATGCATGCCAGTCTGTCAGAAAGACGAACTCCAAGATACCATACCCCAAACGCCGAAGACAGCAGGGTTCCCAACAACAGCCATCGATGATATGCGGGTATCAATGTCAGGACCAAGATTCCTAGTATCTAGGCGCTCGTGATGCTTTGGTAAAACTGCTTGACCTGTGCATCCAGCAGGTTCAATTTCTTCTCAGGAAGTGCGACGACTTCAAGACGTTCGAGCATCCTCGCTCGGCTGACTGTTCGGAAATTTTAGCGTTGTGCTGCAGGCTGGAATATCTTCTAAGGGAGCACCTACGAGCCACATATACCATTGCCTCTTCAAAGGCCCTTCTCAAATTCACCTTGACGCGATCAAGTGACATACCCTTGAAGACGTGTTAGAACGCATGTGAGATTTCAGGACTCTCAGTGACATACCTGGGCTTTGTGGATGGTCATGGCGTAGCCAGCCATCAGTGGGAGCTGTGCTCGCGAAAGGCGGCTGCTTCCTTCACCGGATCCGAATTCGGTAACCCAACAATCGGGGTATATAGTTCTGCGCTGGCCATTGTCGAATTCGACAATTGGCCACACTTGAACACGGTTCCTTCGGCAAAAGTCCTCGATCTCAACTTCACATAAGCGCGCATGGGGACCACCCAACCCTAGCGCCTTCTTTGTTAACTTCGTGCCATCGTATTTCTCGAAGTCAACTATCCGACCCTGTGATCCGTTGACGAGACCCTGGCCTGGGGAGAGGTTCTTGAGCAGCAAGACGCGCATGTCTTGCTTGAGCGTCACGAATTGTTCGTAGCGATGAGCATCATCACCCTGCGTGGCCGTCAGCGGATGTTGTTTGGAAAGAACTTCTCACTTACTATGCACCCTTTCGGCCGTTTTCTGAGCCATTGTAAGTGTTCGTTATCTCTGTCATCATCACTAAGCTGTAGCCGGTCCTTTGCTGTGAGCTTTATGGCCTCGCCCGGTAGGGTTGCAATCTTTTCGTCGTTGGCGTCTCTGACATCATCATTATGGGAAAACAACTCGATGGCTCCGTCCATTCCTGAACGGGGTTCAAGCAAAGTGGCCCGCATGTCGTTGGTAAGTTGAAATCCATCTAGTTGTCGTTAGCAACGTTTCTGTGCGTGTCTGAACAAGCCCCAATGATGCATAGGTCTGGACTCATAAAGGGCAAAGGCTCTTACTAAGTCTGATGTGCTGGAGGATAGCCTGGAAGTTTGGATCACCTTGTCGAAAGATTTGCGTCAGGTGAATACATTCAAAATCGCATTCCTGTTCGTGTCAGAGTGACGATCGAGCTGGTGAGGGCGGGATCTATGTACCTTCCATGCATTGCTAAGGAAAGCAAATTTCTTGACATCGAGGAACGTCCTGTTACACCGATCACACTAATATTCGCTAGGGTTGAATTTTCGGTTGGGCTTAAGCTCGAATCCGCACCGGTAACAACGTTCGAAGGGCTTGACTGGTGGGAGCTGACAAAACTACAGTCGTTAGCGGGTGATCTCACTGAGGTGGGCCTGTCAACATACATCTCCTGTGACAACCATCTGTATGCCACCAAACGCTGCAGTGCTGTTTCTAGCACGCTTCATCACGTAGTTGAGGCGTTCGAAGAAGTTGCTCTCCATCATGCTGACTTCATCGATGACAAGGACATCAGTCTCTGTGAACTTGCACGTGAATCCCTCCCCCTCTCCGTTCATCTTATCTTCCATCTCCTCTAGTAGTGTATTGACAGATTTCATGTTGGTCTTCGGGGCCCAGCAAGCATAACCCTATGTCGTGATGCCCCCTACATTTAGCGCAGCAAGGTTCGTGGGTGCAATTACGAATACTCGCTTGTTCATCTTCTCCAATCTCTTCTTGAATGTACGAAGCACAACAGACTTTCCACAGCCAGCAGAGCCGGTGTAGAAAACGTTATGTCCGTTCATGATACGATCTACCACCCACTCCTGCTCAGAACTTAAAGTCACCTCGGGCTCAGTGCTCTCGTTGTCGACAGTGGAAGACGCGTCGGCAGAGCCAGGCTCTTGCGAATTATCCGGAGATGTCAATGGTGTATCATGACTGCCCGGCGTTACTGCTTGGCTTGATGAAGAGGTGGCAAAAGACTCTGTAGATGGTCTTGAGCTCGAGGTGGATGCGCGCTGAGGGGTCTGCGGTTGAGGTTGAGAAGCGAACTGCGTGGGTGGCTGCTGAATGATTCTGGGCTGAGGCTGAGGAGCGGTGGTCGTCGGTATCTGCTGCATTATTCTGGGCTGGGGCTGAGGAGCGGAAGTTGTCGGTATCTGTTGTTGCGCTTGAGGCTGGAACTGAGGAGCGGAGGCCATCGGTATCTGTTGGTGTGCTTGAGGCTGATACTGAGGAGCGGTGATCGTCGGGGTCTGCTGAATTGTTCTGGGCTGATACTGAGGAGCGGAAGTTGTCGATGTCTGCTGAGTCGGCCTGGGCTGAGACCGAGCAGCCTGCATCGCTGCAAATTGCTGAGCCAGCTGGCGATTACGTTGAGCCGTCGCAGGGTCCGGAG
>Ga0265797_10004249_pt1 | contig 22053 bp, 19 predicted proteins | sample P2T30metagenome_FD_192433 | JGI IMG/M metagenome (GOLD analysis project Ga0265797, IMG submission 192433) | Plant litter microbial communities from East Loma Ridge, Irvine, California - P2 T30 | ecosystem: Environmental > Terrestrial > Plant litter > Unclassified | place: USA: California... | reverse complement strand
TTAAATTTGCTCGTTAGCTGTTTAGAATCTTGCGAAAATTTGAAGGTAGGGATTCTTCCATGATGATGATGACGTCATTGAGCGCCAGCAGCAACTAGCATGTGTTTGCAACAAAGCGCTGCTACTCTAGAACATTACAACCTAGTACGAGAGATTGAGAAGATTCCTCAAGTACATACTGGAGTTCACACTTGTTTTTTCCATGAGTTGCATTCAGACGAAAATCTTGCAGCAAGCTTCATTAAGGCTGACTAGTTTGTAAGAATCAAGTGGAGACGGTTACAGCAACGATATGCTTCCAGGACGTTAAGCTTAAACAAAGTCAAAGAAAAGAAACCCCATCTCTTGTATCTCAAGTTTCATCACTAAGCTCCCTCGCCACAACCCTCTCAAATTCACCAGGCTCAACATTCACATACCCCACCCTCTTCCTCAGCTGTTCCAACTGCCTCTCTCCTTGCTCTCCATATGAGCCCCAATATCTCTTCCTAGTGCTAAGAAAAGCAACACTTGCCGCATTCACCGCGTAATCTTGCCTCGCTTTTTCATTAAACTGCACACCATACACGTCTCCCCACACAAGTTTGACTTTGATAATTTCCCACCAGTGCCATGTGTGCGTGTTTTCGGTTAACCCGACTTCATCCTCTTGCTCTTCCACGACGCTGTAGTGTACAGTTGGGTTGCCAGTCGCACTATCTTTTTGGTGGAGCCGACTGCCTGCTACCACTTTGTTCGCGATGTCGCCCTTAACTTCTTCTGCGAGCTCTTTCCCAGCGACTTCAAGGCTATCGGACGCGGCGGTGATGGCGACTTGGTAGCCGCTCAGGTTTTCAGTCTCCATCTTGATGTTCCATTCTCCGACAATCGGGATCTGGGTCGTAGTGACGCGGACATCGATGTAGTTGTATGTCTTGTGGTTGTAACCGTTGAAGCGAAACGGCAGGTTCGTTTGTTCGACAGCTACGATGCGGAAATTGGGTTTGGTTTCTCCAATACTGGATGTGGAGTGGATGATAAGGCAGACGGGGTTGGGCGACATGTCGTAGAATTCTGTTCTTCGCAGTGGCGAGAATGGGAAGGGGCGATTTCTTTGACATGGAAAGATTATCAGTGCATATTGTATCAATCGTCACAAGGCTTTGCCACGAGATCATGAGCGCTTGTAGACACTTCAAAGCATCAATCTCGATTACCTCACAAAGAACCTCGCGGAAACCAGTCTTGTGCATGATTTCATATATCTATATCTACAACAACCCCCAATCACCCAACTCCGGATATTACGAAGACTGCGCAGCAAAAAAGCTTAAGAAACTGCCTACCGTCAACCCGCCCACAAGACACAACGACATGAACCCGCCGGCAGCCTCTAGCTCATCGGGTTCCACCCACTCGGCAAAACCCATCATACAGTTACTACTCAAGAATCCATTCGTCACGCCAAACAACAACTGCACAATGACCAGGTAAAAGAAATCCGAATTTACAGTCGCACCTTTACCCCCAATGTTGCAGAGAAAGTACATTGGAATGAATAGCACACGTGCAACAGAGAAGGCGAAGAGTAAACGTGGGCGATGTGTTAAACGCAGGGCAGGTAGGGCCGGGCCTACTCTCCCGATGAGGTCACCCAGGTTCCAGAAGAAGAAGCCTAGGGGAATGAAAGTGGCAGGTTGGAAGAGGCGGGAGGAGGTTGCTGGGTCGCGGATGCTGAGAACCTGTGGTGTGAAGACGGGGAAGAACATTGTTACTGCAAAGGTGAGAAACACGGCGCCGGCGAGCCAGAAGAGTTTCTTGAAGAGCCTTGTCAAGGGGATGGTCTTGCGATCGGTGTGAGTGGGATCGTACTCGGGACCATTGTCGTCGTATGATAGGCGGGCCATGCGTTGCTTGGAGCTGTTCCTGGAGAGGAGGTAGAAGAAGGCTACGAGAGTTGCTGCAGAGACTCCGGTAGCGGTTAGGAAGTAGATGAAGGCAGATGTGCTGGATTCCTGCGGTGCACCGCCAGTATGTTGTTTCTTGGGCACAGAGAGGACGGAGATGATTTGGGTGATTGCGGGTAGGACACCAGCGATCCCCTGACCGGCCATGATGCCCTGGGTGTATTCCTCGCGGCCAAACCCAGACACATAGGCAAAAACGCCGTTCTGACACAAGCCAGTGGCCAGACTAGCACTCAGCACCATGAGCATAAGGAAGGCAAAGTAGACGGCTACGGGTACGTTCAAGAACAGCTTTGTGGATATGGCAAGCAGTGTGAAGACTGCCACGTTAAGCGCCAATGCAACCGTGATACGTTTCGGGTAGTTGGCGCGGGCCTGCAGCTTGGTCAAGACTATCATGGAGCCTAGGTTGCCTATGGTGCCGACTGAGAGGATTCCCGACTGGAAGTTGCGAAGGAGGCTGTCGTTGGACTCGAAGCGTCGCTGGAAGTATGGAGCTGCTGCTAGGAACATGTTCCTAACATAGATTTAGCTACATGTGTGTTGTCATGACGCCTCAGAACCTACCATGCCCACAGCATAGCAACTCCCAGCAGCGTGAAGACGGCATAGTCGGTCCACGAGAACGCGTGGTCTTCTACCTCGATATGCTCTCCATCAGGCCGTTCGGAGCCCCCTTCAAGCGGCTCATACGAAGCCTCGGAATTTTCGCGCTCGAAGACGCGGCGTATACGATCCATGGTGGGTAGTGCTGTCGCGTCGTGTGTCTTATCCGGGTTTGCGCTGCGGAGTTGCGGAGGTGTCGTCAGCAAGGCTATGGAGAAAGGAAAGTGTCTAGAGTGTATGAGTGAACGAAACAAAAGCAGACATGTTTCAAACGACGTCTATATCAGTTAGCAGTAGAGATCTCCAAGGCTCATGACTGTATCGCGTGCGTGAACGGACTCGGGCTGCCGTGACAGGTGATGCCGCGGTCGTCCATCCGTCACCCACCCTGGCCCCCAACATGGCGCTAACATGGGGCGGCTCTGCGCGTGGGATGCGTCCTCTCCACGCCCCGCGCTCGCTGCCCCTCCGATTCGCTGTACACAACTCAGCACCACCACCAAGACTGAACACGTCTGCGAAGAACGCATAGTGAAGAATTCCTGCTACACGCCGCAGATATGTCGTCATTTCATCTGCCGCCGCAGACCATCTCGGTGAAGCGGAAACGCACAGAGGCGCCCATCGACACCCTCAGGATCGAAGACGGCAAGCAGAAAGAGACTAAGCGGACAAGATACGGATACAAGCGTCTCACCAAGCCAGGCGATGATGCCGAACACTCACTCGTACCCCCAACGCCCACAGGCGAACGTCGATTTCGTCTCGATCCCGTGTCTCGGATTGGCGCAAAACGGCATTTCGTAGAAGAACAGCCCGCTACAGCAGGAGTAGCAGGACAGGACGATAAACTACTAGGAGGCCAGGTACAAGAGCCCTCCATCTCAGAACCCAGTCCAGAATCCACGCCACGCCCACGAAAGCGGCCCGGCGCAGGAAGTGCCCTACATCACAGTTCCAAAGCCTCAATCCAATGGAAACAACCACCCACGGCCGAGCCTTCCGAAACCGACGTCCGCAACCTGGAGGCGCTCACCAAAGAAGTAGAGAAAGTAGACAACAAAAACTTGGGCCTCTCGTCGCCCTCGCCCTCAAAATACAAACCCAAAGCCCCCGCCAAACGGTTCGCAGAACGCCATCCCGACAGAGCTGCAGCCCTAGCATCACACGACACCCCTCCCCCCTCGGCCGATGCCGATGCAATGGACATTGACAGCGAATACGTCTACGACCACTACGTCCGCGAGCCCGTGCTTCCCGACGCCCCTGCGCCCACTGGTCCCGTGGGCCTCCTCGTCATCAGCGAAGAAGACGCCGACTGGTGGGACAACGAAGACGCTAGTGACCGTGAATTCGACACCGACGACGAAGACGAGAATGCAGAGGACTACTATGCAAACGACTACCCCGAAGATGAACTCAGTGACGACGACGAGTTTGATCGGAATCTGTACAAGGCCAAGTACAGACATGGCAGTGATGATGAAGAGTTTAATGTTGCTGATACCGATGATGATGAGGACGATCTTGATAGGGCTGCAGGGAGTGGAGATGAAGATGATGCTCATTTTAGGATGACAGTGCCCAAGGTCCAGAAGGTGGGCTATTGGGGGGTGAAGGGGGAGTGAGACCAAGGGACGTTCTTATCGAATAATTTTTTACTTTTCTTTTGTATACAGTCAAGACTCAACATCCATGCCCATCTTCATTGAGAACCATTGAGGCAGAATACAAAGAGCGGGGAATACATGCCTTCAATTCAATTCACCATGGACCGAAACAAAACACTTACCTCATCACGAAATCCCATCACAGAATCCCATCAACCCTCCAGCCAGCAATACCTCGATTCTCTATAATGCAAAACGCCCCAATGACAAGACAAACGCCAAGTACTAGAGTAGAAAATACAACCTTGACCTCACCACACCAAGTAATTTGACACTATCAATTCATCCATATCCATACATGCTTACATATATACATAAAAAGTTCAATAAATTCCGAGGGTATCATGCACGCGCAAACAAACCAAAAGAAAGAAAGACTCCCGACAATGTGGGCATGGCCGTATGCTCTATATAGAAATCCCCCGAGATACAATGTTTGTGTGAAGAGAGAAGAAAAAAAAAGGGAGAAAGAACCATCGTAGTCTCACGTTTGAGAAACTAAGAAAAAAAAGCCGTGTGTAAGGATACTTGGCCTGTTGTTTGACCCTCTCCAGCAAGTGAAAACCAGGTATCATGAACGCCTCAGCCTTGGGCCCCCGGTAGTGCTCATCTTCCTCACGATGCTCCAACACTCGCCATACTACCCTTTCTCTGCTGTCCCGGGCCGGGCAGCTGACCAGGAAGTATCTGTCTTGGTCCACCGGCACCAATAGCACTAGGTCGTCGACTTGCCGAAGCACTATCAAGACCAGCACTCAGGGGAGCACCAAACCCAGCGCTCTGGGGAAAATGCTCGTTGGTGGCGCTCAGAGGGGCACCCATCATTCCGAGTCCCATCCCACGTCCTGTGTTCATGTTGTCGCCGCCCGAGAACATTGAGCCACCGCCACCAGGCGGTGCACCAAGAGCAGAGCGGATCAAGCCTTTCATGCGAATATACTGGTATTTTGACCGTTGAGATGTATGTGTGTACGTTGCTAGCGGACGCGGTCTGTGCCGGGCAAGGGCAGCCATGATGGAGTCTTTTTCCTCGTCAGAGTCGACCGCACCTGAGGGCTCGAGGTCTTCGGGGAGAGGCGCATTCGCGTCGATGAGGGAACCTGGAAAAATGTTAGCTTGTATTACCATGGCATTAGTGTGTGTGCATGTGAGCCGTACGTTGGATCTTAGCCTGGTTCTTCTTCTGGTATTGCGCCAGCAACATGTCATACGGTAGACTTCGCCCGGGAACAGCCCTCTTGAGACCCATGCTGTGGCTCTTGCACGTCAAGCTTCTTGCGCAATATCCGCCGTTCGGCAGCGAGACACCACACTGCCTCTCTACGTCGACAGGCCCCTTTGGTTTTGCGCCCTTCTGCTTCGGTTCGTCCTTCTTCTTTTTCTTCGCGTTCGGTGCCTTTTCCGCATCTCCATCTAGCTTCCTCTTCTTACCTTTCTTTGCGCCATCACCATCTATGGAAGCACCCTTGATGGCCGACTTGCGCGATTTGCCGCCCTCATCATCTTCACCCTTTTCTTTTCGTAGAGCTGCATCTTTGGCCTCCTTGGCCTCTTTCTTCTTCTTGAGTTTCTCTTGTTTTTTGTTTAAACAGTCACGGATGTGTGATGCAGAGGATGCGCGGAGGACTGGTCGGCGACAGTGCTTACACTGTACCGTATCTACCTTGTCGTCTAGTGGGCGGCCGCTGGGGAAGCCGGCAACGGTCTTCTCGTCGAGAGGGTTGATCACAGGCGAGGTAGTCGACGGTGCGGCGGGCTTAGTCTCGATGTCTAACAGCCTGTTAGTCTGCGCAAATATGTGCGCATATTTCGAGGAGCGCGTTATTGTGTACATACTGATTGCGTCGCTTTCCTTCCAATTCCCAGACTTTGAAGGCCTAGGCACTGGTTTCTTGATCCTCAACTTGATCCTGGGCTTCTCTGGCTTTACAACGGCTTTGATTGCGCTTGTATCTAGTAGGTTGGCTGATTCCTCAGATGCCGCGGCTGAAGGTGCTGTGGTACATCAGTACTGCTGGGGGAGGGGTGTGCAGTGAGCTCACCCTTTCGCGCCCCATTCGTGGCCATGTTGGCGGCTTCCAGTCGCCTGCCAAGTGCTTCGGTGGACTTGTAGTCGCTTCGAGGGATCCTTTGGCACGCGACAGCAACCTCGTAGATGTCAAATGAGCGCTAGTTGATGAGATGTGGCGCGTCTTGACGTATGCGTTGATGGCCTCGTGGTCGGGTGAAGCTGCCGACCTTCACGCACGCTAACCCGAAACAGATATGCATCAGCTGCCCTGGTACAGTACTGCCAGCCCGGCTTTGGCATTGACATGTCACGTTACAAAACACCACACCTGCAGACGTGATATTTTGGAACTTTTCTTCGTTCTATAAATGCACAGAAAACACTCTCCCTCGTCAAGACAGCATCCACACACCGGGCTCGATGATACATCAAGCATGTTACAGTCTCGAGGGCCCACTGCAACCAGCCCTTTAGTAGGCCCAGAAATAATAATTCTTCTAGTAAGCGACGCCAATACAATGGCTGCCAGCCATAAGCCCACTGAACTCCTGCAAATGCAAAGTAATGTACTGTGAGCAGCCATTGCTCATGGTATAAAAGCGCCGTAAATCGCCAAAATATGCTATCTCGTCATTCATCATCGCGAACCGGCCTTGGTCCCGGATGTACTATCTCTTTGAGACTGACCGACTTATTTGCTCCTGAAAACCTATGTAGGCTTGCAGCCCCTCAAGCAGTCTGAAAAAGCCTTTGTGGCCATGTTCTTGAGCAAGCGTGTGGTCGTTTCCATCATGCAACGCCTCTTGCGTGACCTTGTGATTGTAGGAGATCATGTCAACGTCCGCGACCCTTGGCCTTGGCTCCCTTTGCTGCCTTTGCTTTGCCCCTCTTGGGAGGTTCGTACTCTTCGACGTGATTGTGGCCGTTTTCATCGCGCATGATGCTGTTGGTCCAACGGAGGCAGCGATCCTTGGGAATATCCTTGTCACTGTACGTCTTGTTGCGTGTTGAAACCCGTGTTTTGTTATCTTCTTCCTCTTCCTCCTCGTCCTCGGGCTGATTGGATTCCTCTAGATGTTTCCGCATCTTCAGCATGTACTCAGCGATACGATCACGGAATGCTTGCAGTTCTTTGCGCAAGATACGCTCACGGAGACCGCGTTCGTCGAGCCACGCCAACAGCTTGTCGATATCCTCGGGGTCATCGTAGTATCCCCATTCGGTAGAGTTGGACAGGTGCGTTGAACCTTCTTCCCGCTCTTTGCGCTGCGGAATAGTGTAGCCGAAACGTTGCAGATCTTGCGACAGCGCAGGCTCCTCCAGATTTGGTCCAAGTTCGTACTCGCTTGGTCCCTGGACCCAAATGCGCCCATTGGCATACCCGTACTCGGCTGTGGAGCTGTTGGGAACACCTCCGAAAGGCATACCATTGTGCTCGAACCAGTAGTACTTGTTCAAGAACCGATCCTTGCCGAGGATCTTGCTACGATGTACCAGGGTCTCGCGCAGATCGTCGTCGAGCTCATTGATGTTGTCCTCGCACTCCTTGAGCTCTTCTTTCTTCTTCTCAATCGCTGCTAGGAGCTTCTCCCACTCCTTCTGCTTCTTGGTTTTCTCAGCCTCAGCCTTGGCCTCGGCTTTGGATTTCTTTGCTTTCTCCTTGCGCGCCTCTTCTGCGGCTGCTTTGCGCTTGTTCTTGTTTGAAGGGCGAGTCCGGGTCTTGGACGTGGTTGCATCATCGCCATCATTGGCTTCAGCATCGGCCGCATCTTTGGACTCGTCGTTGATACTGTTCATAGATACATCGACATCGTCATTCATTTTAGCGTCTGAAGGTGAGGCCGGAGTGTTGGCAGGGAGGTGAATCTTGCGGTCGAGATCTAGCTTGCACAACTCCTCGACTAGCTCCTTGCGCTTCCGCTGGAACTCAATCTTCTCTTTGCGCAGACGAGTCATCTCCTGAGCAGCAACGACAAGCTGTTCGCGGAAGTTCTCGGTAACTACAGTCAAGCTCAACATCATCTCAAGCGCCGAAATTCGGAGGTTAACGTCAAGGCCGATGTAGTTCTTGGCTATGTTGGCGACAGTGGGTTCTTCCTCGGGCGGGACAAGATTGCCAAGAATCTCGTCGCAAGCCTCTTTCCGAGCTGGGTCAAATGACAGACGATAGAGGAGCCCGACGACAATGGCCTGCCATCCACCATCTGCAAAGTTACGATCCTTGCACTGCTCAACCCAGTCGAAGTCGTTATCGAATTCCGCAGCCTTATGGACTTCCTTCGGAGGCTCGGGCGTTGGTGTACGTTGCTTGACGATGAGCTGTGCCGCGCCTGACTTCCTTAAGCTGCTACGCGTAGTTCGAACCGGTGGTTCTGGCTCGGGCGTTGGCTCTGATTCGTCACTTGAGTCTTCTTCTGACGAGTCTTCAGCATCTGCCATGTTTGGCAATGGAGTCTGGATCTTGCCGGATTCATTGACAATCTGCTTGAGAATTGCACAGTGCATCTCGACGAACAGCTCGCATTCAACCGTCTCATGCGAAAACCGCATGGCACCAACAAAGTCATCAAAAGTAAATGAGTCCAGCATGTAGATGGTGTCATGGACATTGAGCGTCTCCCAAATGCACAGAAGCGGGCCGATGCTTTTCATTAGTATCCCGGTCTTCTTCTCGTCCGCGGGCGGCTCAACACCTTCGGGAACGTCATCGGAAAAGAACTTCAAGGTTGGTCGATTGTACTGCAGACGAGGTTGCTTAATCTCCAGATCTTCGCATGGATATTTCACATACTCCACTGGGCGAGGTGGTGGTGGTGCTTGCGCTGGTTGAGGCTGAGGGAGATTTGACGATCTAGGGCCGGGCTGATGAGGGAAGCTTGTCTGGAACGGAAAGTTAACAGGAGGACCATTACCATTCGCTTGTATGAACTGAGCAACAAGGTGCGGTGGAAGATGGCCGATGACCTGTTGTGTGGTTTGATATGGCGGTCCAAAGGACTGCACTGGTGGCCCAGCACCATTGTAGATGGGTGGTGCGTTGACAATATATGGCTGAGGAGGGCCGTTTACAGATGCAAACACAGGTAAAGGACCTTGATGTTGAGCATAAGGTGGAGGGCCACTTGCGGAAAAATTGACAAAGGTAGGCGGGCCTTGACCAGGTGGTAGGGGCGGCCTGTGGCCATTCATATGCGGGGCCTGGCCATTTGGTACATGCTGTATGTACGGCTGTTGGACGGGTGGAGTTGCACCGTTGGGTATGTTACCAATTGCCTTCTTCGCGTCTAACACAGCCTGCCTTGTCTTGTTGTCAGGGAGCTTGGTCGGGATGTCATAACGCTTCGCTAAGCTGTCCTTGACCATCCAAGGTGCACCGATCCATGCCTCGCGCTTCAGGGCGTTGCGAAGGAAAGCTTTCAAAATGAGCTTAGAGTAGACTCTCCTATCTCGCTGCAGTTCCGAGGCCTTGTACTTGGTGATAGTCTCGCCACTGTCCTCCATGGTGATGACGTAGGTATAAGAGCGAATGCTATCATCCATCGACTGCCCAGTGAACATGCTATGCAACCGGCTGTTGTCCGTGATCTCGGTTATTACACCAAAACGGCGAGAATCGCCTTCGATAAATACCCGGTCTCCCATCATGAACTGCTCTTTGAAGTGCTACAAACGCCAGTCAGTATAGTGTGATTCGTGAGAAGCCAGTGAGTCTGTAAACATACATCATATACATCGTTCACTAGGAAGGGGAATTAGCGGAGCTAGAGAGCACGATGTAGAGCGCTTGCTTACCAAGATCATCCATCCTGTGGTGGTCCTGAAATTGGGCATAGTGAAGAACAGGAGACCTTAGGTTATCTGGAAAGATGCTGTTGATCTCTTTGGAAGCTTCCGTCTGCACGGATGTTACCTCCTCATCGGCCTTGACCAGTATTGACGTGGAGCCTACCTCGCTCTCCTGTGCCTCGAAATATGTGTAGCCTGAATGTCCAGTCGCCTGGCAGGTAAAGCTCCGCTAAGCAGCCGTTAGAAGTCTCGCAACAGTGAAGGATTATGAACCCCATTGACTTGCCTGGTGGTAGAAGTCGTACCTGTACTTTGTTAGCAATGCCCCCGAGCCTGACGTCATTTCATGGATTTTCTTACCGCTCAAGGTACCGCTCATAGTCGGTAAAGACCTCGCCAGTCTGCTCAATGAGCCATACCTATCCAGCAACTTTAGCATATATGATATGGTGGCTCAGAGATAGACCTGACATACCTCAGTGCTATCGTCGAGGTTCTTCGGGAGGGGTTCGAGTTTGACGGGTTTGCGCTTGTAGAGAACCTGGGAGGTATTTAGTGCATGTTGGTATATATACCGCGACCCCATAAATACCATGTTGGCTTCGGCAACAGCTCATATAGGCTTCCCGGCGTCTGATGTATCGCGTCGCAAACTTCGGAAGAGTCGCAACACCGAAAGCGCGTTGACTACCCTTTCTGGGTATACACTATGGTGAGAGGCGGGGGCAATGGCCCCTCCGTAGGCGCTCGAGCAATTGTATGTGCCTCCCACGCGCCAGAAACTGGTCTTTTGAAATTGTTGGCGCACTCTTCGGTAGTCGGTATGGCGTTCCGAGACGCGTCTATCGGTTCCGAAGCGCGTCTGGATGACTTGTCGTTGGGTTCGTGGAGCTTCAAGGCGTGGTCGCTGACGAGTTGGGGGGGTAAAGTTGGAGAGAAATAGTCAGAGAGCAGTCAATGGGGAGAAAAGCGAGCGGAGGGTAGTAGAAGAGGCCCGTAGTCCCTTGGCGCTAGGTGCCATACTTGATTTGGCAAGGACCGCCTTCGCACCCTACCACCCACGCTCTGAAGCCACGCACCCCACTATCATCACAATATCAGCGTATTTGCACTCTTTCTAATCCTCAGAACAAGCTCTATCAGACTGCGATGGGTATGCATCGATTTATTCTGGCATGACAAACTTCCTTGACTATCAAAGCCAGGTGAAGGTTGTCCATGGGAAAGCTCATGCCTTGAGCCACCCCGAGCAAACCCTTGGGCAGCCTGACCCACTTGCTCAGACACACCAACTCCCCGCATCAAGTCACACGTCAAAACACAAAGGGCTTGACAATCGAACTGCTGTCTGACGTGGAATCTTCGTAGTATCAGAAATACTCATAGGCGTTTGCTACCATGACCCTGCCACTAGCATCGTCCTTCTTGTTCGCGTCATAGACTCCGGGCGTATGTATAGAGCTTGGAGTATTCGAAGTAAGTAATGAACTCTTTCAGGATTCTTAATAGGGTGAGTCGATCGAGAGTAAAATGTTGTCTGACTTGATGCGACGTTGTTTGAGACGAAAGCCCAGTCACTTGGACGAGATGTGACTATAGACTCACCACTCGGAAACGAAGGAATGTCTTAAATGTTCAAGTACCGAAACCAGAGATACTCTAGATGGCCTGTAAGGAGGTGATATAGTCTACAAGTCAAAATATACTACGAGGAATCCCACCCAGCTGCTCACTACCCCAATGGCTGAGTAAGAACTTGTGAACATGAGCGGCAGGAACTCATATCGGGCGCCAAATACGATACCATGTACCAATGAACAATAGGCAATCAATGGTATGGAGAGCGCAATGTAAATTAGGGAGAAGCGATCAAGCAAAAATATGCGAGGCTTGGGTGAGCTATTACGTGTCAGTGGATATTCGGCGATGGAAAATGTCACTTACGCTGGAACTAGCCTGTCAAATGTGAGAAGAAAGAGGACAAGCCAGAAGATGGTGTAGACTGTTTTCACTGGAAATTCGGCTGCCGTGTACAGGAGTGGAAAGAGCGATACGTGGCCGGCGACAGCTAGGGGTCGGAACGCGCCAAAGTATCGGCGGTCTTGGAGTGCTATCAGACTGAAGGGTATGATGACAAGTAAGATTGCCTTTTCATGAACATGCCAGCCGAAGAGGAAGGATGCGTAACCACACAACGTTACAGCACCGATAAAGGCTTCCCAAGTGGGCTTGTATAGCAGTCGTAGGAGCACGGGCTAGATCATGTCAGCCGATTCTTCCTTTGGAAAAAAAAGTGTACGTACTATTTGTGCGCCAAGCGTGAGGAGGAAGCAGGCCAAAGGAACTACGTCTGGGAGCACGGCGAACGATGTGTCCCCAACAAGTCCTCTGGTGACGCTATTTACAGCCTCTGGGTCAATGTGCAGCCCAAGTCGCGGCGCCACTGCGAGTGTTAGCTTGAGCGAGGAGCTAACAGTAGGGAAGAGTACACACGATGGATCAGCAACCGGTCCACGAACGAATACAACGCCCAGACATTGGGTGCCCAGTAGGCATGACACAGTCCCCTGGAGAACGGGAACAGGCGACTGATGACCTGCTCGAGCTGACCCCAGAGTGCAAAAGGACCGAAGGCGGCTGTGAAGACGGTGATGATTCCCACGCCCAACTTGACACAGTTGAAGAACTGGATGTTGAAGTAAGGGAAGGAAGACCGTTGTCCCAAGCAGTAGGCACGGAGAAGATAGACAAAGTACGCAGGCGCAAGGTACAGGTAGATGTGCTTCAAGCAGAGCAAAGCAGCAAAGAGCAGACCAGATAGGAGCAGCGTCGACTTGTTTCGTGCCAGGACCATGGACAAGACCAGGATGCCGTAGAGGAAGCCATTATATTGGAAGTGGACATGGTCAATTATGAGCAGACCCGGCGACGACAAGACGGAGAGTGCAGCAGCATGGGCAGTGACTTTGGACTTTGACGTTTTTACATAGCTGGTGGATAATTTAGCACAGGAGAAAGTGCGTGGGATTGGATGTGGGTGCAAGTACAGGTGCAAAGCGTAGACCAGGACCAGCTCAGTGACGATGACTGTAGTACGCTGGAAGTATATAGTCTGCCAGCTGTCGTAGCCTAGATCCTTTACATTGAGCAGGCCGGCATCTACATATGCTGCGGCTTGGGACATGAGCCACTCAAAGTAGGCAAAAAAGGGCGGATAGTCCAGCGTCCATTCCGAAGTTTTCTGCCAGAGCATTAGATTGCCGGGGCAAGAGGACGGGGCTACGACACGGTGGTCTCACTTCATAATACCACTCCTTGATGGGGAGGGAATGGGTCAGAGCTAGCCAGTTGCGATGCACCTCGAAATCGGTCGACTTGCTGCCGACGACGGTCAGCATGGACAAAGGGCCACATGTCACCTTGGCAGCAATATTCGCAGACACACACACGTACTAGGCGGGAAACAGCAGCACCTTGAGCGCCGTGGCCACAACGGCGCACTGGGCGATGGAGGGATACAGTTCTGCCATTGGGGGTTCTAACAGGGGAATGGCACAATGGGGCAGAGACAGAGAGAGAGAGAGAGCAAGGCGCGGCTTGGGCCAAGGTAGGTTCGCGTCACGTGTTCGCTTACGCAGTCCCCCCCTGTCGGCCCCCTGTCAATATATGTATGTACCTATACGCTTTTCTTACTCTCCGCAGTCCGCCCAGAGCGCGCGGGAGGTGAAGATGCAGCAGCGGCAGCGACATGCTTGCTCGAACCCGCCAAGTAGACACAAACACTCAGGGGGGAACGCAGAAGACAGTCAGTTTCGCATAACGGTGTTTGACATCTGACACACACACTTGGCAGTCCGTGTTTGTTCTCGACGGTGTATGCAAAATGCAGACAGATTGGGACGGGTGACACTAGGGCACGTCTTGACACGATGTAGTCATCTACACAGTCATCTACTGTACCGGTAGTCACCTAGTCAGGGACGGAATGTGCACATCTGCAATTACCCGCTGGCCGCAGCTGGTGGGTGACTCGGGCCTGGCTGTGAGAGTGGTGCTACATACAAGGCCGACGAAGGCCAGGCACGGCACCACAGCCGCCTGCACGCTGCACGCTGCAGCAAGCTGCCACCCATCCCCATACCCGCCAACACCAACACCAACACCGATACAGGCGTCTACAGGGCCAGCAGCGCGCAGGCCAGCAGCCGGTTGTCATGTATACGGCGGTTTGGACGATCGCAGCGGATGGCCTGCGCGTTTAAAATAAGCTGGTGCGCTAGACTGTCCGCTTTTGGCTGCCTCATTTGCGCCTGCCTCCTAATGTGCCCTGCTAGTTGGCATTTCTCACCGACCTCTCTCTCTTCTTCTGTCCTCCGCTCCGACCTCAGGTCGCATCCCTCTTCTTCGATCCCTTCGTTCATTACCTCCCCTTCTCCCACTCCCCCGCATCGAGGCTCAAGACAAGGCTCGCTTCTTTGCCCTTCATTATTATTGTGAGCTTTTTTAGTGTCCGCAATCGTCAAACCCCAAGCCACGCGACTTTGTTCTTGGGCAACTCTGGCACACTGCGTCCAATTGCACGCCCCCTGCCACCGTCCCCTACTACTGGAGCCTGCAAAATTACTCTCTTCGACCTCGACCCCTAGACCCTTTGGCTTGTATTCTGCCCGTCTTGCGAGCAACTTGATTCATCACCTATACCTGCAAGCGATCCGTCCTCCAGGCTCTTTGACCTTTGCCCGGCCCTCGCCTATCCTGCACGAGGTGATTACGCTGCCATTGTACCTTTGGAAGTAAGTAGTCTTCCCACCCGAGACGCTGCCACGGCCATGTTTGGCTAACACGCCCTAGATAGCTCTACACCTTGTAATACAGTAGCATACATACTTCGCCAGCCAAGCCACCACCCTGCAACCGGTTGCAACTTCATCTTCTGTCCTACATATTTCGCCGTCCGGTCCCACGAGTCCCGGGCGCAGTAATACATCTTCACCACGGCGGTTCTATCTCAAAACCCGCGGGACAGCTTCAGCCTGCCCCCGCATCTTCTCGCTATGCAGCAACAAGACGGCGGTCACAACGCCCCCAACGGCCCTCGTCTCCAGTCGAGCTTCCACAGGCAGATGAACGGCGGTCACCATGGCTTCTCCCACGGCGCCTTTGCCACCAACCAACCTGGCTACGGCGACAGGCACCCGGAGAGGGCCAACAACATGTCCATCAACACTGGCAGGCTCAATCCTGGCAACCAGAATGGCAATGATTTGCAGACGCCCGGTACCGGCTTCGACATGAACTTCACCCCCCTCTTGCCTTCGCAGTTGCTTCTTGGCAGCCCCTTCCAACCTGGCTCTCCTTCTGCCTTCGCCTCCCCGCAGTTCCAGAACTTTGCCCAGTTTGCTGGCCAGAACCAATCACAGCAGCAGAACCACCAGTCCAACCATGTCGGGAGCCCCCTGCAGCAGCCTCTCTCGCCGCAGCTGTACCAGAACATGGTGTCCCCAACAAGCGGCTTTTTTGGAGGTCCGCAGTCGCCTACTGGTTTCTCTGCCTATGGTGCGCAAGGTCTTGGTGGGCTCGGCTCCTCCATGCCGATCGCTCCCGGACTCGTCTCCGGAACGAGCAGGACTGTCTACTTGGGCAACATTCCCCCTGAGACGTCTGCAGAGGAAATCCTTGGCCACGTAAGAAGCGGCCAGATCGAGTCCGTCAGGCTTCTGCCCGACAAGAACTGCGCCTTCATCTCCTTTTTGGACAGCAGCTCCGCTACCCACTTTCACTCTGACGCAATCTTGAAAAAGTTGTCCATCAGGGGTCAGGACATCAAGATCGGGTGGGGAAAGCCGTCTCAGGTGCCCACGTCAGTCGCCTTGGCGGTTCAGCAATCGGGCGCCTCCCGCAACGTCTACCTTGGTAACTTGTCAGAGGATGTTTCAGAAGAAGAGCTCCGCGAGGACCTTAGCAAGTTTGGACCTATCGATACTGTCAAGATTGTCCGGGAGAAGGCCATTGGCTTTGTCCACTTCTTGTCTATTGGCAATGCCATCAAGGCCGTTTCTCAGCTCCCCCAAGAGCCCAAGTGGCAGGCCCCTAGGCGTGTATACTACGGCAAGGACCGTTGCGCATACGTCTCCAAGACTCAGCAACAGAACGCTGCACAGTATCTGGGCATCGCTCCCGGATACGCCCATGTGCTGAACGGCGCAGACCGAGACATAATCTCCAATGCTCTCGCTCAGCAGTCCGTCGCTGCTGCCGCTGTCGCAACCTCAGCAGGTGGTGTGAACAACCTCGGTAACAGAACCGTCTACCTAGGCAACATCCACCCAGAGACCACCATTGAAGAGATTTGCAACGTTGTGCGTGGTGGTCTTCTCCACCACATCAGGTACATTCCGGACAAGCACATCTGCTTCGTCACGTTCATCGACCCGACGTCGGCTGCCTCGTTCTATGCTCTTAGCAACCTTCAAGGCTTGATGATCCACAACCGCCGCTTGAAGATTGGTTGGGGCAAGCACTCTGGTGCTCTTCCCCCCGCAATTGCCCTTGCTGTCAGCGGTGGTGCTTCTCGCAATGTCTACATTGGCAACCTTGATGAGACCTGGACAGAGGACCGTCTGAGGCAAGATTTCTCCGAATACGGCGAGATCGAGCTAGTCAACACCCTCCGCGAGAAGAGCTGTGCGTTTGTCAACTTTACCAACATTGCCAATGCTATCAAGGCGATCGAGGCGATCCGCGGTCGTGATGAGTACAAGCGTTTCAAGGTCAACTTCGGCAAGGACCGATGCGGTAACCCACCTCGCCAGATGAACAACCAGCAGGTCCAGGCTCAACAAGCCGGCAGCGATGGCCTCCAGTCACCTTCACCCATCAACGGACTCCACCCTAACAATCGTGGTGGTGCATCGGTCTCTCCGACTGGTTCCGGTGCCCCGGGCTCTGGCCAAAGCACCAATGGACAGTTCCCTTCTGTTCAAGCGCCAGCTTCGGGCAACATCTTGAACTCTGGCAACAACAACCCGTTGATGATGTACCTACAGGCTCAGCAACAGCAGCAGCAACAACAACAGGTCGAGGCTAGCATGCAGCAGCAACAGAACCAGCAACAGCAGCAACAATCCTTCCAGTCGCCGCAAGCTGCATTCTACGGAGCGGACTTGAACACTCCTCAGCCACACCACTCCCACAGCTCGCACCAAAGCACTTCAAGCTTCAGCCTCATCAACGGTACCTCATCTAGTGGTACTGGTGCGACAACTGTTGGCGGCCTCCTTGCACCATCCAACCTCACCTCCCGTGGCCAACACTCTCGTGCCGTGAGCCTTCCCGCTTTCACACAAGGACCTTTCAACCACTCCATGCAACAATCCCAAGCTCCAGGACAAGGCTCTTTTGGCAGCCTGAGCTCTGGTATTGGTGGCTTCGGCAGCGGTAACGGTGGCTATGGTCTCGCGATCCAGGGTGATGGTGGTCTACCTGGATGGGCGGAAGAGGAGGTTGGTGCGCAGTAAACCCCCTGTTTGTGTTGTATATCTCTTTCGATTGTGCGATACTTCCCTATCTACCACATTTGCTTGTTGGTTACTGCTACCTTCTTTCTTTTTTGGTTCTATTTCTTTGCATTTATTCCAGGTCTAGGGTAAGGAAAGAGAACGCGCTCTTGAACTAAATGTTGTAATTCGAATGTGCGCAGTCTGCCTTAATACTTTGACCTTAACACCTTCGCTTTTTTTGCTACTTTATGGGTTTGAAATCTTTCTCTTTATTCAAATGCTTTAGTTTAGATACCTGTAGGGATACCTAGGGACTAGGTGGAGGAAGGGGTCAAGACTAAAAGGTTAGTCATGTGTGGCGCCTGGGCAAGGAAGCCAGCCCTGGCATGTATTCAATCGAACTGTAAAATCTACCTTTGCTCCTCTGGTGATTCGGTTCCTGCAAAACTTGCATGTGTGATGTAAATGTCTCTGCCAATCATTCACCTCTGCTCACATTGGAGAGATGGTATACTAACGTACTATGCAAACTAATATCACAGTGAATTGGGCATCCGGCCTTGTAGTAGTGGTAAATAGTCCCGAAGAACAATTTCCTCTTTCGTAGTGTGGAATTTGTACCTATCTCTTCTCTTCTCTTGACATGGCATGTTACTTGTAGTCATGGTATACCGCGCTGTCTTCTTCTTTTGCAAGTATATGCTTTAGAGTTTGAATAATACCATAGATGGCTGAGAGGCAGATTTGTATGGTAACCTACGTATAGAAATTACTTTAGAAAGGAAGCTTGCCAAGTCAGTCATTAAGGGTTGCTGTTGAATATATATGAATTGCGTTCATTACAACGCATGATGATTAAAGTCTAGTTGTTGTAAAACAATCAGAAGCTTCATGGTATTTATTGGGTGATTGTCAGGTTATATGGTAAAAAAAAGCTCCTTTTCTTAGGTAGAAAGGAAGACGCTACCTCCTTTGTGAGAAACGACCAGAGCATAAACAACTCTGGTATGTAAAGTTTCGCAAAATTGGGCCTTCTCTTTTTAAGCACATAGCTTCCTATGCATATAAATCATCTAACAGCCCGAGTCGTAGTATTGGATGACAGCTTAGCCCCGCATGCGCAATATCTCGCACCACATGCGTACTGCTGCATCGCGTTCTTGGCCCTTCTTAACTGGGATCTTAGGTGTCATCATAACCTCCCGAACTTCAGAGCGGCCCAGATCACGCCCCTGCTTGATCCTACTCCAGCACTCACGAATCACAGTTTGTGCGTACTCAAAGTCAATCTCTTGGTCGTCAACATGCACTGCCGCTCCGTTTTCCATTGACGTATACCCAGAGTCCAGGCTGTCGTCGGTATCCTCTGCACCAACTGTGGTCGTGATGCAGACCACAATACCTGGCGACAAGACACCTCCAGACTGCGGACCTTCGCGAATCGCCCGCAGCTCCCCAATTTGTATTGTACACAGCCCACCGCTATACGAGGTCCCCTCTCGCACGGAAAATGTGTGTCTCGGCGCCCACAGCGCTGACAACTGGTATCTTAGTACCGAAGCATGCGCGTCTTGTTGCCGAAGGGGTATAGATACAACAGTCTCTGGCTGCGCTACGGGTTGTGCGTATACGTATGTGCGGTTCGGGGCAAGGTCCGAGAGGTGGAGGAGGTGTTGGTATGAATGTGTGTATGGCTTCGGCTTACCGTCTGCGCCTGTCGGATGCTGGTAGCCTGGGGGTATGGTGTCGCGGAATGCGCGGTAGGAAAGTGACCATGGTGTCTGGCGTGTTGCGCTCTGGAAGCTTGACTCGATGCCTTGGATGAGAGTATTTACGGTGGAGAGGGAGGCGTCGATGTTGGCAGAGGGGTTGGAGACGAAGTATAGACTGTGACGTCAGCTAAGCAACAAGGGATTGAGCTGATAATTTACCCGCTGTACTTCATATTTGCCTCTTGAGACGTAGTTTGGCTGTCTCCTGGTAGTAGTGAAGATGTACCTGGGCGCAAGCTGGGCTGTTTATTGGAGCTGTGGTAGTGTTTCTTGCTGGCAGGTGTGAATTTCAGAAATTATCTACGGATATACAACAACAAACCCACACTCTCACGTGCTTCCATGGGCTAACACAGCAAGTAGAATTGAGTTGATGATGGGAACTCAGATTGGGAGTTGGAGGCTCGCAGATCTAACCGTTGCGATCGGCACATGGCTACCCCTGCTAGCTCAGGGTCTGTGACGCGCCTACGCGTCGGGAGTCGGCGCTCCAAACTTATCTAGCACCTTTCTCGGAACAGGCATGCGAAACACCATATTCTGGGGGCTCGCTCTTTCATCCCACCTTGTAGAGTTGCAATCTCGTTTTTTTGCTCACTTGTTTCGAACTTCTGGTATATACTGTTCTATTTTTTGTTGATTCAATCTCTCTTTGTTCACCCTTGGATGCCGACCATCTCTCCTGTGGCGTCGTGTTTCCTTTTCTCCCTCAACTATTTATGCATGTAGACTTGTGGAATCCCACGCATGAGATACCCTCCATAGACCCCCCATTGGTCGTTTTCTGGTCATCATGGCTCCCGCCATTCGACGCATCATTGTTCTTTTCGTATCAGTGACTTTCGTTATCCTCGCCTTTCGCCAGCTCGGTGCTCGAACCGAACTCCCCTCACCCACCTTTACCTCCTCGAACCGAATCGATCACCGCATAGAATGGAGCAAGGTCCCAATAAGATATCCCGTCTCTTCATTGGCACCTCTACCAACTGGTACTCCGACTGCCATCCCACGGGTACAACACGAGTTCGGAATTGAGACGGAACATAACAAGGCAAAGCGGCTACAGAGACAAGCAGCGGTCAAGAAGGCGTTTTTGCATACTTGGAATGGCTACAAAAAACACGCCTGGTTACAAGATGAAGTGACGCCGGTAACAGGTGGCTTCAAAAACGGGTTTGGACAGCGGGGAGCATCGTTGGTTGATGCATTGGATACACTTATCATTATGGGGCTGGAAGAGGATTTTGAAAAGGCAGTACAGGCTGTCAAGAAGATTGATTTTACCACTGCTGGTGTTCAGCGGCTGAATCTCTTCGAAACAACGATTCGCTATCTCGGAGGCCTCCTGAGCGCATACGACTTGAGCAAAGTAAAGCATCACACGCTACTACATAAAGCGACGGAATTAGGAAACATGTTATACGCTGCGTTTGACACGCCGAATAGGATGCCGGTTACGCGATGGGATTGGGAGAAGTAAGCTTGTACTTGCTCTTAAACGACATCCACTGACAGAACTAGTGCCGCCTTGAACGGGCACCAAGAAGCCGATGCACAGGCAATTAGCGCTGAGATAGGATCTCTGACCCTCGAATTTACTCGCCTTTCGCAGCTCACCGGAGACCTGAAGTGGCATGATGCGGCGCAAAGGATTACAGATCTACTCGAGAAGAATCAGAACAAAACAAAGATTCCTGGCTTGTTCCCGCTGTTCGTAAGTCCATATCGAGAAGAGTTTAGTGATGGGACATTCACGCTGGGCGGTATGTCCGATTCGCTATACGAGTATCTGCCGAAACAGCATCTGCTCCTTGGAGGACTTACGGATCAGTACCGGAAACTATACGAGGGCGCCATTGAGCCCGCGAAAAAGCATCTGTTCTTTCGTCCAAGAATTCCTCAGAGCAAGAATATCCTTATCTCTGGTGACGCGCGGATAAGTGCTGGTGGATCAGTTAAGCTTGAACCAAATGGCCAACATCTTGCTTGCTTTGCGGGTGGTATGGTAGCTCTTGGCGCAAAAATCTTCAATCGCACGGAAGATTTGGATGTTGCGCGTAAGTTGGTAGATGGTTGCACCTGGGCGTACGAGGCTATGCCGACAGGTATCATGCCCGAGACCTTCCGGATGATGCCATGCTACAGTGAAGAAGATTGTGCCTGGGACGTGGAGAAATGGCATGAAGCTGTCAAGTACTCATACTCCACTAACCTTCACTCTCAGCACTACGATGTTCAAGACGTTATCAAGGAAGACGGACTCCAGCCGGGCTTCTCCAAGATTGGCGACCCGCGATTCCTGCTACGGTAACTCCCTCTGTCCTGTCTCGTCTCCAACGCCCACTAACAACCACAGACCAGAAGCCATTGAATCAGTCTTCATCCTCTACCGCATAACCGGTGAAACGACGCTCCAAGACACCGCCTGGCGCATGTTCGAATCCATTAACAATGCAACAATGGCCGAGTTTGCACATTCGGCTATCGCGGACGTGACGGTTCCCAAGGGCCAAAGCACACAGAAGTTGGATGAGTGCGAAAGCTTTTGGATGGCTGAGACACTGAAGTACTTCTATCTGATATTCAGTGAGCCGACTCTTGTGAGCTTGGATGATTATGTATTGTGAGTATTGTCCTGGAGGTTATGAGGAGGGCTTTTATGTTTTGTAATGATAGTGCTAACGAGTTTGTAGTAACACTGAAGCGCATCCATTGCGTAGGCCTAAACAAACCTGAGTTAGTTAGTTAGTTTTTTTGGGAAAA
>Ga0265797_10004248_pt1 | contig 22054 bp, 8 predicted proteins | sample P2T30metagenome_FD_192433 | JGI IMG/M metagenome (GOLD analysis project Ga0265797, IMG submission 192433) | Plant litter microbial communities from East Loma Ridge, Irvine, California - P2 T30 | ecosystem: Environmental > Terrestrial > Plant litter > Unclassified | place: USA: California... | reverse complement strand
CTCTGTTAGCTGGGTAAGCGTGTTAAGACATTGCTGAACAACCATAAGTGGAGAGACGTCAGCGTTGATTGATAAAGCGCCGTTTTTGCGGGAGATCTTCGGGGTCTTGTCCGCTGGTTGCTGAGGCTGCTTGGCTCGAATTGACAGTTGCGCGAAGCTCTTCTCGACAGCATTTACGTCAGCACTTCCATCTTGAAGAATGCTGAGCAGGATGCTGATGACCTCTGCACGATTTTGGCGATTCTCACAAACGTAGCGCAAGATGGAGCTCAGGCTACCCTTTGCGCTTCCCTGCTGTGGGATGAACATGAGTCTAAGAAGTGTCGCGACACCGGCTTTGTCAAGCATTTGTACACAAGGACGAGTCTTCTTCTTCTGCGACGGATCATCAGGCTGGGCACGGCGATCACCTCGTCTATAGCCGAAGTCGTTGAACTGATGTAACCGACGATCACCTCCCATCGCTCGAGCTTCTGCAGATAATTCTGGTGGTAGCTGGCGCAAGATGTCTTCGTCCGTATCCATGAGCACAGCAGCTCGTAGATTAGGGTCCAGTGACGCGAAGAAGCTTGCAGGATCCATCTCTTCTGCTTGTGGAGGAGGGGCACCAGCGTTGGCTTGGTTGCGACGGCGATTCTCTTCGCGCTCTCGGCGTCGACGCTCTTGTGCTTCTTGCGCAAGCAGCTCGGCTCGAATATCTGCAGGAAGTGCTGCTAGGAAGTCCTCGTTGATATCTGTAGGAACTTCACCTGCTGCTCCTGCCTCTTCGGGTGCAGCAGGAGCTTGTGCTTGTGCCGGGGCTTGCGACTGCTGCTGCGCTTGTTCTTGTCGTCGTGCTGCAGCCCGTTGTTCTGCTCTACGCTCAGCCACCTGCTGCATCAAGACTTCTTCACGTAGATCTTCAGGAAGAGCGTCCAGATACTCGGTGTCGATACCCAGATCCGTAATGTCGTACTCATGACCTCGAATCATGGTCGTGATACGTTGTGGAGGTGGCCCAGCAGGTTCTGCAGGGGTCGACTCAGCAGCGGCGGGTTGTGTCGAGGATTCTCCAGCCTCAACGCCCTCCATCGCTTGCGCTTCCGGTGCAGTCTCAGGCTCCGCCTTGGATTCGTCCTCTGCAGGTTGCTCTGGAGCTCGGCTCGCGGCTTCAGCGGCTTCGCGTTCCTGTCGCTCGCGATCCTCCTTTTCTTGTGCCTCACGTCTCTCGCGTTCTTCACGCTCCTGCTTCTCCTTCTCCTCTTGCTCTTCCTTAAGCTTGCGGGCGACTTCTGCCTGGCGCTCTTCTAGACGCTTCTTCGCTGCCTCCATGGCGGGTGGAACCATGACTTTTAGGATGGAGTTGATGACCCGGTTGCTCTTCTCGATTGCCGCAGGGCCGTAGAGAATTCTAGCTTCTTCCTGCCAGCGCTGGCTGGTGTATACCTTGGCGAAAGCTACCGCAGAGTGTGGGTCTTCGCGAGCAGTGCGCGATGTGTAGTTCTCTCGCATGCGAGCAATATCACGGCGCATACCACTATCAAAAGGTGGCATACCCATGGAGTTGCTGAAAGAAAGATGCAGCGCGCCACCATGCTGGTGTAATGTCGGACCGCCAGCGCCGGAGCTCATCGCGTTCAACAAGTTGCTGATGAATGAGACAGGGCTGTCATTTTGACTAAAGACACGAGGACCGCGACCTTCGATGGCGTGAACCCAGTCGCTGTTGCCTTCGTTGCGTGGTAGGCCATCTCGTCCAGCGGAGCGACCGCCTCGCTGAAGCAGAGGGTTAATACCATCGTCAGTGACGCGGGGACCAGCACCTGGGCGATGTGAGCGGTAAGCTGGTACAAGGATGCGATCGCCTGGACCTGCTGGGAACATCCATGGACTGAGGCGGTGGGTATGTCGAACAGTAGGGGGTTGAGGGTCTTCCCAGCCACCACCCCATGCAATTTCCGGCATGGCGTCGTCGTCGTCCTCCATGCCAGGATCGTAGTGAATATCTTCGTCATATTCCTCTTCCTCATCATCCATATCTAATTGGGTTAGTTGGGGTTCAAGATGTTGTTCTATCCTATGCAGTAACGGACCTTCTTCTTCCATGTTGTCATCTAGGAAATCCTCGAGATCTCCGCCTTGCTGACGCATCTGCTCAAGAAGCTGAGGTGGATCAAGGACGAAGCCCAGCGCGCCCGGCGGCATGTTAGCGTCGCCGTTGGGGCCACCAGGGAAATCGTCTGGATCGTCGCTCCAGTCATCCTCTTGGTCCTCGGCGAGGCTAGCGTTCTCGTCATCACCTGTCACCTCTTCCATAGCGTCCATGGCCTCTTCCATATCATCCATGCCATCGTCACCATCATCATCCATATCGTCCATGTCATCATCGTCCTCATCCTCGTCGTCTTCCTCATCATCTTCTGAATCATCATCAGAGCCCATGGCGTTGCCATCATCGTCAAGTTCGATCTCAACATCGACATCACCCGGAAGACCTTCAATTGGACCCATGCCATCGATGTCCATCTCGAGGATTTCTTCATCGTCATCGGAAACGACATCGTCGTCACCAATATCGCCTTCATCGTACTCCATATCATCCGCGTAAGGGTCATCGTACATCATCTCTTCACCCTCTTCATCTTCCGAGTCTTCGTCCGATTCTGACTCGTGGGCTTCGAACATGCCCAGTGTGGAGTTGCGGAACAAATCAGGCGTCTCCTCGCGCCCGTTGCCAATGAGATCGTCATCGGATGCGGTCGAAATCTCGTACTCATCGGCGGAGTCTGGGGCTGAAGAGGTATCGTAGTGCATACTCAGATCCATGGCGACGTAACAAAGCCACTTTAGAGGCTTGAGGATGTACTTAACCACGCGCTTAGCGTTCGGGAAGTTGAGGTCGATGTCTGAGATCGCCGTTGTGAGGATAGTGACAAAGTTCTTCTCATACATGATCTTTGCCATCTGCTTCAGGTTAGGAGTCAGATCGGCGTTCTGGGTAAGCATCTCGCCATTTGGACGCTGCGACACCATCCTGGAGAAGATGTCGGCGATACTTAGCAGACGAGAGTACTTCATGTCGAGCGGCTCGTCCGAAGCGTTGGCATCCTTAAATGCCTTCAGGGCATGCTCAAGGACGAACTTGCGCACGAAGAGTAAGTCTGGCTCAGTCTCAACATATGGTGAGATCGGCACATCGGTCTTGGGCAGGGCAAACTCTCCAGTCTTGTTGCAGAGCGAAACGATAAGGTCGATTGCGCAGTTCGATGTCAACAGCTTCTTCTTGAAAGCAAGGTCCCCTTCATGGTTCAGGCTCCCGATAGGAACAACGTTATTGAGGAGATAGTTCAGGACGCCCGAGCGAGGCTTCGATGGTGTCACGGTGTAAGGGTCTGCCTTCCTGGAGAAGTTGATGAATTCAATCTTTGTGCGGTTGTAGCTCTGTACGAGCTCGGAGAGACACTTCAAGATGAAGCAGCGGTAGATGTAAATTGGATGCTCTTCGGCCTTGAATACGGGTTTTTCGGGTTTGGCGGCCTCAGTGGAAGCAGCAGCAGGGGCGGCAGTAGCGGCGTCTGAGCCCGACTCATTGCTTGCCTGCGCTTCAGGTGCGCTCTCTTTTGGCTTGGCAGCCTCAGGCTTGTCCTCTGCTTCCTTATAAGCTAGCAGCTCGCAGAGCAGGTAGTGGATGACGCCGTCAGGGTTCTCAACTACAGGAACCTTGAGATCCGAAGTCTTTGTTCGCTCGAGGAATGGCTGCTTAGGCGCTTCGCTAGATTCCTTTGGTTTGTCAGCCTCCGCAGTGACCTCCGAGGATTCCACGATGCTCGCTCCTTCAGTTGAAGGTGGCTCAGTCTTCTTGAGCATCAGAGCTTGTGGTCGCTGGTTGGGATCGAAGCCCTTGAGCTGGAGTTTCTCGTTGGTGACTTCGACGAAGATCTCGGGTGCACGAATGGCTAGCGCGTACATCTGGCGAGTGTAGCCAGTAGTGTCTGTCTGTCTTCGGTCGCGCGACTCAAACATCTGCTGGATCTCGGTACGCATGATCTGTCGAATCATCTCGTCATCTTCGATCATGTGGCGGAGGACAATCATGAAAGCGCTACGCAGGCCTTCGTTGGTGATGCCCGCAAGTTGCTTGACCATAAGGAACAGCCGCTGAATGTTGCGCTTCTCTGCGAGACGGGTCGCTATCTTGCGAGTGCGGGTAAGCATGGCCAGTACTCGTGTCACGGATAGAGCCAACGACTCATCCTTCCCGATGCGAGGCAGCATTTCGATAATTGCATTGAACAGCAGATCTTTCTCCTCGACACTGACAATCGGCTGTGGTAGCTCGTCAACTGTGGTCTCTTCTGTTGACTCTTCCGTTGGCGGAGTCCATGAGATTTGGTGCGGAAGTTGATCCTCAGCTAGTAGTCGTTCGACGATAAGCAAGACCTGGCCGATCCAAGGCGATGAATCTTCCGGAGATTGATCTGGGAAGATTTTGATGAAGCCCAGCAACGTAGTGAAATGTTCCTTAAGCTGCTCAACAATGACATCGTAGAAATCCTTCTCTTGTAGTATCAAGGCCAAAAGATGGGCTGAAGCTGCTATCTTCTTGCCCTGATTTCGGAAGTCGTCGTCACTCTGCAGTGACATGAGAGACTGCACTAGCATCATGCCAATCTCCCCACGCATCTCGGATGGATCTGGTGCCTTTGAAACGGCGGCTGAGATGAGATCGGCAAGCTCGAAGGTGACATCCTCGTGCGTGTTGAGCACGTCAAGAGATTGCTCAACAAGTCTCTCACGGAGCTTGGTTCGCTGTTCATCCAACATGTCTAGTGCAACAAGCTGTGTTGAATTTCCGTTAGCCATCCGCTTTTGATAAGCAAGAGTATCCTGCGGTACAGCAGGTGCCTGACTCGGCTGATCACCCGGTACAGGTGTAGTAGACGTAGGCGCTTCTGTCTCTGCAGTCGAAGTGTCGGCGTCTTCCATCTGAACCGACTGTGTCTCCGGCTGCTCAGACCCATCTTCATCCCGCGTTACTTCGCTTGATGTCATACTAGCATCATCTGGATGCTCGGGGACCACCACTTCAGCTCGGCTCGGCGAGGTGGATGGCGGGCCACGCGCTTGAATCTCATACTGTGGGATAGGGTTCCTGGAAACACCTGGACGGGCCTGGTTCTTGCAGTACTCATTTGCCATGTTGAAGTTGTCGCAGCAGCGATACAGGGCTTCTTCGGCCAGGCTCTCCTCGTGTCCGTTTTCCTTCAGACGCGGCAAGTGGTCTCCATTCCTAGCAGACCAAGGCTTGATGATAGGCTTGCTACGCTTTGGAATCTTGTCGATACTCTTCCACGCTCCGTGCTCGCCTTCACACTCAAGAACAGATTTTAGAATATTGATAGACGTCTTCACAATTGACGTGGTTGCTTTATCGATGAGATCCGAATTCCAAATCTTCTCGACAGGAACAATCACAGCGTACCGGAGCTCGACGAGGAATTGTGCAGTCAAGAAATAGTCAGACCGCTCCCGATCGCGATCTGGCCGGGTTTGCATGGATGACGTCTGCGGAGACTCTGAGATTACCTTGAAGTTAATGATCTGAGAGTAAAAGGCCAAAATAATCTTGATGCCTCCAAGCGACAGGTTGAGCAGTCGCTTCGTCTCCTCGCTGGTGGTGTCGTCCATCTGCTTCAAGGTAAGCTTGAGCGCCGATTGGTAGAATTGGTTGAGAATGTTCGCTAGAACATCGAATCCACCTAGGTTGCGGAAAGATACGAGTAGCAGCGTCAAAGCTTGTGATCGATCAAGGTTTGGCTCAACGATGAGCTGCGACAAGGATGTCAGGATGACAATCCAGTACGCATACCGGTCTTCAATGATCTCCGATTCTTTCGGACCCTCGTATTCGAGCTGATCGATGACGGCCTGAGCAAGTTGGTCTGACACAACAGTAGCACATTGCCTCTGGTAAGCCTCCAAGCTGCGGCGGAACAAGAGGAGTTTACCAAGCGACTGGAAGAACGGTGCAACCTCGGTAGGTATTCTGCTAAGCAGATTGCGGAGAGTCTGCGTGTTCTTGAATTGCGCACTATTCTGGCTCGCGACAGGGTTCTCTGAGGTCGAGCCAGGAGCAGCAGCGTCACCGTTGCTTGGCGATTCGGTAGCACTGTTTCCAATTCGGAACACATTGTCGGCTTCGTCGTTTCCGAAGCCTGAGCTAGTGATACGGGTCTCCTTCTCCCATTCTGTAGGCATGTTACGCTGTAGTAACAACTCCTCCCATACACAGCTTCGATGTAATCTTCCGAGGCTATCCACGAGACGTGCATACATATCGGCGAGATTGACTTGGCTAGACACATTGTGCGAAGAGCGGGTAGTATACATCTGGCTCTGGAATGTTAAGGTCATAGCTCCGACGAGAGTATGGGCAGAAACTAGGGCTTTGACGTATTGTGTGCCTCGTTGCAAATTCTCAGTGTTCTGGGAAGTACCAGAACTGGTAAAAGGTGCGAAGAAAGCCTGCTTGCCGGTGTGGTCGAGGAGAGGCTGCAAGTGCTCCAAGGCTGCTTGTGTACGTTTGATCAGAGATGGCACTGCGATATGCGGCTTCTGCTCGACGAGTACTTGGACAACATGGCCGAATTGCTCACACATGCTGCGGTACTCACTTGCCTTTGGATCTAAGCAGGCAAGGCTTGAGATGTCAAGAATCTTGTCTACACCATCGAGCTCGACGTACGCAGCGCACATGGCGTGATTTGAGAAGAATCCAGAGAGGAAGCGGCACAGAACGCGGATGTATTGACCGGTAGTAGGGCCCTTGGTGCTGTCTTCGGTCTCAGTGATTTGGTCGTAAGCGACTGGTTCGTTAGCAGTGTCATCAGCATCCTTCATCTCTACGTCGGTAGCTGTAGATTCCGAAGCTTGGGCTGTGCTCTGCTGAGAGCGTGGCCCAGAAAGGGCTTGGCGGCCGCCAGCGACGGTCAGCTTACCAGCGGCGTCCTCGGACCAAAGCTTAGCTCCTACACCTTCCTTGTCGGCCTTCTCGGCGCAGAGTTGAACCACGCGCGCTATCAATTCGCTGAGACATGAAAGAACACGTGCCTTCAGAGGTGGGTGATGGCGCACCAGCTCATCGAAAGAGTTTCCGATCAAGGTAGGCATCTCGGTATCAGCATCAAGTGCTTTTATATGGGCAGGACTCTCGAAAATCTCAAAGAATCGCTCAAGTGCGATTGATGACTGAAATAACTTCATACCAGCCTCAGCTAAGCAGATGCCGTCGAAGGCCGGTGGTAAAGTCGAAATGGCTTCGGCGACAGGCAAGATACCCTCCGCAAGTGACTTTCCAGCTTCTCGTGGAGGATATGTCGATGGTGTTGAAGCACTCACATCAGCGTTGGCTGCAGCGATTGCTTCTGAAGCGGGCTCTCCAGCCACAGTCTCCAGGAACGCATCGCTAAGACCCGCCTCGGCGATGACTTGATAGCTAGTGGGCTCGTTGTTGATGAAGCTGGTGAGGATTGTGACAGCCATACTCCAGACAGTTGAGCCAAACGTCTTGGCATTGGATAGCACAGTGCGCAAGCTGCTGAGCAGCTGTTGCGAGTCAAGCAAGTTTCGCATCAGGCGATCGAAATTTCCGCCTGTATGCGACATCATATGGTTGAGGAACTTGAAAAGCCAGCGTAGACTCTGCTGGTGGTAGAACGGAATTTGATAATCAGTAAGCTGCGTCTTGTACTCCTTGGGCATGCCCTTGTCCTCTTCTGCGAGCTTCTTAGAAGTGTCGACCTCGTATTGCATCAGATCAGCGATGATTTCAAGTCCCTTCGCGGCTACAAGGGCTGAGAAGGCGTCGCGCAGGTTATAGACGAATGTGTCAAGGAAGTTGAGAATCTTAGGGTGGTTGCGTTCTGCCTTAGCGGTACGCAGCTTGAGGACATCGACTAGAATCTCCAGAAGACCAGCGGCCACCATCTGCTCACCAGTGCGCGTTTGAGAAGTAGGTAGAGTGTTCAGAAGAGAGAACAAAGCATCGCGCCACTCATCTTCTTCGACATCATCAGGGTTACCTGTCTCTTCGCCAAGTCCAGCGACGAGCTTGCGCACAACGTAGAAAAGTACACCATGGTTAACGTTGACGCTGAGGGCGGTACAAACATCAGGCGCTTTCGACTTGTGCTTTGCGAGCGCCTCAAGAGCGCTCATGGTGTAAGTCTGCAATTCTGTCGAGATTCCAGTCTCACCGTTGCCTGGCGGATGGACCAGCTCAGAGAGCTGGTAGGCAAGTTGTAACCGGCGTGGCTCATCTGCATCTTGCTGACCCAGCTTTGCCATGAACTCCTTCTCGACATGTACGTAGCCAATGTTTGCGATGGATAGAAGACGGATGGCGACTGCACTGTCGCGCCCTGCGTGTCCCTCGTGAAACATCTTCGCGGTGCGAAGCTTGTGGAGGAATTCGTAGTGGGCTGTTTCCGGTAGACGTGCTAGTCCTTCCTTAATAAGGTCGTGGATGTCGGTCTTGACCACCTTCTCGGCTGACAGCTCGAAAGTCTTGGGCCCATTCGTTGTACTACTGGGTTGTCCGGGTGTGAAGACTGGCGTGCTCGGTGAATCGGTAGCGGGCGGAGGCTGAGGCTGTCGCGGTGTTCGGTTAGGGTTCATGCTTGACGTCCTTCGCACTGGAGTCGGTGTTGTGGGTGCGGGTGTGTCTATGGAAGCCGGTTTGCTGCTCTCTGCTTCGGACGAGGGAGTGGGTTCATAGTACGAGATGAGGACGCCTCCGAACTCCTGCTTCATCGATGCTTCGGACATGGAGTACATGGCAACGAGATCAGATGGACTAATCTTATCAGTGCTGCCAGCGCGCTCCTTGCCTTTGCCTGCTGGTGTGCCGAACACTGGTACTGCTGTGGCGGGGCCTTTTGCGAATGGGCTGGCCAGCTTCTGGACCTTGTCGAGATTGATGTTGTAGTGGCTGGAGAGAAGAGATGGGTGGAGGGTGGCCGGAGCCAGGCGCATGCGTGCGGCGGCGTAGCGCTGAGCGAGTCGATGACCTAGACGAAGCGTAGCTTTGAGAAGAGATGTGGAAGTCGTGTTTAGTAGCTTGTCCAAGCGCTCGCTGCTAGAGTACAGACTACGATTGCCGCAGTTCTCCAAGAGCATGCGCGTGAAGTTGAGGATCTGCTCGATCAGCTCGCGATCGCCATCCTGTGATACGTGCAGGGTATCCAGGACAGCATCGGTTGTAGTCTGCTCCGAGCTGGTGCTTCCTTCCTCGACATCGCCCTTGAGCAGTAGTCGGCGCTGGAAGGACTGCGTCTGCGGTCCGTCTGCCAGGCCATACTCCTTATTGAACAGCTCGAGGATGTGGTCGAAGCGGTTGAGGGCGGGGATCCAGTGATATGCGTCACCGCGGGGAAAGGGCCAGTGCCTAGGGAAGGAGGCGAGATGTGCGGGCAGCTGGAATAGCGGTATTGACTCGGTTGCCTTGACGAAGTCTGCTATCATCGGCGACTGCGGTGGTTTGTTAGTAGTGGCGAGACATGGCAAAGGATGCTCAACTTACCAGAGTCGACTCATGTCGCGATGTAGCCTGTTTCTTGATCTTCATGTTTGCGCCGGGCGCTCGGAAGGCGAAACTTGCTCACATGCAAGCTCTATGAAGCTGGTCTCTAGTGAGTAGCAGTTGTGTGCAGGCAGTCGAGTGACACGGCGAGAGATGCGTGACGCGGGAGGCTGTCTAGAGGTAGGCTGCGACTGCCTTTACCGGAAGCGCAGAAACCCAAGGTGGCTACGTTTTAGTGGAGCGAAAAGCGGGGTCTTGATGATGTATGTTGGCGTCGTATCCACACACAAAAGCGGTCGTAGCGAGATGTAGGTAATGCTTGTGAGCGGGCGGGTTGGCGGAGAAGAGGCGTAGGTGGGTAGGTCGCTGTTAGATACCACGGTGCAGGCGCGGATCTGGGACAGCTAGTTGGTCGCTTATTGGCGGAATGCAAGTGCCAAAGGCTGGTTAGCGGCAGCCTCTATATCGGTGGTAGAGCGGGTGGGTGAGGTGTAGTTGTTGTGGGAGCTGTAGCTGTGAGCACTGCAAGTCGCAGTTTCCGCAATGATGGAGACATGGTCCGTGCCCGCTGATCCGAGCTTAGAGCGTCACGAAAGCGACGCGCTGTCGTCAGTGACTCTTCGGACGATATGACGATCATGAATGCGCTGGGGCGGGCTACGACATTGACGGGACGATAACACTATCTCCTTGTACCATCAAGCATGAGCTTAGCTAGCGGATATCCAAGGATATCACGACCAAGCACTTGCACCACCAGAAAGCATTGCATCCACGACACAGAGACGGTAGGTGAAATGGTATTATATATTACTCGATATCAAATCATAAGTCACAAGAAAAGCCTTGGCAAGACTGCCAGTACAACAGCTCGATCATCCACCACAGGTCAGCAAAACACAACGATACCTCCCAAGCCTACCTGCGAAACCACCCACTCGTCCCACTCGCATTCTCTTCCCTCCTCTCCCCACCCCCATTCCTCCTATCCTCTGCCTTCCCATCATCAACCAACCTGACAGTCTCCTCCAGCACCAACAGGTCCCTCTCAATCATCTCCGCCCAATTCTGAATATCCCCCACCTCATTCAACTTCTTTGTGCCCCCTTGTAGCAACTTATCCCACTCGGCCGTTTGTTTCGCGAGCGCCGCCGTCTGCTTCGCCAGCTCCTTTTCTTGCTTGGATATAGCAGCCGAATTGGCGTGTAGGTCCGCTGTTCGCGTGCGCATTTCATTGTCAACGCTGGCGCCGACGGAGAGCAGGGATGCGGTTACGGCGGCGCGGGCCTCGTTTTGGCGACGAGCAGCTTCTTCTGGAGATGGAGGTGGGGAAGAAGGCATATTGGTGGTGTTGACGTTCACGGAGTGGGTAGATAGCGTAGGCTTGTTGAGGAGTGGTAAAGTAAGTTGTCTTGATGTGCTGAACGTAAAATGGTTTGTATGCTCTGTTGGTTAGAACAGCTACCTGCCCAGCGAATGACGATCCGCGAACTACTGCGTAACTCCACCGTAGTAAGACTGCCTAGTCTCGCTCCAATCATTCCTCATACTGTGAAACGTAGTGTAACATGTTGATTGGTGACTCGGTCGTCTACCGGGTGGTTCCAAAGGCCGCTTCCAGCTCACTGCGTGATGGTGTAACGGGGCTCGATGTGAATGGCTGAAGAAAGTATTCAATATATGGTCATGCCTTGTGCAACGGCAGTTCCCTACTCTACTCCATCTCTGACACGTGTACAAGGCTAGCAGGCACGTTGTGCGGCGTGACCACGGAAACTTACGACTGGACAGCGGGGTAGCAGCGAGCAGCAGCAGCTTGGTTTGATAGAGTATTAGGCATTGGCTCCTGATACCGCGGTTTTTTCTGTCTGCATGAGTATGGACGGAGACGTTTGCTGCTGACGTGCTTTCCTATTTGCAGTGTTAAATGTATCGGGCGTTAGTCGTTGTACTCCTGATGCTTAAGGGAGAACGGCGAGCGGGGGTTAGACAACAGTCCGGGGAAACGTGCTGTAAGCTTCATGAAATAGACACGCATATCCTCTCTGTCGTGCATTAAGCCTGGAAGAAGCTATCTGCCTATGATAGACGCCCAAAGTTGCTGCGGCGATTCATCCAAGGCGGGGTGGGGTGCCTACTGTGGGGCCTGGTCGGGGAAGCGCAGCGCAGTCGATGGGGGTACAATCAACACCTTATCAGTAGTTGCCAATTCAGGAAATAGTCAAGTTGAGGCAAGTGTAACCGAAGCCCTTAGAGAAATAGACTCGTCACTACAATTTTGTCCTTCAGGCTCTTCATCGTCGGACAAGTCCTTTGCGCTTTCCGTGGACTAGGTTCCTTGCCGCCGTGAAAACTCAAGAACAAAAATCACTTATTAATGGAACGCACGATGCACGAGGTACGTATTGGGCCCAATTCGATAGATTCGTAAGATGTAAAACACGTAACCAAAGAGTGTGAAAGAGAGTAAAGAAAAAAAGGTCATGAGATTCCCACGCGACCGGATAAGAACAAAGTGATCCAGCCACACAAGTATCCAGATATCGCACCCAAACCGAAAGACTCGACTTATGCCGCAATCTCCTTAGCAACACGCTTGACAACATCCTCAACAGCGGCAGCTGCCTTCTCAGCCTCGCGCTTCGCATTCCTAGCCTTGATCTTTGCCTGCGCACCCTTAATCTGCTGGACCAAGAATTCAACACCCTCGTTCGCCCTAACACCGTATGTCAAGTGAGCAGGCAAGACGCTCAGCGTACCCAGGCAGACGGCGTCACCAGGCTGGCAGATGATCTTGACCTTCTCCTTGGGGAAGTTGGGGATTTGGTCGCGGTCCTGAAGCTTCTGTGTGTCACCGTAGGTAACAACGCCAGCGATTTGGTCCATGACAGCAGCGTCGAGCTCCTCGATAGCGCGGTGGTTGACAGCAGCACCTTGACTGTAGCCCGAGGATACGATAACGGAGTCTGGGCACTTCTGGGCCATGCTGTTGAGAGTGTCCTTGAGGAGGTTCTTGGAGCGTGTGTCGGTGCCGCCGGGGAGGACGTTGGTGCCGATTGAGGCGGCATAGGGAATGCCTTCAGTGGCGACTGCATCTTGACCGAACTCTTTCTTGAGGCCGTCAGAGGTAGGAGGGCCGACTACGGTTCCCATGTTGCCGATCTCGGTGGAGCCACGGGCGAATGCGAAGAGAATATCTCTGCATCCACCTCGGCTGAACTCACTCGAGCTGGAACCGGTGCCACCGAAGAGCTGGCGGCTTTCCAGAGGGGCGGCAGCGGCAAAGCCAGCAAGGGCAGCAACGAGGATGGATTGGGCGTGCATGGTGTTGTTTGTTGAAAGTGTGGTGTAAAGTGTGGTGGAAAGTGTGGTGGGAAGTATGTCTGATATTGACAATAATGTGAAGAAGAAGCGAAGAAGATAGTAGCGAATGTAAGCACCGGGCCTGTAGTGTTGGTGACAGTGTTGACTGATGATTTTCAACTGAGGCTGGCGTCCTACCTTCTTATAATCCTATGTCGTTCGGCCAGACTTGGAACCAAGCTCGTCTAGCCATGACGATGATCAGGTATGCGAGCAAGGGCATTGCCCAAGGCGCTGCCAAGGTATCATTGGACTCATTGATCAAGCGGAAACAACCGCCAACTGAGAGAGCAGCCGAGGAAGGTATTCGTCAACTAGAGATACGATTGGTCCATTCCGTGTCAATGTATTGCCAGGAGGGAAGTCCAGTGTCATGGAACTGCTACCAAGCGATGCCAAGTTGGTTGCGTTCTCCGAGAGGCATGGTGGAGATGGGGTATGGAGGGATAGTAGTCCATCGTTGAGCCTCTGCGCCCCAAACAACGTACGGAATTAGCCACTTAGGACCTGAAGGTGATCCGACTACCGAAAAAACACTCTCACCGTCAATGCGCTTGGACCTTACTTTTTGGCTACCCTGGCTGATCCTGCTACAGGGCAGCGACTCGCGCGAGGGTGTTCCTAGTGCGTCCGCAACGTGCCTGCCGTGCCTCGGTATGTTGTAGACAACATTGCTGATCATTGGCCATAGCGACGTCTGTCTACGACCTGTCAGTGTAAGAAGTTGAGCTGACAAGAGAACGGCTGTCTCGAAATGACGGAATGACTTCATCGCAAGCAATGCAAGAGTCGAGCCTGGTATCATGCAAGCGTGTAGTCCGGAAAAGGGGAGCATTTTGGACAGTACCACACTGACGAGTATACGGGAATTATGCCCGTCTCTAAGAACGCTTTCGAGCGGAAATAAGCTTTCGTACATTCACAACGTGGTATAGGGTTGATCGACGTGACGGGTGCGTCCCGCTATGGACCGTGTGCTAATTTAGTTTTGACTACATGCGCCTGACGCTCTTAGCCGTTTCAGCTCGGGACGTGATGCAAAAAGCAAGCGCACCAAAGATGGTCAGACACTGGCAACACCAACATCGCATGTTCACCGTTGTGAGTGGAAATCTCCGAACCTGGGAACCATGCCATGATGTCTTTGATCGCAACATCTGGCCAACGGAGGAATCTGTTCGCGAAGGTACTCCAATAAATGAGCGTGTTTGGTGTACGCGATGCTCTCCGGTCGAGTAAGTACGGCGAACTTCGCCTACGCTGATGGCAGTCTGTTGTCCGCACGCTTCAGACATTGCAAGTATAGCCCGTCCGCGACGTACTGATTTACTGATCGCCTATGCAGCCTGCGTATACGAGCCGATTCCTTGCACCCTTCTGTGCACGGGTTTTTCGAGAAGCCTTGGAAGTAAAAAGCATAGGTACAACCTCAGTCATTGTACGACGTTAATGCTGAAATCCTAGGAATTGGCTGGCCCATGATTGCTCTGTAACCTCGTTCATCCGCAGCACCCGGCAGGGCGGGATGACTCGCATGGAGCGGCGCGATCGTTTCGAACTTCAGCCTTGCATCTGCCGACGAGTCGTTCTATGCCTGAGGTTTTGTCAATATGACTCGAATAGGAAAGGTGGTCGATTGTGATGGACACAGCGATTCTCGCGTTCGCTTCTCCAGACCGATTTCTGCCTAAACGCAAAACCCAAGCTGCTGTTGCTGCTCTTGAGACAATTCCTTGCAACCTTTGCATCAATCCCCCCATGATTTCGATTGTACAGTTCCCAATCATGCCGACTGGGTTGCACGTAGCTCCAAGAACGCGGCGCGTTGTCGAAAGAAAGGAGATCTAGGGTACCGAAGTCAGGGACCTCAGGGCCATGACATCAACCGGTGGTCAAAGCGCGCCATCCAGTAAACTTTACGAGATGCGCGGCAACGACAAGACACATACTATGTACACCTTCGCATTCTGATTTATGGCCGATGAAAACATGGATAGGCGTTATCGACCCCGCGATGATACGAAGCTGCCCACCTTTGTGAGCAGGGATGGTTTCCGTCGGGAAGCAGAGCCTCCAAGCCTTGCGATAACGATAGCGTATGATTGGGCCGAATAGGGCGACAACCATGGTACCCAGGTACCTGTATAATATCAGACCAGAAAGATACACAAAGTTATACCGAACTTTGAAGGAAAGGAAGAAGAAGACAACTTGAACTCCATCCATCAAGATGCACGATCCTATCGCCGATGCAAAGGCTCAGGAAGCAACGCGCCAATACACTTTCCGACCCGCTACCCCCACCGACATACCTGCTCTCCAGAAAATGATCGGTTCTTCTCTCCGCGGCCTAGGAAAAGGGTATTACAGTCAAGCCGAGCTCGATGGCTCAATAGGCTACCTCTTTGGCCCCGATTCCGTTTTGATAGCAGACCAGTAAGTACCGAACCTCAACAGTTGTGGACATAAGGCGTCCGTCATCAATGAGCCGGAAGCCGATACCAAATAATACCAAAAGGGACCATAGTTAATCATGTGAATACAGGACGTACTACATCCTTCACCCTATCAACTCACCAACCACAATCTGTGCTTGTGGCGGGTGGTCCTTTCGCAAGACGCTGTACGGCGGAGATTCTGCACCCTCTCCTCTGCGTATGCCAGAGAAGCGTGATCCGGCTATTGACCGTGCAAGTATCCGTGCTATTTTCACGTCTCCAGAGTATGCGCGCAGGGGTCTGGGTACCATGATGATGCGGTACTGTGAGGCGCGGGCGCGTGAAGGGAAGAGAGGTGAGACAGACGGTTTCACCCGGTTGGAAATGGGGGCGACATTGAGTGGAGTTGCATTGTACGAAAGATGTGGGTATGTGAGGAGTGGGAGAGTGGATGTGGTCAAGTGTCCTAATGGGGAGGGAATCAAGATCTTACATATGACGAAGGATTTGGTGGCGTAAGGCGAGGCTGTTAAGAGAAAATGGTCTAGTCAGCTTCGAGGTATCTGGGTGCAAGAGATTGGTATGCGGTGGGAAGATTACCCTTGTGCAATCGATCTTGTAAGATGCGGTGATGTGTTGGCAGGGAAGCATGATCGCCGCCGGGTTTGGGTTAGCGGATGATGGGCGCCTCGCGGTAAGGCACCCGATGAGGCGAATATACTTCTTGTGGCGCTATGGTGCGGTCTAGGTTGGAAGCGTGATGCAAGGAGAAGCGCGAAACTTGTATCGTGGCCATGGTGGGTTGTATATGAAGTATGCGAGCTCGCTTGATATCAACCATACGATATTTCCTCTCCTTCTTGCAGAGTGTTCGCTCTTTGTCATCACGTCAGCTCGAAATCTCTACGGTCAGCCTCACCCCACGATTGGAGATAAGCACGAACAGCATGTCAAGCCCCATGTCAAGTCCCATCTCGAATCCCATCCCAAATCCCAAAGATCCCAAAGCAGCCGCGTTGTCCACGGCTGTAGTCATCATCACCGTACCATCAGGCACATGATCTCGCCATGGATACTCATTCGACAAAACTAGTTTGCGCAGCTTGCAGCTTCGATTCCTAGCCTTACGGCGTGATCGCTGTGTAAGAGTAGGGCATTTTTGGGTTTAACGTATACTGCGATTCGGGGAAAGCTGAAGGTCTCCGAGGAAATGGTGGCATGTGGACTTGGTCGAATCTGGCTAAAAGGAGGCGATGTCCAATGACGGGTGGTGCAATCATGATCTCAGGAACGTCACCGTGGTACTTGGTGCGGTATTGTCCGCAATCTGCCAGCAGTGCAAACGGCGGTCGGAACATTTTGCGATGTGATCTAAGGATATTGGGACGGAGACCTAGACCTAGGCGGATGCGTTTGCAAGACTGAGTAGCAACGACATGAATCATCATGGTAATTCGAGACGAGGCCGATGTTCGGAAGATGGTGTTCTGGTTATGGTATCACGTACTGGAGACATGGCAAGGCTGTTGAAGGAACTTCTTTCTTTTGTGGAGGAGAGTAACTAGGACATGGGATCTTCAAAACGCACCAAAGCAATGAAACCGAACGCATTAAGCTCCAGCATCAGACCGCATCTCCACCACGCTTCCATTTTGTTATGACCCAAGAAAGAAAAAAGCAAAGTAACGCTATCAGTGAACATGAATCCATGCTGCGTATTCCATAGAGGCCGCTCCGTTTGAGTGCAACCCAGCGTCGTAAGCAGCAGTAGTCGGGGTATCAAAGGGTGATGCAAGAGGGCATTCGCAAAGGCTGTGTGCTCGTGTCGGATCGTGTCGGATCATCTATACGTCAAAACGCAAGTCAAAGACGCAGGGAACTCCAGGAAATCCCATACAGAAAGTCAACAACGGCAAACCGTCCCCAGTTCTGCCGGAAGGAAGATCGACTTGGCCACAGATATGTCAGTGACAGTTGTGATGACTAGTAGTCACATTGCAAGTTTGGGCGTGAGCCAAATCGATGCGTAACCGGGAGTTGTCAAAGATGGAAGCTGACCTGCAGACCTTCATGTAGAAGTGAGAATGTCATATCGTAGTCGGAAGTCTAGTGCGTGGGAGAGGGAAAGTCGCTACGACTCAAGGAAAGCGTCAATATCCTTCTCCAGCTCTTTACTCCAGAGGTACTCGTGGTCTTCTTCGATCTTGTAGTCGACAGGGAGGTAGACGTCTTCCATGGTAGGGATCTTGCAAACCTGGTCGATGGGATACTGCTCGATAACAGGGAGCTGGTTCCACATGAGGCCGGGAGGACCCTCCTCACGGGGAAGAGGAAGGAAGCGACCAACACCAGTCTTGGCTCGATCATCACCCTCCCACTTCACCTCCGCCATGGAAGGCCAGGGCGCGATCTCATCCTTACCATTCTGCCAGTCGTTGCACCAGATAGTCTGCTCACCGAGAGCGCGACCGTAGTTTCCAACGTCTTCGAAGTTGCCTTCGATACCGCATCTATTGAGGACCTTCTGAATATCTCCTGGGATCGGAGCTAGGATAGCTCGGGCGTCTTCCTTGTTCTTAACCTTGGTGGCAAGCTTGCTCGCCTGCGATGCTAACATCGCTTCCTTGTGGGCAACGTAATCACTGAGCTTCCACTTGGCAACGTCGGAGTTTCTGAATAGACGGCGCATGGCGTTGCGAACCATAAGAAATTCCTGCTGCACTTGCGCGTCTGGAGACACCCAGGTTCGCGACTGGCGAAAGCCTCCGCCACGAACGCCGTAGGGAGCATCTAGCTGGCGATTGCCACGGAAGTCACGAACTGGGGAACGATAGGTGCTTGACTCGTTGTGTTGCTTCTGCATGCGCTCGAAGGGGTTGTTGTAACGGTCTACGCTGTTCTTGCGGAGCTCGATACCACCACCGGTGATAGCCAAGCTACCGAAATTGAGGCTCGCTGGGCTGATGGGACTGCTGGGAGTTGGGAGACTGTTGCTGCTGGAGCGAACGTCAGAGCTCTCATCATCATGAAGGGTGTCACCACTAGTATCGGTCTTTGGAGACGTGGCTCCGTCGCCCGCTGGAATAGGTAACTGAGGTTTGCGAGGGGTCGCGACTGAGGCGCCGGTTGCAACTTTGATAGGATCGGCCATCGAAGGTGACATCGAGCGAATTCTGATGTGAGTGTTGAGAGAATGGAAGCGGAGACTATGCAATACGTTCACACCCTTGAAGGTAAGGAAGGGCGCTTTTCGACTTTGCGTAAGTATGTAACGTACGGGAGACTTGTCCGATGTAGTGGAGAAGGGCAAGTGTTGAGACTGTGATGTTCAAGTCTGATATACCCAAAAGTTGGCAGTGGTAAAGGTCCAAGCGGGAGTAAGGCACCAGGACGGTGTGTATTTTCCCAACTATGCATGCATATCGATTAGCAATGATTCACTACCAGTGCGCTGGAACACATCGGGGCAACCGTGTCACCGCTTGCACCATTGCGATCGATACGAATTTGCTGCCCGAACACATGGTTCGCGGGGTGAGATAGATAGCGCGTGTGTTTCCATCATTACGAAGAGAACCAATAGCAAACTCCTTAATTTGACACCGCCCCCGGGGGACGCTGAGCGGATATGCAATGTGATTCTGTCACCTACCTGATGATGATCTGGACCTCGCAAATGCGGGGTCTATGAGATAGCCAATAACACGACAAGGTGTCAGAATGCTTGGAGGCTAGACCTTAAAGTGAGCGAGGGCGGTATAGTTGACTGCTTGTATGTAAAAGCTTACTAGAAAAGGAATCGTTCAGTTGAGTAGGATTTTGAACGATGTCCTTACTAGAAGAGGTTTTGCGTTATGAAGTTGTCTTATCGTAGAGCTGAGAGCTGCCTGGCAAATGTCTTAGTGGTCATAGGGCCTGCCTTGTGATGATAGAAGAGTGAGAACAGAAACATACGTGTTGTGCGATTGAAGCTATTGTGCTCTCAGTGGAAGCCTGCGATATCGGTCACAGGGCCCAGGTACGTGTCCACCTGCTCAACCGGCGGTGAATTAAGCGGTGGATAGACGATGATGCGCTACGATGTTGTAAGAGCGGTGATGCTTGAAACTGTATGCGATGTTTTGGGCTCCGCGATTTTCGAATTGCATGGAAAGAGGAAGTACGGAAGGAAATTATTTGAGCGGGCTCTGAAAGGCTGCGGTCGTTTGGAAAGTGGAAGAATCCAATCTGTATTGCAATTCGTTAATAAAGTTACGTCACGTCCGAGAATGCAAAAGCCGAGCAAAAGAGGTTCCAGATAGAGTTTGGCGCGAAAGCAGTGAACGAGTGGGCAATGTGGGGTGCGTAAACAAGAGGTAATTGTCGGTCGGCGGGGTAGGTGAGGTTATCGTCACAGAGCACGGCCTGCACGAGCGTACTGCAGAGGTGACGCCCAAGCTTATAGCGGACAGACGAGGAACGTGCTGGACGCTCAGGTTCACCTCACCACTCTTCGCAACAAAGGGATAATCCGAACGCAGAGAATGATAGATGAGAACGAACGACGGTCAGCGACCAGCGCTGTAGAGGAAATGACAAGCAGACAGAAACCATGGATAAGAGACGGAACGGAGGAAACGGAAAGATGATGACGTGAAAAGAAGAAGAGAGCTAGGAGTTTGACTCGAGGGACTGTTTTGTAGCCCAATCGACAGATCATGAAAGGAAAGCACGTTCGAAAGACATCAACTGCGACTGACATGAGGAAGTTACTGCCCAGGATGCGAGTTGATCACAACGGATCTCACCAAGAGACATGCATCGCAGAACTTATACTCTCGTGAATGAAAACATCTCGGCGAGAGGGAGATAGAACCTGTAGACTACAACTTCGATAATGCGGGCTTTTGGGGTCGCTATAACGTTGGTTCAGAAGTGCAGACTACTACCTAGGCAATCCGCACTTTCAACATCGGGTTCTCAACTCGCCGGCCGGGTCCATGAAAACAGGGACCTGCTGGACGGAAATAGCAACGGCTAAGAACACGATGAGATGCAGAAACTGTTGGCAGTGCTGGCGGGTCGTGATGTGATGTCTAGGCAAGTCCGCTGTTCTGAGCCCTGAGAAGGTGGGACACAGAAGACGTGTTCATAAGCGGGAATGTTCGTGTCAATATATGCAGGCGGTCGTCACTGCAGATGTTGGAAAGCGGGTAATCGTTGTTGTCGTTGATGCAGCGAAAATGTTTCGAAACAAAATGGGGATGAAGTTGGGACGACGGCGACCCGTGTTTGAGCCTCAAGAAGAAGGAAAGCTTGATTGGACAGGAGCGGTCGACGCGTTAGGCCGCTTACTCCACACCAGCGCGCGCGCTACGCCGCAGCCACGCATACGAGAACTCGCGCATTGACACAAATTCCCGGTCCAGACATGTCTAAATTCAAGTTTGACGGCGTCGAGTTTGACTATGGGGACTACTATGGAACTTCATTCTTGTGAGCTATGGTGTGCTGCCGTAAAAACTCGGGTGTTGTGAAGTTTGTTGTTCTGACGGCTGCAAAAGGCTGGACTGGGTATGACGTCTTCGCTAGCTGCAGAAATCAAGGCATGACGGCGCCACAGGCCTTTCAGACAGCCGTGCGGCGCGACGTTGCTACATAACGGCGGCGTCGCGCATCTCCCGGAGCTTTGAGCACCTCCTCTGCCAGCGACCGACGTTCAGAGGTCGTGTTCCCTTGCGCCCGACAACCTTAGCATCCTGCGACGATCCCACACGTCACGAGGGAGTGCATCCGCCTACCTCGCTCGACTGCGGGAAAATCGCATGCCAATGGGCGCAAGCCGTGGAACAAAGGACACCCGGCTCAACTTGCGACAACCACTCGAGGACAAACCGGCCCAGAATAACAGACGCTGTCAATCCCTTCTGTTCTAGCGCCTTGTTTTGAGCCTTCTCCAGCTGACCGGGCTGACTGGTCCGGAGTGGCTTGCTCCACTTCTGCGGGCGCCTATTCGGGCCACCACCTTTCCTAGAATCGCTGTGTTCTAACTTGAGCCTCACGATCTTGTATGCCCTGCTGAAACTATCTGGTCGTGCAGGTCTCTTCTCGAGGTATCATTGGTACCTGGTGGAGAGGCCTGCAACTGGTCCTCGCTTCCTCGCGGTACGTGAAATCCATTCATTTTACCCTAGTCGCTGTGAAGTAGATATTCACAGCGTCTTCTCCACTTCAGTCACCTTCACCTTGCCTGCTTCAACATCACCTTTTCTTATTGCATTGTACGGAGCGTTGGGTTTTCCTATTGTTGTCTATTGTCTTCACATTGCAATACTCGCCTAATACTTTTCCTACGTTGCAACCTATCTCTGCGAGACATTCATGAGCTAGCTGGCCTACTTCTACGACCGCACCTGTTTACGAAGCTACCACCGATTTCGACCCCCGATTCTAATACACTGGCCAGACCACGTTTCACAGCCATACATCTTCGCCATGGCTTCCTCCGCGAACCAACAGCAACTCTTCCCACCTGTGCCTCCATCTATGTCCGCTGGCGATAGTCATGAGATGCGAGACTACTACCCACCGCAAGATGCACCACGACCTACAATAAACCAGACACCAAACTTCAAACCATACCTCGGCCTTCGAGCTAGGCTCTCACAGATATGGATCAATCGCTGGACGATTCTACTGCTCCTAGTCCTTGTGC
>Ga0265797_10004247_pt1 | contig 22055 bp, 21 predicted proteins | sample P2T30metagenome_FD_192433 | JGI IMG/M metagenome (GOLD analysis project Ga0265797, IMG submission 192433) | Plant litter microbial communities from East Loma Ridge, Irvine, California - P2 T30 | ecosystem: Environmental > Terrestrial > Plant litter > Unclassified | place: USA: California... | reverse complement strand
CCGGCCAGCTTGGCCACGCGCTCTTGCAGTTTTTCACGGTCGTAGTCCGAGGTCGCTTCTTCGATCTGGACGCGGATCATCTTGACGCGGCCTTCGATGCCTTCGGCCTGGCCTGCACCGTCGATGATGATGGTATTTTCCTTGCCGACTTCGATACGCTTGGCCTGGCCCAGTTCTGCCAGGGTGACTTTTTCCAGGGTCAGGCCGACTTCTTCGGCGATGACCTGGCCGCCGGTCAGGATGGCGATGTCTTCCAGCATGGCCTTGCGACGGTCGCCGAAGCCCGGTGCCTTGACGGCAACGGTCTTCAGGATGCCGCGGATGTTGTTGACCACCAGAGTCGCCAGCGCTTCGCCGTCGATGTCTTCGGCGACGATGACCAGCGGACGGCCGGCTTTTGCAACTTGCTCCAGTACCGGCAGCAGATCACGGATGTTCGAGATCTTCTTGTCGCACAGCAGAACGAATGGGTTCTCGTGCACGGCGACTTGCTTGTCCGGGTTGTTGATGAAGTACGGCGACAGGTAGCCGCGGTCGAATTGCATACCTTCGACGATGTCCAGCTCGTCGTTCAGCGACTTGCCGTCTTCGACGGTGATGACGCCTTCCTTGCCGACTTTTTCCATCGCTTCAGCGATGCGCTCGCCGACCGATGCGTCCGAGTTGGCCGAGATGGTGCCGACTTGCGCGATCTCTTTCGAGGTGGTGGTCGGCTTGGCGATTTTCTTCAGTTCTTCGACGGTCGCTGCGACGGCCTTGTCGATGCCGCGCTTCAGGTCCATCGGGTTCATGCCGGCGGCAACGAACTTCATGCCTTCGCGCACGATGGCTTGTGCCAGCACGGTCGCGGTGGTGGTGCCGTCACCGGCGTTGTCGCTGGTTTTCGAAGCGACTTCCTTGACCATCTGCGCGCCCATGTTCATGAGCTTGTCTTTCAGTTCGATCTCTTTCGCGACCGAAACGCCATCCTTGGTGACGGTCGGGGCGCCGAACGAGCGCTCCAGAACGACGTTGCGGCCTTTCGGGCCCAGGGTGACTTTGACTGCGTTGGCGAGAATGTTCACGCCTTCGACCATCTTGGCGCGTGCTACGTCGCCGAACACTACATCTTTAGCTGCCATTTGTTATTTCTCCGTATTGAGGAAGGTTGACGATTACTGGGCCACGACGGCCATGATGTCTTCTTCGCGCATGACCAGCAGCTCTTCGCCGTTGACCTTGACGGCCTGGCCCGAGTATTTGCCGAACAGGACGCGGTCGCCGACTTTCACTTCCAGCGGACGGATGGTGCCGTTTTCCTGGACCTTGCCGTTGCCCACGGCCAGGATTTCACCCTGGTCCGGTTTTTCGGCTGCAGCGTCGGGGATGATCAGGCCGGACGCAGTCTTGGTTTCCTGGTCGAGGCGCTTCACGATCACGCGATCGTGCAATGGGCGAAGGTTCATGCAAAACTCCTTAGTTGGTTATTGAGTATCGTTTTTACGGAAGGCCGCGACATCTGTCGGGGCCGGTGCAAAGAGGTGTTAGCACTCTACACTAACGAGTGCTAATTATAGGGACGATAATTTGGGTTTTCAAGCTGCTATGTTGGTGTTTTAACTGTCTTTTTTGAGAGGGCGCAAGCGGAAAATCAATCTGCCGCAACGCAGCCACCCACAGTTTTCCCATGCAGCGCATATCTGAACCGCAGCGCGTGGCGCGGTATTTGACGAATGCATAAGCATGGAAGCCTAACATTCTTCGGCCCCGAAGGTGCGCACGCCAGCAGATCCTGTTGACGAAAAAATCGAGTCGGACCTATAGTAATGAATGATTTCCGAATTCCAAGAATTATCCGACAAGATCGACCGGCTCGCCCAGCTGGCCCAGTCGCTGCGCAGCGAGAATTATTTGCTGCGCCAGGCGAATGCGCTGCTGAGTGCCGAGAACGTCGACTTCAAGCACCGGCTGATCGCCGCCCAGCAACGCGTCGAGGGGATCCTGGCCCAGCTCGAGCCGCCGGCGCCCGCCGCCGACGGCAATGCCCTTGACGACAGCGAGGCCACCCGATGATCAGCCTGGACGTACTCATCATGGGCCAGTCTTACCGCCTGGCCTGCCGCGAAGGCGAGCAGAAGACGCTGCGCGAAGCCGTGGCTTACCTGGATGCCAAGATGTGCGCGCTGCGCGACTCGGGCAGGGTCAAGGGCACCGACCGCATCGCGGTAATGGCGGCACTGTCGGTGGCGGCCGAATTCCTGTCGGTGAAATCGCCGCAGGGACCGCTGTCTGACATGTCGATGATGGAAGTCAAGCAGAAACTGGAATCGATGCACGCGGTGTTGGACAGCGTGCTGGCGCCCCAGGAAAATTTACTCTGAGCCGGATTTCGTTTGACAAGCCGGTGCATCGTAGTAAACTGGCGTCTACCCTGCGGTGTTCGAGATTTGTCATATATTCCTTGAACCATTCAATCGCATAGGTTGCGGAACATTCTCGGTGGGCGTGATCGTCACTTGTTTGACGAACCCGAAATTGAGCTGACTGTGACCACCTTGAGCCTTTAGGTTCGGGATGCCGGCAATAACGGCACAGGCGGGGCTATAATCCGGAGCGGTTGCGACACGAAGGTGCGCAGCCGCTTTTTTATTGGTGCTGGAGTGTTGCGACATGCCTTACTGGCTGATGAAATCCGAACCCGACGAAGTGAGCTTCGACGACGTGCTGGCCGCTCCCGGCCAGACGGTCGCCTGGTTTGGCGTGCGCAACTACCAGGCCCGCAACTTCATGCGCGACCGGATGCAGCCCGGCGACGGCATCCTGTTCTATCACTCCAGCTGCGCCGTGCCCGGCGTGGCGGGCATCGCGCTGGTGGCCAGCACGCCGTATCCGGACGCCACCCAGTTCGACGCCGCCAGCCCCTACCACGACCCCAAGGCCACGCTGGAGAATCCGCGCTGGATCTCGGTCGATATCAGGGCGGTGGCGCAGGGACGCTACCTGCCCCTGAGCGAATTGCGCGGCGAGCCCGAGCTCGAAGACATGGTGCTGCTGCAGAAGGGCAGCCGGCTGTCGGTATCGCCGGTGACGGCGGGGCAGTGGAAGCGCATCCTGGCGCTGGCCGGCGTGACGGACGCCGCTGCCGGTGCAGACGCCGGCCTGGCCGCCTGAGCGCACGCCGTCGATGGGTGCCGGCTTCCTCGGACTCGACCCCGGTTTGATCCTGATCCTGCTGGCGATGGGCTGCTTCGGCGGCTTTTCGGCCGGCCTGCTCGGCATCGGCGGCGGCATGGTGCTGGTGCCCTTCATGACGATGATCTTCACGGCGCGCGGCTTCGCCCCGCACCTGGTCGTGCACATGGCGATCGCCACCTCGCTGGCCACCATCCTGTTCACCTCGATGTCCTCGATGCGCGCCCATCACCGCCACGGCGCCGTGCTGTGGCGCGTGGCGCGGCTGCTGGCGCCGGGCATCGTGATCGGCTCCCTCATCGGCCCCTGGATCGGCAAGCAGATGAACACCGCCGTGCTGTCGCTGTTCTTTGCCGCCTTCGTCGCCTTTTCGGCCACGCAGATGCTGCTGAACAAACGTCCCGGCGGCGGGCGTGAGCTGCCCGGCACGCCCGGCATGCTGGCGGCGGGCGGGGTGGTCGGGCTGCTGTCCGGCTTCTTGGGCGCCGGCGGCGGTTTCGTCTCGATTCCTTTCATGACCTGGTGCCGCATACCGATTCACAACGCGGTCGCGACCAGCGCCGCCCTCGGCTTCCCGATCGCGCTGGCGGGGACCGCGGCGAACATCTATTACGGCTGGGGCGAGCCGGACTTGCCGCCCGGCGCGCTCGGCTTCATATGGCTGCCCGGGCTGGCCCTGATCGTGGTCGCCAGCATGACGGTGGCGCCGCTGGGCGCGACGCTGGCGCACCGGCTGCCGGTGCAGAAACTGAAGCGCATCTTTGCCGGGATTTTTTATCTGCTGGCGGCCTACATGTTGTGGAAGGCGCTGCAGTAATCAGATACCGACGCCGATCAGGGTATCGCGGCGCAGCCGCAGGTGGCTCCCCTGCACCCGGATGCCGGCCGCCATGCCCCAGGCCGCGGCCCAGCGCAGGGCGCGGTCGGTGGCCGGGCCGAACGGCCGCGCGTCCGCGGCGCGGCGCAAGGCGGCTGCCATGCGCTGCATCGCGTACATCTTTTTCGGTGAGATATCCTTTGCCATATCAAAAAGATAATGGCTGGGCGCGGCCGGCACGGTGCTCCAATTAACGAAAAAGGGAAGCCGGCGGCTTCCCTTTTCGATTTACGTACGCGGACTAACGCAGCTCAGGCATGCACCGTGCGTTTGTTCGCATTTGAGTAAGCCCAGCCCAGCATGATCACGCCGGCAACGATCATCGGCAGCGACAGCACCTGGCCCGAGGTGATCGGCAGGCCGAACACATGGGTTTCCCAGTCCGGCACGCGGAACCACTCGGTGAAGAAGCGGGCGCAGCCGTACAGCAGGGTGTACAGGGCGCCGACCGCCAGGCGCGGACGCGGCTTGCGCGCAAACAGCCACACGATGATGAAGCACAGGATGCCGTCGACCAGCATCTGGTACAGCGGCGACGGGTGCACCAGGACATTCGAGTCGGACCACCATTTCATGGCCCAGGGCAGCGATGCATCGGCCACGCGGCCCGGCAGTTCGGCGTTGATGAAATTGCCCAGGCGGCCGCAGGCATAGCCGATCGGCACCATCGGCGCGATGAAGTCGTACACGTCGAGCACGTTGCGGCCGCGCTTGCGTGCCCACAGCGCCATCGCGATCAGCACGCCGATGAAGCCGCCGTGGTAGGACATGCCGCCGCGCCAGGTCATGAAGATCTCGATCGGGTGCGAGAAATAGTGGGCCGGCTGGTAGAACAGCACTTCGCCCAGGCGCCCGCCGATCACCACACCGAGCATGCCGTAGAACAGCATGTCGTCCAGGTCTTCGTTCTTCCAGCCCTGCGCGGCGACATGGGGCTGGGTCTTGATGCGTACCCGGCCCAGGATCACGAACAGGGCGAAGGCGACGACATACATGATCCCGTACCAGTGGACGTCGACGGGGCCGATGCTGAAGGCGATCGGGTTCGGATGCGGGTGTACGAGCATATTAACTAGTCCTCAATAATTCCAGAAAGCCCTGCAGCACGGGCGACGGATTGTCGCGGCGCCAGGCGATGCCGGTATCGACACGCGGCGTCGGGTCGGCAAGGGCACGGTATTCTACGCCCGGGCGCATCAGGTTGGACACGGATTGTGGCACAAGTGCCAAGCCCATGCCCGCGGACACCAGGCTGACGATGGTTTGCATCTGGATCGCTTGCTGGCCGACGGCGGGCGTGATGCCGGCCGCGCGCCAGCAGGACAGGATGGCGTCGTGCAGGGCCGGCGAGACCTCGCGCGGGAAGATGATCAGCGGCAGGTGCGGCAAGTCCTGCAGCCTGACCGGCGCATCGCCAGGGGGCAGCGCCAGGCCGGCGGGCGCGCACAGGATCAGCGGCTCGTCCAGTACCTTCAGGTAATCGAGTTCAGCCAGCGCCCGGTCGGGCAGCGGCGGGATCAGGAAGCCGGCGTCGATGCGCCCGCGCAGCAGTTCCTCGACCTGCACGTCGGACGTGGCTTCGCGCAGGCTCAGGTGCACGTCCGGATAGCGCTCGCTGTAGCGGCGCAGGAAGGGCGGCAGCACGCTGTAGTCGGCCGAGGTGATGAAGGCGATTGCCAGGCGGCCCGCTTCGCCGGCGGCGGCGCGGCGCACCAGTTCCGGCAGGGTATCCGCTTCGGCCAGCATGCGTTTGGCTTCGGGCAGCAGCGCGCTGCCGGCCGGCGACAAGGCCACGGCGCGGCGGTTGCGCAGGAACAGGGGCGCGCCGAGCAGGTCTTCCAGCGCGGCGATCGCCTGCGACAGCGGCGGCTGCGTCATGTGCAGGCGCGCGGCGGCACGGCCGAAGTGCAACTCTTCGGCGACGGTGACGAAATAGCGCAACTGGCGCAGTTCCAGGTTCATGTTCCAGATGCTTCGATATGTATTTATCGTGTTTTGCAAGGCTGTGATTCGCGGAGGATATCACAGGGAATGGAAACTCAATTGACCTGTCACCGTGCGTGGCGCATGCTTTTCCTATACGGATCTCGAGGAGCCCGCCATGCCCTACAACCGCCGTTCCCGCCACGTCACCCAAGGCGTCGCCCGCAGCCCGAACCGCTCGATGTACTACGCGATGGGCTACCGCGAAGAAGATTTCGACAAGCCGATGATCGGCGTCGCCAACGCCCATTCGACCATCACGCCCTGCAATGCCGGCCTGCAGAAGCTGGCCGACGCCGCGGTGGCGGCAGTCAAGGAGGCCGGCGCCAATCCGCAGGTGTTCGGCACGCCGACCATCTCGGACGGCATGTCGATGGGCACCGAGGGCATGAAGTTCTCGCTGATCTCACGGGAGGTGATCGCCGACTGCATCGAGACCTGCGTCAATGGCCAGTGGATGGATGGCGTGGTCGTGATCGGCGGCTGCGACAAGAACATGCCGGGCGGGATGATCGCGCTGGCGCGCACCAACGTGCCGGGCATTTATGTCTATGGCGGCACCATCCGCCCCGGGAACTGGAAGGGCAAGGATCTCACCATCGTGTCGGCTTTCGAGGCGGTGGGGGAATTCACGGCCGGGCGCATGAGCGCCGAGGACTTCGACGGCATCGAAAAGAACGCCTGCCCGTCGTCCGGTTCCTGTGGCGGCATGTACACGGCCAACACGATGTCGTCCTCGTTCGAGGCGCTCGGGATGTCGCTGCTGTATTCGTCGACGATGGCCAATCCGGACGATGAAAAAGTGGACTCCGCCGCCGCGTCGGCGCGCGTGCTGGTGGAGGCGGTCAAGCGCGATCTCAAGCCGCGCGACATCATCACCCGCGCATCCATCGAGAACGCGGTGGCGGTCATCATGGCGACGGGTGGCTCGACCAACGCGGTGCTGCATTACCTCGCCATCGCCCACGCTGCGGAAGTTGAATGGCGCATCGACGATTTCGAGCGCGTGCGCCGGCGCGTGCCCGTCATCTGCAACCTGAAACCGTCGGGCCAGTACGTGGCCACCGATTTGCATCGCGCCGGCGGCATCCCGCAGGTCATGAAGCTGCTGCTGGATGCCGGTTTGCTGCACGGCGCGTGCATGACCATCACCGGGCGTACGCTGGCGGAGGAACTGGCTGACGTGCCTTCCACGCCGCCGGCAGGGCAGGACGTGATCCGGCCGCTCTCACAGGCGCTGTACCAGGAGGGCCACCTGGCGATCCTGAAGGGGAATTTGTCGCCGGACGGCTGCGTGGCCAAGATCAGCGGCCTCAAAAATCCGGTGATCACCGGCCCGGCGCGCGTGTTCGACGACGAAGCCGGCGCCATGGACACTATCCTGGCCAACCGCATCAACCCGGGCGACGTGCTGGTGCTGCGCTACCTGGGTCCGCGCGGCGGCCCCGGCATGCCCGAGATGCTGGCGCCGACGGCGGCGCTGATCGGCAAGGGGCTGGGCGAATCGGTCGGCCTGATCACCGACGGCCGCTTTTCGGGCGGCACCTGGGGCATGGTGGTCGGGCACGTGACGCCGGAAGCCTTCGAAGGCGGTGTGATCGCGCTGGTGGAAGAGGGCGATTCGATCACGATCGATGCGCACCGGCTGCTGATCCAGCTGAACGTGGCAGACGACGAACTCGCGCGCCGCCGCGCCGCCTGGACGCAGCCGGCACCGCGCTACACCCGTGGCGTGCTGGCCAAATTTGCAGCACTGGCGCAGCCGGCGAGCAAGGGCGCCGTAACCGGATAAGCGTTAGCCCCTGGGGACGACGTGCTGACGCAGCGGGGCATTGTGCTCTGGCCCCGAGGTGATGTTTCTGACCCCGGTTTGATGTTTATTTACGTTTGTCGAAGCTTTGCTTGACGCGTTCCTTGCGGCGCTTGTCGTCTTCCGAGTGCGCCTTCTTCTTGTCCAGCCCGAGCAGCTTTTCGATGAACTCGAACCAGATGAAGGCGGCCACCATCAGCCCGATGATCCACCACCAGGACAGTGCGGCAAATTTCCAGACTTCGAAAAAACGCAAGACAACGAGCGCGAGGATCAACAGGATCAATGGCATGGCAATTCCTTTCAAGCAGAATCCTACAACAGTAATGCCTCGCAGCAACGAAATCCTGCCGATCCGTCAACGAAAATGTGTTTCATCCGTTACCGATTATGTCTCTATCACTCTCGCCAGGGAAACACGCTAGAATCTGGCATCTGAGCTGTAGAGCTTTTCTATTGGAGAAAACAGAATGAAACGGTCCCTGATGTTGATGGCGGTGTCTGTCCTGGCCGCAGTGTCTTCCGGCAGCGCCCTGGCGCAAGCCGACCTGGCCAAGGCCAAGAACTGCATGGCGTGCCACGCTGTCGCCAACAAGCTGGTCGGCCCGGCGTACAAGGACGTCGCCGCCAAATACGCAGGCCAGAAGGGCGCCGAAGACAAGCTGGTTCAGAAAGTCATGAAGGGCGGCGCAGGCGTCTGGGGCCCGGTGCCGATGCCGGCCAATCCGCAGGTGAGCGAGGCCGAAGCGCGCAGCCTGGTGAAATGGGTGCTGGCGCAGAGATGAACGATGCCGCCTCGGCGCGGTTATCCTGATGCACAGCGAAAGCGCACCGCGATACAGCGAGGTGCGCTTTTTCTTTTGGCGGATCTGTCGCTCACGCCATCTTGAAGTGGCCCGCCAGCATATCGGTCAGCAGGTCAGCCTGGCGAACGAGCTCGGCGCCGGACGTGCCTTCGTCGGTCGTCCGTTCGGCAAAGCTCGTCGTCAACAACACGATGAAGTCGACATGAAAATCCAGGTCCTGCGGGGTCTGGTTCCGGACGGCTTCCTGAATAAATGTCCGGGTCAATTCGACGCCCTTGGCAATCAAGGTGCGAAATTCCGACGTGTCCTTCAATTCGACCGCAGCGAGCCGCAAGGCCCGGCGCAAGTCCGCTTCGGCTGCTTCGATTAAAAAGAATGCGTGGATGAATTCCCTCAGCTTGTCCGCGTGGGCGGGACCTGGCCGCTCCAGGATCGGCGCCAACTGGGCGAACTGCCGTTCCCAAGTCAGCTGGGTGAGGTGAAACAGCAGTGCTTCCTTGTTTGGGAAGTATTGATAGAAGGAGGCAATGTTCACGCCCGCCTTCTCCACCACCTTGTTGGCGGTGAATCCAGCCGGTCCGTGCCGCTTCAAAATGTAAGTCGCCGCCTCGAGGATGGCCTCCACCGTGGCAATCGCACGCTGCTGTTTCGGCTGTTTTTTCAAGGAGATATCGAGTTTGCGTGCCATCGTCCGGACAGGTTCGGGAATGTGACTATTAAATGTAATTAAATACTTATATTCTTTTCGCTGTTGAAAATCAATCTGAAGCGAAAGGAAACATTATGGCGTCAAGTCGGGAACAGAGCAGCGTGGTCATCATCGGCGGTGGCGTATCGGGATTGGCGCTGGCCACCTTCCTGCAGTTGTCCGGGGTCGCCTGCGTGGTGCTGGAGCGGTGCGAGCGCGCCTACGTCGAAGTGCGCCAGCGCGCCGGTGTCGTCGAAGCGCGCGGGGTGCGCATGCTCGAGCGCTGGGGGCTGGCGGACAGGCTGCTCGGCGGTCCGGTCGCGCACACGATCGATTACCGGGTGAACGGCAGCAGCCGCGTCTTCAAAGTGATGGCGGACGATGGCAGTCCGGGCCGCTTCTGCACGCAGCAGATGCTGGTCAATAATCTCTTGCGCGAACTGATCGACGTCATGCAGGGCGATGTGCGCTTCGGTGCCGCCGACATCGGCATCCACAACGACAAGAACAGCCGTTCCCGGGTGACTTATACCGACGCGAACGGCACGCACGTCATCGACTGCGACTACATCGTTGGCTGCGACGGCAACCGGGGCGTGAGCCGCGCGTCGATTCCACACGGCGTGCTGACCAAGACCAGCCACGAATTCGGCTATGCCTGGCTGGCGGCGCTGGTCGAGGCGCCCGTCATCGGCGATCCAATCATGGCCGTCAGCGACCACGGCTTCGCTGCGCAGCTGCCGCGCGGCCCGCAGCGCAGCCGTTACTACCTGCAGTGCGCACTGAGCGACGGGCCGGAAGACTGGCCGGATGAACGGCTATGGGATGAAATCCGCCTGCGTATGGGCGACAGCGCGATTGCGAACGCGCGCGTGCATGACAAGGATTTCATTCCGCTGCGTGCGGTTGTGCATGCTCCCATGCAGCACGAAAACCTGTTCCTTGCAGGCGACGCCGCCCACCTCGTGCCGCCGACCGGCGCGAAAGGCATGAACCTGGCGCTGTACGACGTCGACGTGCTGGCCCAGGCGCTGGTGCGGGCCGTGAAGGCGGGAGACAGGTCGCAGCTGGACGCCTATTCCGCCACCTGCCTGCCCCACATCTGGACGTACCAGGAATTCAGCACATGGATGACGGACACGATGCACGATGCAGGCGACCCCACGCAGCATGGCAAGTTCCGTCAGGCTATCGCGCGTGCGCGGCTCGACACCTTGTTCGAGGCGCCGGCGGCGGCGCAGCTGCACGCCGCCTTCCATCGCGGGATGGTCTGATCCCGCGAGGGCGAAGGCGTGTCGCTCAGCGGATCACATCCAGCTTGGTCCGCTTCCCACCCTTGTAAGTGAACAGCGTCAGCGCCCCATCCTTGATGTCGCCCTTGTCGTCGAACTGGATGGTGCCGGTCACGCCTTCGTATTTGATTTTTCTCAGCTCGGGCAAATACTTGGCCGGGTCCGCCGATTTGGCATTCTGCATCGCCGTCGCCATCACCATCACCGCATCGTAGACATAGGGCGCGTACAGCTGCACGTCCATGTTGAATTTCTTCTTGTAGCGCGCGCGGAAGTCTTCCATGCCCTTTTCCTGCGGGCCCTTGACGCCGCCCGCTTCAGCGCAGAACACCTTGCCGTCACCGAGGCCGGCGCCGGCCAGGCGCCCCAGCGCATCGGTGCACATGCCGTCGCCACCCATGAACACGGCCTGGATGCCGAGCGCCTTGATCTGCTTCAGCATCGGCCCGGCCACCGAATCCATGCCGCCAAAGAAGATCAGGTCCGGCTTCTTGGCCTTGATCGAGGTCAGGATGGCGGTGTAGTCGGTCGCGTTGGCGCTGGTGAATTCACGGCCGACCACGCGCACGCCCGGTCCCTTGACGCCTTTCGCGAACTGGTCGGCCACGCCCTGGCCGTAGGTGGTGCGGTCGTCGATGATGGCGATGTTTTTCGCCTTGATGGTATCCACCGCGTACTTGCCGAGCGTGCCGCCGAGCTTGACGTCGCTGGCGACCACGCGGAAGGCGCCGGGGAAGCGCTGCGCCGTGTACTGCGGCGCGGTGGTAGCCGGCGAGATCTGCACGATGCCGGCGTCGTGGTAGATTTTGGAAGCGGGTATCGAGGTGCCCGAGTTCAGGTGGCCGATCACGCCGTTGACGTGCGCGTCGACCAGTTTCTGCGCCACCGCCGTCCCTTGCTTGGGGTCGGCGCCGTCATCCTCGGCCACCAGCTGCAGCGTGACCTTCTGGCCGCCGATGGCATACCCTTTGGCGCTCAGGTCGTCGACCGCCATGCGCGCGGCGTTTTCCATGTCCTTGCCGAGGTGGGCGCTGGCCCCCGAGATCGGCGCCACGTGGCCGAGCTTGACGACCTGCTGGGCGCTTGCCGAGCCGGCGAAGGCGAGGGCGATGGCAAACGGAATGACTTTGGTGATGGCCTGCATGTTCTTCTCCATGGTTTTGCGCATGGCAAAGGTACAGCAATTTTGCAGCTTAGCAAAGTGTGGTGAAGACCGCACTTGCAAGGTGCGGCCATGCCCTCGGATGAGGCGAAAAAATTCAGTGCGTGCGCGATTTCAGGTGCGCCAGTTCCTGGGCGACGGCGCGCGACACGACTTGTTCGATGGTTTGCTGCAGCCCCTCGCGCAGTTCAGCGGCAAGGCGGGTGACCACGTGGTCGAGCACCGGCGCCAGGCTGGTGCGGATCTGGTCTTCGAGGGTCAGTTCGACGCGGTCCTGCAGGCGGTCGAGCACGCGCGCGACCAGGCGTTCCTCGAGGGCTTGCCAGGCGTTGTTTTCGTGGTCCTCGGCGGTCGGGGCTGCGGCTGGGGCGGGCACCACAGCGTCCACAACCGGCACCACAGCGCCCACAACCGGCGCCGCAACTTCCATGACCGGCACCGCAACTTCCACGACCGGCGCCGCGGCTTCGACGGCAGGCGCCGCCTCGGCCACCGGCGCCGTCACCTCGGCCACCACCTCGGTCAGCACCGGAATGCTCTCGTCGTAGGCAGGCGCCGGCGTCATGGTTTCCCCGCCACGAAGTGGGTCAGCGGATACGACTGCCGTTTATAGGCGACGTAGCGCGCGCGCCCGGCGGCGGCGTCTTCCTCGTCGGTGGAGATGATCTCGAACACGCGCTCGAACTGGTCGAAGCCGGCCGGGGTGCGGCGCGTCAGGTTGACCAGCATGTCGCGATGCGGCAGCGCGGCGCCTTCATCAAAGGTGACGATCACCGGCGTTTCCGGCGCCAGCGGGTCGCCCGCCATCACGTGCGGGATGAAATCGGTGCCGGACAGGGTCCACAGGGCATCGTTCAGCTCGGCGGCCTGGGCCGGGCTGTCGGCCAGCAGCACGACCTTGCCGCGCGCGGCATAGGCCTTGCGCGCCAGCCGGCATGCATAGCTGAGCTTGTCGGGGATATTGGTGTGGAAATCGATCCGGGTCATACGGTGCTCAGTGAACTTGTTGCGTGGGTGGCGTGCCGGAAGCGGGGGATTGCCTGGTGCGCGGCTGCTGGTCCGCTGCCTGGGCCGCGGCCTCGTCGGGCGGCAGCCGGACCAGGCCACGCCCTGGCGGCGTCGGCGGGGTGCTTGAAGTGGAGGTGCCGGGCGTCGCCACGCCGGGCGTCGCTATGCCCGAGGAGACAGCACCCGCAGCCGGCACGGGCGCCGCGAACTGATACGAAGGCGGCAGCATCTTCTGTTCCGGGTAAGTGGCCATGCTCAGGGCTTCCTGCCAGGTCGCGGCCCGGAAACCGACGATTTTGCGGCTGCCGACCAGCAGCAAGGGCAGGTCGCTGTTACCGCCGCTGATCTGTTGCAGCTGCTGCTGGTCTGCATCGGTGTTGATGGTGCGTTCGGAAAACGGAATACCGCGTGTGCGCAGCAGCGCGCGGCCCTGGTCGCAGCCGTCGCAGCGCGCGGTGGTGTACAGCACGACGGGCGCGGCCTGGACAGCGCGCGCCAGTTCATAGGGCAGCACGGGCGCCCGGGTGGGCGCCGGCTTGTCGGTCTTGAGGATGTCGGACTTGACGCGCGGCGGCGGCGCATCGCCGTAGTGCGTCGTGCCGTGCTCGTCCTTCCACTTGTACATTTGCGCTGCGGCGGCCCCGGCGATCATGACCAGGGCAAGTCCGAGCATGGCGGCCGTCAGCCGCCAGTGTCCGGTATGCCCTTCATATGGTCGCTTCATCGATGCCTCCGCAGCGTCATGCGCAGTGTGATGTCTTCAAGCCTGCATCCCGCTGTGGCGCAGCAGCGCGTCGATTTGCGGTTCGCGGCCGCGGAAGGCCTTGAACGATTCGAGCGCCGGACGCGAGCCGCCCACCGACAGGATCTCCTGGTGGAAGCGCTTGCCGGTCTGGTCCAGCAGCTCGCCGCCGCCGGCTTCGACCGCTTCTTCGAAGGCCGCATACGCGTCCGCCGACAGCACTTCCGCCCACTTGTAACTATAGTACCCCGCCGCATAGCCGCCGGCAAAGATATGGCCGAACGAGTGCTGGAAGCGGTTGAACGAGGGCGGCACCATCACCGAGAACTTGCTGCGCACGTCGTCGACCAGCGCCTGCACGGTCTGCTGGCTGGTGGGGTCGAAGTCGTAGTGCAGGTGCATGTCGATCAGCGAGAACTCGACCTGGCGCAGCGTCTGCATGCCGGACTGGAAATTCTTCGCGGCCAGCATTTTCTCGTACAACGCGCGCGGCAGCGGTTCGCCGGTCTTCACGTGCGAGGTCATGCCTTGCAGCACATCCCATTCCCAGCAGAAGTTTTCCATGAACTGGGACGGCAGCTCGACCGCATCCCATTCCACGCCCGAGATGCCGGATACCGACAATTCGTCGACTTCGGTCAGCATGTGATGCAAGCCGTGGCCGAATTCGTGGAACAGCGTGGTCACTTCGTCGTGCGTGAACAGCGAGGGCTGCAGCTTGCCGTCCTGCTCGGCCGGCGGGGTGAAGTTGCAGGTGAGGTAGGCGATCGGCGTCTGCACGATGCCGCCCGTGGTCAGGCGACGGCCGCGGGCGTCGTCCATCCAGGCGCCCTGGCCCTTGCCGGGACGCGCGTACACATCCAGGTAAAATTGACCAATAAGCTGGCCCTCGCGTTCGATGCGATAGAAACGCACGTCCGGATGCCACACCGGCGCCTGGTCCGGCGCGATCGTCACGCCGAACAGGCGCGAAATCACGCCGAACAGACCGTCGATGACTTTATGTTCGGGGAAGTACTGTTTCACTTCCTGGGCCGAGAAGGCATAACGCTTTTCGCGCAGCTTTTCCGAGGCATAGGTCACGTCCCAGGCCTGCATGTCTTCGATACCCAGTTCGTCCCTGGCAAATGCGCGCAGCTCTTCCAGGTCTTTCTCGGCATACGGACGCGCGCGGCGCGCCAGGTCTTCCAGGAACTCGATCACGTGTTCCGGGCTTTCCGCCATTTTCGGTTCCAGCGACACGTGGGCGAAGCTGGTGAAATCGAGCAGCTTGGCTTCTTCGTCGCGCAGCTTCAGCAGCTGGGCGATATTGCCGGTGTTATCCCATTTCTCGACTTCCGAAAACACCACGCCCATTTCGGATGCCTTGGTGGCATTCGCGCGATAAATCTGTTCGCGCAATGCGCGCTTGTCGGCGAATTGCAGGATCGGGAAATAGGAAGGGAAATGCAGGCTGAATTGCCAACCGGTCTTGCCATCGCGTTCGGCGGCGGCACGTGCGGCACTCTTGGCGTCGTCGGGCAGGCCGGCCAGGTCGGCTTCATCTTCGATCAGCAGCTTGAAATCGTTGGTCGCATCCAGCACGTTTTCCGAGAAGCGGGTCGACAGGGCAGCCTGCTGTTCCTGGATCTCGGCAAAGCGTTCTTTCTGCTTTTCCGGCAGTTCGGCGCCGCCCAGGCGGAAATCGCGCAGCGCGTTCTCGACGATGCGTTTTCGCGCCGGGGTCAGGGTGACGAATTCCGGGCTGGCGTGCAGCGCCTTGTATTTGGCGAACAGTGCTTCGTTCTGGCCCAGTTCGGTGAAGAATTCCGTCACCTTCGGCTGGTTTTCGTTATAGACGGCGCGCAGTTCCGGCGTGTCCATCACGTGGTTCAGGTGGTTGACCACGCCCCAGGCGCGGCCAAACTGTTCGGTCGCTTCTTCGAGCGGGACCACGAAATTGTCCCAGGTCACCTGGTCGCCGGGTGCTTCCAGCTGCGTCACGACGTCACGGGCATGTGCGATGAGCTGGTCGATCGCAGGCGTGACGTGCTCGGGGCGGATCAGGTCGAAACGGGGCAGTCCCGAGAAATCGAGAAGGGGATTCGCGAGAAGGGGATTGCTGGTGTCGATGCTCATTGTGTTCCTTCCATTGTCATGCGGTTGGTCATGCAACACCGGGCGTCGGGACCATGCCCGCTGCCGGTCCAGGGCGTTCCTGCTTCTTGCCGAGTACGCGTTCCGCGGACTCGACGGTGTTCATCAACAGCATCGTGATCGTCATCGGGCCGACGCCGCCCGGTACCGGCGTCACGTGCGAGGCCACCTCGCTGACGCCGGCAAAATCGACGTCGCCGCACAGCTTGCCGGCATCGTCGCGGTTCATGCCGACGTCGATCACGATCGCGCCTGGTTTGACCATGTCGGCGGTGACGGTGTTGCGGCGGCCGACGGCGGCCACGATGACGTCGGCCTGGCGGGTGTGGTAGCCCAGGTCCGGCGTCGCGCTATGGCAGATGGTGACGGTGGCGTTGGCTTGCAAGAGCAGCAAGGCCATCGGCTTGCCGACCGTGTTCGAACGGCCGATCACCACGGCGTGCTTGCCGCGCAAATCGAAACCGGTCGATTCGATCAGCTTCATGCAGCCGTACGGGGTGCACGGACGGAAGCCGGGCAGGTTGGCGACCAGTTCGCCGGCCGACAGCACCGAGTAGCCATCCACGTCCTTGGCGGTGGCGATCGCCTCGATCACCTTGGAAGAATCGATGTGTTTGGGGAGCGGCATCTGTACCAGGATGCCGTGGATGCCCGGGTCCTCGTTCAGCGCGGCGATGCGCTCCAGCAGCGCCGCTTCCGATAAATCGGCCTCGTACTTTTCCAGCACCGAATGAAAGCCCACTTCGCCGCAGGCCTTGACCTTGTTGCGCACATACACATGGCTGGCCGGGTCGTCGCCGACGATGATCACGGCCAGGCCCGGCTTGTGGCCGGCAGCGGTGAGGGTGGCGGCGCGGGCGGCGATGTCGGCGCGCAGTTGCTGGGAAAGTTTGACTCCGTCGATCAGTTGGGCGGGCATGGCTGGAAACTCACTGTCTGGACAAAAACGAAATTATAAGCGGCGCAGGTATCGCGCGCCGTCCGCCGACGTTCATCGTCATATTTATAGATGCGCTTGCAGATGCCCAAAAGCCGGCGATTTGACCCTTTCGATGGCGTGGGAACGGCGATTCCATGCGGCTTTCATGGGTGCGTTCCATATTATGAAATTGCATATCGTATTTTGAAAAACGGCTGATCCACTGGTAAAATCGACAGGCTTTATTTCAGGGATAGTCTTTACGCCACCAAACGTCCATGAAGCGATCAAGGTCGGGTGGGGCACCAAACTCAAGGAGACGTAGTAATGTCAGCTCAACTCGACCAGTTGACGGCCCTGGCCGCCAACGATCCGGACACGCTCGAAACCAAGGAATGGCTCGACGCGCTCGAAGCCGTTATCGAATACGAAGGCACCGACCGCGCCCACTACCTGCTGGAGCGCCTGGTCGACCTCGCGCGCCGCCGCGGCGCATCGATTCCGTTCTCCAGCACCACCGCCTACGTCAACACCATCCCCCTCAGCCAGGAAGCCCACTGCCCGGGCAACCTCGAATACGAAGAGCGCCTGCGCTCGTGGATGCGCTGGAACGCCATGGCGATGGTCGTGAAAGCCAACCGCGCCGACGGCGACCTCGGTGGCCACCTGTCCTCGTTCGCCTCGCTGGCGAACATGCTGGGCATCGGCTTCAACCACTTCTGGCACGCCCCGACCGCCGACCACGGCGGCGACCTGCTGTACATCCAGGGCCACTCGTCGCCCGGCATCTACGCCCGCGCCTTCCTCGAAGGCCGCCTGAGCGAAGACCAGCTGCTGAACTTCCGCAAGGAAGTCGACAAGAAGGGCCTGTCGTCCTACCCGCACCCGAAACTGATGCCGGATTTCTGGCAGTTCCCGACCGTGTCGATGGGCCTGGGCCCGCACATGGCGATCTACCAGGCGCGCTTCCTGAAGTACCTGCACGCACGCGGCATCGCCAAGACCGACAACCGTAAAGTCTGGGCCTTCTGCGGCGACGGCGAGATGGACGAGCCGGAATCGCTGGGCGCGATCGGCCTGGCCGCGCGCGACATGCTCGACAACCTCGTCATCGTGGTCAACTGCAACCTGCAGCGCCTCGACGGCCCGGTGCGCGGCAACACCAAGATCATCCAGGAACTCGAAGGCGAATTCCGCGGCGCCGGCTGGAACGTCGTCAAGGTCATCTGGGGTCCGGGCTGGGACGCGCTCCTGGCGCAAGACAAGGAAGGCATCCTGCAACGCGTGATGATGGAAACCGTCGACGGCGAGTACCAGAACTTCAAGGCCAAGGACGGCGCCTACGTGCGCAAGCACTTCTTCGGCAAGCATCCGAAGCTGCTGGAAATGGTTGCCAACATGACCGACGACGACATCTGGCGCCTGACCCGCGGCGGTCACGACCCGCACAAGATCTACGCCGCGTTCAAGGTTGCGCAAGAGACCAAGGGCCAGCCGACCGTCCTGCTGGTGAAAACCGTCAAGGGCTACGGCATGGGCAAGTCCGGCGAGGCGCGCAACACCGCCCACCAGACCAAGAAGCTCGACGACGAAGCCATCCGCGAAATGCGCGACCGCTTCTCGCTGCCGATCCCGGACGACCAGCTGGCCGATATTCCGTTCTTCAAGCCGGCCGACGATGCCCCGGAAATGGTCTACCTGCACGAGCGCCGCAAGGCCCTGGGCGGTTACCTGCCGCAGCGCCGCGAGACCTCCGATGAAGTGCTGACCGTGCCGCCGCTCGAGACCTTCAAGGCGGTGCTGGATCCGACCGCCGAAGGCCGCGAGATCTCGACCACGCAAGCCTTCGTGCGCGTCATCTCGACGCTGCTGCGCGACGAGTCGCTGGGCAAGCGCGTGGTCCCGATCCTGGTCGACGAATCGCGTACCTTCGGCATGGAAGGCCTGTTCCGCCAGATCGGTATCTACAATCCGAAGGGCCAGTTGTACGAGCCGGTCGACAAGGACCAGGTCATGTACTACCGCGAAGACAAGGCGGGCCAGATCCTGCAAGAGGGTATCAACGAGGCGGGCGGCATGAGCTCGTGGCTGGCGGCGGCGACGTCGTACTCCACCAACGACCGCATCATGATCCCGTTCTACACCTTCTACTCGATGTTCGGTTTCCAGCGCATCGGCGACCAGATCTGGGCGGCCGGCGACATGCGCGCGCGCGGCTTCCTGATGGGCGGCACCGCCGGCCGCACGACGCTCAACGGCGAAGGCCTGCAGCACGAAGATGGCCACAGCCACATCGTCGCCGCCACCATCCCGACCTGCATGCCCTACGACCCGACTTTCAGCCATGAAGTCGCGGTGATCATCCAGGATGGCCTGCGCCGCATGGTTGCGGAGCAGGAAGATGTGTTCTACTACATCACCATCATGAACGAGAACTATGCCCAGCCGGGCATCGTCGCCGGCCAGGAAGAGGGCATCCTGAAAGGCATGTACCGCCTGTCGCAAGGCGATGCCAGCGCCAAGCTGCGCGTGCAGCTGATCGGCTGCGGCACCATCCTGCGCGAATCGATCTTTGCCGCCGAACTGCTGGCGGCCGACTGGGGCATCGCCGCCGACGTGTGGTCGGCACCGTCGCTGACCCTGGTGGCGCGCGATGGCCAGGATGCGGAACGCTGGAACATGGTCAACCCGAGCCAGCCGCAGCGCGTGCCTTACGTCACCGGCCTGCTGCAGGACACCGACGGCCCGATCGTCGCGACCACCGACTACATGCGCGCCTTCGCCGAACAGATCCGCGCCTTCATGCCGAAGGGCCGCACCTACAAGGTGCTGGGCACGGACGGCTTCGGCCGCTCGGACAGCCGCGTCAAGCTGCGCGAGTTCTTCGAGGTGAACCGCCATTACATCGTGGTCGCTTCGCTCAAGTCGCTGGCCGACGAAGGCAAGATCGACGTGTCCGTGGTGGAGCAGGCGATTGCCAAGTACGGCATCGATCCGAACAAGCCGAATCCTGTGACCCAGTAATGCTGTAGACCGTCATCGACGGGCAATGGTGGGCACCGGGTGCCCACCCTACGCAAAAATAATACGGAGCTACCCAACATGAGCATTGTGGAAGTCAAAGTCCCCGACATCGGCGACTTCAAGGAAGTGCAAGTCATCGAACTGATGGTCAAGCCGGGCGACACCATCAAGGTCGACCAGTCGCTGGTCACGGTGGAATCGGACAAGGCGAGCATGGAGATCCCTTCCAGCCACGCCGGCGTCGTCAAGGAACTCAAGATCAAGGTCGGCGACAAGGTTGCCGAAGGTTCGCTGGTGCTGCTGCTTGAAGAAGCTGCCGGCGGCGCTGCCGCGCCGGCTGAAGCTGCACCGGCGGCCGCTGCGCCCGCAGCCGCGCCGGCACCTGCTGCTGCACCAGCCCCTGCGGCTGCTCCGGCACCGGCTCCGGCCGCTGCCCCGGCACCTGCTGCTGCCCCGGCCGCAGCACCTGCCGCAGCTTCGGCCGGAGTGCCGGCCAGCCCGGCACCGTCCTTCGCCAACGCCCACGCCTCGCCGTCGGTCCGCAAGTTCGCGCGCGAACTCGGCGTCGACCTGGGCAAGGTCAAGGGCAACGGCCCGAAAGGCCGCATCACCCAGCAGGACGTGCAAGCCTTCGTCAAGGGCGCACTGGCTGCCGGTCCGACCGCAGCCCCGGCAGCCGCCGGTGGCGCAGGTGCTGGCATCGGCGGCATCAACCTGCTGCCATGGCCGTCGCTGGACTTCAGCAAGTTCGGCCCGACCGAATCGCAGCCGCTGGCCCGCATCAAGAAGATCAGCGGCCAGAACCTGCACCGCAACTGGGTCATGATCCCGCACGTGACGCACTTCGAAGAAGCCGACGTCACCGACCTGGAACAGTTCCGCGTCGATTCCAACGCCGCCTATGCCAAAGCCAAGTCGGCCACCAAGCTGACCATGCTGGCCTTCGTGATCAAGGCCTCGGTTGCGGCACTGAAGAAGTTCCCGGCGTTTAACGCTTCGCTGGACGAGCCGAACGGCGCGCTGATCCTGAAGCAGTACTACAACATCGGCTTCGCCGCCGACACCCCGAACGGCCTGGTGGTCCCGGTCATCAAGGACGCCGACAAGAAGTCGATCTCGCAGATCGCCGCCGAAATGGGCGAACTGTCCGGCCAGGCGCGCGAAGGCAAGCTGTCGCCGTCCAACATGCAGGGCGCGACCTTCACGATCTCGTCGCTGGGCGGCATCGGCGGTACCGCCTTCACCCCGATCATCAACGCACCGGAAGTGGCCATCCTCGGCCTGTCCAAGTCGGCGATGAAACCGGTGTGGGACGGCTCGGCATTCCAGCCGCGCCTGATCCTGCCGCTGTCGCTGTCCTACGACCACCGCGTGATCGACGGCGCCGGCGCCGCCCGCTTCGCGGCTTACCTGGCCGATGTGCTGGCCGACCTGCGCAAGACGCTGCTGTAAGGAGCCGACCACTATGAGTACCGTTGAAGTCAAAGTACCCAACATCGGCGATTTCAAGGATGTCGAAATCATCGAGCTGATGGTCAAGCCGGGCGACACCATCAAGGTCGACCAGTCGCTGGTCACCGTCGAATCCGACAAGGCCAGCATGGAGATCCCCTCCACGCACGCCGGCGTCGTGCAGGAACTGAAAGTGAAAGTCGGCGACAAGGTGAACGAAGGTTCGCTGCTGCTGATGATCTCCGAAGAAGCTGGCGCTGGTTCGTCTGCTCCGGCCGCCGCTGCACCTGCACCGGCCGCCGCGTCCTCGGACAAGCCGGCCGCGCAGATCGGCGCGCAGGCCGTGGCACCGACCGCCGCCGCCGGCCCGACCGATTCGTACGCACCGGCGCACAAAGCCGATGCCGCGGCACCGAACAGCGTGCCGGCACCGAACGCCTCGAGCTACAGCGGCCCGGTCGACGTCGAATGCGAGATGATGGTGCTGGGCGCGGGTCCGGGCGGCTACTCGGCCGCCTTCCGCTCGGCCGACCTCGGCATGAACACCGTGCTGGTCGAGAAGTACGCGACCCTGGGCGGCGTCTGCCTGAACGTGGGCTGCATCCCGTCCAAGGCGCTGCTGCACGTGGCGCACATCATGGACGAAACCGCGCACATGGCCGATCTCGGCGTCAGCTTCGCCAAGCCCGACGTCGACCTCGACAAGCTGCGCGCCTACAAGGATGGCGTGATCAAGACCATGACCGGCGGCCTGGCCGGCATGGCCAAGGGCCGCAAGGTCAACGTGGTGCAGGGCGTCGGCAAGTTCCTGAGCCCGAACCACATCGAAGTCACCGGCGGCGACGGCGGCAAGAAGATCGTCCAGTTCCAGAAGGCGATCATCGCGGCCGGTTCCTCGGTCGTCAAATTGCCCTTCGTGCCGGAAGACCCGCGCATCGTCGATTCGACCGGCGCGCTCGAGCTGCGCCAGGTACCGAAGCGCATG
>Ga0265797_10004246_pt1 | contig 22067 bp, 19 predicted proteins | sample P2T30metagenome_FD_192433 | JGI IMG/M metagenome (GOLD analysis project Ga0265797, IMG submission 192433) | Plant litter microbial communities from East Loma Ridge, Irvine, California - P2 T30 | ecosystem: Environmental > Terrestrial > Plant litter > Unclassified | place: USA: California... | reverse complement strand
CGGCAATTTGAAGCTGTAAATGACTGCTGACATCGCCAATCGAGTGATTTGCTTGACTCGGTAGCTGACTCGACGATCGTACGCCAGGACGACCCCGAAACTTACCAGTGCAACGGAGGATTGCTGTCGTGCTAGCACCGGAGCTTCTGCCGGGACCAACCCGCTCGCAGTAAATTGATCTGATCTGCTGAGCTGTGTGCACAGTCGCCGGTGCGGACCTGGCGATGGACAGCTGGCGTTGCAGGTACGACGACTGACTCTTGAGTCGATGGCGGGAATTCAGACAATTGATGCATCTGATTCTCGAGTGGATCTTTCTGAAGTGCGGCTCAGACTCAGAGATTAGGTGCATGCCTCGTATACTCACCGCAACATGACACTCTCCACAGTAAGGCCGCTCCGCGCTCGGCAATTTGAAGCAGATGTGGGCGTATCGCGGATGTCTACGCGTCGATCACAGCGGCCCAGAGATATAGTGCCAGCCATGCCAGGCGTTCACTGCATGATCGAGAGTCAGTCGCGGCCATATGACCTCTTTTGCGACAGCCCTCGGACATTGCGGCGAAATATGTCGAGGATGGCCTTGCGATATATGAGGAGGCAGTCAGACTGGCACGGATGGCCACGTTGCTGCTGTGCGATAGCGCGAGCCCTGCGCGTGTCTGCGAGTGGTGGAGCACAACGGCGGCGCACATGGCGCGCGAGGAGAATTCCGCGAAAACATGCTTCGAGAACGTCGGCGTTTCAGGGATGAACGCTGTAGACATGAAGTTGGATGTGTGTGACGTCGCCTAGGGCGGTCGCACAATCAATTCCTGTGGACCATGCAGCTTGCACGCGACAAGCCTGCACGCAAGCACGACGACCACCAGGCTGACGGCAGCATTTCCCGGCTTGCTCGACAACACGAGGAGAGCAATTCATCCAGGACGCGGTCGTGGGTCTCAGTACGAGATCAGGGTTATTTTGAGCGCTGCATCCTGTGCAGTCGATGCCGGGACAATCGCGGGTCGCTTCCGAGATTCAACTCGAATTTGGGGGAGGTGCGCTTATTGATGACCCTCGGTTGCAAAGGTACCTTTCCCTCGGGACCTGTACCATCGCAACTTTGATCTAGGTGTGACGACACCGTCATACGATGTCTCATCGTGATCGACCGCCAGCCGCCAGTATTTATCTTGCTTGTTGTTAATCTGTGCTGCGAAATGACAACATCACGAGACGATGATCCAGCGAGGTCAGTAGAGATGAAGGCAATCGTCCTGAAACACTTACGCCGGACCGGCGATGCTCGCAATCGACTCGTAGATTCTCCTCCGAAGCACACATTTCGAACCATCACTAGATGGCTTTCAGGTCCGCTCAACCGTGAGCGAACTTTATTCGCACGGCGCAGGCACTTAGCATCTCGCTCAAGCACGCTCTCGAGACACCCTTCCCAAAGCTCTCTGTCCACCACAAGGTTCCGGTTGCTTTTTGGTGTACTTCAATAGTGGCTTACCTCGCTTGCACGAAGATCACGTTCCAGGCGGGGGGCTTCTCGGTGACTTGCGGGCAATTTATATGTTTGCTTTTTGGCGTTGTGCAGCAGTTCCGTTGGGCGGCATGGCAATCCTTCAGCGGGCAAAGCAAGCAAAGGATCGAACGATTCGCAATGCTTTTTAACGTCCACATGTAACCGAGGCATGCTAAATTGGACGTCTGCCTTTTCGTGTGCACTATGATGCGAGTCGGTGCGAAACAGTGATGGCTGGCAATCTACATTGCAGGATGTGATATGTTTTTGTTATTTAGCTGTGGTACTCGTTCTTTAATGGAGCCTGGTTAAGATCGTCCCGGGGCGTTACCTTTGGCATCATGATATGTTGTGACAGACCAAAGTAACAGCAGTGTGAGACCCGGGACTTGAAAAGCTAACTTGGTCGGCGTCGGATGGAATATTCGGTGGGCCAGGAAGGAGAAACCACGGTACGAGTTGAAGCCATGATGCTGCTCGTGCTGAAATCTTAGTTGTACCCGTGTAGTAGTGGAATTGGTACAAATGAAGACTGCGGATGATTACGACCATTATTGTGCTGCCCATGCTACGGTAATGTGATGGTGAACGATCGTCAATGGCCAGCGACGTGTTGTTGCAATAAATTGACTGGATCACCTCCAACAAGGTTAATCGTCCAGTGACCGAAGTGCATGGCGACACCAATGGAATGCAATGCCCAGAACGCGACGTCTGCATAAAAATGGGTAATACCTGGCAAGCTGAACCGATGCACTCGTAGCTAGCTTTGGTGAGATCAACGTAGTGGCACTTCAATGCAAGTTTTGAAGGCATGACGCCCCCTTTGCTGGGATCGTCACGGAGAATATCAATGTCAGTCGATCCGCCCAATCGTGGGGTCAGGTAATTCCACCGGCCGACAAGGTGAGTAGGTAAGTTTGGCGGACAATGCATGAGCCCCTTGTCGCAGATTGTGTCAAAACAATGGAGAACAGGGTCACACCTTGAAGTCAGAGAATTATTTGATTGTCTTTTTGAGAACAAGCGAAGCATTGAATGCTCACGCTGATGCCCTACTATATGGTACAGAGAATAACATTGTGCCTGATGCCAGTAGAAAGCTGGCCAGGGCAGGGGACCAGGTAATCGTGACCCAAGAGTATTGGAAATATGAACAATGATTAGAAAACTCCGTGCAATGCATGATGGGCTGAAGATGCCTCAGGGAACGCCGTTGAAAGAGCCGAGCCGGTGGTATCGTGGTAGTCTACACGCTGGAACGATTGTTTGTTGCATTATTCGCTTGCAAGCATTAGCGCCCTCCGTTGGTGAGGCCGGAGGGCTATCGAGATGAATTATCGTATGGTTATGTCGTGATGGTAGTGCTTGCGTGACAGCCGCGCTCGTGACGCTTCATGTTACTCCGGACGCTAAAAGCTTTGCCACAGCCGGGTTGAGCACACTTGTACGGCTTCTCGCCCGTGTGACTGTGGCTGTGAATTCGCAGGCTGCTGGGACGCGAGAACGCCTTGTTACATGTCGAGCAAATGTAGCGGTCCTGCGACTGGGGGAAAGCGGACTGGCTGGATGTGCTGATGTAGTGATGATGTTGCCATGGGTTTGAACCAGTTGCGCCCGGGCTGGGGACAGGTACAGGGAGTGGCATTCCTTGAGTCTGGAAATTGGAGGGTAGTGGCCTTTGCGCGTACATGCCTAGGTTGCTGTACGAATGCTGCTCGGGCGAGTAGAAAGACGATGCAGATCCACCAGCAGATGAAGAGGCATACGGTGACTGCGCGTAAGTGGGGGCACCGTATGGTGACATGGAATGCGAGGGTGCTGAGTCGTGCTTCATTGGAGGCATGGCTGACATGGCTTGACGTTGCTGGTGGGGCTCCAGGTTGTTGAGAGAGTTGCCCACGAAGTAAGGCGCAGACGTGCTGGAGTGGGCTGATGCGGAGGATGGTGATCGGTTGCCTTCGCCTGCTGCGTCTGGATGCATTGGCGGCGTAGGAGGGAGAGTCATCCTGTGGGTATTCACTGCGGGAAAGTAGCCCGATTGCTGCTCAGTCCGGCCTGGATGTGGTTGGGGCGGTTGTTGCATTGCGCCTGCCCCTCTGTGCTGTGGCTGCCGTGGTTGCGGTGATGAAGATTGCCGCTGTGACTGCGGACTTTGGGCAGCTGCGACCGTTAGAGAAGGAGCGAAGATGCGGCTCTGGTGGCTCTTACCCGACTCGGACGCAGCCTTTTCACCTCCAGCGATTTCTAGCAAGCTCGAGATGGACGGTAACGACGGCTTTTTGTCTTCTGCAGGTGGCGAGGGCGGTGACCGAGGATGTACCCGCTGGTAGGGCTGGTCGATGTGGTGTGGTTGTCGAGCGTATGTACTTGATGGGGCACTGGGTGCAGAATACCCACGATGTGGTGCGTGCTGGTAGTAGGTGGACGAGGGTGGTTGCTGGAACGCCTCGCGTTCCCTCACACTGCCGTGTACCATACTGGCAAGTTGCATCGCCATGAGGACGGGAAAGTCACGGGTCACAACAGAGGCTGCGTAACAGGTGAGATGAGGAGTGGGAGAGAATGAGTGAGTGATGACGAGATGGTAACTTGGTAGTGAAAGGCGGGTACTGGCAGATGCGATGTGCCAGGACTTTGGGCCTGCAGCACTCAAGTACGATGGGCAGCGGATTGGCGAGATTCAGCACGAAGCCCGTTCGCGCTATAGCGCCTCTGGTGAATGGCCGCAGCGGTCACCAAATCGTTGCCAACGGGGTGGGTCAGACAGCGGTCGAGGGGCCCTAGCTACCTGTCACTCCCTGCCCCAATGGCGGACGAGGCGGCGGGACGTTGTGACAAGCAGCTAACCTCCGAGAACAGTTAGCGGAGTGCTCGGTACCCCTGCAACGGCAATGCAGACAGTGGGCGATGGCGGTTTAGAGGACAGATGCGCACGTCCCTGTCACTATGCCTTGGCCGAGAGATCCGCCCACGTATCCCAGCCCAGCCAATCTACCGCCGTCGGCGAAGGTGCGCTTTTCGGAATGGGCCACTTCGAGGGCGTCGCAAGGGGCCTGGTAGGGATCCCAGGACAGGCCGTGATGCACTGCAGATCGACAGTTCCAGGACAGCCTGAGGAAAATCGTCAAGGGTCTCGGAAGCACACTGCCAGGAACTATGGATGAGGCCTGAGCGCTCTCTGGTAACCGTGGTCCAGCAGATCAGGGTAGAGGCGGTCACGTTACTGCAGCCGTGGTTGTGGTGAAGGGACTCTTCTTAGCTAGGATCGCTGCGTGCGAGTGAGGGACCTACAATCTGCAGAGCACCTCAAGTTTCGACGTCGAAGACTGGATGCTCCGCTCTACGATCGATTGCCGGATGGCGGAGGGGCTCTTGCTGCAGAAAGCGCCTCCTGTTTCTCCATAGACGTCAGAGTCAGACGACAAGCGACTGCGTATGGAAGAGGCCTGTGAGCCGACGAGGGGAGGTACCGCTCCCTCACCAAGATCAAAAAGGCGTCGAACTCGAGTCGAGTGCGGATTGGGCTGACGAAGGATTACGCAGGGGGCGAACGCTTGGGAACAGGCAGATGCTGGAGATCAGAAAGGGTCGCAAGTGAGACGAGCCAACGCGAATCTGCACATTTTCACCGTTTAAACATCCCAGCCGTCCGCCCTCTCATATCGCGTACACGATGCCAGCGGGAAAGTTTGCATCGTCATGAGCCAGAGATATGGGCTAAATCATAGCCTCGCCTTCCAGCAGATGGCTTGGGGCCTCAACGATTGGAAGCGAGCAGGCCACTGAACCTGTCTAATGGTTTCTACACTGACAGAGATTTTACCCACACACATGTGCCGCTAGTACGACCCTGACCACTCTAAAAAGCGAGATGAGAAAAGTCCGCGCCATCAATTAGAGAGGGTCAGGACGCAATGATGCACATGGCTGCAGCCGCAGTCGAAGCGATGCAGGAGCGGAGAGGAGCACGGGACGGTGTGACGGCAGTATTGGAGGCGGTTGTCAGCCTGTGTCGTGTTGTCCACCGTGTCTTCCTCGCATATCACCAGTGTCACAAACATGCCATCGATGTGGGCGTGTTCCGAACTTGGCGCGCCCAATAAAACACCTTTATGCTGTCTGCAGAGGAGGCCAGCAGGCAATTTTGTGCGCTCACCGCACATTTGCTCTAACGGAGGGCCCTTGAGCTGGAATTAGGCCGTAGTCTGCTTCAGATTCAGCGTGCTGGCAAGGGCGCGAAAGAAGAGACGGCTGATGCGCCTCTTTTGAGCAGCAGCGTTCGGGGCTCGTACGCGATGTCCACTGAACGCCACGAGGGCGGATAATGGCGTTGTTCCATGTCTTGGCCCCGTTCGTCTGTTGGAAGATCTCTGAAATATAGGCGGGTCGATCAGCACAAGCGCATGCAGCTATAATCCTAGAGCCACGTTGGTGTCACCATCATCAACACTCTGTAGCCGATCCCACCATTTGGCTCAATGACAGTAAACGCCATGTCGGTGCGGCTTTTCGAGCAGAGATGGTAAGCACGCAAGCGGGCGGGAGGCATTGCAGACTGCAGTGTAGCACACATTTTGGTCACCCCGAGTTCATCGTGGAGCTATTCTGCAAAGGAGGGACTCCTTTCGAGGCGTGTTTTGATTCGAGTTACATTTGTGGTTCAAGACTGACAACTGTGCCGGACTGCTAGTCAACATCGTACCACCAAGGCCCACGTGTGGTGTGCAAGAAGTACGAGGCTCAGTGGCATGTGTGAACATTTGAAGAGTCGCTCTCTACCAATTCACAGCTACAGAGATAGACACATGTCATCTTTAGACTGGCGGGACTCGTGAGAAGGAAATATGTCCGGCCTTGCGCAAGGTTATTCCGATTCGCAGTCAGCATCTACCCAGGATCCTGGACCAAGCACTCACGCGGCTCCACACCTGACGGTTGAGATGGAAGGTCTCGAGTAGCTTTTGAAGAGCTCTAACTGGAAGTCAAGACATTCACACGGTGCATGAGCACCTGAAAGCGGGTGCTAGCAGCAATTCACAGCGCTCTTACCCTGTGGTACAACGCAACTGATGAAGCGGATGGTCTGCTTAATCTGGCGCTATGCATAATCCCCCGGAGCGCCAACCAGGAACACTTCGCGTGGAGCCAGCATGCGTGGGATGTGCAGGGATCTACCTAGGCCGCACCCCTTCTTTATCGTACCCAGTTTTCCATCCGAGCGATCATCTCGGCGTCTTATTGACACGAATCGGCAGTCTAGCGGCATCTCCACTGTCCTGATCCCGAGGTTGACCTTGCTCAGCACGTGGAAGTCTTCTGGAAGCACCTTTACATCACGCATTCTTTCAACAACATCGTACGACACCGGGCAAAGTGTGTGGTATGCAAAACGGACGCGATTTTCATGCTCGAATACCGCTGTAGTGAGGAATTGATCACAAAGCTGGAAGCGTTGACGTTTTCCCCCGTACTCCGTGTTGTAGTGCAATTGAGGCTAAAGGACTTGACTGGCCGACGTGCACACCCTGCTATGATTGGTTTGCCGACTTGGTTACGGCCCCATTCGTTGGCCACGTAGGGCCTCTTCATTCCGACAAGGCTTTCGCAAAACACTGTACGAGTCAGCATCACACCTACAGTACACCATTGGTCTGGATCTGCTAACATGAACGTATTGTATATTCTCAAGCTCGGGTCAGTCACCACCAACAAGTCGGCGATATCTTTCGCAATCCCGAACATCGACAGGTTTTGTGCTGCCACCTACGATCCTTACTCGTACATCCCAGGATTTCGAAGAAGTGGGAGATTAAACCAACAGCAAAGTGAAGCGAAATGCGGCTAGAAACTCAATGACGATAGTTATAGGCACCACTTGCAAGCGATGCAAGCTTGACCTGGTCGGTCGTGTCATCACTACTGAACGCATGGTCCGTTCGATGGTAAGGATTCCTGGAGTTGAAAGGCCTGCCAACTGCGCCTGAGGTGCACCATGATCACGTCTTCGTTGTTGCAATCAGGCTGCGACTCATACGCCCTTTCCATTCTTGACGCGATAACAATAGTGCAATGTATCGGCGGAATCGAGACGAAGCTGGCTATCGAGCGAGCGTGGAAGACTGACGCGGCCGCTTAGCCACACCACAGTCTACGCTTTTAATTTCTGTTCTCTGCAGGCTTCCATCTACCTCCCCACGTATGCCAACGCCTCGAATGTCCCAAAAGTACCTCGACATTGACAGGGAGTGGTATAACAGAGGACGTGAGCGCTACAGGACATACAAAATCTGGCTTGAAAGGGAAGCACAAATCCAAAAGAGGGTGAGGACGAGAATGAAAGCTTCCCATGGCGTTCATGACCCTGAATCTCCACGACCGTTTCCAGCATTTCCTCCGGAGTTGATGACGCCACGACAAGGGTTGCAGAGAGGGGCCCAACGAAGATCACTTGTCATGCTGGCCACACAAACGCGTTGAAGGTGCGCGGCTGACCAAATAACCCCTGGTTCGCCTTTCAAGCCCAGCTTCATGATCAGCCGGACCATGAGCGCCTTTGTTCGGGTGAGTGACAGCCACTTCACTCATCTGAATGAGCAAAGTCGCCGTGATATGGCACACACAGGGACTTTGACTTGCAGGAGTTTCATCGACACCTAATGGATATCTCGGTGAGTCTCACAAGTTCTTTTCGGGAGTTTCCATCTTGCAACGTGAGTAATGTGACTGCATCTAGAGGGTCTCTTCAGATCTATCGTTTCATTTTCCTTCCTCTTCGTGCTCCACAAAATGTCCAAACTGTGCATCTGCTAACGACATGTGGTGAACAAAAGCACTTTCTCGGCAGCAGTGTAACTCGAACGAATCGTGCTCGGCGATCATGATGTTCGATCCCTGATTTGCATCCCTTTCACTTCGCCAAACCTGTATGGCTGGTAATGCAAAGACCCGAAGGAACAGTTTGCGCACGCGGCTCGGCAGCATACATTCGCCCACGGCTCATCTTTTGCCATGTGCTTGGTTCTGGTTCTCTTGGTGCGTGCACACCAACGTCCGGTTCTGCTTGCTCTCCACTCTTCTCGGCAGAACTAGTCTCCACTACGTGGCTGAATCTCATCTCACTGATTCGTGAACGTTGAATGACAGGAGCTTAGCATACACTGTGGGGCATTCAGACGTTGATCGAATTCGTGAAATACAATCGTAGCTGCGAGTTTCGCCGCACCTGTCGAGGCAGAGGACGAATTCCTTGAAATGTTAAAGCAATAATACAAGTCCTGCGTCGTCGTGTATTTTGGGCACCCGGAACCGACTGGTTGGGTATGCTGCCCGTTTCGAGAAGATTCCAAGACGCTTACAGCTGCGAAATTCTGCAGTACGATCATGGCGCACCCCGCGGCTACACACCCATGCTCAATGTTATCGTACGACCGGCGTAGGTCACTTCCGTCTTGCCCGGTCATGATCCCCCACTGGTGGATGAACGAGAGATCCCCATCCGACAATGTGTCCCGATTGATGGCGGTCAGTGCTCGCTGAGATCTACATGAAGGACGTGATGCGACTCAGCATTGTTTCGAACGTGCCGCCGTTCTTGTGCCATGAGCCATGGCGTGCAACACGTCTTGCGTGTCCAATGTCTAAGCTGTGCCTATTTGACTTTTTCGTCCCAACCGCAACATGACAGTCGAAACGCGCCGTCTCGTGCACCATTGACCAACGTCGCGGTGACTATCCCGCCTGCCTGTACCCTGATATGACCACTTCATCAGCAATACCAGAAGATGTCCGTCCCTGCATTTTCATATGAGCCAAAGTTCTACTCCAATTGCAGTTTCTTTCCTTAAAACAACATCATAGCCGGGGGACAGCAAGGCATCAGCTGCACCTGCAAAGTATTTGAGAATGTGTTGTAAAAATTTGATTCGGGCAGAACAAGCCCGACAAATGCACCTTGCTCACGGCTTCGTCCCGCCATCTGCACAATCATCACACTCAGTGTGGAAATTAGCGCCTCTATCACGGTGCATCCCTCGTCACGGATCTGTTCCATCGGACTAGAGTAGTCGTGCATGCTGCAGAGGCAGTGACTAGGTCCTCCGGTGCTAAAACTGCAATAAGTATTGAAGATCGGACTTCTTACTGTTACGGAGATTTACACCGAACAGCTTTCCATCAGAAGAAGATCAAAATCTGCGGCACTTTCAATAACCTGGCTGTCGGGAGCGACATCACAATGCAGCGCAATGTGATAAGAGAGGAAGCACTTAATCGCAAACTTAATCTATCATGGGCATTTCGTCGCAGAATGCATCGTAATCTTGCTACGCGGTCATGCATGAGACTACGAACTATGCAAGCTTGTGTTAGTAAGCTAGATTGCAATTACATGCGTGTACTCTGGTCTCAAGGTCATTGCAGTTTTCGTTTGCGATCGACGAGTAGCGAAAAGTTCAATGAGCCAGGTGGTATGAGCTCAGCACTGAGTCCGATGACGGCGCACTGTGCCTCAAGAGAGACCAATGGCTCTCCCTCTTGGCTCTTTCGCGGCTGATGTCTCACGAGGCTCTCACTTCTGCCAATCTACAGGTTTAATGTTCTATCAAGCATGACTGCACATGCATGCGGGACTATGCCCACAAGAATGTCTTCGGCGACTTGAAGCCTGCAAGGCTGCATGCACCTACATATCCAGTACATTGTTGGCCCATGAAAGACAAGGAACACACGGCCATCACCGATTTACTTAAGGACGCGGGTATGATAGGTGGAATAATGCTTACCCTCCGTAGCTTTCCCGCTTGCCCCTCGCAATAACTGCTCATCTTATCACCAGCCAGCCCTTCGAGAAACAGCAGCTAATCTACTCCACATACGCGCAGTCGATCCTACTCCACGCGAGATGACGTCGTCTAAGTCTGTAGCCACACTGGAGTCAAGCCTGATCCCTGATATGCAGCGCACATGTCCGACGTTGCCGCAACGGTGCTGTGCCAATAACAATTGGTTGATCCATTATATCAATGCTGGACGAATAGCATGAGTGCGATTATTAGGAATCGTAATCGGCACGGGTGATCGCTGGTCACAACGTACGACCCTAGTGCGGATCGCGTGGGTTGGTAGGCTGTGCACTTTGATCCCACCACCTCACCGCTGTCCTCTTCATCGCTGACGGGCTGCAGTATGGATTGCGGTCCGGTCAAGAAAGAGAAGCGAGATTCATGGCCCACGTCAGAATCGTATCTGAGACCCAAGGTGAAGATTATTCGAGGTGGTTCGCCGACCAGTTGTCGGAACAACACAGTGTGTGGCCTATCACCCCATGCTCAGTGGAGGGTTGGCAATTTAGCCAGGAGACGAGCTGTGGATAACGATACGGTGACCGTTACCGTGACTTGAGTCAGGATATGGGTTCAAGTATGGAAGCGAGCCCGACCATTGAGTCCACGTGGAGTTATTAAGAATCGTGTGCTCGTGTCTGTCTTGTAATGACCATGCCACCACAGATGCGAGTTGCACAAAGTGCAGCCCTACAGCGTACTTACGGTGTATATTTGATGTGGATGCACAAGGAGATGACTACAGGCTGCATCCTCGATTCGTCATGTGTAGTGCTGTCAATATCTTCCGCGACCTCACTTCGCTGCTACACAGTGGCTGTTTATGGACTTCTTTGTCAATCGTAGTCGGTGTGGGTATACCTGTTCAAGGCGATGTACTTTCTTCAAGCGCCGGCTTCGCTGTCCTTTTCGACCTCATGGACACTACCATTCGCTTACTTGAAGTCAGGTGGGTATTCGACTCCCAGAGCAATTTCCCTTTCTGCAATGAATTTCTGCGCAATAACTTGGAGAGAATTTTTTTCACACCTGGCAGGGATGACTCGGTCATGAAGGAGCTTTCTAGGACACGCTTGCTACGTGTACGCGTGAGAACTGATGGCAATGAAGTTTTCGACCATGGTCCCTATATCCCAGAGACATGTGTGTGTGTCTCGGTCGTAAGCACTGTTTGTCTAAGAGAAGCTTTTACGTAGCTTCTTTGGCGATTCTCGTTGAATGAGAGCAAAAGGTAGTGGTGATGCAGCCCAAAACATAAAGTGGGTAAAGCATTTGCATCCAAGGAAAGTCCTGTAAAGAAGTTATTAGTCTAATCCGCCTTCGCCGACGCCTTTTCGCCCTGTGGCTTCGCGCCTCCTCCGAAGTAGCTTCCAATATCCAAATTCTTCGTCTTCTCTTGCATGACCTGTAGCAGACTCTGCTCATTCTTCTTCTCGACCTCAGACTCAAGCTTCTCCTTGTTCTCGCCCTCACCACCACCAGCCTTCCCCTCATTCTTCTCGCGCTCCTTCTTCTCCTCCTCCTGCTCATTCTTCATCTCCGCCTCTGCACGCTCCACCTCCTGAACATCGACGTCCTCGAAGCCAATCTTCCGCAGAATTGAGCCGGTAAGGTACCGGTACTGCAAATGTCCATCTACGAGTTCACTGACGTCAACGTTCTGCACACCGTGCACGCCAATAACGGGCTGCAGCCCCGCAACACCGAGTTGCACCGAAGACGTGCGGTACAAGAAACCCAGGATATAGTCCTTGGTAGAGAACACGTTGACCACGCGGCCACTGACCACGGACCGAATGCGGCGCCAGTCGGCGACGTCAGAGGGACAGGGTGCGCCGACGATGACAACGTTCTCGATGAGACCGAATGCACGCCGCTCGGCAAGCTTTTGGAGGCACGAGTAGATCAGGCGCGCACCGAGAGAGTATCCAACAAGGGTGACTGGTCGCTCGCCTTGGGCCTTGTTGATGAGTGCGTCGGCGAGCACTTCGCCGGCTTTTTCGGCGCGGTGTTTCGCGACGGAGTAGGGGTTGTCGAGGACGCTGGCAATCTTGAGGAGGCCTAACGGCCATAGGGCAGCGGTGAAGGCGGCGAATACGGTCTGCTCGATGATCTTCTTCTTCGCGTAGCCCCATGCTGCACTCGTCACGAAGGTTTCAAGACTGTGACCGAGCTTGATAAGTGCTTCGAGTTCCCAGCGAAGTGCGAAACCTTCTGTGCCCTTTCCGATGTATCGCCATGGTTGGCTGACCTCTTCAGGTTTACGCAACCAGCCAGATGCTGCAATCGTCACGCGCAGGCGGCGAGACTCGTTGTCTTGATGCTTTGGATCTTGCGAGCGGTGAATCGGCAAGAAAGCGAAATCTTCAACTTCTCGAGCGTAGTCGTCCATTGCTCTGCCGGTCATCTTTGCACCATACGCACCAAACAAGCCACCGACAAGTACTGATGAGCCAGCAAGAGTGCCGAGATAGCCTGCTGCTGCTGTAGCCCCGAGACCGACACCACCCAGCACAGAGCCTACACCAGCTGCGAGAAGCGGTGCCGCAAGACCTCCAGTGACGCCAATCAGAGCCGCACCTGCGACTGACGCAAGGCCAACCTTCCATTTGCGCGCTGTCTGTGACGATTCAGCAGCCTTTTTGGTCTCAGCGTCGGCATTGAGCTGCTGGGACGCTGCTTCGAGGAGTCCTTGTGCGACAGTCTCTTCATCCTTCTTCAGGATAGACCGGGGCAGGTCAAGAGAGCGGGTAAGGTGGAGAAGCAAGATTCGTGAATGGGCTGAGTAGTGCTCGAGACTGAGGAGAATAAGCACTATAGAGTGTAGTATCAATGCTCGCTTGCTCTTATCGAGCTGAGAGAGCTGGGTTGCGACAGGTGGGTAGAGCGTCCTGAAAGTAGCCTCCTCGTCATCGTCCTTTGCGTCGAGATCCGTAACCCTGGTCAAGCCCACTTCAGATTTCTTGATCGATTGCTGAACTGTATTGTCCCCAACTTGCGTTGTCTGATCGTTCGCTTCTTTCCGTGAGTTGACGGTCTCGCCAACTCTACTGACGACCTTGCCCCACCACTCATCGTAGTATCTGCGAGAGTTGTAGGTACGAAGTTAGTGTATGTCTCACATGCACTTCGTAAATATATACTTACTCTAACATTCCGATCTTCAGTTCCTGCACTTCGGCTTGCACCAGCTCTTGCCTTGCGTTCTCTTCACGAACCTCTCGTTCTTTCTTGATCTTGTCCTCTTTTGCGATGTCAACATTGTCAAGGTCGGAGGGCGCATTTGCAAGCGTATCTTCCTCATCTTTCGACGGTTTTGCATCAGGCTGTACTTCCTCGGCTGTGAATGTTCGGAGGAGCGACTTGCGCATGGTCGCCGTAATGGTCGCTATGAGGAAAGTGAGTTCGCTGCATTGATCCGCAGTAAGGAGCGTTGTGAGTGAGGTCTCATCCTTCTCTTCAGCCTTGGAGTGGCTGAATGGCAGTTTGGGCGCCCAGCTTGCCATATCGTCACTCAACGGCAAACTTGTGAGTGTCAAAGGCGTGTGATTCGATGTGTTGTAGACGTCGTTGAGTTGGGGTTGCCTAGTGTTTGGATGACGTACCTGGTGGAACATCATGTTGGGGCCGATCATTGCAGTAGCCGCAGATCCTCCACGGATGTAAAAGATTCACATGATTTCGGGAAATGCAATGTCCAGCCTCAAGATTGTGTGCTGTTTCACAGGGACTTTGTCTGAGCCTTGTAATCTCACGATATATAAAGTACCCACTTTAAGGCACAGCGATCTGAAGTGACCTTCTCAAGTGCGCAAGATCAGATTGATTGTACATCATAGAATTACGCACCGACTCTTCCACTGGACATCGGTGACGTCTTCCTCCCTCCAGTTGGAAAGTTCCTCGCACTCAAGAATACACCCTTTACAGCCCTGATATCGCCCTTCAACGCCTCAATCTGATCATTCTTCCCGTCCTTTACCCCAGACGTAGCAAAGTTCGATCCATATAGCCCGTTCATGCTCGAGTAGTACTGGCTCTGGTAACTCATGTCGTTCAAATACGTTGAGAGATCGGAAATCTTCGTCTTTAGCGATTCTACGAATGTAGAGTCATTCGATCGAGTTGTCTCCAACTCCTGCAAGTGTGATTTTATGATCTTCAGACGGTTTTCGTGGGCAGTTACAATGGGCTGAGGATCGTTCGCATTCGAAACGGAAGGCCGTCGCGATAATTCAGGAGTCGTTTGCGTGCCATAGTCTCTGTGGTAGAGTTCGGTGGGGTCGGAATCTGCTTCTGATATGTCGTCCACCACGTCTGTGGTTGGCTTGGCCTTGGTGGCAGGATCGACTGACACTACATCCCCCAGTCGCTTATTCAATTCCTGTAGTTGCTCTTGCGCATGCGATGCAAAGTCATGCCGCGATTCGGTCATGTTTTGGGTCATCGGTGCGACGAGGTACTTTGAGATGCCGTATATAGTAGCCATCAGTCCTCCAGTCACGTACGCAGTGTTGACCAAGCGCTGCGTGGTTATGAGAGGTGGTGGCTTCTCGGTTTGTGCGAGGAACTCGGGATAGGTGACGATTGGAGGGATATCGCGGGGCTGGGGCGGCTGCGTGGATGGTTGCGATAATGCGACTGATTTCGGGGGTGCCTGCGTGTGTCAGATATTGATGGGAGGATATGTCTACGTAGCATTGGGCGCACTCACTGTTGACCATGCTCGTTCTCCAGCCTCTTCCAAATCTATCAGACTGCCTTCTTGTGCCGCCGACCCCAGCAAAGTCTCTATATCTTCCGCTGTGACGCCCTTGGACTCCAGAAATGCGACCTTCTTTTCCCGTGGCGCATCGCGAATAGTCGGGTCATCAAGAAACCTCGATGCCTGGTCCAGTAAAGTCGAATTTGTTGACTCCTGTACGTCTTCTTCTGTAGGCGTAGGCGCTTGTACCGTTGATGATGCGCTTCCTTCTGTATCATCGCTCGATTCTGGGTGTTGTGTCGGATCCACAGGAGAGGTGGAAGGGCTATCGGCAGAGGCGCGTTGCCACGAAGGTATCTTTGGTTTCTCGGCCATATCTCCTGTAGATGCGTGAAAGTATAAGGGCTAAGGTGAAGGTGTGTTGGAGTGTTGCGACGCGCCGCAAAGCGTGACGCTGCTCGGAAAGGATGGCTGGGCCGAGGCAAGAGTCGCGATTGCGCCTTCCTTGTTCGAGATTAGACAACCCGGTGCCAAACGTCAACCCAACTGCGCGTCTGCGCACATATTTACACGTTTGCAATCGTAATGATTATACTGTTTACGAAGATGTAGAAAACGCCTAGTGCAATGCATTGCATCGCTTTGGCAAAGCAAGTAATGAGGTAGTGCGAGCCTTTAGCTTCAGCATGATGCAGTGCTTCCGCTATGAACCCTGAGGTGTATGCTTTGCAATGATTGATCCGCATTCCAAGTTCGATACTTAACCACTGCCCGCGTTTGAGCAAGGGTTTGAAAAGTGCCTCATTTAGGGGATTCGACTTGTAGGACGAGGCATGTAGTGCCACGGTACGTGCCTGAATCAACATGAACATTGGAACATGGCGAAATAGGGAGGGGCACTTGGCCAAAAGACCAAAGACACATGTGAGATATTTGAAGCTATCAGAGGCGACACTGAATCAGCCGTGAGGCCACGAAACTGCAGGTGTGCCGTCCACGAACGAGTCAAGCACTTGACCCCAAGGGCAGCAACGTTGACATCAGCCATTTACAGTGCGTAAGGTACGTGCTTGATAGATGCACACATTCAATGCTTCAGGTGATGGCAGAGCCTGGATAGAGACAGAGCGTTCTGCGCGGGTGGCAGCACGCCTGAGGTGTGACTTCGGCGGGCCTTGGCAGCACAAAGCACCATGGAAGGGCGTGCGAGCCCTACGCTCACCGAAAAGGGGCCAATAGTATCCTTCATATGTAAAGAATGGTACTGCAATCAATGCCAGGATGAAAGTAAGCACTGTCGATAGCTGGGGGTACAATTGACGCCCTACCACCGGCCATTGGTTGGTGACGACGAGGTCGAACACCAGTGACTTTTGCAAAACGATGCATCCAGTCTCCACAGCCTCAAGAGATGACTTAAAAAGAGACAGATCGTAATACGGTGCGATGGGTGCTCGACAGCAAGTTCTTTCTGAGGCCGCCCGTGCCTTGGTCCTGGAGGCATGCCAATTTTCACCGGAGATCCTCAAGTCGTGCAGCTGTGCCTCGAATCTGCGGATTTCGATGTCTGTTCCCTCAAGTAGAGCTATGGAGTCCATGGTCGCGGAGAGACAGTCTAGCCGAACTGTTGGGTGTCCAGCTAGAGCCCCTGGTGTCAGATGGGGGGAGGGCTTGGCAGCATAGGTATAAACCTCGCACCGCCCACCTCTGGCACCATCACTTCTTTGCCCCACTACCCTCACACTATACTCACCACATAACTCCTCGACCTCGTCACCGTTCCGAATCCTCTTGCTCTGCCAAGACTTATTTGATACTCTTGACATCTTCTGTTCGCTAGCAGGCCATCGTGGGCTTCCTGTTCTCACCACCATGTCGTCGTCGCCAATCCTGTCATCAACGTGCCATCAGGCACCCCAGATCATCATCCACTCCACATCCAATGGAAGACATCACCGGACAGTGTATGAGGACGGCCGCGGCCGCTGTATCGTGGAGTCTCTCCGTCGCTCCAGTATGAAAACTCGTGCCGATGCCGTCCTGGAAATCCAACATCACTCACCGAGCGAGGCATGGGATGCAAAGCGGTCGCAAGAGTACTCGTCACCCGCCAGCTCACCCAGCTACCCCTCTTCGAGTGCGTCCTCCACCAGAAGTGCCAAGCTGTCACGTGACAATGTTTCTGCTGGGCGATCACCAAAGAGGCCAAAACCCAAGGTCGTCATTGTCACGGCATCGGAGTTCCATGCATTAGATGACCGTCTGGAAGTTCAATCGTCGTCGAGATGGACTGAGCCTACCCCGCCGCCAACTTCCCGCCTAGAACGATTGCCGACGCCAGAGCTCTCCGACCTGGATGAGGGACCATTCTGCGATTGCGACGACGAATCGGCTCAGGTGGCATACTGTAGATCATGCGAGAATGAAGCTCGCCTTCTGTCATCCCGAATTTAAAGGCGAGGCGTGATTTTCTTCCTATCGTTTCCTTGGGCGCTTGAGCCATATGGGTCTATGGAGTTATCGGGCGCTTGCTGCTTCCACATCCTTTCTATTGCTTTGTGTCAGCTTGTTGGCCTGCTATATTTGCATTTGGTGTGATATCTCTGTCGCCCCCAGACAAACTCATTTGTGGCTTGGGCATTTTGAAGACGTTCTTACACGTGTAGGCAGGCTTTTATTAGTGGAATGTGAATGCCATTAGAGTTTCCTCTAGGTAGTAAAGCGAAGCTGAGATGTGAAACTCGAAAATGAACTTACTCGCATGTTGTTGGCACGCTTCACTACTGCGGTCGCTCACTCTCCACCACGAAGTATTTCCCAGCCTTGCGCTCTGCTGAGCCTATGACGTCCCAGTCCTCGGCATCTTCAGCATCCACGGGCGTCGTGTCACGCTGTATGCGCCTGTAATGCTTGCCGATGACCTTCTCACTCTTCAAAGTTTTCAAGAGCGTGCTGACCGATATCGTTTGCTCTTCTTCTGCTGCCGCAGTCTCGTCGCGTATCGCCCGCAGAGGCTCTATTCCTGTCGTATCCACCTCTTGTATCTTGCCGACGAAGTGCAGCTGCGCAGCTAAGGTGTCGAGCATTTTCTGCTCTTCTTCAGGTGTCGCGGGTGGAGGGAGCGCCGAAAGCCGGAGTAGGTGATGCAGTTGCTGGGAAGTGATTTGAGGAGCGTCTGGGGAGCGAGTCTTCGGTGGGAGGAGAGACTCGACAGACCAGGTTGGCTCGGCGAGAAGCTTTTCGAGCTCGTCGGGATGAATGCCCTTGCGCGAGGGCGCGTTGGTGCTGCCATGCCTGTGTGCTGCGAGAAGTGACGTAGCAAACGGTGCTCGGCAGTGAGCATGCTGCATGGCAGTAGGCTGGCACCTAGTGCGCAGAAACGCGCAACGTGAGGCCATGGTGAGTTACGCTTTCTTGGGTCGCTAAGAAGAGTCCTCGGTTTGATAGTGGTCGACCCGCCGTCGCTGAGTATAAAACTTTCTTCTTTCTCTTGCAAGCTCGGCTCCGTGACGTTCACAGTGCTGCGGTTCCTTGCGCACGCGTTCGTGAATGGAATGTCGTCAAGGTTGAGTACGCAAACACTAGTCCTGTCGCGGATTGGCCGCGAACACTGAAGTCAGCTTCAACCGCACGGGCCACGTGTGGGTCGTCATTGCTCATTGAGACACTGCTGTTGCAGCCACCTGTCTCAACCTAACTACCAAACCACGTCTCTGCTGCCTTCGATACCTGCTGTTATCTCTATACATCTTTCCTCTCGCGCTCACACAACCTCGGAAACACAAATATGGCCGGCGATCCACGAGCACTGCTCCGTCAGGTGGGGCGAACCTCGAAACTCAGCCACAAAGCAGATGACTGATGTTCGAGCGTGACAACAGGCAGAACAGTCCCTACAGAAAGCCTCGGGTGGCTTCAGCTTCTTCGGCGGTCGTCAGGACAAATGTGCGACTCTATAGTTACATCTTGCTGAACATCTTGATTGACGCACGTGACAGACGAGGCAGCAGCCGATCAGTTCATCGCTGCCGCAAATGCATTCAGAATGCAGAAGATGGGTGAGTGAGAACATCGCTCTGCTGGATGATACAGCAGAGCGGTTTGTTCTGCAGCTGCTAATCTGGCTTAGGCAAGGAGGCGGGCGAAGCTTTTGAAAAAGCAGCAACAGTTCAACGACAGCAGCTGAACGAGCCGGACGATGAGGCCAACACACTCACGGAAGCTTTCAGTATGTCACTGATACTTTCAGCATCAGCCTGGTATTAACGAATTGCAGAGGCATATCGCAAGGACGACCCAGAGGCGGCTGCACGGTGTCTCGATAAGGCCATTGCACATTACTGCAGCAAGGGCAGCTTTCGACGCGCGGCCACCCATAAGCAGAACCTTGCTGAGCTCTATGAGACCGAGCTCGGTGACAATACCAGAGCCTCAGCTGCATATGAGGAGGCAGCAGGGTGGTACGAGAGCGTGAGTTTCCAATATCTTACCAACCATCAATGTCCGAAATTTGAGTACTCACATACTGACGAACATGCTAGGATAACGCCGAAGTAAATTATCCCCAACCGATACCACTTTTGGAGAACACTAACCCGTCAAAACAGGCACTTGCTAACAAGCTTTGGCTGAAGACCGCTGATCTTGTGGCTCTTGAAGGTAAGGATTACTACAAGGCCGTCGAGCTGTACGAGAAGGTTGCCAAGACCTCGATCCAGAACAACTTGATGCGATGGTCTGTCAAGGAATACTTACTCAAAGCCGGTATCTGCCAGCTCTGCACAGGCGATCAGGTTGGCGTCAACGCCGCACTTGATCGTTACAGGGAACTGGATCCAAGTTTCGTGCAGCAGAGAGAGCATCAGCTTCTCGTGGACCTCACACAGGCAGTTCAAGATGGAGACCAAGAGATGTTTGCCGATAAGGTAATACCAATTTTGCGCATGGCCAGCACGACCAGTGAAGCTAACGTGCGCCAGCTATTCCAATACGACCAGTTGAGCAAGCTGGACAAATGGAAAACCACTCTGCTCCTGCGGATCAAGAGCACGATTGAGGAGACGGGCGAGGACTTTTCATAGGCGTACGCAAATTTGCGAGCGTTTTGGAGTACTACCTTTCTAGCTTTGTCAAATGAGTGCCGCCTCGAATAGGATACAATGGATCCAATGAGACTGGTTTGATGAGCAATTGCATCGTACCATTAACACATGCTGTGTCAGATACGGTCCGTCGCACAAGTGCAGCTTCCGATACGCAAAAGACATGACTCGCTTTATGGATCCACGAAGAGCCTCACTCCTCATTGACATCCGACCCGCGCCTAACTTACTATTCCCGTTTTGTAGCAAGACCGGGTCGGTTCGGACTGCCCGTCTTGGGGACCCACTACTTACTCTGACCTTTTCGTGATTGCTGATTTCGGTGCTAGATTTCGCTTGTCTGTTGCTTCGTTTCTAACCGCTTGCGTACAACCAAGCCCACGACACAATTAGGAACGATGATTTATCGCGACCCTCAAATGGTCGTTCGCAAGGTGCGATACTGATGACGATATGGAGATTGATGTCGGTTCCGGGGCATCATGGTGCGAATCTTCCAAGCGTCGCTGGGCGCCGTATCCGGCTTGGCTATGGCTTGACACGCCTCAAGATATCTCGTGCATCGTAAGAACGAGCTAAACTCCACACCCGAGCCTCATCATGAACAGATATTTGCAAAACGAGAGTCTTGTGTGCTCCTAGGCGTGAAGAGAGTGGACTGCCCAGGAGCACACAAGACTCACCTGATGTCACCATTTCATCCTTTCCAACACAACTTCGTCTTGCCAATCAAACCTGTGGAGCCTTTCGACTCAGCGTTCCCTATGAATGTGGCATCCTCTGTTTACCAAGCATGCTCGTCACGAGGCCACGGTGCTTCAGCGAATGAGCTCTTCACTGCCGGTGCTCGAGAAATGCCTCAGAATTGCTTTAACTCTGGGCCTCAAGCGGCGCAGAGAGATCAGCGCTATCTGGGGTTGCTGTGGAGTTTTGTTGGGAAGCTTGCGCGAAAGTACAAGAGGAAGCCTTGAGCACAGTGTTTCTGGGCTATCGCCAGGTTTCCGCTAATCTCGATAAACACTCGGACATGGCGAACACCAACGCTGATCAGCCACCATCCGGCCAGGAGCCGACCATTCATGGCAGCACAATGGGCTCGGCTGCGCCGCACATCGTGTGGGAGTCCGAGAAGAAGGCTGTTGACCAGCCAGATACACTCGAGACGATTTACACGAACCAGACCCGGGACGACAAGGAAGTCCAGCGAGCGCGCTCAGTTGAGGCTCTTGGTATTCCCGATTGGCAAGCTAAGGAGAAGAGAATTGTCAGGATTCTAGACATGACGATGCTTCCTCAGCTCTGGATCCTGTACATGTTCAATTTTCTCAATCGTACAAACATCGCGTTTGTGCTCCCTTATGATCAGGCTGGTGCGATGTACTGACAATAGTAGACAAGCGCGCTTGGATAACGACTTCGAAGAGACTCTACAACTAGGCGACGTTGATTATAGCACTGCGGTCGCGTTGCTCACTGTTGGGTGAGTACACAATTGCTTGTTGATTAGGAACGAGCAAAACGCTAACCCTATTCAGTTATATGCTGGCTCAACTTCCTTCAAATCTGCTGATCACCCGTGTTCGACCCAATATATACCTACCTTGTGCTGCCTTCCTCTGGTCTGCTATATCTGCTGCAACTGCAGCTGTCACTACTCCGGGTCATCTCTTTGCAATTCAATTTGTGCTGGGTATCTTCGAAGCGCCGCTCTTCCCTGGCGTACTTACCCCGAAATTCTATTGCAGGACTCAATCTAACATCCACAGGCCGTCTATCTGATGTCCTGTTGGTATACCCGCCGAGAACTCGCGCTTCGCACGGCCATGCTCTACTCGGGTCTCGTACTCGCACAGGCGTTCTCCGGTCTGATCGAAGCCGGTGTCTTCAGTGGCATGGCTGAC
>Ga0265797_10004245_pt1 | contig 22069 bp, 26 predicted proteins | sample P2T30metagenome_FD_192433 | JGI IMG/M metagenome (GOLD analysis project Ga0265797, IMG submission 192433) | Plant litter microbial communities from East Loma Ridge, Irvine, California - P2 T30 | ecosystem: Environmental > Terrestrial > Plant litter > Unclassified | place: USA: California... | reverse complement strand
ACAAGAAGTCAGGTTTCGCGAAGATGATGCTCTCCACGAGCGGAGCAGACCAGCTCAAGCCCTACAAGGAGTTCTACATTCCCACCGAATCGACATCGATACATTTCCTGCGATCCAAGCTATGTGTTGGCTGTGCACGCGGTTTCGAAGTTGTCAGTCTGGAGACGCTTGAAACGCAATCGCTGCTCGACCAGGCAGATACCTCGCTTGACTTCGTCGTACGGAAAGAGAACATCAAGCCAATTCATATTGAGCGTATGGCAAGCGAGTTCCTGCTATGCTACACAGATTACTCCTTCTTCGTCAACCGTAACGGCTGGCGGGCGAGGCCCGACTGGAAGATCACTTGGGAGGGCACACCACAAGCTTTCGCCATCTTTAACCCCTACATCCTTGCCTTTGAACCTAGCTTCATCGAAATACGCCATATGGAGAGCGGCGGTCTGGTGCACATCATTACAGCCAAGAACATTAGATGGTTACACACTTCGACACGAGAAGTAAGTCAATCACATAAGATCATATTCGTACAAAAGCTAACAAAATCCAGATCCTGTACTCCTATGAAGATGAACTCGGCACCGATGTCATTGCCAGTCTTGATTTCTGGCAAACTGCAAACGGTGGAAAGCAGTCGCTTGATGTCCAGCGCTCATACGAGAAGAGCTAGACTCGACAGTAGCCCGCAACAAAACCTTAACGTCGAGCCTCTACCCTCGAACATACGAGCACGAAACCAGTGGCAAACGCATAATCACAGCCACATATGCACCATCTTTTCTGCTGACGACTGCTTTGCGGTTCTCTATGTCATCCTACTTGTCAGCGGAGGCATGCGACATTGTGGTCAGGGACAGCTCAGGAAGTGCCTCGACCGAGCCGCGGGCGGTGGCGATGGTTGATCACGTTGATTATTACTCTCCTTCTCTGAGGTCAAGAGGGGATAATACATTTGTATCATAATAGACTCGCACGGTGATTGATCTCGTTGGGGTTTCCAAAGGCAACTAGGCTCAAAATGTGTTGGAGGCATACCAGGTAGTAGTGCGATTGTTGAAGACATAATCTGAAGATGCGATTTAGCGAGTTTGATTACGTTCTCTTTCCTATTTGTCATCTCTCTACCTCAATCCTGAAGAGTTATGTTTTGGTATTATGGCGGAGCCTTTTAGTTCGCTTCACTTGCTCGCATCCCGACACCATACCCGAGATGCGGATTAACCGCCATTACCGACGCTGGAAGTGGGTATCTCCACCGTCACTAACACTATGGGAGGTCTAGTCGGATAACGTGTTCCTTAGTCTATGGCTAGCTTCATGGTCGGTCCTATTTCTCAAACCATCACATGACGGGGTTCAGCTCAGTGTAGTAGTACCTCCGATGTCGTTCCTTGTCACTATACTGCCGGAACATTATTATTCTCCTACCGGCATCTATCCACTGCTTCTTCACCGATCACACGGCCAAACAACTATTTGATTCGAAAGCATCGTTGCTAGAATCATGGCTCCCGGTGTACTGTGGGTTGCTTCACGCGTTGTGAATCCTGATAAACTTTCTACTGAGAAGTTCTGCGATTGGTACGAGAATGTATGTACTTCGATCCTTCTTCACGAGCAGTTTGCCATGGAACCACGAAGAAGCTGACAAGAAATGAAAGGAACACATCCAAGAAGTCATCAGCCTTGGCGGCGTACCTTCCGGTGTACGCTACCAAGCCATCCAACCCCAACCACCATCGGTCTACAGCAACGAATTCCCATGGCTAGTACGTCCCCAACTTCATAACCACAATGACCCCTATCTAACCCCCAAACCCCAATAGGTAACCTACGAATTCCCCGACCTCGCCTACAGAGAAAGCGAAGACTTCAAAAACATAGCCGGCAAGAACCCTCCCAGCCAAGAACTTATCAACACAATCTACAAAAACTCCGCCTTCGCCATCCGTTTCTACGAAGAGATCCAGGCCGTCAAAGGAGCCACTTCATCCCGGACTAAATTCGTCATCTCGGCCGCTCTCCAACCACCCAAAGACGCTTCTTCAGATGCAGACTTCGATGCGTGGTACCGCGAAGAACACCTTCCGGTTCTTTCCCGCGCACCGGGCTTTGTGCGCTCGCGCCGGTTTAAACTAGCCGCTGCATCTACGCTGGAGGACTTCCAGTTTGGAGATGCCATGGATACGGCGCCGAGGTATTTGGCGTTGCATGAGTTTAGTGGGGAGGTACTGCCTTGGAAGGAATTGGAGGCGAGTGGGCAGACGGAGTGGGCGAAGAAGGTTATGGGGAGTTTGGTCAAGGAGGAGGTTGGGTTGTATGAGGTTAAGAGGGTGTATAGTGAGGAGGAGTGGGGGAGTGTTGGGAAATAGAGAGGAATAAATGATTTGTACATGTTTTGACTTTGTCTTATTGAAGTTGAAAGTGTCGTCTACGAACGGCTAGTAGACTTTGGTTGCAACGATATTCCTTGCGTGACTACCTAGGCACGTCTGCTTGTAAATGTAGATTGGTATCATTACCTAGCTATCTTCCCTATTGGCTGAAGGGTCAACGTTATCTGATATCGCTACATTTGATCAGAGCTGCCCTTCGAGATCGCTCCTTAGCTTCTCAAACATCTGCTGCCCCATGTGCGTCCACCAACGCGGTATGTGAATTCTTTTCGGTAGTAGCATCTGAGTTCAAGCTGTTCCAGAGTTTGCTCGGTTTCGAGAAAATACCGTTTGGTACACATCTTCCCACTATATCCAATAGATTGTAGACTGCCTGGACTTGGTTCTCGCGGGCGATAAGAATATCGTCTTCTCTGTACATTATCCTCGCCAATGCATCGGCATCCAGTTTGGTACTTCCCCACTTCAGGACGATCTTGAGTGCCTCGCTAACTGGAATCCACATATTTTCGCATTCGTTTTCATGCGACATGTGAAGTTTGCTAGTTCTATCTGATTGCAGGTTGAATGCCCATCTACATTGTGGTAATCGAGAGACAGTGATGGTAATCTACTAACCACTTCCACAATGGCTTTGAGTTTGATGTCCTTACGGCCCCGGACGAGGAAGCGGAGGATTGATGTTGTCTGTCCCATCACTTCAGAATGTAGTGCAACCTCCTCGCTGGAATCATAGATGCGATTCTTCTCTTGCCTTCCCTCGTACGGATCAAAGGTGTCGGCGAATGCCCAATGCTGGATAGTATGGTGCTCTTCTATTCGTGCTCTTTGGCGTGGATAAGTGCGCCCTACTTACAAAAGAAGAGGGTTGAACATGCTGAGCATACAACCTAGGAAACTACTGAACACCCTGGAGCCTGCGTTGACAGGAGATCATCTAATTTGCATGTTTTCATCTAGGTGGATTCTAGAGTGTTTGGTTCTTCCCTTGTATGAAGTGTGTGAATTCCAGAGATGTCGATGTCGAATGACGAGTTTCGACAACTTTGGTTCCAAGGAACCCTTAAGATGGCGAGCGGTCCAGAAAGTGTATTCCCGAGCACTCATCAATATTTCACGAGTTTATTTCGTGCTCTCGAGCGGTGCGTAATCTTAGGTCTTGCCCTTCGCGATATATGCTAGCCTCGCTCACCACTCCAGGCTCAAACTGTCAGCCCAGCTGCCCTTCTTCTCAACCTTGTACGCACTCTCGACATTTCCGTTACCCAGATCTGCGCCGTAGAAATGCGCAAAGCAACCTCTTCCGACCTCTTCCCACTTGAGCTCACCCTTCTTATCCGCATGAACCTGCCCGTCGCCATCGGTGCCCGCGACTAGCACGTCGTACTTGATCTTCAGCAGCCACAGCTCCGAGACGTCGCTGAAGAACTTGTCGGCAGTGCCAGGTACTTGCTCCGACGTTGATAGGTGGATGTATCCGTCATTGCGGTCGAGGTCTGAGAGCGGGAGACGCGCGGGGAGAGGGGATGGCGGGGCAGCAGGGAGGATCTTGTAGAGGTAGGTTGGAAGGGGCGAGGGAGCCGGCATTGTGGCGCGTAGCACGGATTGCGATGAGTGGACAGATCCCGGTATTCAAAGTGCGGTGAGAACAGCTCGTGACAGGCGTGTGAGAAAAGATGGTAGTTCGGGCACAAACTAGAGAGCGTCACAAGTCGCGAGAAATGCACGTTATGCTCATGATTGGCCGACGCGAGATTACGTGAGACAGGGCGATTATCCACCCCAACCACGGAACCAACATGCCTCTTGAGCGCCACAAAAGTCAGCCTGGACGAGATTCATAGGCAACCATGTCGCGTCCGTCTGCGCACCGTACCTCGACCCATCCGCAACATAACAGTAGGGTTTCCCTGCGCGCCCCGTTGTGCGGTACATTTACGTCATATTTCGGGCTTCGCACAACCGCACGAGCTTTGGGTGCCAGAGGGCCACCGCAGAACACGTTGGCGACCAAGAACACCTACTCGTGAGACCCAGACACACGATTGGACGCGCCTGACGAGACCATCCTGTTTTGCACCCACAACCACGAGAAACTCAAGACTCACTACCACTCATATGCACCCACGATAGTCGCCAGGCTGGGTGTGCGCGCGGCTTGGTAGGATGCTCCGACCGGCAACGACAGTTTTAAACGCCCACGAGCCCGACCAACATGGTTTCCATACGACTCACCCAGGATGAAATGCACCACCTTTTGGAAGAGCAGGGAAATGGCCAGACGCGCTGCTGTGTACAGGCGACGAATGCGACACCAGCTGGGTCGCAAGTGACTTTTGGTTATCTGAACAAAGGAGCTGCAAATGTCATATTCAAGATAAGACCCGAGACCAACACTGTCGCGACACGTTTCCAGTTCGTCGATGTACTTTCCAAAGACAAAAAAACTGGCGTAGCAACATCAGTACCCTACCGAAGCCTGATGGGAAGAGTTCTCCGCGTACCCAGAGGCGGCCAGAAACATCTTTCGTCCCTAGAAATCCTGGACGGCTTCGAGCATGCAATCCGGCCACTCTTCCTACCAGGTCCGCGGAACAAAACCCAACAGCCCGCTCGCGATCTCACAAAGCACCTCATGGACCACGAAGGCGTACTACTCCTGCCAGACGTCATGAGCCACCTCTACACGCGCGTCGAAAAGCACACCTTCGCAACCCCCCAGTCGCGACGAAAGTGCTGGGGCATCCTCCTCCCAGACATGTCGCCCACACCCGGTACATCCATTACCCTCGAAGTAAAACCGAAATGGCTCGCGCAATCCCCCAACGCACCCGCTGGAGCAATCCGCTGCCGCACCTGCGCCATGCACGTTTCCGTGCCCAAGAAAAGGGATAACTACATCTGTCCCTTGCAGCTGCTGCATGGAAACTCCTCGTCCCTACTACCATGGTCCCAAGCAACGGTTTCCCAGCAATTCGACAGCAATACTGGGAAAGAAACCCGTCCATCCCCCGCCGTCATCTCTGCGCTTGTAAAAGCACTCGTGGATTACCTTACCATCGGCGACGGTCTCGCGCTCCTGCAACACCTTCTCAATCTGCAGAGTTCGCTTGATCCGCGGGGCGTGCTTTGTCGACCTAAAAGTAATACGGAGGCGTTTGATCATAATCTTAGGCTGGCCATGACGCTGAGGGACTGTTCGATGTTCATCAAGGTTGCGTACGATAAGGCTGGTGTTACGGGGATAGAATCGAAATTAGGGGATTTGGACTTCAAGTCTGCGGAGAAGATTGTGGATTGGATGGATAAGGAGAGGGGGTTATTGCTGGATGGGTCGTATACGAAGAATGTGAAGGAGGGGCCGGTGTGTTGGCTTCAGAGGGGTTTGGGCGTTTGAGTATGTTTTATTAATGGTAGGAAAAGCTTTTTCGGTTTGTGTTATTATATTTTGGTTATGAGGGGGTATAATGTATGGACACTATAGAAGGAAGGGTCTCAAGGGAACGAAAACAGATCGATGGGTTTCGAGGTAACAAGCACATTTAATCCAGATATTTACATTGTCGCTAAAGAGGGAAGGAGGGTATCTATATAACGCCAATGCCCATGAGATCCTATCGTAGATGGCGGGGACTCCAAACCTGTCCCTCGCCAGAAGAAGAAGAATAAAAGCGCTATAATGGCGTAACGAGAACACACCGACAGTGTTTGTTCATTCAATCATCAATCATTCATGCAATCCACCACGCCAACACTTACGCGCCCTCGGGGGTAAAACAATGCACACGAACGGTACCGTCTTCACTCCCGCTGACGACCCTCTCGTCACTCAGCCCCACACAGGTAATAGGACCCGTATGACCCGTAAGCGTCCTCTCGTGTTTCCCCGTCCGGGGATCCCAGATCTTGATCGTCTTATCCTCTGCTCCACTGACCAGTCTAAGTGAATCGGCGGCAAGCGACCAGATACCTTCGACATGGCCGAAGAAGCGGTGGACGCAGCGACCGGAGGGGACGTGCCAAAGACGAATGGTGCCGTCGAGAGAGCCGGTGAGCATGTATGAGGGCGGAGACGGACGGGAGGGGTCGTCGGGGAAGAAACTTGGTTCTTCGGGGTGACTGTGGTGGTGAGAAGAAGAAGACGAGGTATGGGCGAGAGGCGGGGCGGTATCCGAGGCTAGGGAAGCGGTATCGGATGTATCGTTGTTTGCGTTTGCGACAAAGTCGTCTTCGTCGATTTCAAAGGCTTGCGGGAGGGGCAGCACTTGTTGGACTTGGCCGACGTGGCCTTCGTACGTCTTGATGCAGCGGTGGGTGTCGAGATCCCATAGCTTGACGGTCATGTCGTCGGAGGCGGAGAAGAGGGTGCGCGAGGGGAGGTCAATCTTGACGGCGTTGACCCAGTCTGTGTGGCCTATTAGGGTGGTGCGCTTCATGTGGCTGAAGTCGTGCACCATGATGGTGTTGTCTGAAGATCCGGATGCGAGGAGTTTGTCTGCCATGTGTAGGCCGATTACACCATCGCTGTGCCCGTTCATGGATTTTACAAGCTGGCCTGTCCGCCAGTTCCAGATCTTGATCGTGTTATCCAAGCTTCCAGTGATCAACTTGCTGTCTTCGAACTGCAGGCACCGGATGCCTTGTGTGTGGCCTGTGAGGGTGCGGATTTCTTGGCCCGTTTTGATGTCCCAGACTTTGATCGTGGCATCGTAGGAGCCGGTAATGAGGACTTGATCGTCGAATTGCAGGCACATGACGCCGTTGGTGTGGCCCTTGAATATGCGTGTCGAATAGCGCCCATACTTCCAATTGCTCCCAACCTTGTAGCGATCCTTGTATACATCCTTCCATGGTCGCTTCTTAGGATGATCGAAGTATGATGTGACTTGGTCTTGACCTGCTTGGAGGCTGGTGCATGGTCGTTTATTCGAAGCTTCTGGGGAAGAATCGTCGTCTGGCACAGAGCGCTTGGTGCTGGCAGCGGGGTCGGGGCCTTGGGATAATCGATGAGCGAGTGTATCTGGTGAGGTCTCGGGCTGTGGGGTGATGTTTGGTGACCATTCGTTGAGGCCCCGCCCCGATGCGCGCAATTGTATCCGTCGCTTCTCATGGCGCAAGCGACGTTGGTCGAGCAGCGGGAGTCCCCAGCCACATTTTGTGCATTTTCTGTCAATGTGCTGCTCACACATCTTGTGCCAGACGACATCGTCGTCAGCCAGTTGTCTCCACCGCCGATTGACCTGCGAGGCCTTGCAGAGCGAGGTGGTGTCGAGATAGCAGAGGATCTTGAAGCCCAATTCGGTGGGCAGTGCGCCGAGAAAGTCGATCTTAATGAGGTTTCGGACGGAGGAGGATATGAAGGAGAGTTGAGGAAAGCAGCACTGGGCGAGAATGCCCTGCAGCATGAGGTTGCGATGGCGGGAGGGAGCCGCCGAGAAGAGCGACCAGACGTTGGCAATGCTCTGCTGGTCGGCCTGGGACTCTCTGCCGAGTTGTTCTTGCAGTTGTTCCATGGAAGGCTCGTCTGCTTGCCGTCGACAGAGTAGGTCGGGACGGTGTCGATAGCAGAACTTGGTGTTGGCAGTGCGTGGACGCTCGTCTTGCCCTGGGCTGTTGGCGCCGAGGGGGTTATATTGTTGGGGAATGTGCTGGGCAAGGTATGGCGTGATCATCTTCTCCATTTTCTTCGACTTGTTTGCCTGGGCCTCTTCGGCCTCGTCTGTGGTTGCGTGCTGGTGTCGTGTCCGCTCCGACATGCCTTCGTGGTCGTGGCCATGCATCAGGGCAGCGTGCGGGTCTGTCGAGGTGGCGGCGGTGAAGTCGTCAGGCGACGAGTCTCGGGGGCGCCATGAAAGACGTCTGGGTCGGGGAGGAGCGGTGGTGGCGTGGGTGGTTTGCGACGCCATGGTCAATTCATGGGCTGCGGCAAGATGCGAGGGCTGTCGAGATTCCGGGGCGATATCGCGTGCGAAGCCCAGGTCGCTGGTCCAACAGGCGGCAGGCAGTGCGGATGTAACGGCGACTCGATGGCACGTTGCGCATAAATAATGCTAGCGAGCGACAGAGTTTGGGCGCACGAAGAGGTGGAATGGCGCAATGGCAGGCTTGGATAGCATCTTCAGCACGCAATGCCAATGTCTCCGCAGCCCTGTGGACCCTGGCACGCTTGCACCCCATGCAGCCGCTCGGGCCATCTCTAGTCGCGCATGCCATCATTCACCATCACGAGCCTCGCATCGCGAACTACCACTCGACCGGCACCGCTGCCACTATGCCCAACACCCGCTGCCGTGGCCGCCGACACGATGGCCTCTCCACCCTCGCCCGCCTCGCCCACCAGCAGCGCTGCATCTAGGACGTCGCTGGACCCGGACCACGCCCAGTCGCTCACGCTCGAGCATCTCGTCAAGCACTTTGTCGCCGCCAAACGCTCCCTCAACACCCAGACGGTCCTATGGCGCGCCACCGACATCGTCAACACCGCACGTGACCTGCTCGAAGAGAACGCTGTCGTTTCCGCCAAGAACACGTCCATCCGCAACCTCGTCGAGCAGCAGGTGGATGCCCTGGAAGCCGTCCGCCGCGGCGTAGACGTGGTCGAGTCGGAAGTCCAGGCCGAGTTCAAGCAGCTGCTCCACGACGTCGACGCCTCCTTTGCCGGTGTCAACTCTACCCTCGCCGTCCTGCGCGACACGCCCATTGAAGGCGCCCTGCAGCCTCCGGGCACTCCCCAGAAGCATCTCTACGACTTCATCGACAGCGCCACCGTCTCCAACCTGCAGTCCACACTGCGCGCCTGCATAGACCGCTACAACGATGCCCACGCCACGCTCGACGAGAGCTCCCATGTCTTCGATACGTGTCTGGATAACCTCTACTCCTCCATCGAGAACGTGCCCATGACACCCGTGTCCACGTCCACTCCGAGTCCCATACCCAGCCTATACCATAATCTTGAGGGCCACGCAAAAGAGGCTGCGCAGGCATTCCAGTCGCTTGTTCAGCACTATGACCTATGCATAACAGCCTTGCGCCACACAGAAGGAGGTTCCGCTGCTGCCACCCAAGCAACAGGAGATGCGCCAGTCCACTCCGAGGATAACGGTGCCGCGCCTCCCGAGCCCATGAGCGAAGACGAGCGCCGCGACATGCTCAACGTCTTGCAAAAGGACGCGCAAGAGGTGGAAGACGTCGTGACCGAGATCCAGGAACGGGGCTCTGAGATGACCTTCCTTCTGGGCCAGATCGAGAACCACATCCGCCACGTCCGCAGCGAGTCGTCAGCCCTGTCCAAGATACTCGAGATGATGTCGCAAATCACTGGCCAAGTCAAAGAGCACATTGTGACCTCACGTTCCTTCTATGCCTCATGGCTGGAAGACACACGGCCTAGCCTGCTCAGCGGCATCGACGAGTGGGAGAGCCAGCGCGACTTCTTCGAACGCTTCGACCTTGCCTACGCCGAGCTCCTCGTTGAGGTGTCGTCACGACGGAGGCGGCACGAAAAGGCCAAACGGAAGGCTGAGGAAGCGCAAAAGGAGCTAGACAGGATACGCCTCGAGGATGAACGTGCAAGGGAGCAGTTTACCGTGGCTCAGGGTGACTTTCTGCCCTTGGATATCTGGCCGGGTCTGAGGGATCCGCCGCGACAGTACGAGGTCAGAGTTGTACCCGCTAGTGTAGAGGGTGAGCAAGACGAGAATGACCAGGAAATATACGGTGGCCAGAGTATACCTCAACTAGGGAGGACCGTTGTTGAAAGGGCGCTCACGCGAGTTAAGCGACGAATGTAATTGACTGGTATCATATATACTTGCTATATAGCTCTCACGTCGGCTTCCGTCCATGAGTAAAGTAGAAGCGGATATACATATGCACATCCTTCCTCCTAATATCCGCAACCACCTTGGCGATCATGACCCGGCACTCAGACTCACTCCAGCCCATGACCTTGCCCAAGAGACCGAGAGTGTAAGGCTCGATGCCCATGGACATGTGCTCGCGCTGGTAGCGGCCGATTTCCTTCATTTTCGCGTCCTTGGCCCAAGGGCCGATAGGGATCTACAGGTACCGCATTAGCCTCGTAAACGGCATAGTGTAGGGGAAAAGGGTAGACATACCTTGATGAGCTTCTCGTGAACATCGATGAACCCTGCATCCGTCATCCGCTGCTTCAGGCTGTCCCCGGCCGTGATGTCCCTTCCCCACGTTTTAGCGGCAGCGTGGCACAACTCCTGCCACTAGAGGTAGAGGTACAAAGTCAGCATACGTCCCACATGCACTTCGTACAGTCAAAACTTACCTTGAGCATGTCGGTTGCCAGCTCCATGGTCCCATCGTCACACTCACACAACGCAAGCGGCTCCTGGAATTCCACCCAACCGCCGGGCTTGGTATGCGTGTATGTCTGTCGCACCAGCTTGTCCCAGTCGGAGATGCTGCCAGACATGGTTCGGCAGTGGATAAAGTCAAAGGCCTCGTCGGGACTGTAGACCCATTCCGACTCGGCATCGTCAATGTAGAACTTGACGTTGGGCGGCACCCACGTTGGCTGGATGGGACTGAGATCAGTGCCTATGACCTGTGCTCCTGGGTGCTCGTCGGCGAAGTCTATGGCCCAGATGCCGGTGCCGGTGCCGATGTCGAGCACGCGCTGGGGCGCAGGCGGGATGGGTGCATCGTAGAGCTTGCCGCCTAGGATGAGCAGGAAGATGTGATGGAGGAGATCGAGGCGGTCTTGCTCCTGCTCGTCTGCAGAGGTGGAGGTACGAAGTCAGCATTTGTCTCACATGCACTTCGTACACTTGGGACTGACCATTCGGTAAAATGTACGATCCGGACCGGTAGCCGTGGTATCGCCGCCCATTGGAGTATTCATAGTTGAGGATAGTCGATGCGATGGACGTGGATGCCGTGGATTCGCCGCCGAATGCCGAATCGCTATCGCTGTTGTTGGCCGTGTCGACGTCGAGATGCAGGACGGATTGCAGGTTGCCCTCGGCTGTTGGATCCTGCGGGGCTGACATGCTGTGTTCCAGTTCTTTTCCAAGAGCGTTTGCACTCGCGGGGTCAGGCCTCGCCTTATATCTTCCACCTCTCTACTTTCGTCGGCCATGCCGTAGGATCCAGGATGCCGGGTCAAACGCACCCCATTCCATAATCAGTCTGCAAACACCACATGCCTTAGCGACATGTAGGAGCGCACTCTGCTCTCTAAAGAGCGCTTCGCCGCCTGATCGACTTACTGCCTCTCTGACAGCCAGCCGTCATGTCTCTTCCCGCTCTGTGTCTGCTGGCGTACTTTGTGTACCTCCTCGCACGTGTCTTTTACCGCCTATATTGCCATCCACTATCCCGCTTTCCTGGCCCCAGGATTGCGGCAGCCACAAGCTGGTACGAGGGCTACTACGAAATTGTCCACAAGGGGCAGTACTCGAAGCAAATCTCCAAGCTCCACGATCTCTATGGCCCTATTGTAAGAGTGACGCCTGATGAACTGCACATACGAGACCCATACTTTTACGACCAAGTCTACGCCAAGAACGTCCACCTCGACAAGGAGGGTTGGGACAAGAGGTTTGGGTGTGCAGGCGGCCTGCTGCCGACCGTTAACGCGGAGCAGCACAAGCGACGCCGTGCTGCGTTGGCTCCCATGTAGGTGCTTCAACATGTAGTGCAAGGCACCTCGGCACGATTAACGCCTGTTGTCAGGTTCTCACGCCGCTCCATCCTCGACTTCATACACATCATCCACCGCCATGTCAACACCCTCTCCGTGCGCATGCAAGAGTTTGAGGCTCATGCAGAGCCGCTTAACCTATCCCATGCCTTCCCCGCCCTGACAGGCGACATCATCATGGACTACTTCTTCGGCTTCAACTACAACCAGCTCAAGCATCCTGAATTCGAGTCATTCCATGATGCATTTATTCGGGTTGGCGGTGTGGGTCACATCGCCACGCAGTTTCCCATGATACTTCCCGTGGGTTATATTTAGATCATTCAAGATGTGCACCAGTCACACGTGGAACTGACATGGTTTTTGCAGATTCTCGATTGTATCCCTGACCGTATCAGCGGCTGGCTGCAGCCAGCAGTGAAGCCAGTGCTCAAGTTCAAGCAGGTATGCGGCACAGCATTGCATCTATACCGTGTTAAGTCTAACATGCGAGTCAGGATAACCGGAATCACATTGCGCGCACCCTTAAGGGCGAAGACATCAAATCCAACGATGCGAAGAAGACCATCTTCCAAGAAATTGTCGGCTCTAAGCTACCTGACTCTGACAAAACACAGAAGCGTCTCGAGGATGAAGCGCAAATCATCATCGGGGGCGGCGTAGAGACAACCGCCTTCTCCCTCTCCACAGCCGCGTTCCACATCATCAGCACCCCACGCATCTACGAGCGCCTCCACAAAGAGCTCGTAGAAGCTTTTCCCAACAGAGATGACTTAGATTTGGCCCCACTGGAGAAGATGCCGTATTTCAAAGCCATCATCATGGAAACCGCGCGCATGTCATACGGCTTGAGTGCTCGAAACCCCAGAACACACAAGACGCCTCTGCAGTACAAGGAATGGGTTATCCCCGCAGACACTTGCATTGTAAGTCATTACCCCACTAAATGATCCATCTTCCCATCGCATCTAAACTAACCCCCAACCCTCACAGTCCATGACCATCCCCGAAGTCTCCCACGACGAAACTCTCTTCCCTTCTTCCCGCACCTTCATCCCGGAGCGCTGGCTCAACGATCCCAAGACCGCTGATGGTATTCCGCTGGAGCGCTTCATGGTTTCTTTCGGTCGCGGTACGCGCAATTGTCTCGGTATCAATCTGGCATATGTGGAGCTGTACCTCACGCTGGGTATGTTGTTCCGGAAGTACAAGTTTGAGCTTCACGAGAGTGATGTCAGCGATGTGGAGTTGGGTCATGATTTCTTCATTCCGGTTGCGAAGCTGGATAGCAAGGGGTTGAGGGTTTTGGTTACGAGGACGGAGGATTAAGGGTTTTCTTTCTTGCGACCAGTGGAGTTTATCTTGCGGACTCATTTGACGGGCCATCCTGAGAGGTCATCTTGAGATATCATCTTTGAGACATTGATCTGAGGCGAGATATCCAAGAGATACAGCCCCCAGGCAAATACATCCACCTACCCAACCAAAATCTCACATAAGCATACCCCCACCATCCGTCCTAACCATCGTCCCATCAACATTATAATCCCTCAACAACCCCAAAAACGTCTCCGCCACGTCTTCCGGCCTCCCCACCCTCCCCGTCGCCATCCTACTCTCCATACCCCGCATAATCTCCTGCTTCTTCTCCTCGCCGTGATGATCCCACATCTCTGTATCCACCGCGCCCGGGCTCACGCCATTAACGCGAATGGGCTTCATATCGAGAGCCAGGTTGCGCACCATGGAGTGCAGGCCTCCTGCATACGCGCCAATAACGCTCCAGTTGGGAATTGGCTTTTCGGACACAGCGCCTGTGGTGATGGTATATGAGGATTTGTAGCTCTGGATGAGGTACCGCGGGAGGTGTTTTGCGAGGAGCAGGGGCGCGAAGAAACGGATTTGGCCAGCTGCAAGGATGTTTTGCATCGTCTGGAGATCCCGTTAGTCATGCCATATACACCGATACAGAGATGTAAGAAGAGGTTAAAAAAAAGACATCAACCCACCATATCCCCCAACTTGATATCCGCCAACTTATCCCCCGCAGTAAAAACAACATGATCCAACTTGCTCTCCGGCATGCTCTCCACCGTCTTCTCCAACAGCGTCTTCAGCTCTTCTTCCAGCGTCTCTGGCTTGCCTAGGTCAACGGCAAGGCCTCTGATGCGCGGGTTTGAGGAGTCAGCAGCAGAGGGGTACGCGGTTTTGAGTTTGGATACAGCGGCATCGATGCGAGATGGGTTGGAGGAGCTGATGGTTACTAGAGCGCCGTTTTCGAGACAGGCTTCTGCGACACTGTAGCCGAGGCCGGATGTACCGCCGATCACGAGGATGCGCGAGTTGGTCAGTTTGTTGGTGTAGCGTTTTTGGTCGGTCATGGTTTCGGCGGTTGGCTGTGTGTGTTGGTAGATGGGGAGACTGTAGGTAGTATACGGGTTGTTTAGTTACTGATCGCACGATCGGTCTTTCGTACGATGAGTATTGAGGTAGTACAGGTCGATGAAGATAGAGAGCTGTGTATTACACTGTTCCCCACATTAGCAGCATGGTTAATGGTATATATACGCAGATCTCAACAACGGCATTTACATCATTGTGCCTGACGTGTAGTTGCCGTTGTTATCTCCGTGATGAACAAATCGCGTTGCTAGCTCCTAAGCATATAGCGTGGTTTCTCCACCCGTTTTACTTCTGCTCGACGTCATTGGAAAAAGGTACAAACGTGCCCGTCAATTTCTTGCATGGAGATGAACGGAGATAAGGTCATACGTATATGCGGGTACAGCCGTCATGCATTACATCATCACAGTTGAGTGTCAAAAGTGAGCATTGACTTGATTGTTCATTTCAACATGCGCTGTATGAGGTATCGTGACCTCGATCAAGAGGGCTCAGTAAGCTGTGCTGATCGTGGGAGCTACTAGGCTAATGCAGCTCTGTAGCGTGAGCACCAAGCGTGCGTGTGTGTTTATCAAGTCTCTCCGAGACCTGAATATGTTCGATCCTGCTTCTTTTACGAAGCTATCGTTTGATAGCCGATCATAGTGTTGTCCACATGGTGTTGATCTGCTTTCGCTTGACCTGGAGTGCTGGTTAGTATGCCATGTAACACAACAATGCACAGAAAAGTATAGAGAGGGTAGACTTACCAAAGGCGCAACGAACAAGACTCCGACAAACAGTCCAACAACGGTCAAAAGCATAGAGATCTTATTGAAACCCTTGCCTAGGATATCGAACGAGAAACTGGGTGCGACCCGTGTTCCGAAGATATCCAAGCCATAGGCAAAGACCAGGCAAGTACTCTCGATTCCGCTCTCACTCGTGATAATATCTTCGATACCTAAGACTTCGTACTTGTGGGTAAGGTGCCACTTCGGGTCGAAGTTGATGAGGGGTGTGTACTTGACCAGACCTTCAGACGCTTCCTGCGCAGTAGGCTCACGACCGACGGGTCGGCGAGGATCAATCACCATGCGTGGAATGCCAACTATAGCGTTGAGTGCGGGTAAAGTGACGAGGAGCTCGCGACTGGTGATGCCCTGTCTGGTCTGTGTGACACTCATGTGTGTAATCTCTGCTGGTACCTGATAACTCTGCGACAGTACGTAAGGTTTCGCAGCGTCACCGTGCGAACCCGAAGGTTTCACGGTAGAAGAGTTCGACGAATCGCCCAATGGACCCCTGTCGTCTGGAAGGGGGGATTCGTAAAGGTCAGAGACGACAAGCTGGTAGCCGCGGGAAGAAGCGCCAGATGCAGCATCGATAGTTAGCGCATACGCGAACCAGTTCTCTGAGATAGTGGCTGGAATGGGTCGTGTGGTATCGACATCGTTGTGTGACATAGTATGTAGTACTTGTCCAGATGCAGAATCAAGTAGATAGACGGACGCGGATCGCGCTGATTCCACCACTGTTGTAACTAGGACGAGGTTGGGGTTCAGATACTTGTACAGCACCCTCCTGTCGCCTAGTACTTTGCCGATAGAGGCAACAGGGTCCTTGATCGGGCGAGCGACATAGCTGGCAATCTTCTCCTCGACAGGTGGCGTAAAGCTCCACACTGGTTCGGAACCAGGCTGGCTTTCCAGATATCCTTTCAGAGTGCCGTCAACCAAGGTGAATGAAATAAGGCTTTGCCCCTCAGCAACTAGCGAAGGCTCCAGCTTGATTTTGTCGGAAGTGATGAGGCCACCAGTTGTCGAATTGATGAACATGGATCCCTGGAAGCTGGCGTCTTTTACTTCAACATAGCCGCTGTGCGCCTTGAGAGTCGGGTGTTGGAAGCTCGTGCCGGGCGCGAACTGGCCAAGGTTCACGTTCCACATCACTTTGCCTCGCGAACCAACATCGAGAGCAGCAAGGCGACCCGCCTTAGTGGCGACGACAACAAGCTTGTGGAAACCGAAAGTGTCTTGTTGAATATCGTCGACTGTTGTCTCCTTTGTCTTGCCAAGCACACTACTCAGGAGGCGCTGGGGAATGCTCTGCGCCCACGCCGGGAAATATTGCAGATCCTGGAGGTGCCTCTGCACACGGTGGATGTAAGCGGAGACAGGGTTGCGATGACTTTCGTCAGCAAGTGCTTGTGCCAGGGCCTCCTGTTCGGGCAGACCGGCCCAGACTGCGGAGACTGCGCCAGACATGAATTCGGGCCGGGTCCAAGCGACTTCATCGTTCCGCAGAAGTGCCCACTGTCCGTTGGAGTACAGAACGGCCGATCGCACAGCGCTAGCAGCTCCTGACTTCACAACAACTTCAGATTGGCCATGTACAGGGAAGGCGCCCGCAAGTGCCGGAGAGCCTTTGGCAGTCCAGCGACCCAAGACACCGTGCGAGACTGAAGAGAAGACGGTAACTTCGTCTTCGGTAACCCTGGTGAAGTAAACGTTGGCATCAGATGTGCTTGTGGTGAAAGTTCCCTTTGTCCTCAGCTCCGGGAGGCTGTAGGCCTTGGAAACGGTTTGCTTGTTGAGGTCGACGTGGTAGACTTCAGCAGAATGGCCGATGGCAGTCTGGTACTCGACGAGGAAGTGGGCGAGCGAATTGATGTGGTTGGGAGCATGGAGAACGATGTTCTCGATGACTTCGTCGCCCGGCGTGTTGAAGGTCGACACAGCTTTGGTGCCAATAATGTTCACCTTCAGCACCTTGTTCGCCTTGTCGGTCCAAGCCAATAGTGGGGCAGCCGTGTTGGCTCCGGCGAAGAGGATTCGGTCGCGCGAGGAGATCTCTGTGTCCGAGTTGAGGGTGTACTGGTCGAGCTTCTTCCCTGTGATGGGGTTGAGCGACGTGACTCGGAGCTTGGAGCCTCCAAGCAGGGGCGCGTGGAGGGCGATGTAGTAGATGGTTGTCGGCGAGGTCGAGACCTGGAAAGGCGTGTCTCCGCTGTGGGCTGTCAGTGTCTGTTACATTGCCATTGATTGGTATAGCCACCTCGTGTCCTCGTATGTCCACTTGACGCGCCCAGTCTTGCCGTCAAGCCTCTTGACACTGTTGCTGCTATCGGTAGCAAGGACAATGGCGTCTTTGGCCGCGCTGATGGTCATGCCATCTTCCTGCTCTAGTATTTCCAGATCCTCGACTGCAGCCCCGCCGAGGCTGGTGTCCCACACGAGACGGCCGTCGGAAGCGCTCCACGACGTGACGCGGTCTCCAACGGCGCTGATTACCGTGTCCTGCTCGTTGCCTGAACGCAAATGTCCGCGGTGGCCGGGCTGCGAGGCCAGGTGTTGCCGCCATACGAGCGCGCCATCCTTGGGGTTGATGGCGCCGATGGTCTGGTTCTGCGATATCGAGTACAGGAGCGATGCCTTGGAGCCCGCATAGGGCTTCTGGAAGAAGGTGGCCTCTGGGGCAGGCAGGCCTAGCAGGGCATAGTGGAAATCAATGTGGAAGGCATCGTCCTCGAAGATGGCCGCAGCCGGCGCGAGACATGCTGCAATGGCGACAGCAGCACTAAAACGCATGGTCGGGTGGAATTGGAGCTTGTCGTCGGCGTCGTCGTCGTTCGGCTCCCATGCGCCCTGTGTCGGCTTCCCTCACACGTCTGCAGTGCCAGGGCGCACGTGCCCAGCCTGCTCCAGATCACGAGACCCTTATTGGATTCCCTGCTTCTTAACCCCAACCGCCAGCCCAGGCTCTTCACGACTCAGTTCAGGCGGCGTCGGGGAAGCGGGAGGCTCTCCATGGGCGATTATTACGTCGATAGGATGCTTGCTCGACAGCCTTGCGAACCCTTCTTGTGCACGACTCGACCAGAGGGCCACGCTATCATAGATTGGAGCTTGTCCCGGCGCCCTGGCTTTGTTTCGCGACTGGCCGCGACGACCTCGTCTCCCTCTCTCTCGCAGCATCTCGGCGCTTTGTTTTTTGGCATAATTACGGGCTGTACGGGCTGCACCCCAGAGCCGAACACCTGGCATATCTCCTGCTAAGCCCTACCAAGTCTACTGCATGCATGTGCCTTTCTTCGCTACCTCTTTGTCGCTGCTTGCTCCCTGATTATCGCGACGCCGTTTCCTTCTCCCACCTCGCCCTTCACGTGACGGAAAAATCTTCCCCAGCCCCCAACCTCGGCGCGTCAAACAGGTGCGTTACACAAACTTGCCCCGCGCATGCATGCAGTCGCTTTGCCTCTGTGGCTCGTCGCCTGCTGCATTCGAGGCTGCTTTTGTCTGATTGGACGTGGCTTGGTTTGGAAATCGATGCGCTGACGAGTGTGGTTGGCCCAGAGCGCAGTACGACGCGCACCGCCGACTCAGCCCTCTGGTACAGACCGACGCAGTGTCCAGGCAGCACGACGAGTCGACTTCCTTAGCCTTTACTAGACGGCGGCGGCTTTGAGCCGCTCATCCCTCTGTGGCACCCACCGCCACAGAAGGCGAGGAGCACTTCTCGTCAATAACCTCCTGGCCTCGCTGCAAGCTGCCCACGCAAATCTGAAGCATGTCGCAACGGGAGTACCACATAGTCGTCCTAGGTTCTGGTAAGCTAGTTAGACACCGTCAGCAACTAGGTCACAACTGACGAGAATGGCGCCTTAGGTGGAGTCGGGAAGAGCTGCCTAACAGGTAAGGTTACCGCCTCGAGTACTCGCCAACACCACAGCAGCGCTGACTTGTCCACAGCACAATTCGTGCAGAATGTATGGATAGAGAGTTACGATCCTACCATTGAAGATTCATACCGAAAGGTGCTTGATGTTGACGTGAGTGTGCTTCGACCCTCCTGCACTACCCTGTTGCTGACCCGCTGAAGGGCCGTCATGTCATTCTGGAGATCCTGGACACTGCAGGCACCGAACAGTTCAGTGAGTATCTACAGCCGCCCATGCACACGCGACCCATGACTAACCAAAAGTAGCTGCTATGAGGTAATACACCATTCGAGTCCCATGCCAGCTCACGACTTACACCCCCATAGGGAACTGTATATGAAAACCGGTCAAGGGTTCCTTCTCGTCTTCAGCATAACATCGGCATCGTCGTTCTGGGAACTGGCAGAGCTTCGGGAGCAAATACGACGAATAAAGGAAGATAGCAACGTTCCCATGGTCCTCATCGGCAACAAGTCAGATCTAGAAGAAGACCGAGCAGTGCCACGCCCACGCGCCTTTGCAATTTCCCGTGAGTGGAACATACCGTACTTTGAAACCAGTGCTCGGAGAAGAGCCAATGTGGATGAAGCCTTTGTCGACCTCTGCAGGCAAATCATCCGCAAAGATCAACAGGAACGGCAGCGCATGGCCCCACCCGATTCACCGAGACCTGGCCCAAGGTCGCGGACGCATACTGGAAGGCCTAAGCGCCGGGGACACCGACCGCATTGTACCATCCTTTAAGTTACGATACCCAACGACGGACGACTGCACGAGTGGCAATGGGCTTGCTGGTACAGGCGCCGTCACGATTCCCTTCGCATCGCTCGTTCCAAGTTTCTCGGTTTAGATTTTTGGTACCATAGAGGTATTAGATCATCCGCTCACAGCGGCAATTAATCCCCTTTTTCATACGGTTGAATCCATGACGCTTGTGTGCCCGTATCTGCGATTGTCTTTGTATGTTTGCTGGTGGGTGTTGGATGTCTCGTACGCAGACGTAACATGTGTCCACAACATGTAGTCAAGCAAGGCACGGGAAGAAGATCTGTCCTTACAGCTACCCCCACTTGGCGGATCTGCCAGGTCACTGGATCCGGGTGGAGACATCTCGATGAGGACTACGTATGACGTGTTGGCTGTCAGTACATGGCAACATGTCTGCTTCCAGGCCACAGTATGCAGCACCGCCAGCGGAGTAGACTCCTCCGGGAACAAGCACCTTCCGGAACCGACCCCCTCGGATCTCATCTGGCCCTGCATTCCTGCGGCTGCCGCCTATCCTCGGGCTGAAACAGGAGCGCGTGACAGCTTAAGTGTGGCTTCTTTGCGGCAAGCGTTTGCGTGCTTTGTTGGGCTGCTGTCTTGAAGCAAGCCGCGGTACACGATCTGACGTCACCGGCGGGGCAATAGAGGGGCATCATTCAGGCACGCAGCGAATGCCAGATGATTGTCCATTCGCCCATGACGCGATTTGCATGATAATCCACGATCGACAGCGGAATTTTCAAAAAGTGCCACTCTCTTGCGTGGGTTTGTGCATTGCATGTGATGGTTCGTGGCTGCGGGTACTCCATCGCGCTTGCGTGGTCTGGCCCTCATTCCATGGGCCCTCCTGTGTGACGTCACTCACCACCGGAAACAGTGACGTATGTTTGTTTGCACTCTGTTGGAGCCTAGCGCTCAGCCCTCAGCCCCTCACTAGCCTCCCTCACCTACCCCTCTTGCTCTACATAAATACCCTCACCCGTCTCCCCTTTGCTTCCTCCATCACACAATAAGCCTTCATCACCTCATCTACACTACCACTTCTTCCAAACCCAACCCCTCAAATACCAAACACTTCAAAATGTCTGCTCCCAACGCCAACACTCCCAACGAGGGCATCGTCGGCCAGGCCGTCAACTCTGTCAAGAACGCCGCCAACTACGTCGCCGAGACCGTCCAGGGCCAGACCGCTGAGGCCAACAAGGAGGCCAACAAGCAGCAGGCTAAGGGCAACGTCCCTGGCCAGGACTCCCTCACCGACCGTGCCTCCGGTGCCCTGAACGCTGCTTCCGACAAGATGAACCAGGAGAAGCACGAGGGCTCCGCTGAGGCCAACAAGCGCTCCATCTAAGTACTCAGTACTTGAGCACCGGTTCGACATTTCACTTCGGTATGTGGTCCACACCCGTCCTTCTTTGACACCTTTCTAACAATCACAAGGTTCAGAACGATACCACTATGGTTTGAGCGATGAGCACTACGACTCTCGCCGGGTTCACGATAGCCCCATGATAATGGATATGAGATACCAATAAATCCTTTAACTCTACAAACTCTACAGTCTCCTTGCCATGCCGTTGTGTGATTATGATGCTGGAAAACGTTTGTACGAACTTTCGCACCTAATTGCAGCTCCAGCCCTTTAGCCTTCAGCGCCGTTACCGATCTTTATGTGCTTTCCGGTCACGTCTTCGCACCCTGACTTCGAAAATATTCGTCCATTGTGCAAATCTCGCCCAAACGGTCACACGGTCGCTTTGTGACACATCATCACTCTATCCTCAATGAAGTGTGCTAGTATAGCAACATGAACGTCAAAAGGTTCACCCAACATACATGTATCATGTATCTCACCGGCTACCTCGCGCTTCAAATAGATACATACGCCTACATTGTCATATCTTGACGATCATGAGTCACAACACGGAGACATAGTTTGGCATAGTTGTTTCATAAGATTGTTCAATGATGTTACCAGTGATACTGCTAACTAAATGAACGCATTACTCAAGACAACGCTTCGCGAAAAACAAAGGGTATCGAATGATCAGGGAAATGAGAAAGCCAAGTATGAAAAGAGCTCGCAGAGACCTCGTCTGTGTCATCTCCAACAACTCTTTCCTC
>Ga0265797_10004244_pt1 | contig 22071 bp, 24 predicted proteins | sample P2T30metagenome_FD_192433 | JGI IMG/M metagenome (GOLD analysis project Ga0265797, IMG submission 192433) | Plant litter microbial communities from East Loma Ridge, Irvine, California - P2 T30 | ecosystem: Environmental > Terrestrial > Plant litter > Unclassified | place: USA: California... | reverse complement strand
AAGACACCAATACAATATCTACAGAACTACGCCTTCTTATACCACTCAGCCCAGGCTACGCTCAGCTGTGCAATCTCACCCACCATCCCCCCCCCCCCTCAGTCTCGCATGCAAACAAGAAAACAATCATACCTATCCATCCCATGCTCCGTCTGCTGTATCCCAGAACCTAAACGCCCCACCACACTCAGCCAGCTCGAATCTCCAACGCATGCCTCCCCTAATGCTTTCCATTCGTCTCTGCATCTCCAAACCATATTTCAGCCCCCCCTGTGCATGTTCGGAAAACCCGATAGCACGTGCAGCCCAAGTTCCAGAAATGATCCTCCAAGCTTTGCACGTTGGAGACAGGACGGGTCAGGCGTAGCTGAGAGGGTTCTTGAGATGCAGGCTAGCAATGTGGGTGCGTGGCGCACATGGTTGGTTGTCAAGCGCTAACGCGAGGTCGGATGTGGCGATCCGTGGGTGCAGCGGTGGTGCAGGGGTTGATAGGATGGAGGGGAGAGTGGATCGGCTGGTGACCCACGAACGTGTTCGGAATGCGAGGGCCGTTATTGGCAGGGGTTTGTTGTGCCTGGAAAAGTCGCTGCATGAAGGACGATAAAGCAATTTGTCGGCCGCAGGCTTCGGAAGGGAGCGATGTGGGGGAGCAGTGCGATGATTGGACCTCTGGTATCAGCTGGCAAATCGAGAGGTATGGTATAGCAACTACTATTGCTTCGGAGTCGAATACACTGCTTGGGTTAAGCGACATATCTCAAGTGCAGTCCTGCTGTCCGAGCCTCGTGCCAAGCTGGGCGGCACATGGCTGGTTTTTAGTGAATCTGTTATATCATACAAGCAGCCTCTAGAATACAAATGTTCGCGCATACTTGCGGTCCATGTCCTCATACTCGTCTTTCAACATTTTGCTTCTCAGCTTGTTCAGCCTGAGTATAACACCTTCTTCCTCGCCTTCGAGATTTACAACATCCTCATCCAGTCCTTTTGTTCCTCTAATCTTCCATATCAGTCCCGTCAGCCCTCCGCTCTTGGCCTTAGCTTGCTTCTCTCTGGCTTCGGCCGCTAGATAGGTCATAATCTTCCCCCAGGACTCTAGGCCTACTTCCTCGCACTGTTCGCACTTTTTGCGGAGGTCTTCCTTGGCACGGATGGAGTCGAGAGATTGAGCGAGTTTAGAAGTGGATACGGCGTCGCGCACCCATGAGAGACCTTGTTGACGTTGAGTCGAAGACGAGCCAGCAGACGCGAAGAGAATTTCGCCGATGTAGTTCTTCAAGGCGGCTTCCTCACAGCGGTCGGTATCCTTGCGTAGAAGAGGTTCATCGCCGGAGGGCGGGACAGGAGGATAGTCTGGCTCCTTGAGGAGACTAACCAGGGTCCCTATCAGACTCGAGTCCTTTTGGGGAACGACTGTAGGAATATGAACTTCATCTGCGCCAAGGCGTGCGCGAAGCAGGGAGATGAAGACTGGAAGTGCTGATGTGATTCGTCTTTGCTCGGCCAGAAAGGTTGCTAAGTTTGTGGCTGCGTAGACGACATTTGGTGTTACCGCCTCTTTCGGCGCTGTAGCGGACAGAATGCCGGTCTCTCGATCGATAATGGCTGAGGGCTCGGGCGTTGGTAGACCTGCGATAGCGATGTCTAGGGCCCACCGGTACATCTCTTCTGCTGAGTCTGGCAGTTTCCTGAAACTAAGCCAGTCTGCATAGCCCAACGCAGCCGAAAGCCTTTGGTATGTTGTAAAACCCTTGGAGGTTATGATCTTGAGGTAAAAAGTCTCCGGTGCTTCGGCAGCAGGTACACGCTGGTCCGCATCTGGGGGTTCTGGCATGCCAGGCAATACAGCCTTTGGTCGTCTATTTGTGGTGGACTGTATAAATTCTGGTGCCCACACGTTTCGCCTCCATTTGTCGGTCACCCATCCATCAAGTCGTTCTGCGGCGGTCGCCATACCCATGAGCACTTCATAGTATCCTTGTCGCCATTCCTCGCTCTTTGCCGATACATCGAAACCTGCATTGCCTAGGCCGGGCACCAATATTCCCCCCTCTTCTTGCTTCATGAGACCTGCTCCATCCTGATTGGGGTTCTCTAGCCTCTTCAGCGCATATTCCAGCTCAGAATAGACTCGTGCCCAGTTGGGAAAACCCTCCTCTTCATTGTTCTCTGGAACCTGCCACCACTTTCCCCTCCGGAAGCGGAACCTTGTGATCAGACTCCACTCATGCGGTGACGGGAATGCACGCTCTTGCTGTTCGCTGAGGACTCCTAAACTTGCGATACTAAAGCATGACGTGAGCAGAAAGATGAGTATGCTATATCGCACGCTCAGTTTTGCCGTCTCCTTTATGAATTTCTTGTGGTTCGCACTGATGGAGAACAGACGTTGTAGTTGACCGTTGGAAAGAGGTTGGCCGGAGGGGTACAGGAAGGGTAGCTGTGGCCGCGGGGAGCCTGGTTGCGCGACAAGGAATTGGCGGGGGTGCCTGAACGAAAATTGGCGTGCACTTGGGCGGTGTGACGTCCGAGTCTTTGGGGGCTTCAACAAGCCCTGTGGTAGCTTTATACGATGCGCTGGAGGCCGCATCATCACTTGCGACTAGATTGTTGCCTTTCGACGCCGGTGTCTGTGGCCTGGTTCACGCGCCAAGGTGGATCTACACTCACCGCCCGGCAGAAAAAGTTCAAGCTCTCGGAATTTCGTCTTGCGACGCTACAACCTTAATTACAACATTTTTGCGCGCCCATCATGTCCAAGTCTAAAATCGATAAACCCGAGAAGAAGCGCAAGCGAGATGTCGAGGTAGCAGAAGATGCGCCCAAGAAGTCTAAAAAGTCTAAGAAGACCGAAGACACTCTCGATGCGCCCACGCCCGAAGCACCGGCCGTCGAAGTAGCGGAGGTAAAGAAGGAGAAGAAATCCAAAAAGGACAAGAAGGAGAAAAAGTCCAAGGACAATGTGGATATCTCGGCCGTCGAAGATGCCCTAGAAGACGCAAAGAAGGAAAAGAAGGAAAAGAAATCCAAAAAGTCCAAGAAGTCCAAGGATACCGACGCATCAGAAGATACGCCGGCTAACGAGACTGAGCTTATTGAAGAGATGAAGACTTCAGAAAACTTCATCGATGTCAACGATGACGAGCCAATGCCTGACGCGACCGAAGATGCCCCTGTCAAAGACAAGAAGAAGTCTAAAAAGGACAAGGACTCCAAGAAATCCAAGAAGAGCAAAAAGGCTGCCGAGGCCGAGGACGTAGCTATGGAAGACGAAGAGGATACCCCGGTGGAGACGAACGGAGTAGACGCTGACTCCAAGGCTTCTAAGAAGGACAAGAAGAAGGACAAGAAGGAGAAAAAAGAAAAGAAAGAGAAGAAGGCGAAGAAGGTCGAAGAGCCGGAAACCAACGGGGACATCCCTACAGAAGATGTAGCCGCAGAGGCCGAAGTTGGCGAGGAGGTGGAAGTGGAGGGAGAAGAAGCCCAAGCCGCAGTCGAGGCCAACCAAGGCCGCTTCATCGTCTTCGTCGGTACGTTTAACTAGCAGGCCATCCCATCACTCCTGCTAATCTCCCACCCTAGGCAATCTCCCCTACAGCGCCACTAAAGAGGAGATCGAGAAGCACTTTGAAAAGATCAAGCCTTCTGAAGTCCGTCTACGTACATACAAGGGCACAGAGAAGTTCATGGGCACATGCTTTGTTGAGTTCGACCGCTACGACCGCATGGTGACATGCTTGAAGAAGTACCATCACTCCGTCTTCCCGGACCCAAAGAAGAAGGAAGGCAGGAAGATTAACGTTGAACTAAGGTGTGTTGGTCCGAATTTGTATCTTTGTTATGTTGGCCCTATTGGCGCATAACAGGTCAGAATGTTGGCATGACTCTGGTATAACAAGCTAATACAATACATAGTGCCGGAGGCGGCGGCAACAGCGAAGCCCGAAAGACTAAGATTGCAGCCAAGAACGAAAAACTCCACGATGAGCGTGCCCGCGATCGCGTCAAGGAAGCCGAAATCAATATGAAGCAGAGAGAGCGCAAGGAGAAGAAGGAGGCCAAATCTGGCAAGAAGGCGGACAAGAAGGAGGAAGAGCCTGTGGCTGAGCAACCATCTGAGGCGGAGACTTTTGGTATGAACCCGGCTAGGTTGGCTATGATGCAGGGTCCTGCGGTTCCGCATAGGTCGAGGTATTAAACTTGTGATTCAAGCGATGCAAGATAAACTAGAGGATTTGTCCTTGGAGATCTGATTGAGGAAGTGTGTTGAAAATTTCGGTTGAATTGGATAGATGGAATCTGTTTTGAAGGCTCTCATTCTCACGATACCATAGTGTTGATTGTGAAACGATAAACTTGGAAGTTAGCTGGCGTATAATTTTCGCATCTTTGCTCCATCTTCTCATGTCTGTTGTGAATATGAAGCCCTAGCAACTTGGCAGCCGTCTCGAGCTCCTGAGCATTCCTCTCAGATTAAGCTCACTACTATGAAACCATAGTTCCCTGGGATGAACGCCTTCTGGCACAAAGCTGAGCATGTAAACTCTCAGACGATTTAAGTTAGGGCTGATCCCTTGTGGGGTTTTGGCTCCGATCCTGCACGGCCCGAAATGCACCGACCGCGGCTTGCATTGCAACTTTTTTGTGATGCCTAGCATGCGCTGTTCCAACGCCATTGCCGCACAACCTTACAATCCCGAGCAACAACAGACGTACAGTCCGGTTCGCGTGATACTATACTATCTACACGACGACTGAAAATCGCTGAATCGGCTTCGCTGCTACAAAGGGACTCGTTCGGGGGTCCGCCCCATCCGGCATACACCACTAGCACGGCCGTAGGGCTTCATGGAAGCCGTACAGAAAGTTCCAGTCTTACGAATGATGAGCCGACCAAGCGCTGCCCCGATCAATTCTCCTTCACCATCTCCAGCCGAGAGCGCATATCAAGGCACGCCGGTCACTTCACCACGTTCCCTACGGCAACTCTCGATCTATTTCCTGGGAAGCGCATGCCTTCTTGCATCCACTGCGATAACACGCAAAGCTGTGTGGCGGCGGCAGCTTCGAGTAATGCCCAAATTCTACGAAGCGAATACGAATCCCCACGAATACTTCAATCCGTTTTCAGATGCCTGCCAGGCTCTGAATTTGGCAACGATGAACTGTGTTAGCGTTGGCATCATGGCGCTGGGTGGGGCGATGTGGACTTTTGATATTGCCAATTTGAGGGAAGCCCGGGCCGTTCTGAGACGGCGTCTGAATTACGACCGGATATACGAGTCTGAAGATGAGGTGCCGAATTCAATCAGTGAGATGATTGCGGCATCTGGGCAGATACGAATAATAGAGGAGGACGATAAGGAGAGCCCCGACAAGAAACAATAACGACCAACACCATGTACGAGTACGATTGTAAGAATAGTTTCAATAACTGGCAGACTGGATGTCATCAATGGCTTTCATGTAATGACAACGACGAGACGCTCGCCCTGTGCTGGATAGACGTGCAGAATCAGTGCTTTGTCTCAACACCCTTCTCTCCGTCAACTACCTTCACCCCCTTCTGACCGTCCCGGTTTGCTCTCCAAACTCCCTCGCCGCCCTCAAACCTTTCCAGCTTCCAAATCTCAGCCCTGTCCTTGGTCTCCTCTAGTGTCTCTTCACCCGCTCTCCATGCAGCTTGTCGATGCGGTGCTGATACTGCTATCACAATACTCTCTTCACCAATGGGACATTCGCCGAGCTTGTGAATGATGGCAATCTTTGTGCATGAATGCTTGGCAAGAATAGAAGTGGCAATCTTGAAGAGAGTGGAGATGGCGAGCGGAACGTACGACGTGTAAGCTAGAGAGGACACGGGCTCATTGTTGAAGGAGTCGCGTGTGGTACCAATGAAGAGAACAGTTGCGCCAGCGGAGGGTGAGCGGACGAAGCGCGTGGCAGCGAGCGAATCCAGGTCATGCGGGGTGAGTTCCACGTGGACGGTATCCGTGGTTTTGATAACGGGTTCCGAGGGTATGTCGGCAGTGTAAGATTGGGGTTCAGTGGTGGACATTTTGAACAAGTGAATGACTGTCTCTTATAGAGGGTGTCTTTTATCGCGCAACCTGGATGGGATGTTGTCGATGTTGTTGTTGTAGTAGCTACTAAGAGTTACTTTGAATCTGTAATGCTTAGTACGCAGCTTGGATAGATCAAGGCTGTAGGTGGGGATTTGCATGGTCAACAGAAGTGAACTTATGCACCTGCGCAGAAGCGGCCTGCACACTTGAACAGATGATCTACATGAGCCTTTGGGGGTTGTGCAGATGCCAGGTACCAGAGATGTCCAGGTGCGGATGACAAGTCGCAACCCCGCTATCGCTAACCGGCTCTAATGCTAGGATGAGAATATCTTAAACTTACTATTGCTTGCTGTCAATTATGCGAAGAAAATTAAATTAGTGTCCCAGTGAGATGCGAAGGATTCGGGAGGAAATTATTTGGGGTGAAATGTCGAAGATGCCGTCATAGCAGCGCGGGACGGCTCCACTAGCGCCGATCACCGATGTGCATCCTCACACGTGGAGCGTGGTTAAGTCCGCCGGCCCCGCCCATACCATAGCTCCAACGGTCAGCTCGCGTTGGACGAGTGTTCTCACCCCCTGGCTAAGACTACGGGATAATAGTGTGTTTCCAAGACCTCCTCGTCTGGTTTCTGTACCTGATATCCTGCTACCAAGGTATACATGAAATTATCTGCATTCATTCCACCTCCGTCATTCGCTGCTACTACACGTGCCTCGACGCGCCGAAGACGTATTACACCCTGATCTCACGCTTGCGATCCGTACACGTTGCACCCATTCTTCTTCCGTGACGAACCAGAGAGACACACACAGTTATACTTCGGCGATATACATATACATGGCAGGGCATGGTCTACGGAAAAATATAAGACGCAAGGCAAGATGAGCGGGGAATGGGGATTTGGGACCGTATTCAAGTTCTTCGTATGGGGCTATCTGTTGGGAGGGCTGACCCTAATCCCTGGTGTACTTGTCTTTGCCTGGTTCTGGTGCACTACACCTGTTGAGCTAGAGAACCTCGAAGCCAATACTACTACAAGTGATGGACAGACACCGGGACAGCGCAGGACGTCGAATGGGTCGGCAGGTGGCAAAGGAGTGGATGGCATACAACTGGGTGTAGGATTGGACGATGGCATACTGGAGAAGCTCAAGGGCCGAACACATGAGCCAGATGCATGTGCTGGCTACTTCGCCGTCTGCCGTGAGTATGTTCCTGGTGGCGTCAACGGTAAGCCCCCGGATCGGACAACACCTGCTGGCGCTGTCGTGGCTGTAGAGAGTCCCAGTGTGTATCAGTCCATGTACAGGAGTATCTTCGACCGGAACAAGACTACGAGCCCTTCAATAGAAGCGTCGAACACGAAGAACAAGAAGGCACGAAATGTCTTCTATGTGGTCCTGCGGTATGTGGTTTGCTACAGCGTGCCATGCCACACAAAGCTAACATTGAGCCAGGCTCGGACACCTCATGCTCTACGACAACGAGGATCAGCTCGAAGTCCGCCATGTTATATCCCTAGCCCATTACAAGGTCGACCTATACGGGGGCGGCGACCGCATACCCGAAGGCGAATTATGGATTAAGAGAAATTGTACGATTCGAATTCTTGCATCTGCTATATTTCTCTCTGGCTAACATGCTTAGGCATCCGACTGGTCCAACAAATGGATGCTGACTTCACAGCGGACGCGAAGAGCTTCTATCTTTTTTCGGACAACTGCTCCGAGAAGGAAGACTTCTATCACGCAATGCTACATGCCCAAGAGAACCAGAAGGATCCTTCTGATACAGGCTCGCCATCCATTCCACTCAAGTTCGATACAACAGACTTAGTGAAGCTAGTGCAGCAACTGCACGCTTCAGAAGAGAACTTGCACACCCGTTGGATCAACGCGTTGATTGGGAGAGTATTCCTGGCTTTGTACAAGACGTCGCAAATCAAGGACTTCATCGCAGCCAAGATCAACAAGAAGATCGCTCGTGTGCCCAAGCCCGCCATCATCAGCAGTGTGCAACTTCGCAAAGTTGACATGGGTACCTTGCCGCCGTTTATCACAAATCCCAAGCTCAAGGAGTTGACTGTCGATGGTGATCTCGTCGTTGAGGCAGATGTTAGCTACAAGGGCAACTTTCGCATCGAGATATCAGCTACTGTGCGTATCGACCTGGGAACACGGTTCAAGGCCCGCGAGGTGGTACTCGTTCTGGCTACCGTGTTGAAGAGGCTTGATGGACACTTTCTCATTCGAGTTAAGCCACCACCGAGCAACAGGCTCTGGATGACATTTGAGACCCCTCCTAAGATGGAGTTCTCGCTCGAGCCGATTGTAAGTTCCCGACAGATTACGTATGGCGTTGTTCTCAGAGCCATCGAGAATCGCATTCGAGAAGTGGTGAATGAGACGCTGGTTCTGCCAAATTGGGATGATATGCCATTTACCGATACAATTGCACAAGTCATCCGAGGAGGGATATGGGAAGACAGTGCCAAGGATGAAGAAGACACAGACAAGATCAAGCAGGATGACGCGACACTGGAGACGGCCATTGCTGATGCAGAGAAACTTGATGAGAAGGCCGATGCAGCTAGTGCGCACTTTTCCATTGCTTCTAGTGTCGACTCGGAAGAAATGGGAACTGGCGTGTCTTCGTCTGCAGATGTCAAGCCTTCATCTACATCGGCAAGACCACGGACAATGCGATCCTCATCGTCAACAGCTCAAGTGAAGCTCGACTCCGCCAACGCCTCTGCTGAAATGGTCCAGGATCGTAGCCAAACGCCGACAAGTGTTAGGTCTCTCCCTGGGGCCTCACCGATGCGACCAAGCAATGCAAGGCAAGCAACCGAGTCTCCAAACAGCTCATCCGAGGATGTTTCCGCGGCGTCCATCTCCGCAGGGAGCACCGCATCAGCGACCACCCCCAGCACGGAGAACCCCCATAACCGAAGCAAATCAAGGGACCTGTCCGCACAAGAGATAGCTGCCGCAGCTGCCGCGGCTGCCGGAGCAACCAGCATGCAGACGAAGAAGCAAACCATCAATCAGTCCCTCAACTCGGCCACAGCAGCAGCGCGAAACTGGCTCACTGCGAAGCAAAACAACCGAGCCAATTCTAACAACAGCAATACCAACCGTCCACCAACATCCGAGGGCCCAAACTGTACAGACAGCACAGAATCATTCCAACAAGACTCTTCGCTCCGCTCCCCACTCCCCACAACCCCTTCCTTTATCACAAAGTCGCACACCGAACCCATGGGTAGAGGCCAGCCCTTACCTCCGCCTGGCACACCGTTGCCACCACCCTCGAATGCAAAACGACAAACGTGGGCCGCCATTCCCGCTGCAGCATCCACTTTTGCAAACACGCTCACCAAGCGCAAACCTGCGGGCCTGTCATTGCAGAAGTCAGCGGAGGATCTCAGTTCGCCTAACAGATCGGCGTTGGGAACAGCATCGCTGCTTCCTCCGGCTGCGCATTTCCCTGATCAGGATGCACGTGCGGGATTGCGGGAGGATGATGGTGAGGAGATGTGGAGGGAGATGAGAAGGAGTCAGAGTACAGCTGCTGCGCCGGCTAGCGAGTTAGCGACAGTGCCGCCTCCGTTGCCCAAGAGGAGACAGAGACAACCGAGTTTCAATCAGAGGGGTGGCCATGATCGACAGAGAAGTCAGAGCTTATTGCAAAGAGATGAGGGGATGGGGGAGGGCTTGTTGGTTGTAGAGGCGCCCGTGGCAGAGGGGAGTGCGCCCTCTAGTCCAGTCAGGGGCGAGGCGAGGAATGGGAAGCGATCGTCTTCGGGCGAGGACAAGGCGAATGAGAGGGGGGTGACATGAGTAGTAAGCACACGGTTAGTTTTACGAACATAACACTGAATAAATGGTGGCAATCGGCGGCGACACATCCACTTGATTTGGTTGATCAGAGCTATTTTGCGTCAATATTGCGTATCTTGCTGTACTAGAAAGGGCTCATTTGATCCTTGAGTGGCGGCTTAACAGGATAGAAAGGCGAGGAAGCCACGGTGCTGTGGGAAAGTAGCTCAACGGTGGATGAATGTCGCCCTTTCCTCTCTCTTCGACGTACCCATTCCACTGGCGCTTAAGCAGCAAAGTCTTGAGATGAACGTTGAAGCTTTCCAAGGGTTATCAGGTGCACTTTGGTTTTAATCGGCGGAGCTTATAGCTAGATTTGATTTGCTATAGTAGCGCAATGGCCGAATGGGTTCCATCTGTAGCTATTGTGTATGTTCATACCTGCTGTTTTGAAGTCGCGCGATCAACGTTGATGACGCACGAACACACACGACCACAATCGATTGTTGAATGTTTCCACGTATCCTATGATCTGGATCAGCTGGCTTACACTCCTGGGAAAAGATATCCGCCACTGTCGCCTGCCAGTGTCCATGTCTAGCGCTTGTTGTGGGCAGATGCTGTATCCTCACTCATGAACTCCGATAGATGTGCATGTCGGGTTCCGTCATTAGCATTATTTTGTTTTCATTCACAGAGCTTTTTCTTGTTCTCGCACGATTCAGCGGTATTTTGTGACCGCATCCTACGTTTCATCAACCCAGCTTTGCATTTGAGAAATCCATCTCAGGGTGCTCCTTTTTGAACTTTTCCAAGATTTCTGCCTTCTTCTGCTCGTCACTGGTGGGCTTGCCCTGCTCCTTCATCCTCTGGTCGAACATCATCTTCTCCACCATGCCGCGTGTCTCTCCATCGAGGTCGCCGAGCTTGCTGTTCTCGGGCTGTATCTTGGAGGTATCGATCTTGGGCGCGGTGGTGACTACGTGGGCCCACCACTCCATCTGGTTCACCTTGTCGAGATGGATGGCGATTTCCTTCTGGGAGCCGTTCGAGGTCAGTGTCCAGGTGGACTCGTCGACGCGGATGGCGTGGGGCAGCTCGCCCTGCAGACGGTGTTAGCCTAGACAGTTGCTAGCCCACGGGCATAAGCATCACTGGGCTATGGCGTACGTCGATGAAGGGCTCCTGGCCCTTGATGCTGGCCTTGAGGGCATTGCGACTAATCTTAATGTCCAAATCTTTGCCCTTGTACTTTGCATCGATGGTAATCGTAATGTCCAGGTCCTTGATTGTTTGGTCCCACTTGTAGGGCAGGGCAGCCTGCTCGGCCTGCTCTTTTGCGCGGGCTTCGGCGTCGGCCTTTGCGCGCTCTTCGGGGGGTGGTGAGGTGGACATGGATGGTGCGTTTGGCGGTGTTTGCAAAAAGTTTCAGTGTTTTGTGGACGGGGACAGGCTCTGGGACCCTGGGCGTTGGGGGGGGTGGTGGTTGTACATGGGGCACGGCGTCATCGCCCGCTGGACGCTGGACGTGAGCATGCTCCACTGTGCGGCCCTGCTTCACTCCTCTATCCCGGTCCGCTCTAATAACGGACATGCACGTCGGGTGTCGCCATCTACTATTCACAGCCCGACCTGACTGTATTGATACCACGCTTCCTCCTATTCTTTGATCGCGCCGCCATGCTGCCCTAGAACCAGCAGAGCCATTGCGACACGGTAAACCGGCCAAACACCACAACATCGTCAGCGGGCCCATCGGGCAGCGATCTGTCGGCGCGGCAGTATCCCCCTGTGACCCATGGCCAGCTCCTTTGAGAAGAGTGTGAAGGGCGGCACCAAGATCAAGGTAGCTATGCGCCGCTTCCCCCCGTCCTCGTCCCTGTCCCCGTCCTCGTCCAGCTGTTCCCCAGTGCCACGCAGACTGACCCGGCCCCGTAGCTCGCAGCGCCCAAGTCCAAGTATGTCGAACACATCCTCGTCGCAACACACGCCGGCGAGGCAGGCGTTGCTGAAATCTTTCGCGCCCTCACCAACCGATTGCGCGACTCGACCTGGACTATCGTATACAAGAGCTTGATCATCGTACACCTCATGATAAGGGAGGGCGAGCCCGACGTTACACTCAAGTTCCTCGCCCAGAGCCCGCACCGGAAGCTGGCAATCAACCATTTTACAGAGGGTACGTCTGCGAATATTGCCCGGGGCCGGGACCGAGCACAGTGCTGGCTATGGTACGGATAATGACTGGCCAGGCCTCTTCTGCGCGTAACGGCTATACGGGGGCCGGGCTGGGCTTGGATGACATGACACATGGATGCTGCTGCTGACACCGGGCGCAATAGTACAAACACAAGGACACAACATCCACACCTATTCGGAATACCTCCTCCGACGAGCGATCGAATATGGCGCAACAAAGGTCGACTATGTTCGCGGCGGCGAGGGCCGGCTTAAGCGGCTAAGTGTAGAAAAGGGCCTCCTCCGAGAAGCGGAAAGTGTGCAGGACCAAATCAGAGCGCTGCTCAAATGTCAGGTATGTGGAGCAATGCGCAACTGCCACCATTGCCCCGTCTGACGGCGTACAGCCATTCGATGATGAACCGGAGAACGAGATTACAATGACGGCCTTTCGCTTGCTCACAATGGACCTCCTGGTGCTCTTCCATGTTATGAACGAAGGCACCATCAACATTCTTGGTGGGTTGGCCCACGATCCCTGAGCTATCATGTACTAATGGAACAGAGCACTACTTCGAGCTGTCACGGCCAGATGCGACGCGTGCCCTTGCAGTATATCGTACTTTTGTCAAACAGACCGAGGCTGTTGTTCAGTACCTCAGTCTTGCGAGATCACACGAGCATTCTACAAGACTGGAAATCCCCAAGATCAAGCACGCGCCCACCAGTCTAGCTGCGTCCTTGGAGGAATATCTGAACGATAAAGATTTCGAGATCAACCGACGGCAGTACATGGCCGAGAAGGAGGCAAAGAAGAATGGAGGCAAGACCACCAATGGCGCTGGTAAATCTCTAGACCCGAAGCCCGCAGCCTCCAACAAGGCTAGCAGTCAGCCGCCACCAGCTCCGGCCAAACCCTCTGCGAGTGCGCCGCTGATTGATCTGTTTGAATCCCTCGAGGACAATCAGCAAACCATGGTCACACAGCCGATGATGCAACAGCAGTATCCGCAACAAACAGGCTTCCAGCAAGGCTTCCAGATGCCACAACAGACGGGCTTCCCTCAGCAACCCCAGCCTTTCCCAATGCAAAACGGGCAAAACACCAATCCGTTCCAAATGCAGCAACAACCACAGGCCCCTCAAATTCCAGCACCACAATTACAGGCACAGTTCACTGGCGCTGGGTTCGGTGGCTACACACCTCAACCATTCAGCGCGCAGGGCACTATGCCCTCAATACCACAAAACGGTATGCCTGATTTCTCACAACAACAACAGCAGCACATGCAAATTCCTACAATCGCCGAGCCTCTGCAGCCACAGCAAACCTCAACGAACCCGTTTCGCCAATCCATGTTGCCTAATGCAACGGGAATGGGCGACGCCAAGATGCTCACCAGCCCTACTGGTGCAGGCTCGCTCAATCGCACTTCCACAAACCCGTTCGCAAAACCAAACACTGGGTTTTCTCAGCAGTCGCAATCTCCTATCAACTCGCCGTCATTTTCTATGCCATCCATCCAGGAATCCCCATTCGCACCAATGCAACAACAGCCGTTGCAGCCCACTCCTACAGGCACCAACCCATTTGCACGCCAACCCTCGCCACAGAGTGCACCATCGCCACAGGGTGGTCTTACTGTGAACGCGACGGGTAGTACAAATCCTTTCCGCCAGAGTGCTTTTGTTAACCAGCAAACTGGTCAGGGCTGGCAAAACACCGGCAACCAAGGGACGATGGGAGGGATGAGCCTCGATCAAGTACCCACAACGAGCGTCTTTCCGCGGCCTGGACAGCAGCAGCAGCAGAATTTCCTAGGATAGAGTCGAAGGATCTGGTGATATGATGGCTTTGCCTCGTGACTGCGGCAAACACAATGGCCCGCTCGCTGAAGTTAAACGTCGTAATTTTGTTTGGCGCCGAGTTTCTTTCTTGTTCGTCACCGTAGCTTTTAGGTGCTTGGTTTGAGGATATAATCACACGGCTCTGCAGAATTTTGGGCACGTGTCTGGGTCTCTCCTTGGAGAAGGGTCAGAAGACTACTCCAGATCGGATGGCTGGAGGGCAGAATGGGCTATTGTGTAATTTCCAGCTGATGAACCGACGATATTGTTCACGTGGGAGTTGGGCGGCTACATGCAAGGAAGAAGTCCCTCGCTAGTAGAGCATATAATTATCATTACCATCACATTCTACCACTACCATCGGCTCTCTTGTGCAATTTCTGATATCATAGTCGCCTTTGCTTGACTGATTGGCCACACGCAATCGTGACAGAGGCAGGGGTAGGAAGTGGAGACCACGTGCCAACGTGTATCCCCGCGATTTAGCGTGACTTGGTCAAGCGGAACCTCATAGTCGCTCCAGCTTACCGGTACTTCGCCAAAGTTTCACACACGTCCAAAGATTGTTACCTGTGCTAAAGCATAATTATGCGACCTGCCACCTTTATCTCGTCTCGCCACCCACTTCCGCGCTAAGACGCAGAGAAATTTGGCTGTCTTCATCTCAACTCTTGTACCTTTGTGCGTTGCAATGGCACGCGGAGACTCAATACTTACTCCAATCACTCTTGATGACGACGATGAGGCTCAATCTCCAAATCCTCGTCTGCTCGGGGTTGGATGGCAGGGCCAGCCAAGGATCGATGAGGATGGCATTGAAATCCAGGAGCATCAAACGGAGTGGGAGCAAGCTGCTGCGCAGAGGAGAAGAAGAAGAGAACAAGGGGTTCTGCTCACGTTAAACAGGGCCCCGGCGGAAGCCTCGGGTGGTAGAGGCGGTAGAAGCCTCACAGAAAGAGTGCAGGAGAGGTCGCTGTCTGCGAAAGCTACCAATATTATCGAGCTAATAGATGACGACGAACCAGCAGCGCATGTGGCACAACGGCGTACAGGTACTGAAGATCTTCAGTCCATAACGTCTGAAGCAAAAAACCCGCTACGAGAGTCTCACACTTTCAACCCTGTTCTTCCAGAGAGCTCGACACAGGGTCAATCTGCCAACATGGACTTGGCTGTCATCCAAACCGCTGCGCCGCTTCCCGCGTTCTCGCCACGACAGTCAACCCCAAGTGCATTAGAAACACCCGCGCAGATACCAGAGCCTGTAGAGATTGCTCAAGCACCGCCAATGATAATAGATTCGGCCTCCGCGACACCTCGAATGCTGTACCACGACACATCCTCTGCTGCATCTGTCCGCGACTCGGAATCGACCCTACCAACTTTAGGCGCCCCCATTCCACATGAGCCTAGTGAGCCCGATCAGACGACCAAACCTAATCAAGCGATTATTCCTGCTCCGCCTGTTGAACAACCACTGCTTACTGCGCTCATTGGGCCCGGTAAGCCAACTTCGAACAATGTTGTATCTGACGGCCTGCCACCAATCGGCAGGTTTCCCGGCGATAATCGCGAACGGGCCACACCCAGTCGCGTAAACACGAGTTCTGAGCGCGGTGGCACCTGGAATGCGAACAACATCGACCCTGAGAGTTCTGATCCTACGAAAGTTCATGGGTCGCAGGTTCCGGGCTTTGGATCATTCTCCACTGAAGGGCAAGCAATCAAGTCGATGAAGCTGGCTCACCCTGTGGAGCGAAGTAATATGGGAGTGTCAAACTCACGTCTCCCAGTCCGGTCACCGAATCAATTTCTGACGAATGAGCCCTTTTTGGCGCATGTGCACGATGATCATTCTCAGGCACCTCTGCGAGAACAGATCCCCAGCCAGAGCGGAGAACCATTGGTGCACAACAGCGACATTACCAATTCCGAATTTAGTCTGATAGAACGACGGAACAATCGCGGTCCGACGCTCGAAGAACCGTTAGGGATTGTTCAAGAAGAAAGTATGCCAGACGGTGTCAACAATACCAACTTTCCATTGTCAGATCCGTCTGCTCAGCGCTCCATTGGGGCACCAGTCGAGGTGCTACCCGAAAACTCAGTGCCTGACCACACGAAATGGGCTGACGATGGGGTGATGGATGATCAAGCCGACGACCAGGTCAAGTTGGCAGTCGCCAGCTTTGCAGAAGACGACTTAGAAGCTATGCGCTCAGCGATAGACGCATGCTTAAAGCGTCATATCGTGGAACGACACAAAACGCATGCCTATTTGAACTGGTCCAGGATGATGCGCCAAAGGACTTATCAGGAGCAGAATATACGTGCACGAAACCGTAGGCACCAGCGTCTGGTTCACTCGGGTTTACCAGAAAGATATGAGCAGCAACTTTCACCCTTCGCAGACATGCGCGCGATACAGCTCCCATTCAAAAGCATCAACACCAAACACCTCCCAGATATGAGCCAAGAGATCTACGTCAAGGCTAAACCCAAGGACACTGTAATCAAGAGCAGCTTGGTGGCACCGACAACAAAGTACAAATCTGATGCGGTTACGATTCCCCTTTTCAAGGAGTATGTCAGCTTGGAGAACAATATCCTTGCCGACAATGAGTCAAAACTGCTTGCAACACCTTATTTCCAAGATGAGGACTATACTTGTCGAGAGACCTTGTTAAGGACGCTGCCCTATATGTACGAACTAACGCATGATGAGAATAGCCCGCTGGACCTCAGAAAAGAGCAATGCCGGTTTTACAAGCACCCCATCGAGGCGTTTCTGAACGAGATCGGAATATCTTGGAATGAGATATTGTATTGGTTGCTAGCACCAGAACAAACCATTGCACGAATCAACAACATCTTGCCAGCAAGCGCATCTTTTAGGGCTACATTATTCGAGAGGTCCCGTTATCACATTGAGCGATTCGAGCGCGATGGGGAACAGAAGAAGGCAACGCTGTTCAATCGAAATAACAAGAAATGGCGGAAATTCTTGTCCCAGCTCGGAGAGCCTACGGCCAAAGGTCTGAGGATCGCGGCAGCGGCTTGTGCAACCGTCCTCCAAGAGTGCGATTTCAGCATCTGGTACTTGGCTCAGCGATCTGAAGTCATGCAGGACCATATCATGAAAAAGATCGCGAAGGGACAGACTGCCCGGAAATTTACATATAGGCACGCTATGTGTAGAGTTTGTTACCAGTAAGTGTAAGAGAATGTCCTATGACGCGATGCTGACGTTACTAGACACAATTGTCTCCTTCACGGAGAGTTGAGAGAAGTGCCTGAGGACTCGTGGAAGACGGATTCCGAAGACGAGGAACGCCCCACACATGTCACTGATGGAATCAGTCGTCGAGGTTCGGACGAAAAGCCTTCTCGTCGCCGATCACAGAGACATGAAGCCAACGACGTCGATGAGGATGAGGATGAGGATGAGGATGAGGAGGAAACAGATGACGATGCTCCCTTACCTGCACACTTTGACGATGATTCCGATGTCGAAAAGGTGATTAACTATAAGCTACCTGTGAACCCGGACGCGTTCACCATCTGCCCCGAATCAGAAATGATTATCTGTAAAGGTACGAAGCCACCTCCAGGAAAGTTCAATAGCAACTGGTGGTTGCAGCAGGAGATCACCTCGCATTGGGAGAAAAGGAAGCCTTTTTATCCGTGCAGTCACGAGGGTAGCTGTGAGAGTGCAGAATGTCGGTGTTATAGGGAAGGCATCAACTGCGAGAAGACGTGCAGGTGCTCTCAGTCATGTAACCGGCGCTATCCAGGCTGCAGCTGCTCCAGAGGCCTTGGGAAACGCGCTTGCGTATCGGCTACTTGCCTATGTCTCAAATTCAATCGGGAGTGCGACGCCGATTTGTGCGGATCGTGCGGGGCGGCTGAAGTCCTTGACCCCGTCAATCGCTATGACGAGACTTTGGCGAAGAAGAGCTGTGGCAATGTCGCCATTCAACGAGGCGTTCCTCGAAAGACGCTACTTGGCCACTCGGAAGTCCATGGCTTTGGACTTTACATGGGCGAGGACATCAAGAGCGGCGAGTACATTGGCGAGTACACTGGCGAGGCCATTTCAGTTGATGAAGGCGATCGCCGAGTGACGATATATGACTACCAGAAAACCATGTACTTGTTTAGGCTAAACTCAAGTAAGCTTTCTTATCACGTTCTCGGATAATAGTTACTGATACTACTGCGTAGAACAGGAAGTCGACGCTACATATATGGGGAACAAATTACGCTTCATCAACAATGCTGATGACAAATACACCAACTGTTGCCCGAAAAACCTGCTTTGTAACACGGTCTTTCGGGTTGCTCTCTTCGCAATAACAGATATCAAAGCGGGTACAGAATTGTATTTCAACTACAACTACCCCAAGGAAAAGACGGCGCAATTTAAACAACCAAATGGAAAGGTGGTCGCTGTCAAGCAGGTGAAGCAAAAGACTAAGAAGAGGGAGTCGCTCGCCAGCCTAAGCCAGCCCATTGAAGACCGTTCGCGTACCCTAGCAGCTACAGCGAAAGCAAGAGCTGTCAGAGAAGCAAAGACGCACGAGGGAGAAACTACGAAGCCTACCAGCAAGCTTCGTTCTGGACCACTTCAAGCAAGAAAGGCCGCCCCTGGCAAGCCTGGCCGGAAGAAGGTGACCAAGCCCCGAGGCAAGGGTGCTGACAGAAACGAGTTCACCGACTCAGATGCGAACATGGAATCAGAAGCAAGTGGAGAAGAGATGCTCATGGCCGAGTCACAAGAAATCCAAGCGGCTAGGGAAGTGCGAGATACGGATGAGGATGACGAATTTATCTTGGGGAATACTCAAGAAAGCGGGGATGACAATCTGACTACATCTGAGGCCACGGCCGCTGAGGACGTGGGAGATGCTCCACCAAGCCGCAGGTCTGGGCGAACGCGTAAGAGCTCGTTTAAAATATCGCCTGTGGTACCAGTCAAGGCAACAAATAACAGAGCTCGACCGATTGCTGGCAGGAGTAAGAGGAAAAGACCCGTTATTGCTAACAGCGACGACGAGTGATATCTCTATACTACCAACGGATATGAATAGATGACCATTGAGGGCATGAAGCAGAGTTCGAGAAAACAATTGGCTTGGTAGGACTTCATACCCTAACTCTCCATTGCTTGTAGCAAGGGAGAATATAGAGCATAAACGTAGATCTATTGGCTCGTGCGAATCTTCGGCGATAGCCCGTACATTGAGTGTGTACAACTTGGAGTCTTCTGCTTGCATGCCTGTGTCTATACCGCGCGTGTGCAGCAGCAACTCTCCCACCGTTTCCTACAGCCGATGTGCGAGCCCCAGCTGTACAGCAATTGAGCACCATGTATGCGGCGGTTCGTCTACGTATAACATGTCGGCGTCTCTACTCGAGCGACAGCTAGCATCTTCTTCAGCCCCGATATGTGTAGCCCATATGCATGCACTCTCAAGGCGCTGTCATAACAAAAGCAGTCATGGCCTTTACCGCATTGCCATCGTGCGCTCGAAGCAGTTCAGTCGCCTTCTGTTTTGAGACCTCAAGCTCATTGACCTTTGGATGATTCATTAGTCCCCTATACCTTGAAACAATTGCTTCGCTTCTATACTTGAACATACCAAAAGCGTCACGTCAGAAGCTTCAATCTTGATACTCTTCTTCTCGCCTTGCTTGCTCTCCTTGACACTCAAACCTTTCATCGCTTGATCCAGTGCTTTGCTGTCTACCTCCTTCTTCTCTCCATTATCGCCGCCTTCTTGCGCATCGAGCGTGGAAAGGGCGGCGGCGGCTTTGCGGTCTTCGGCTGTACCAGTGGGGGCGTGCGGGTCGGCGGTGCCTTCTTTGACGGCCGAGGGTTGGGGCTCTGCCATTTTGAAGCTAGGGAAGCGTAAGATGTACTGCGAATGAGTGGTGCGTTGCGACAATGGACTTGAATTGAGAGTTTGAGGACTGTGGGGTAGGTAGAGCTCTACTGGGAAGCTGTAGAAAAAAGTGGCCAATAGGAAAAAAGAACAACTGCTATTGGCTGTCTTTTCTTCTCAATTGAATACACTACTTTGCTTGCGGCATTTCTATACGTAAATACACGCAACCCACAACTTCACGTCGCGAAGCCTGCGACTCCCGTGCAGCTTTCCAAGTACCAGAGTTGCTGACTATCTTCCGAGGTTAGTTTGCCCCTGTACGTCATGATGGGCTGTCTAGGCCCAAGTCCGCCTTTACTGCAGTTTTTTGTGTGGTTGAGTCATGTGCTTCCGTCCTTTATTCACGCCGGTTTGCAGCAGGAGCGCTTGCCGAGATTCCATATTAGCGTTTCGAGTTGATTCACACAACCACAGCTAAACCATATTGCGGCGTTCAGATTCTCGCCCGGGCATTTCATACACCATGGACAACGAAGGGCATGCGAAACTGACCGACTACGTGTCCAAGTTTATGGCAGCATCGGGTGGCCAGCCAGAACCTCAGGCACCCTCGTTGACACCAGATGCGGACTCTACACAAATACCTGAAAGACCCAAGCAAGCACCTGCGACTGACAGCCAGAGTCAAGGATGGTCACCAGAATGTAGGAATCCATGGTTAACAGCACAGTCTTTGCGCTGACCTTGCCATAGCATGGAGATCAAAGCCCATCAAGCAAGTCGTCACATATGAGGACCAAGCAGCCGTGACCGCTGCGCTCACAAAACTCTCCAGTCTGCCACCCATCGTCACTCCAACTGAGATTTCCAGACTCAAGGCCAGTCTCCGCGAGGCTGCTCTGGGCAAATCATTCCTCCTCCAGGGCGGTGACTGTGCCGAGTTGTTCTCTTACTGCGCCGACAACCCCATTGATGCCAAAATCAAGCTTCTCCTGCAGATGAGCTTGGTTCTGATTTGGGGCTCCAACAAGCCCGTTATTCGCATTGGTCGTATAGCGGGACAGTACGCGAAGCCAAGGTCCAGTCCTACTGAGATGTTGAATGGCAAAGAGGTTCCCAGCTTCCGAGGCGATATCCTCAACGGATACGACCCTGATGCCAGGAGAGTGGACCCTGAGAGACTAGTCAGCGCCTACTTCCACTCTGCCACCACGTTGAACTACATCCGTGGCCAGCTTGCGAGCGGCATTGCTGATCTGCATAACCCGTTGGACTGGGAGCTGGGTCATGTCCGGGACGAAGAGCTGCAGGCAAAGTACTCCAAGATTGTCCACAGCATCTCGGATTCATTGCGCTTTATGAAGACTATCGGTGCAGATACTTCAGGGCAGTTGCAAACCGTTGATCTGTTCACTAGCCACGAAGGCCTTGTCTTGGAGTACGAGCAGAGTCTGACTAGGAGGCTGAAGCATCCAGCTGGCTACAAGCCTTCGCAACCCTCAACCGATGGTAAGGGCTGGTACAACACTTCGGCACACTTCATCTGGATTGGCGACCGAACACGTCAGATTGACGGTGGCCATGTGGAGTACTTCCGTGGTATTGAGAACCCAATCGGTATCAAGGTTGGACCTTCTATGAAGAACGATGAGCTGGTTGAGCTCCTCGACATTGTCAATCCCAACAAGGAGATTGGCAAGATCACACTCATCACGCGATATGGTGCAGAAAAGGTTGAATCAATGTTGGGAGCACATATCGAAGCTGTGAAGAGCAGTGGCCATGTTGTTGTCTGGCAGTGCGACCCGATGCACGGGTAAGAACAGTCCCCATGGGCCACGACTGATTGCGATTACTAACATTTCGATAGAAACACTCGCAGCACTCCGACAGGAATCAAGACACGCTCCTTCAACAGCATCTTTTCTGAGCTATCGTCTGCGCTCAAGATTCACAAGCAGCACGGCTCTTTCCTTGGGGGCATGCATCTTGAACTGACCGGCGATGCAGTCACCGAGTGTACCGGTGGAAGTGAGGGTCTAGTAGACGAGGATCTGAGCCTAAACTACACTACGTACTGCGACCCGCGGTTGAACGAAAAACAGGCGTTAGAATTGGCTTTCCTTGTTGCGGGACACTATCGCGCGGACGAAAAGTTGTTGTAGAGCAGCGGTACGTGAAGCCTCTCCTTCTCGTACGACCAAAAATGTACCATGAGAGGCTTGGAATATGAAGGAAAAAAAAATGGATTGATTTGTTGATCT